>Ga0136617_10002883_pt1 | contig 15353 bp, 11 predicted proteins | sample AntDrymUQ3222106_2_FD_129672 | JGI IMG/M metagenome (GOLD analysis project Ga0136617, IMG submission 129672) | Polar desert sand microbial communities from Dry Valleys, Antarctica - metaG UQ322 (21.06) | ecosystem: Environmental > Terrestrial > Soil > Desert | place: Antarctica: Dry Valley...
GGTCGATAACCGGCCGGCGGCGGGGTTAGCAACCCGCCGTCCCGAGGAGCCGTGTGCGAACAGCGCAAGCACGGTTCTGTGGGAGCCGGGGCGGGCAACCGCCCCGGCTACCTGACACGCGGGCGGGTGGCTGATGGCGCGCGGCAAGTACGCAAAGAAGTCGCCCGTGCCGGTGGCGACGATCCTTGAGGCGATCGCCGCGGCCCACGCCGCGGCGAAGCTGCCGCGGCCCGCGGCCTCGGCCGACGGGTCCGCGGAGATCACGGCGAACGAACTCCGCGTCGAGTGGTCGAAGTGCGTGCAACTGCTCGAGACGGCCGCAGCTCTCACCGAGGAGGCTGTGGCGCGCGCGGCCGAGGTCGAAGCGCGCGCCGCCGACGTCGAGCAAGACCGTGAAGCCGTCAAGGCGGATCGCGAGCGGAGCGCCACCGAGCGCGAGGCAGCCGCGCACGAGCGGGAGACCGTCGAGGAGGTCAGCCGCGACGCCCGCGGGCGCAGCGAAGCGCTCGACGTTCAGGAGCAGGAGCTCGCCGCGCGCGAGCACCGGGTCGAGCAGGGCGAGCGCGCGCTCGACGGCCGGCGCCGTGGGCTCGACCAAGAGGCCGACGACGTGGTCGTCCTGCGGCAAGACGCCGAAAAGCGGCTTGTCGCCGTCAAGAACGCCGAGCGGGAGCTCGACGCGCGCGAGCAGAAGGCGCAGGCCGGGTTCGCGGAGGCCGAGCGCGAGGCGCTGCGGCCGCTGCGAGAGCGACGCGAGGCGCTGCACGCCGAGATCGCCGACCTCGAGGTCGAGAAGGAGGCGGTCCGAGCTGGGCACGACGAGATGCTTCGCGAGGCGCTGAACCGCCAGGATGCCGAGTTGGCCGCGCGCCGCGAGCAGCTCCAGGATGGCGAGCGCGAGCTGCTCGAGGCTCGACGTCAAGTGAAGAGCGATCTCTGGCTCGTCGAGCAGCAGCAGGCGGACATCGACTCGCAGCGCGCGGACATCGAGCGCGAGGTGCAGCGGCGCGGCGGGCGAGCGCACGACGACCTACTCCGGGATCTGGCTCGTGCGAGGGAGGACCTCGACCGTGTCGCGACCGACCGCGCCGACCTCGAGCGGCGCCTGCAGCAGCAGCAGCGCAGCGAGGGGATCTTCGCCGAGCGCTCCCCGGAGGACGTCGCGGAGGAGCTGATCGCACTCCGCGATCTGGTGAGCAAGCAGAAGGAGGAGCTCAGGCAGCGGCCGAGCGTCGAGCTGCGCGACATCGCGACACGACGCGAGCAGGAGCGAGACGAGGCGCTGGAGGACCTCGCGCTCGCGCGACGCGAGGCGGACGAGCTCCGAGCCCGTCTCGGCAGCGTTCACGTGGGTCGGCTCGAGCTCGAGATGGTGCGCGACGAACGCGACGTCCTCGCCCAGAAGAACGAGACCTATCGACGGATGATCGACGAGCACAAAGCCGAGTGGGCCAGACTCGTCGAGGGCGATCATGCGCGCCCGGTGTTCGAGCTCATGAGCGCGATGGACGCCGACGAGAAGCTGCAGGCGCCCTGTGAGGTGTCGGCGCCGCAGTCGCTGACGGCGCTCCTGACGGCGGTTCGCAAGCGGATCGCCCGACAGGGGCTGTACTACTCCGAGCACGACCTGCGCCTGTTCCTCGCGGGGATGGCGATGTCCCGGCTCACGATCCTCGAGGGGCTGAGCGGCATCGGCAAGACGAGCCTGCCGCGCGAGTTCGCGTATGCGCTGGGCGGTAAGCCGGCGATCGTGGAGGTCCAATCGGGATGGCGCGACCGCCAGGATCTGCTCGGGCACTACAACACCTTCGAGCGCCGCTACGAGGAGTCGGGCTTCGTCGAGGCGCTGTACCGCGCGCAGTGCCCCGAGTTCGCGGAAAGGGTCTTCATCGTGATCCTCGACGAGATGAACCTGTCCTATCCGGAGCTATACCTCAGCGACCTCAACGCAGGCGTGCTCGCGTCGTCGAACCAGCTCCACACTCAACGGCGGCACGCGACGGCCGACAGGTTGACGCTCATGAACCGCGTCGTGAGCGGCGCCCCCCAAAAGCTCGTCGAACAAGGACGCAAGCTCGTCATCCCCCAGAACGTCTGGTTCGCGGGGACGGCCAACCAGGACGAGACGACGCTCGCCTTCGGCGACAAGACCTATGATCGCGCGCACGTCCAACACCTTCCCGCCGCGCCCGAGCCGTTCGGCGTCCCGAAGAAGGTCGGCAAGCGCGAGATCGTCAGCGTCGAGGCGCTGCGCGAGTGCTTCAAGCAGGCGCACAACGAGTACGCGGATCCCGCGGAGGCCGCCGTGAACTGGCTTGGCGAGATGCGGTCGGCGTTCGTCGAGCGCGCCGAGGTCGCCTGGGGGCGCCGGCTCGAGGACCAAGTGCGGCACTTCGTCCCGATCATCCTGGCGACGGAGGGTGACATCGGGGAGGCCGTCGACCACATCGTCGCGACGAGGATCCTGCGCAAGGTCAGCGGTCGCCACGACATCCCGCGCGAGGACATCAGCGCGCTCGCATCGATCTTCGAGAAGAGCTGGTCGACGCTCGGCGCCAAGTCGGCGCCCACTGTCAGCCTCGGGATCCTTCAGCGCGATCTCGTCCGACTGCAGCACGGCGGGTGAACCCCATCGTCGATCGCGTCCGCGGCGAGCCGGCGGTGCCGGATCCTGCGTCGCCGCCAGGACAGCATGTCGTCGTCGCACCAGGCGGCATCATGCTGTGTGGCGAGCCCGTGCTCGCGGGGGACTCGGTCGTCGCGACGTCCGGGTCGTCATGGGAGCTTCAGCGTGACGGTGCGTGCATCGCGACGGGCCAGCTCGCGGACGCCGAGGAGGTCGGGCTGCTCGACCGGGGTGCGCTCGTCCGCATCGCGTCGCAGGTGGAGCGGGGCCTCGAGCAGCCGGATCTCTGGCCGGCGCTTGTGACGATCTCGCCGTTCGTGGTTCCGACCGAGACGCTGTTTCAGCGCGACAGCCTCGATGACGCGCTCACGAAGAACTTCCGGCATCTCCGCGAGGTCTTCCGGCGGCCGGCCACCCGGCTGAACACCGTCGTCGAGCCCGAGTCCGTCGGACGGGTCAAGCGCATCGCGCCGCGAGCGCAGCAGTACCTCGCCAACCACCCCGAGGACTGGTTTCGCCGGCGTGTCGACGGCGTCGTGCCGCGGCGGGTGCTCGGCCGCCGCGTCGAACTTGAAGTGGACATTTACGAAAACCGCGTCGCCGCGCGGCTCGTCGACCAGCTCCGGACGCTGCTGGTGAGCCGGATCGCGGCGCTCAAACAGCTGCTGCGGATGCTCGATCAGCTCGTGAACATGTCCGAGCACCTGCAGGGCGGCCATCACGTCCGGCTCAGACTCGCGGAGCTGTGGGGCAGCGAGTTCGACCCGACCCTGCACGATCGCGTCACGGTGCGACGCAACGAGATGGCAGCGTCGCTCAGGGTCATCGGCCAGCTCACGGACTCGCGCCTGTACCGCCACGTCGCTCGCCATCCGGTCCCCGTCGAGCTCGCGCGCACGAACATCCTCGAGGCCCACCAGCGCTACCGTCGCGTCGCGGCGCTGTGGCGGGCGGCCCATCTCGACGCCTCGGTCCGGAGTGAACGCTTCAGGCAGGCGCAGGCCGTGAGCGTCGCCTACGACCGGTTCGCGCTGACGCTCGTGGCCCGTGCGCTTGGCAACTTCGGCTTCGAACCTCGAGCCGAGCAGCGGCTCGGCGACGAGGGTGTCCGCTTTGACCTCGCCGGCGCCCGGGGATCCGTCCAGCTGAGCTACCGCCGCTCGGAGGGCATCGTCGTGCGAATCGCCGGCGAGACGTTGCGCTTCGTACCACTCGCGGTCTCGTTGCCGGGGGCGTCGGAGCGACAGCCCGATGCCGGCGGCGCGCACGCGTGCCGCCGGCTCGACGCGCTGCTCGGCGCGGCCCGTGCCGGGACTCCGACCGGCACAGCGACCGTACTGCTTCACCTCGGGCGCCGCGAGGACCGAGAGGAGCTTCCGGCCTGCGCGCCGAGTTCGCACGATCCCGAGGCATGCCTGGCCGGACGCGAGGTCTGCGCCGTGCCGGCGACGCCGAGCGACCTGCTCTCCCTCGAGCGCGTCGAGCGCCTCCTTCGCCGGCGCTGGTTCTTCGCCATGACCGGTGCTCTCCCGCCGCGCGTCACCACGACGCAGGCGATCCTCGACGCGCTCCCGTCGATGTCCGCGCTCGCGCGCGAGGGCGCCGACATCACCGTGCTCAGAGCGCTCGCGCCTGACGAGCACGTGGCGCTGACGACCTGGGCGCAACTGCGTGCCCAGTACCTCGTTGCCGCCGGCGACCGCTCCGCGGCGGCCGACGTGAATGCCCTGCCCGATCGGATCGCCGCAGCGGCGCTGCTCTGGGACCACCTGCTCCCGTGCCCCGTCTGTCCGGGCAGCGGCAGCTACCGCCTCCTCGAATCCCGCCGGTTCACGATCCGCTGTCCCGGCTGTCAGTCAATGTGGGGCCTGTGGAGCTGCGGCAACTGCGGCGAGTCCGTGCCGATTATGCGCGCCGGCACCGAGGTGGTCGAGGTGCTGGATGCCGACGATCTCGACGTGTATCTCGGAAGGGACGCGTTGGCTCTCGCGGGCGAGGCGGGCTTCCTGTGCCCGCGTTGCGGCAGCGAGACGAGCTAGCGTCGCGCGCTCGTTTGAGCCTGCATCCGCTCGGGGCGCCGCTGCTGCTCTGCGCGGCGCTGCTCGCCTCGCGCCCGGCGACGGCGCGCCAGGCCGGGGTGCTCGCCGGGATCGCGGTGTTCGCGAAGCTGCCGTTCGCGCTGCCTGCGGTTTGAACGTCGCCAATTGGGTTCTGGCGAAATGGAGCTAGGGGGACTCGAACCCCCGACCTCCTGGGTGCGATCCAGGCGCTCTCCCAACTGAGCTATAGCCCCGAGGAGGGGACAGTGTAGCCGCGCTTCGCCGTCGCCAGGGCTACGGGAATGGCCCGAACGCGCCGATACGCTCAGGACACGTGAGCTTTCGCAATCGCTTGGCGCTGTTCTTCGTCCTCATCGTCATCGTCCCCATGCTCGCGGTGACGTTCCTGCTGTTCCGCCTCATCGCCCAGAGCGAGAACGGGAAGTCCAACGCCGGCATCTCCGCGCAGCACGAGGTCGCCAAGCAGCTCTTCCGCGAGGAGCGCGACCTCGCCCAGGTCGTCATCGAGCAGCGGATCAGCCGGGACCCGGTCTTCGTGTCCGCGCTGGAGCGGGGCAATCGCCGGCGCGCGGCCAAGCGGTCGCGACAGCTCGTGAAGTCGGCGGGCATCGAGCGCATCGTGCTCGTCCGGGGCCGGCGCACGGTCCTGCGAGCGGGCGACCGGACCGCGATCGCACCGGCGATCAGGCTGGTTCAGTCCTCGAAGGGCCGGAGTCTCGGGCGCCTGCAGGTCTCCGTCGTCGACGCGAAGACCTACGTCGCCCGTGTTCGCCAGCTCACCGGGCTGCACACGGTCGTGCGGGACGGGCGCAGAGTGCTTGCGAGCACGCTGCCTGCACTCGGCGCGCGCGAGCTGCCGTTCGACGGCGGCGACATTACGGTCGGCGGCCTCGACTACCGAGCCGTCTCCTTCAGCGACCCAAGCCCGTTCACCGGCCAGAACCTGCGGGTCTCGACGCTCGGGACGATCGCGGGCACGAGCGACAGGATCCGCGACGGACGCCTCACCGCGGCCGCGATCCTGCTCGGCTTCTTCCTCATCGCGATCGTGTGCGCAGTGCTCGTCTCGCGCACGCTCGAACAGCAGATCGGCGGCTTTTTGACCGCCGCCCGCAGGCTCGCCGGCGGCGACTTCTCCGCCCAGGTGCCGACCGTCGGCCGCGACGAGTTCGCCGCCCTCGGGGAGGAGTTCAACAAGATGTCCAAGGAACTCGAGCGGCGACTCGCCGAGCGCGGCCAGGAGCGCGCGCGTGTGCAGGACTCGATGCTGCGTCTCGGCGAGGCGGTCGCCTCGAACCTCAACCGCGACGCGCTGCTCGAGCTCATCGTCCGGACCGCGGTCGATGGCGCCGGCGCCGGCGCCGGTCGTGCGTGGGTGCGCGCGCCCGATGGGACGACCATGCAGGAGCGCTCGCGCGTCGGGGACATGAACGGGCTCGAGAGCGTCGTCGAGTCCGTCGAATCCGACGCGCTGCGCGACGGCAGCCCGCGCGAGGCCTCCGTCGGCTCGGCCAACGCCATCGCCCACCCGCTGCGAGGCACCAACGGCGGCAACGAGATCGTCGGCGTCGTCTCGATCGGTCGCTCCGGCAAGCCCTTCACGCCAGGCGACCGCACCCTCTTCAACAACCTCGCCGGCCAGGCCGCGCGCTCGATCGAGAACGTCCAGCGTCACGAGACGGTGACGCGCGAGTCGGTCACCGACGAGCTCACGGGCCTCTCCAACCGTCGTGCCTTCGACGACGCGCTCGCGAGTGAGATCGAGCGCGGCAAGCGCTACGGCACCGAGGTCGGCCTCGTCCTGCTGGACCTCGACGGATTCAAGTCGGTCAACGACACCTACGGCCACCAGCAGGGCGACATCGTTCTGCGCGAGGTCGCGCGCGTGTTGCGGGAGACCTCGCGCGAGATCGACCATCCCGCGCGCTACGGCGGCGAGGAGCTCGCGGTCGTCGTGCCCGGGACGGAGCTGGAGGGCACCTTCAACCTCGCCGAGCGGGTGCGCGTGCGCATCGGCGCGCTGCGCATCCCGCGCGTCGACGGCCAGGGCACGATCTCCATCACCGCGAGCTGCGGTGTTGCGGCGGTGCCCCCGACGGCCGCCGACGAGCGCGCCCTGCTCGCGGCGGCCGACGCCGCGCTGTATGAGGCAAAGCGCACTGGCAAGAACAAGTCGGTGCGCGCGAGGTAGGCTGTCGGGCGAGATGGGACTGCTGGACGACGCCATCCGCGAGCATCTGGAGCTCAAGCGGCGCCGGGGCGCCGATGCGACCGAGATCTCGCGCCAGGAGACCGATGCGCTCGGTCCGGTCCGCCGCTCGCCGGAGGGCGTGCCCGACCTCTCAGACCTGGCGCCAGCCGAGGATCCGGGCGCCGACGTCGGCGCGTCCGCGCCGGGCGCGCCTGCGGCCCCCTCGCCGTGGGAGGAGACGGAGATCCACACTCCGCCCCCGGTCCCGAGCTACCAGCCGCCGCCCGGCCCACCCGCGGCCGCCGCGCCACCACTGCCACCACTGCCGTCCGAGCCGCCCGACGCCTCGTCCGAGCCGCCGACGGCCGAGGAACCGACCCCGCCGTCGCTGCTGTCGCGGCTGAACCCCGCGGGGGGCCGGATGCGCTCGCGCCGCGCCACCGAGGAGCCGCCGGCAGTGCCTCCCGCCGAGACGCCGGCCGTGGCCCACGAGCCCGTCCCCCCGCCTCCGCCCGCAGACGAGCCTCCGGCCCCTCCGCCCGTCCGCGCGGCAACCCCGTACACGCCACCGGCGGACGAGCCCGACATCGTCCCCGCCGACGAAGAGCCCGAGGGCGAGGACCTGCTCGAGGAGACCCCCGAATTCCTCGAGGAGACGCCGGAGCACGACCGGCTGTGGTTCGAGCAGCGCCCGCCGCGCGACTTCGACTTCGACGGCTAGTGGAGTCGCGCCCGGTGCGCCGGCGCCTCACCTGGCTGGACGTCTTCACGTCGATCCCGCTGACGGGCAACCAGCTCGCGGTCGTCCACGACGCGGACGGTCTCGACGACGCGACGATGCTCGCCTTCGCACGCGAGACACGCCTGTCGGAGACGACCTTCGTCCAGCGCTCCACGCGCCCCGAGGCCGACTACCGCAACCGCATCTTCTCAAGCGCAGGGGAGCTGACTCTCGGCGGCCACCCGTCGCTCGGCACCGCTGTCGCGGTCGCCCTGGCCCGCGGTGACGACCGCGCTCGCTACGTCCAGCAGACCCCCGCCGGCCTGCAGCCGATCGACGTCGAGCTCGACGGCGATCACGCGCGCGCCGCGATGCTTCAGGAGCCGCCGAGCTTCGGCGCCGAACCACCGCCCGCCGAGGTCATGGCCGCCGCCGGTCTCCCCGCGGGCGACGGCCACCCGCAGCTGCCGCCGCAGGTCGTCTCGACCGGCGCCGCCCACCTGCTCGCGCCGCTGCGCGACGCCGCGACGCTCCAGCGAGTCGCCCCAGGGCGCACGGCGATGCAGGCGCTGCTGGAGCCGCTCGGCGCGATGGTCCTCTACCTCGCCGCCGTCGACCCGCAGGCCGGCACGGCCCATGCCCGCGGCTTCTTCCTCGACCAGACCGCGATCACCGAGGACCCGGCGACGGGGTCGGCCGCCGGCCCGCTTCTCGCCTACCTGCGCGATCGCACCGGCGCGACGGCCCTCACGGTGCACCAGGGCGCCGAGATCGGGCGCCCGAGCCGGATCGACTGCGGCTGGCGGGACGACCGCCCGCGGGTGTCAGGCGACGTCGTCGTGATCGCCGACGGCCACGTCACGCTCTGACGCCGCGTCGTCGAAGCGCGGCAGCACCTCGGCCGGTCCCTCGATCCAGGCCTGCACGTGATCGCCCGGATGCCAGGCGGGGTAGCCGAGGCGCCGCGAGCTCACGACCTGGCCGGACGACAGCCGCAGGCCGACGAGCTGGTCATGGCCGAAGAAGCGCCGCGTGACGACCTGGGCGTGCGCGGCGCTCGCCGGGCCGCTGACGCCGATCGCGACCGACTCGGGCCGGACGAGCACGTCGACGTCGCCGTCGAGCTCCATCGTCGCCGGCAGGCTTCCCAGCTCGCAACGCGCGTGTCCCGCGCGCGCCTCCCCCGGCAGCACCTCGATGTCGCCGAGGAACGTCGCCATCCAGCGTGACGACGGCCGCAGGTAGACCTCCTCCGGCGTGCCGGCCTGCTCGACGCGACCGTCGCGCATGACCGCGACCGTCTCGGCGATGCTCATCGCCTCCTCCTGGTCGTGGGTCACGAACAATGCGGTGACGCCGGCCAGACGCAGGATCTCGCTGACCTCCTGGCGCAGGCGGTCGCGCAGGCCCGCGTCGAGGTTCGAGAACGGCTCGTCGAGGAGGACGAGCTCGGGCGTCGGTGCGAGCGCGCGCGCGAGCGCGACGCGCTGCTGCTGGCCGCCCGAGAGCTCGTGCACCGGTCGCTTCTCCGAGCCCGCCAGGCCGACGAGCTCGAGCGTCTCCCGCACCCGCCCGGGATCAGGCTTGCGCCCGAGTCCGTAGCCGACGTTGCCGGCGACGTCCATGTGCGGAAACAGCGCGTAGTCCTGAAAGACCATGCCGATGCGCCGCTCCTCGGCCGGTACGAACTGGCCGCCGCCGCTGACGACGCGCTCCCCGACGACGATCTCCCCGCCATCTGGGCGTTCGAGCCCGGCGATCATCCGCAGCGTCGTCGTCTTGCCGCAGCCGCTGGGACCGAGCAGCGCGCATGTGCCGCCCGCGCGCACCTCGAGGTCCGCGCCGGCGACCGCACGCACCTCTCCGAACGACTTCTCGAGGCCCCGCAGGCGCAGCCCCACGTCCGGCGGCGCGAATCCGTTCCCGTCGGCGGTCATTTCAGCTCACGTCCCCTTTCTGGCTGAGGAGGTACAGCGGCGGCGCCGCGATGAGGAGCAGCAGGAGCGCCGGGATGGCGCTGGCCTCGTAGAAGCCGAACGTCGTCTGGTGCCAGACGTCGGTCGCGAGGGTGTCGAATCCGATCGGCGCGAGCAGGAGCGTCGCGGGCAGCTCCTTGATCGCGTGGAGGAACACGAGCGCGGTCCCGCCGAGGACGCCGCTCGCCACGAGCGGCGTCGTGATCGTCCGGAAGACCGCGAGCGGGCTGCGCCCGAGCCCGCGCGCCGCCTCCTCGAGGCGCGGGGGCACCTGCAGCAGCGAGGTGCCGATCGGCGTGACCGCGAGCGGGAGGTAGTGGATCGTCAGCGCGAAGACGAGCAGCGCCAGCGTCTGGTAGAGCGGCAGCGCGACGCGCGTGCTGAAGAAGACGAGCGCGAGCGCCACCACGATCCCCGGCAGGACGTAGCCGGTGTAGCCGACGCGCTCGATGACCCGCGTCGCAAAGCCCGGATAGCGCACCGACAGCAGCGCGACGACGATCGCCGCGAACGCCGCCGCGGCGGCTGCCGCAGCCGCGGCGAGAAGCGAGTGGCCGGCGTTCGTCAGCAGCGGCCCGATCTCCAGGCCGCTGGCGACCTGCTTCGTCGACCAGTAGACGAGCACGCCGACGGGCAGCACGAGCGCGACGGTCACGATCGCGGTGCAGAACCCGAGCGCCGGCCAGCGCCAGCGCCCGAGCCGCACGGGTGCCGTCGGGCGCTGTGTGCCGGGGCTTGAGCGATGCAGCGTGCGCGCGCCGCGCACGCGCGCATACACGGCGAAGAGCGCGAACATGATCAGCACGAGCACCATCCCGAGCGCCGCCGCCTGTGTGCGCCCAAAGCCCGACTGGTAGGCGATGTAGATGTCGCGCGTGAACGAGTTGAAGCGCATGATCGAGACGGCCCCGAAGTCGCTCAGCGCGTAGAGGGCGACCAGGACGGCGCCGGCGCCGATCGCCGGCGCGAGCTGGGGCAGCACGACGCTGCGGAAGACCTCCGCCGGGCGGCGGCCCATGACGCGCGCGGCCTCCTCGAGCGATGGGTCCATCCGCCGCAGCGCCGCCCGCAGCGGGATGAGCACGAGGGGATACGTGAAGAGCGTCAGCACGAGCCACGCGCCCCAGAAGCCGTAGAACGACGGCAGCTCCTGCACGCCGAGTGGCGCCAGCAGCTGCTCGAGCAGCCCGCGCGGGCCGAGCGCGGAGGCGAACACATAGGCGCCGATGTAGCTCGGGATCACGAGCGGCAGCGTCGCCAGCGTGGCCCACGCCCGCCGGCCCGGGAGGTCCGATCGCACCGTCAGCCACGCGAGCGGCACGGCGATCGCGATCGCTGCCCCCGTGACCGCCGCTGCCAGCCCGAGGCTGCGCAGGACGAGGCCGAGCGTGCGCTGCGTGAGCACCGCGTCGAGCGCGGCGCGCCCGTCGTCGAGGACCGTGACCGCGAGGTAGAGCGCCGGCAGCGCCGAAGCCAGTCCGATGACGACGCCGAGGCCGAGCAGGACGACCGGCGGGCGCCGCGTGCCGAAGAGCCGGCGCGCGGGCGACAGCCGCCGTAACCCGCGCCCGCCCGCCCGCGCTGCCGCGGCGGCGTCCATCACACGGGGCGCCTCACAGCGCGCCCGTCTCCCGCATGAGCTTCAGCGTCCCCGGTAGGTCGCCGAGCTTGGCGAGGTCGATCTTCGGAGACGGGATGTCCTCCAGCGGCGTGAGCTCCCTCGGCGGCTGCACGCCGCTGATGAGCGGGTATTCCTTCGAGCTGTCGGCGAAGTACCTCTGCGACCTCTTGGAGAGCATCGCGCGCACGAACGCGAGCGCCTCGGCCTTGTGCTTGCTGGAGGCGAGGACCCCGACGCCCGCGACGTTGACGAGCGAGCCGAGGTCCTTCGGCGGGAAGTGCACCTTGACCGGATAGTTCGGATCCTCGGCGACGGCCTCGGCGACGTAGTAGTGGTTGATGAGACCGAGGTCGATCTCGCCCTTGGCGATCGCGTCGCGGACCGGGATGTTGCTGTCGTAGGCCTGGGTCTTGTTGGCGACCATCCCCTCGAGCCACTTCTTCGCGACGTCCTCGCCCTCGACGAGCCGCAGCGCCGTGATGTAGCCCTGCAGCGAGGCGTTCGTCGGCGCCCAGCCGACGCGTCCGCGCCATTTCGGATCGGTGAGCTTCAGCGGCGAGTCGGGCAGCTCGGAGCGCTTGACCTTCGGCCCGTAGGCGATGATCCTCGAACGCCCGGTGACGCCGACCCAGCGCCCTCTCACAGACCGGAAGTGCCTGGGGACCCGCGCGAGGACCTCGGCCGGCAGCGGCGCCAGCAGTCCCTGCTTCTCGACCGCGTCCAACGAGCCCGCATCCTGGGCGAAGAAGACGTCGGCGGGTGAGTTCTTGCCCTCCTCGGTGATCTGCGCGGAGAGCGACGGGCTGTCTCCGTAGCGCACCTTGACCTTGGTGCCCGACGCCGTCTCGTACTGCTTGATCGCCGGGCCGAGGATCGGCGCGATCCGCCCGGAGTACAGCGTCAGCTCGTCGGACTCGCTGCCGGAGGATCCGCAGGCCGCCAGCACGACCACGACGAAAACCGCCACCGCGGCGAGCGCGGCGTGAACTGCGGAGGCTCGACGGACTATCATGCTGCTCCTCGAATCGGGGTCGCGACGGACGTGGCCTGCCGTTAGACCAGATCTTAGGGCAGCCTAAGGGCTTTGCGATGACGATTCGACACCTCGTAGCTGCCGCTGCTGTCTGCCTCGCGCTGGCCGCGGGCTCGTTGGCGCTCGGGCACGAGCCCGTCTACGACGCCTGGGCCTGGCTCGTCTGGGGCCGTCAGCTCGCCGGCCTGGGGCTGGACATCTCCTCCGGTCCGTCATGGAAGCCGCTGACCGTCGCGCTCGCGGTGCCGCTGTCGATCGCCGGAGACGCGGCACCGGAGCTGTGGCTCGTGCTCGTCCGCGCGGCCTGGCTGCTCGCGCTCGTGCTCGCCGGCGAGCTGGCCTACCGGTTGTCCGCCGGCAGCGGACGTGGTGCACGGCTCGCCGCCGCGGCCTTCGCGGCCGGCTCGCTCGCCCTGCTCGCCGATCCGGTGACGATGTGGGCGCGCCAGGCGGCCGGCGGCATGTCCGAGCCGCTGCTCGTCGCGCTCGTGCTCGGCGCCGTGCGCGCGCAGTTCGGCGGCCGGCCGCGGCTCGCGCTCGCGCTCGGCGCGCTCGCCGGCCTCGTGCGACCGGAGGTCTGGCCGCTGCTGGCGGCGTACGGCCTCTGGTGCTGGCGCACGCTGCCCGCGACGCGTCCGCTGCTCGCGGCGCTCGCGCTTGCGCTGCTGGCGCTCTGGCTCGGCCCGGATCTGCTCGCGTCCGGCGACGCGCTCGGGTCGGCCGGGCGCGCGCAGCGCGGCGGCGGGGGCCTGTGGGAGGTGCTCGGTCGCGCCGCGGCGCTGCCGCTCCTCGCCGCGTGGCCACTGGCGCTCCTGGCCGTTGCCGGTCGCGACCGGCGCCTGCTGGCGCTCGGCACGGGCGCGCTCGCGTGGATCGCGATCGTCGCGGCCATGGCGGCGGCGGGCTTCCCCGGCCTGCCGCGCTTCATGGCGCCGGCCGCGGCGCTCGTCGGCGTGCTCGGTGGCGTCGGGCTCGCCCGCCTCCTCGCTTCGCGCCGTGTGCCCGCGGCTGCCGCGCTCGGGGTCGCGCTGGCGCTCGTCACGGCGCTCCAGCTCCCCGGGCGGGCGGCCGAGCTGCCGCACGCGCTGCGCACCACCGCGCACATCGGCGACTCCCACGACCGCGTGCGCGCCCTCACGCGTGCCGTCGGCGGCGACCCGCTGCTGCGCTGCGGCCGCCTGGCGACGAGCGACGTGCTCGTCCGCACCGCGCTCGCGTGGGAGCTGGACGTGCCGCTCTCGAGCGTCGTGAGCTTCGGCGTCAGGCCGCGCGAGTCGGGTGCCTTCATCATCGGCCCGCAGGCCTCGCCGGGACTGCGTGAGGAGGTGCGGGCGGTCGCGGCGGAGCTGGGCGAACGCGGCGAGTGGGGCGCCTATTCGCTCGGCTGCCCGGCGGCGACGGCCGGCGTCTCCGGTGCGCGCAGGTAGGGCTGGCGCGCGTGGCGCACCTCGGCCTCCTCGTGGTAGACGCCGTCGGCGTTCACCGCCCACAGGTCATGGCTCGTGTCGGCGCAGACGTTCTCGACGGCGCGCAGCGCGGTGAGCATCGAGTGGTCGGAGTTGTTGTAGCGGTGCAGCCCGTTGCGGCCGATCTGCTGGAGGCCGGGGATCTGTGCGAGCCAGTCGCGGATCGTGCGCACGCGCGCCTCGTACTCCGCGTCGTAGATCGGATAGGCCTTCGGGACGCGCACCACGTGGCCGGCCTGCACGCGGCCGGCCTCGGCGAGGCCGACCTGCTCGAGCTCGCGCGTCGCGCGCTCCACGAGCCGTTCGTCGCTCGAGCTCCACAGCTCGTCGCCCTCGAAGCAGAAGTACTCCAAGCCGACGCAGGTGCACTCGGGGTCGGGCACCATCGCCTCGCTCCAGGCGCGGAAGTTCTGGATCCGGCCGACCTGGACGCCGGGGTCGTGGACGTAGATCCAGTTGTCCGGGAAGAGGTCGTCGCCGCGGACGACGAGCGCGACCGTGACGAAGTCGCGGTAGCGCAGCCCGCGCGCCGCGGCGAGCACGTCGGGCGGTGGCGGGGGGTCGGCGAGCGCGACGACGTCGCGCAGCGGCAGCGACGAGATGGCGCGGGCGCACTTCAGGCGCTCGCCGCCGGCCACGACGGCGACGACGCCGGCGCTACCCAGCTCGATCCGGCTGACGTGGGCGCCGAGACGCAGCTCGCCGCCCGCGGCGACGATCTCGGCCGCCATCGCCTCCCACATCTGGCCTGGCCCGAGCCGCGGGTAGTGGAACTGCTCGATGAGGCTGTGCACCTCCGCTCCGTCGTTGAGCAGCGCCGCTCGCACGACGCGGCCAAACGAAAGGCTGCGGATCCGCTGCGCGGCCCACTCGGCGCGGATCTCCGAGCTAGGTACGCCCCACACCTTCTCGGTGTAGGACCTGAAGAAGAGCTCGAACAGGCGCCGTCCGAAGCGGTCGCAGACCCACTCCTCGAACGTCTCGGCCTCGCGGCGGCTTCGCGCGCGCGCAGCCGCATATGACGTCGCGCAGCGCCCGAGCTCGATCGGCCCGACCTTGCGCACGACGTCGTGCAGGCGCAGCGGATAGTCGATGAAGCGCCCGCGCCAGAAGATCCGCGACAGTCGCGCCCGCAGGAGCAGCTCGTCGCCGAGCACCTCCAGCCAGAGCTGGCGCACCTCGTCGGACTTCGTGAAGAAGCGATGGCCCCCGAGGTCGAAACGGTAGCCGTCCCGGACGACGGTGCGGGCGAGCCCGCCCACCTGCGCGCCTGCCTCGCAGACGACGACCGGGTTGCCGCCGCGGGCGAGCACGTAGCCTGCCGTCAGTCCGGCCGGCCCCGCGCCCAGAACGGCGATCGGCCCTTCGCTCCCCGCATCCATGTTAGGCCACTCTAACTTAGGCTCTCCTAATTTGCTGACCATTGTGATCCCAGCGACCGATCGCCCCCCCACGTTGCCGCGCTGCCTGGCCGCCCTGGGACGCTCCGACGAGCCTCACGCCGTGGAGACCGTCACCGGGCCGGCCGGCGCCGGCCCGGCGGCGGCGCGCAACGCGGGCGCCGCCCGCGGCGGCGGCGAGATCCTCGTCTTCGTCGACGCCGACGTCGAGGTCCATCCCGACGCCCTGCGCCGGCTGCGCGAGGCGCTCGATCGCGAC
>Ga0136617_10002885_pt1 | contig 15343 bp, 22 predicted proteins | sample AntDrymUQ3222106_2_FD_129672 | JGI IMG/M metagenome (GOLD analysis project Ga0136617, IMG submission 129672) | Polar desert sand microbial communities from Dry Valleys, Antarctica - metaG UQ322 (21.06) | ecosystem: Environmental > Terrestrial > Soil > Desert | place: Antarctica: Dry Valley...
AGGAGAAATCGCATGACCGAGGACACCCGTCGCAGAGCCGCCGTAGAGATCGTCATCGCGCGCCGCTGGTACACCGTCGCCGAAGTCGCCGACATGCTCGGCTACGGTCTGTCCAAAACCAAAATGCTCGTCGCAACCGGCGAGCTCCGCTCCCTCAAAGACGGTCGGCACCGCCGAGTCCTCCCCCAATGGGTCGACGAATACGTGACCCGCCGCGCCGAACAAGGCGCGGCATGAGCCCCCGTGCAAGAGCCAACGGCGAAGGCTCGATCTACCCCTACCGCAACGGCGGCTACGCCGCCTATGCCTGGGTCACCACACCCGCCGGCGAACGCAAACGCAAATACATCTACGGCAAGACCCGAGACGACGTCCACGACAAATGGATCAAGTTGCAAGGAGACGCACAGCGGGGTCCGGTCGTTACGTCGTCACCGCGGTTGGCGGAGTACCTGTCGTACTGGCTTCGAGAGGTCGTGCAGCCACACTTAGCCCCTGCAACCGCAGCGAACTACGACATGTTCGTGCGTCTGTACATCGTGCCGTCGCTCGGAACCATCCGACTGAACAAGCTCTCCGTACGCGACGTACGGACCTGGCTCAATCGGTTACGACAGCGGTGCCAGTGCTGCGCCCAAGGCAAGGACGCCAATCGAGAAGAACCCCGCTGTTGCGCCGCCGGACGATGCTGCCACCAGGTTGCATCAGATCGCACGACCCGAGACGCGTGGACTGTCCTCCGGGCCGCTCTCGGCAACGCCGTCCGCGAGGAGCTGCTCTCGCGCAACGTGGCCGCGCTCTTGCGCGTCTCCAAACCTCGCCCCCGCAAGACGAAGCCTTGGACCGTCGAGGAAGCTCGCCGCTTCTTGGAGTCGGCGCGCGACGCATCCGACCCGCTGTACGCGGGGTACGTCCTCATCCTCGTCCTAGGTTTGCGGCGGGGTGAATTGTTGGGCCTCTGGTGGGCCGATGTCGACCTGGAGGCCGCAGGGGTCACGATCGCCTGGCAGCTACAACGGATCGACGGCAAACTGCTGCACCGAGAAACCAAGACCGAAGCGTCAGATGCGCCACTACCACTGCCAGATATCTGCCTAGCGGCGCTCAAGGAATACAGGACAACCCAACTTGACTGGCGTCAGGCAGCCGGCCCGGCGTGGCACAGCAACGGATTGGTGTTCACGACTAGGTACGGCACGCCGGTGGAGCCGAGGAACTTCCATCGTTCCTTCAAGGCGCGCAGCGCCCGAGCGGCCGTGCCATCAATATCCGTACACACCACCCGACGAACCTGCGCCTCGATGCTTGTCGCGCTAGACGTCCACCCTCGTGTGGCGATGGAGATCCTTCGCCACAGCCAGATCGCCCTGACGATGAACGTCTACAGCGAGGTCTCCTCAAAGGAAACTCGCGAGGCGTTGAAACGGCTTGGCCAGCAGCTCGATGCTTAGCCGTTGCGCCAAAACCTTCAATTGGGGGCGGTGTGCGCCTAACGCGACTCTTTCAGGACTTGCCGCAACGCCATCAAGTCCACCATGACACCTCGGGCGTCCCCTTCTTCCCGTTCTATCACGTCGAGCACGGAGACAACGTCTGCGATCTGGGCCGGAGTGAGAAGGATCGGCCGCGAACCAGCGCCGCCAGCCAGATCGACCTCCAGCTCCAAGCCCTCGATGATGGAGGGATCATGATGGTCCGTCACCACCTCGACCTGCCGTTCCGGCTCAACTCCCCCGGCCCGTGCCGTGTCGACGAACTGGTAGAGCTCGCCAGCGGCGACACCGCTGATTCCCAGCTCGATCTTGATACGCACGCTCGTCCTTCCTCTCCTGGGGCGGCGGATGCGCCCCCCGATACGTCGTCGCTGCTGTACTTCGCTGCTGTACTTCGCTGCTGTACGGACGGTCTGACGCCGGTCGCTCAGGACCGAATATGGCCGCTGACCTGGTGTGGAGCTGAGGGGATTCGAACCCCTGACCCCCTCGATGCGAACGAGGTGCGCTACCGGACTGCGCCACAGCCCCCTGCTACGGGAAACCAAGGCTAGCAGTGGTGAGACAGCGCACCTGCGGTCAGTCGTTGACCGCGAGCCGACGTTCCATGTCGTCGAGGCGGCGGTCAAGATCGTCCTCGGTGCTGATCCCGGCCGCCTCGCCCGCCTTGTCCAGCTCGGGAGACGACTGCGCAGCCGCGGCCGGTTGGCTAGGCGCCACGGGCGCGGTGACGTACGTAGGCAGCGGCACCGGCACCGGATGCCAGGATCCGTCCTCCTGACGTTCGATGATGACGGCGTTGGCCGGCGTCGTGAGGTGCGCCAGGCCGTCCAGCCGCGCTGACGAGGCGGCCAACGCCGCGGCCGTCTGCTCTGCGGCCCGCCGGACGCGCGCTGCGGCCCGTGACCGCCGGGCGGCCATCCGCGTCGTCTCGCGCCGCAAATGCACGAGGTACGTCACCAGCAGCACATCGCACAGCGCCTGCGGGATCCATAGGGCCGCGCTGATCCAGAGCGACGTCGCGAGCAGACCGAGGGTCAACGCAACCAGGCCGAGCACGACCCGGCGACGGCGCATGACCACCCGCTGCCGGACCTCGTGCAGTCGTGCCTCATGAGCCCGAGGTGGTTCCATCGGCACGTCCTCATAAGCTGTGTGGTGGGGCGAGGCATCTCCCACGTACGAGGTTAACGAGGTAGTGCCGTTGACCACCACGCTCGGCGTGCTCTCGGGTCGCGGAGGGACGACGACATAACGCGCCTCACTCGACGCGGCCGAACGACGGGCGAGCACGCGCATGGCTGTGGCGAATCGGTCGACCGAACGGACCTCGTTAGCCGCCTCGTGCCGGGACAACAGCATCGGGACAAGCACGACGGCCCAGGCGGTGACGATCACCAGCAAGATGAGCGAACTCACGATCCCCACGCTATGTCCGGGAAGGACGGTCGACCGGGACGTCAGCCGGTGTGTCGAGCGGAAAGCCACCGATTGAGCAGCCCACGCGGCACATCCTCGACGGTCAGGGCATAACCGATGTGGTCGCGCCAGGCACCGTCGATGTAGAGGAACCGCGTGGCAAAGCCCTCCTCGCGGAAGCCGAGTTTCTCCACGACCCGCCTGCTGGCAGTGTTCTCCGGGCGGATGTTGACTTCGATGCGGTGCAGCTTGGCCGGCCCGAAGGCATGGTCCACGGCCAGCGCCAGTGCCGTCGGCGTGATGCCGCGGCCGGCCAGCCGGCCGTCGACCCAGTAGCCGGCATAGCCAGATTGGAACGAGCCCCGCACGATGTTGCCGATGGTCAGCTGGCCGGCAAACTTGCCCTGATAGGTGATGGCGAACGGCATCGACTGACCGGCCCGCCCCTGCTGGGCCAGCGCCCGCTGCATCGAGCGGAAAGCCGGCCTGCTGTTGCGTTCGCGCCACCCCAGTGGCGACGAGGGCTCCCACCGCAGCAGCCAGTCCTCGTTGTCCAGGCGAACCTCACACCACGCTCGCGAGTCTCTTCTGCGCAGTGGCCGTATCCCGACCGGTTCACAGGCCGCCGTCGCCGGCCAACCCGGATGGGACATGTTCCGCGCCTAGCATTCGTCGCGGCGCAGCACGACAACGTCGACGGACGATCCCTCGGGCAGCGAGGTGGTCTCCTCATCGACGACGATCAGCGCGTTGGCGCCGGCCAGCCCGGCAAGCAGGTTCGACCCAGTCCCGCCGTACGGAGCAACGACGTATTGATCGTCTTGTACGTCGAGACGGGCGCGTCGGTACTGCCGCTTGTTGGCTGGCGCGGTCAGTGACTCGAGCAGGCGGGCGCGGATCATCGGCCGGTCCACCTCGGCATACCCGGCCATCCGCCGGATAGCCGGCCGGACGAACACCTCGAACGAGACCAAGGCGCTCACCGGGTTGCCCGGCAGGCAGAAGATCGGGGTGGCGTTGGGACCGATCGCGCCGAATCCCTGCGGCATGCCCGGCTGCATCGCCACCCGTTCGAATCGCACTGTGCCCAGCTTGGACAGCGCCATCTTGACCACATCGCGCTCGCCGACGCTGACCCCGCCGCTGGTGATCACCAGATCGGCCCGGATCAGGTGGTCGTCAAGGATCGCGACCAGGCGGTCGGAGTCGTCAGGAGCGATCCCCGCACGGTACGCGTGCCCGCCAGCCTCTGTGACCGCCGCGGTCAGGGCGTAGCCGTTGGCGTCGTAGATCTGCCCCGGCCGCGGCGGCTCGCCGGGCTCCACCACCTCGTCGCCGGTCGACAGCACGACCACCCGCGGCTGGGGATGCACGAGCGCGTGGTTGCGACCGACCGCGGCCAGGAGCGCCAGTTGGGCAGCGTGGACGGTGCCGCCACGGCGGGCCACGACCTCCCCGGCCGGCACGTCCTCCCCCACCCGGCGGATGTAGTTGCCCTCCGGCGCCGCCCGGCTGACCCGTACGGACGCGATCCCGCCGTCGGTCCACTCGGCGGGTACGACGGCGTCGGCTCCGGCCGGCATCGCGGCGCCGGTCATGATCCGCAGGCAGGATCCCGCACTGACGCCCTGCGGCTGCCACGATCCAGCCATCACGTCGCCCACCACGGCGAGCTCCACCGGCCGGTCCTCGCTGGCAGTGGCGATATCGGCAGCCCGTACGGCATACCCGTCCATCGCCGAGTTGTCGAAGGCGGGCAGCGGGGCGGGGGCGTACACGTCCTCTGCAAGAACGCAGGTGTGCGTCTCAGGGAGCTGCAGGTCAATCGCGCTGAGCGGGTGAATCGCTGACAGCACGTCGTCCAGGTGCTGCTGGACTGTCTTCACGGGAGGGTCCGGACGTAGGACTTGAGCCAGCCCCGAAATACCGGCCCGAGGTCGTCTCGCTCGCACGCCAACTCGACCACGGCCTTGAGATAGTCGCCGCGGTCGCCGGTGTCAAACCGCCGCCCGGTGAAGACCACGCCGTGCACCGGAGTTCCGTCCGCCAGCATCGCGGCCATGGCGTCGGTGAGCTGGATCTCGCCGCCGGCGCCCGGCGGCGTCTGCCGGATCACGTCGAAGACCTCCGGCGGCAGGACGTAGCGGCCGATCACGGCGAGCGTGCTCGGCGCCACGGCCGGGTCAGGCTTCTCGATCAGCCCGGTGATCCGTACGACATCGGAGCGGTCTGTGGGCTCGACCGAGGCGATGCCGTAGCGGCCGGTGTTCTCCCGGGGTACTTCGGTCAGGGCGAGGACGATGCCTCCGTGCCGCTGCTGGAGCTCGATCATCGTCGGGAGCAACGGCGTACGCAGATCGATCAGGTCGTCGCCGAGCAGCACCGCGAAGTTCTCACTGCCGACGTGGGCCGCCGCACAGAGCACAGCGTGTCCCAGTCCGCGCGCGACGTGCTGGCGAGACGTGGAGATGGCCGCGAGCTGGCTGGCCTGCCGCACGAGGGCGAGCCGGGTGATGTCGCCCTTGGCCTCCAGAGCGGCCTCGAGCTCGGGTGCGCGGTCGAAGTGCTCGACCATCGCACTCTTGCCGCGGCTGGTGACCAGATGCACGTCGGCAAGCCCGGCCGCCGCGGCCTCCTCGACGATGTACTGCAGGACGGGCTTGTCGACGAGGGGCAGCAGCTCCTTGGGGACTGACTTGGTCGCCGGCACGAAGCGGGTGCCCATCCCAGCCGCTGGGATGACGGCTTTGACGGTGCGAGGCGAGCCGCCTGCGCGGTCGTTGCCCTCGGTCATTACGCGAGCCTAGTCGAGTGAGCATCGAGCGCGGCGAGGCGCGGCGCGAGATGACGGCTAGACGGTATGAGGGCCGGTGGCCGGAGCCCAACCCCCCATGCCGTCGAGCAGGATCGGGAACCACGCGGCGAACTCCATAGTCGTGATCCTCTCCGCCTGCCGGGCGGCTGCGCTGGGTAGGTAGTCGCGGTCGGCAAGTGCGTTGCGGCCCAGCGCCGCTGCCTCGGCAAGTAGCGCCGAGGTCACTGCGTAGTCGTCGGCTAGCGCGTGACTGACCGCGGCAAGTGCCCGGCTGGCCTTCCGGAAGCAGCCGAAAGCCATCTTCAAGGCGCTGGCCGTGCCGATCCGCCGACCGAGTGCGAGCCTAGTCGGTGGCTCGCATCGGCCTTGGGTACGGCGAAACCTTGCGGCGCGGATGAGGAGATACGCGGTCGCGCCGCGCCAGCCGCCAGGTGTCTCGGCCGCTGGACTTGGCTTGGTACAACGCCTTGTCGGCCCGCCGGATGAGCGCGGCCGTCGTCGTGCCGTTGGTCGGGAACACGGCCACTCCAATGGACACCGTCACAGGAACCTCACCGGGAACGTCATTGATCTTGATCGGATCTTCGCGGACGCTGCCACAGATCCGTTCCGCTGCCGCGGCCGCGCCCTGTTCGTCGGTTTCGGGCAGCACCACCACCATCTCCTCGCCGCCGTACCTGGCGAGCACGTCGACATCGCGGATCTCCCCCTCGAGCCGGCGTGCCAGCGCGACCAGCACGGCGTCGCCGCGCTGATGGCCGTGCGTGTCATTGATGTGCTTGAACCGGTCGACGTCGAGCATCAGCAGGGTGAGTGGGTGGCCGAAGCGCGCAGCGCGGTCGATGTCACGGGCGAAGCTGAGCTGGAAGTACCGGAAATTCCACAGCCCGGTCAACGGATCGGTCAGCGACAGCTTCCTCGCCTGGTGGTGCATCAGGACGTTGTCGATGGCGACAGCAGCCTGCGCGGCAAAGGTATGGACGGTGACGACGTCGGTACGGTCGAAGTCCGCGCCGCCGACTCGGTCATAGAGGGCAAGCACACCCAGCACGCGGCGGTGGCTGTGAAAGGCGACGGCAATATAGGTCTCCGGCTCGGGCTCCCCCTCCGACGGCTGCGGGCCACCCGCTGCCGGCCGTCCGGTCACCGGCTCTCCAGATGCGGTGGCCGCGCACCCCACGATGCCTTCACCCGTACTCACCCGGAGGGCCTCCGCCTTGACCTCGAGACCTCGGACGGCTTTGCCAGACAGCCCCGACGGGTCGCTGAGAAAGATCGCCCCCGAACGGGCGCCCGATGCAGCCATCGACGCGTCCAGAACGACAGCGAGGATGCGATCCAGATCATGGCTGCTAGCGAGGGCGTGACCCAGCATGGCAAGGTCGCGACGCCACTGGTCGCGACCGGCGGGTAGTGGGCCAGCGATCTTCTTGAGCTCCGCTGGCAGCCCCGGAGCACTGTCGGCGGTGCGGGCCGCCCGCTCCGGAATGTCGGGGGGCGACGACTGGCCCGGCTTCACCTCGCCTCCTCCCGGCCCCCCATAGCCCTCAACCTGCGATGCTGCACCATGTTCGTGCCTAGAGGTAGGAATGCACTGATGACTGTGGACAAGGTTGCCCTCCGCGCGGCCATCCTCGCCGGCCGGGCCGACCTGAGTACGGTCGCGCTCGCCGTTGCGGCAACGGCCATCTGCCACCACGTCGTCGAAGCCGTACGCAGCGCGGGAGCAGCGCGCATCTGCGCGTACCTACCGGTGCGCACCGAACCCGGCTCGATGCCGGCGCTCGACGAGCTGCGGCTCGGTGGCGTCGAGGTGTTGCTGCCGGTGCTGCGAGATGACTTCGACTTGGACTGGGCCCGGTACGAAGGACCGGCGACACTGGTGGCGGCGCGGCGAGGTCTGCGCGAACCGGTCGGCAGGCGATGGGGTCCCGGCGCGATCTCGGCGGTCGATCTTGCGATCGTGCCCGCGCTGGCGGTGGATAGGACGGGCAACCGGCTCGGCCGTGGCGGGGGCTCGTATGACAGGGCGCTCGCCCGACTACCACATCAGGTGCCGGTGATAGCCCTACTGCACGACGGCGAGGTGATCGCCGCGGTGCCACATGACGACCACGACCGTCCGGTCACGCACACAGTGACTCCGGCGAAGGGCTGCCAGCAGATCGCCGATCACTCAAGCGCTACAGAGGATGTGCGTGCCCAGGCTGCTGACCCATCCACGATCGCCTGATTGAGTCGGCGGAGGACTTCAGGCGCCGGCAGTTGCGACCCAGCCTCCCGGCCGACGAGGGTCGGCACGGCGCTCGACGCCGAAGAAATGCGCCTGGCCCCGGCCAGGCACCGCCATCTCCTGCTGGCAAGCGACGTTTCCGTCAGCGCAGCCGGCGCGCGACCCAGCTCGACGGGTCGGTGGCTCTCTCGCCGGTGCACATTGATGATGTTCACGTTAGTATTCGAGCACGGATTCTATTACGTCGCGCTCAAGACTTCGCTGAGCCGTACCGCAGCGTGACGCCGGTCGTGGCACACTGGTTGGCACTCCCCATGCCAGAGTGCCAGCCCAGGAGGATCGGGTGCCGACCTATCAGTACAAGTGCAAGCAGTGCGATAACCGGTTGGAGGCCGTGCAGTCCTTCAGCGACGAGCCGCTGACCGGGTGCCCCTCATGCGGGGGGCCGCTGCGCAAGGTCTTCTCGACCGTCGGCGTCGTCTTCAAGGGTTCAGGGTTCTATCGCAACGACAACCGCAGCGTGTCAGCGAATGGCAAGAGCGACGAAGCCGCCGCGAAGGCCGAGAGCTCCGCGAGCTCAGCGGCGGACACGTCCGGCTCGAAAGCAGAGAGCAAGGCTGATGGCAAGTCCGGCGCCAAGTCCGGCTCCACGTCCGAATCGACGTCCGATGCCAAGTCCGGATCCAGTTCCGGAGCCAAATCCGAGAGCAAGCCGTCGAGCCGAGTCGAGCCGTCCACAGCCAGCAAGTCCGCCTGACCCTTCTCCACAGATCGATTCCCGTGGCGCACCGGGTCGTCTCGTGCTGGTTAAGGTCGCTCAGGACCAAGCCCGCAGGGAGGACACGTGCCACAGTCGTCACGCGCTGACTACGCCGCCGAGATCGGGGTCATCGGAGGGTCGGGGTTCTACTCCTTCCTCGACGATGTGCGCGAGGTCGAGGTCGAGACGCCGTACGGGCCGCCAAGCGCCCCGATCGTCCTCGGGGAGATAGCTGGGCGGCGGGTCGCTTTCGTGCCGCGGCATGGCCGCGGCCATCGGTTTCCGCCACACCGGGTCCCCTACCGCGCCAACGTGTGGGCGCTTCGTGCCTTGGGCGTGCGCCAGATCCTCGCGCCGAGCGCCGTCGGATCCTTGCTGCCAGCGCTCGAGCCCGGCTCCATCGTGGTGCCCGACCAGTTGGTCGACCGTACGTCGGGGCGACAGCAGACCTTCCACGACACGGGGGCCGGGCACGTCGCCTTCGCCGATCCGTACTGCCCGCGTGGCCGGCGCACGGTCCTGTCGACGGCAGCCGAGGGCGGTGTCGGCGTCGTTGATGGCGCCACGCTGGTCGTGATCGAGGGGCCGCGCTTCTCCACTCGCGCGGAGTCGCAGTGGTACGCCCGGCAGGGTTGGACGTTGGTCGGCATGACCGGGCACCCAGAGGCGGTGCTCGCCCGCGAGCTGGCCCTTTGCTACACCCCCGTGGCTTTGGTGACCGACCTCGACGCAGGGGTGGCGCCCGGCGAGGAGGTGCACCAGGCGGAGGTGTTCCGGGTTTTCGCTGAGAACATCGAGCGACTCAAAGGGCTGTTGCTCGACGTCGTCGGCGCTCTGTCAACCGAGCGCGACTGCCCGTGTGCGCACGCCCTCGACGACCTCGACGTCGGCTTCGAGCTGCCGTGACCGGTCGGTGGGCCGGCTCCGACGAGCGACTGCACCGGCCACCGTTGCGACTCCCCCGACCTCACGGCGCCGGGGTACTGCGCTGGCTGGTGGCCGCCGGGCTGCTCGGCATCGCCGCGCTGCTGCTTGCCGCCGAACCTCAACAGGTGACGGCACCGCCGTCGACGTCAGTGGTGGTCGCGGCCCGCGACCTGCCCGGAGGCGTCCCCCTGACCCGATCGGACCTGCGCAGCGCCCGGCTGCCGCGCGCGCTCGTCCCTAGGGGTGCGCTGCGAGTGGCAAGCGCCGCGCTCGGCCGGGCGACGGCCGGCCCAGTGCGCGCCGGCGAGCCGATCACCGACGTCCGCCTGCTTGGTCCCGCGCTGGTGCGCGCTGTCGGCGGTGCTGCCACGGTCGCCGCGCCGATCAGGATCGCCGATCCTGGCGCGGTTGCCCTCTTGCGGCCCGGCGACCGGGTGGATGTGGTGTCGGCCGGCTCCACCGGCAGCGAGCCGCCGCGGATGGTGGCCAGCAATGTGCCAGTAGTTGGCGTGCCGCCCCCAGACAGCGACGGTGCCGCCGAGGGCGCGCTGATCGTGTTGGCCGCTTCGCCCGACGTTGCCGCCCGGCTCGTCGCCGCGGCGGCCACGTCCCGGCTGTCGCTCACGGTGCGCGGCCGCTAGGTGCATGCCGCACCCTCCAACACGTCATGAAGATCGTGCGTCATCGCCCTCGTTGTCCATGACACGTCAAGCCCGCTGGGTTCTGCGCGGGTGCGCACCCCAGTGCGCCAGGCCGCGACTGGCTAGGGCTCCCAGTGCGGCGGGCGATCCTCGTCATAGCGCCGCACGTCCTCGTCGGGATTCGTCGCTTGCTCGTCGCCCCAACCGGTGTCAGTGTCATCAGCGCCGCGTTGCGGCAGCACCTCGTCATCGTCGGGCTGCTGGCTCACAGCGCTAACGTACAAGCCAACCGGGTCAGCGGAACGAATGCTGTTAACCGAGCGAACGAAAGGTAGGCACCGTCTCATGAGCGGTTTCCTCGATCGAGCCAAAGACGCCGCGAAGAAAGCCGCTGATGCAGCGGCCAATCACACTGACAAGATCGGCACCGGCATCGACAAGGCCGCAGATCTGGCCGACAAGGCGACTGGTGGCAAGCACGCCGACAAGATCGACACCGCGCAAGACAAGGCGCATGGTGCCGTCGATCGGCTCGAGAAGCGATCCGAGGGCGGTCCGGCCGCTCCGGCCGATCCCGGCAACTGACTCCAGATTGCTGACCGTCCGCTACTGGGCCGCGGCGCGGGCCGCCGCCGGCGTCTCAGAAGAGCAGGCGACGGGCGGCACCGCGGTCAGCGCTCTGATCGGCGAGTTATCGGCCCGCCACGGCGAACGGCTATCCGCGGTTCTCACCCGGTGCAGCTTCCTGCTCGACGGCGAGCAGGTGCACCGCGGCGCCGATCGGGTGCTGCCGGCCGACGGAGTCATCGACGTCCTGCCGCCCTTCGCGGGAGGATGAGGCTAGTGATCACCGCCGTGGAGCTGCTCCACGGCGTGGGCTAGCAACGGTCCGAGGACGACCATTCCGTCGCGTACTCCCCCGGGCGAGCCCGGCAGGTTGACCACGAGGGTGCGCCCGGCAACTCCGGCCAGCCCGCGAGAGAGCACTGAGGTCGGCACCCGGTCGCGGTTGACCGCGCGGAACGCCTCGGCGATGCCGGGAATCTCGTAGTCGAGCACGCTGCGGGTGCCCTCCGGAGTGCGGTCGGTCGGGCTGATGCCGGTGCCTCCGGTGGTCACGACGACATCGGCGCCGTCCTCAACCGCGGACCGCAGCGCATCGGCAACGGTCTCGACACCATCAGGTACGAGAACATGTTTCAGGATCTTGGCGCCGTGCGACTGGAGGAGCTCGACGAGCAGCTCGCCGCTGGTGTCCACGCGCAGACCGGCAGCGGCCCGGTTGGACACGGTGATCGCGATGGCGCGGATCATTCGGCACGCCGCCAGGTGCCCGACCGGCCGCCCTCTTTGGACTCCACTCGGATGTCGGTGAGGGAGGCGGCCTTATCCACTGCCTTGACCATGTCGATCAGCGCGAGCCCGGCGACCGCGACGGCGGTCAGCGCCTCCATCTCGACTCCGGTACGGTCGGCGGTGCGCACCGTCGCGCCGATCGTGACGCCGTCGTCGACCACATCGAGGTCGACCTCGACACTGTGCACAGCGATCGGATGGCAGAGCGGGATGAGATCAGGCGTCCGCTTTGCGCCCATGATGCCGGCCACCCGCGCCACCCCGAGCGCGTCGCCCTTGGGCATCCCATCCCCACGCAGCAACGCGACCACGTCCGGCGTCGTGTGCAGCTTCCCGCTGGCAGTGGCCGAGCGGGTGGAGACGTCCTTGCCGCTGACATCCACCATCCGCGCAGCACCGGTGTCGTCTACGTGCGTTAGGCGGTCGGCCACTGCCGCAGCATAGGCTCCGGCACCATGCGCGTGCTCATCACCGGCGGAGCCGGCTTCATCGGGTCTCACGTCGCCGACGCCCTGGTGACCCGCGGGCATACCGTACGACTGCTCGACCTGTTGCTGCCCGCCGCGCACGACAAGCTTCCCGACTACCTCGGAGATCACGAGTTGCTACGCGGCGACGTGCGTGACCCGGACCTTCTCGGGATAGCGCTATCCGATGTGGACTCGGTGTGCCATCAGTCAGCCATGGTCGGGCTTGGAATCGATGCCCAGGACGCCCCGGAGTACGTCTCGCACAACGACTTCGCCACGGCCGTGCTGCTCGCCGCGATGGACCGGCGCGGGATCGACCGACTGGTGCTGGCCAGCTCGATGGTGGTCTACGGCGAGGGCGCCTACACCTGCGGCACCCACGGGGATGTCCGGCCGGGTCCGCGGGCGGCGGACGACCTGGCTGCCGGGCGCTTCGAGCCGCGCTGTCCGGCCTGCGGCGCGCCGCTGGATCCGGCCACCGTCAGAGAGGACGCTGCCCTCGATCCGCGCAACACCTATGCCGCGACCAAGGTGGCCCAGGAGCATCTCGCCGCTGCGTGGGCCCGGTCGCCCGGCCGGTCGGTGACCGCGCTGCGCTACCACAACGTCTACGGCCCGCGGATGCCGCGAGACACCCCGTACGCAGGGGTAGCCTCGATCTTTCGCTCCGCGCTGGCGCGCGGCGACCCCCCACGCGTGTATGAGGACGGCGGCCAGCGCCGCGATTTCGTGCACGTACGCGATGTCGCTGCCGCCAACATGCTGGCGCTGGAGCAGCCCGCGCCGCCGTCATTCGCGGCGTACAACATCGCGTCCGGTACGCCGCACACGGTGGGCGAGATGGCGGCGGAGCTCGCCGCCGCCGTCGGTGGACCGGCACCGGTGACCACCGGGGAGTATCGCCTCGGAGACGTCCGTCACATCGTCGCCTCACCGCAGGGAGCCGCCAGCGATCTCGGCTTCCGCGCCGAGGTGAGCTTTGCCGATGGCATGGCGGAGTTCGCGACAGCTCCGCTGCGCTGAGCCGAGACTAAGAACCTTCTCCCAGTGAGAAGTCGAATTCACCTGTCTTCACGCCCATGACGAAAGCATCCCACTCCTGAGGAGTGCATACGAATGGGGATCTTTCGCTTCTGCTGTGCTTGACGGCGACATCGCCGGTGGCTAATCGCGCCACCTGGACACAGTTGCCGCCTCCAGAGAACGAGCTGGTGCGGTAGACCGCGTCGGTCGTTTCGCTGAACTCAGGCACGTGATTCCTCCTCCGCCGATGCTCACGGAGTTTAGGCGCTTTTTCGCCCCGCTGGGCGGTGTGCGGGCTGTTCCCGATCGCTCGCGGGCACTCCGGCGGGGTTCGTAGGCGTTCTAACCTGCGGCACTGAGGGATGAAACCGGCAAAAGGGATCTGACGTCAGGAGACCGCAGAAGTCGCAGCGAGATTGGGGGCGTCAAGGCTCTCGATCTCGGCGGTCAGCCTCTTGATCGACTCATCGCGATCCAGGCTGTCGCGCTCGAGGGAACTGAAGATCTGCTCGAAGCGTCGCACGTCCGCATCCGATTCGAGGTACGTCGCCCCGACCCGGCCCTCCAGATAGACCACTCCCTGATCGGAGTCGTCCGCGAACTTGATGATCGAGAATGGGCCGCCAAGCGCGCCGGGAGCCGGCGCCGACAACGGCGTCACGCGGAAGTCGACTTTGCTGAGCTTGCCCTGAAGGCCAGTGCGCAGCTCTTCGAGCTGACGGCGCATGACCCCCGCGCCGCCGATCGGGCGGATGAGCGCGGCCTCGCTGAGGATGATGCCGAACTCGGGAGGTTTGGCCGCCCCCCACACGACGGCCTGGCGCTTCTTGCGGAAGTCGACGAATCGCGCCCGCTCCCGCTGCGACTGCTCCGGAAAGACAAGCGAGCAGACGGCGTCGATGTACTCCTCGGTCTGGAGCAGCCCGGGGATCAGATCGGCCTCGAACGACTTGATCGTCGACGCGTCCTGCTCCAAGGCGACGTACTGGAACAAGTGGCCGGCGAACATCTCGCCCTGGGTCACGTCACGGAAGTCGCTCCACCAGTCCTGACCCTGTCCGTCGACCGCCAGCTCGAGAAGCTCGGTCAGCTTCTCATGCGCGTCATTGCCATACAACGCGACCAGGTCGCGCACATCGCGGGTGCGTGGCACGCCCTTACCGTTCTCTAGGCGAGAGATCTTCGCGGACGAACACTCCAGGACGTCGGCGGCGTCCTCGATCTTCTTCCCTGCCGCCTCCCGGAGGCTCCGGAGTTCGGTACCCAGACGCCGACGCGAGGCCAGCAGACTACGACTCAAGTCCATCTTCCTTCCGCACTGGAGACAGCAGCGCCATATCGCTGACCGCGGCGCGCCCGCCGGAACGTTGTCAATGGTAGTACACGCTGCAAGTACAGAGCGCAAGTTACCACTGCAAGGTGAACCGTGTCGCCTACCTGTTGATTCCGACTCCTGCCCATCGGCCTGACACCGCGGAAAGCTCGGTACCGAACTCACGTTCGACTAGCTTGTCCTTACCATACAGTAGGCAAGTGCAGAATGTAATTGCATGACGCACATCCTTTCTGTATCCTCAGAGTGCAAGTTGATCCAAACTCTTCTCGAGGAGGGATTGCCATGGGCCTCATCGCTGTGATGGTTCTCCTCCTGGCCGGCCTGGCCATTGGCGTGGTGATCGGCGGGGAGCGCCGGGGGTTCGAGCGCGAGCGGCTGGCTCGGTGGGGCTGGAAGCTCTGGCACTGGGAGCAGGAGCTCCTCAACACCGCGGAAGTCGAGGGCTGCCCGAGCTGCGAGTTGCTCCGTCGGCGTCGCGACCTCCAGCGTCCGCCACCTGACTGATTCGGACCCGTCAGCTACCAGTTCGTCCGGACGAGGGTCTGCACCAGCAGACCCAGAGCCAGCTGGGCGGCGAGCCACCAGCGGCAGCGCTCAGCCGGCAGCAGAGCCGTCGCGGCCAGCAGCCACGGCATCCACGGCAGCCAGATCCGCTCGACCTCGGACTTCGACAACCCACTCACATCTGCGATCAACAGGCCGACAAGCGCGGCCCATGGCAACCATGCCAGCGCGTCGCGGCGCAGCCGGGCGAGTGCCGCCACCCCGGCCGGCCCGATTGCCAGGCCGAGTACGGCCAGGTTGGCGACCAGGAAATAGAGGTACGGACGAGCCGACGCCGACCCCTGGTCGTAGCGGATCCGCGTCTGC
>Ga0136617_10002886_pt1 | contig 15337 bp, 13 predicted proteins | sample AntDrymUQ3222106_2_FD_129672 | JGI IMG/M metagenome (GOLD analysis project Ga0136617, IMG submission 129672) | Polar desert sand microbial communities from Dry Valleys, Antarctica - metaG UQ322 (21.06) | ecosystem: Environmental > Terrestrial > Soil > Desert | place: Antarctica: Dry Valley...
GCAACATTCGTTCCTCATCATACCCTCCGGAACGCCGAGGGTTTCGCGGTGACGGCAGCGCGAGGTGCCTGAACTGGCTGTGGCTGGTGTCAAACGGCTGTGGCTCACTAGCTTGGGTTGTCGATTCGTTCCGCGATTGTCTGCTTGAAGGACTTCCTTATGAGAAATCAATGCCAACGACTTTAGTAAAGGACGCAGTGTCGAAGGACGTCCCCCTCCGTGTGTTTGGCCAGAGCGGCGTTCAGGTCTCCGCTCTTGGCATCGGCGGCTATCACCTTGGCCTCATCCCGCGTGAGAGCGACGCCATCGAAATCGTCCGCGAGGCTATCGGCGCTGGAGTCAGCTTCATGGACAACGCCTGGGAGTACCACGAAGGGAAAAGCGAGAAGCGAATGGGAAAGGCGCTCGCTGGGGGCTGGCGTGACCACGCTTTTCTCATGTCCAAGGTGTGCACACATGGAAGAGATGCAAAGACCGCTATGCGCCAACTCGAGGAGTCGCTCCGCCGTCTGGGCACCGACTATCTCGACCTTTGGCAGATACACGAGGTAGCATACTACAACGATCCGCAGCGACACTTCATGAAGGGTGGCGTAGTTGAAGCGCTCACGGCGGCGAAGGAGCAGGGGAAAGTGCGCTTTGTCGGATTCACCGGGCACAAGGATCCGATGCTACATCTGGAGATGTTATCGTACGACTATCCCTTTGATGCCTGCCAGCTTCCACTCAACGCTTTTGACGCGACGTTCCGCAGCTTCGAACGGAACGTACTGCCCGAGCTGCACAAACGCGGTATCGCCCCAATCGGCATGAAGAGTCTCGGTGGTGGAGGCGACTCGGCCAGGAAGCGCGCTATCTCCGCGCATGATTCACTTCGCTACGCGATGAGCTTGCCAGTGGCGACGACTGTAAGCGGAATCGATTCAATGAAGGTGCTTCGCCAGAATCTCAAAGTGGCGCGCGGATTCACTCCGCTGATGCCTAGTGAGATGGCAGCATTGCGCGAGAAAGTTGGAAGGTACGCGGCGGATGGCCGCTTCGAGACATACAAGGTCACGGCGAAGCACGAAGGGCCGGAAGGGCGCAAACAGCACGGCTTTCCGAGCGAAGAGGAAGTAGCGATTTAGGCATGCTGGGTACGGCGACGCTCCCTCCTCCGGGCAAATGCAGACATGGCCTCAATCTGGTGAATCCGCTAATTTCCAAGTTGACCGGGGTGCCCTGCACACATCTGTGCCAGGGCTGAGAGAGTCCCGTTGAACCTGATCCGGCTCGTACCGGCGTAGGGAGTCAAACATGGAAGCATCAAAGAATGGGGTCATTGCCCCAGCTGCACCCACTCAAAGGGCCGCAGGCTCGGAAGCTCGCACGCAAAGGGTCGCAGGCCCAGTTGCACTCACGCAGATGCGCTACGCGCGCGATGGAGTCATCACTGATGCCATGCGCTTCGTGGCAGACCGCGAGCAGCTCCCGCCCGAGCTAGTGCGCGATGAGATCGCCTTGGGCCGGCTCATCATTCCCGCGAACATTCATCACCTCGCTGGCCGCCTGGAGCCGATGGCCATTGGCAAGGTTTCGCGTGTCAAGATCAACGCCAACATCGGGAATTCCGCGGTCACGTCCAATTCGGACAGCGAGCTCGAGAAGCTCCATATGGCCGTGCACTACGGGGCAGACACGGTGATGGATCTCTCGACCGGCGGTAACATCGACGGAATTCGCGCCGCTATCATCGCGGAATCTCCAGTGCCCATCGGAACTGTACCGATCTATCAGGCCATTCAAACGGTCAACAGTCCGGAGGACCTTACCGCCGACGATCTGCTTCAGATGATCGAGCACCAGGCGAAGCAGGGTGTCGACTACATGACGCTGCACGCCGGAATTCTGTATGAGCACCTCCCGCTCGTGTACGGACGTGTGACTGGCATCGTGAGCCGGGGAGGCTCGCTGCACGCGGTTTGGATGATGCACCACAAGAAGCAGAATCCTCTGTACGAGCGCTATGATGACGTGCTGGACATACTTCGCCAATACGACGTTACAATATCTCTCGGCGACTCGCTCCGACCAGGCTCGCTCCATGACGCCAGCGATGCCGCTCAGTTCGCGGAGCTGGAAACGCTCGGCGAATTAACGAGACGTGCATGGGCCAGAGACGTTCAGGTTATGGTCGAAGGCCCCGGACACATTCCGATGCATCAGATCGAGATGAACGTTCGGAAGCAGAAAGAGATCTGCAGCGAAGCGCCGTTCTACACGCTGGGTCCCCTCGTGACGGATATCGCCCCGGGCTACGATCACATCACCAGCGCTATCGGAGCGGCGATGATAGGGTGGTACGGCGCTGACATGCTCTGCTACGTGACACCGAAAGAGCACCTGGGATTGCCGAATGCTGACGACGTGCGCACTGGGGTTATTGCGTACAAGATCGCCGCGCACGCGGCGGATATCGCGCGTGGACGCCCTGGCGCGCGCGACCGGGACGACGCACTCTCCCGCGCGCGATACAAGTTCGATTGGAATGAGCAGTTCCGCCTGTCGCTTGACCCCGAACGCGCGCGAGAATACCACGACGAGACGCTCCCCGCCGAGTATTTCAAAAGCGCCGAATTTTGCGCGATGTGCGGACCGAAGTTCTGCTCCATGCATCACTCGCGAAAAATCGACGAGGAAATCGCGAGAATGGCGGGGGCAGGGAATACGAAGTAGGGGCTGGGGAATCGGGAAACGTGGAATCCGGATCGCGAGAAGGAGAGTCAGTTACTCAAATCCTCAACTCCCGTTTCCCGATTCCCGATTCCCCGGCCGCCTCCCTATTTTCTAGCCATTTCCGCTTCCGCGGCGATATAGCCGAACGCTGCCCACGACTTTCCCTCGAGCACTCGCTTGAAAATTCGATTTGCTTCCGGCTTAAAACCGCGATACAGGTGCCAGTTCCCAATGCCATAACCAAGAGTCGCGTCGTCCAATGCGCGATCTTCGGACGAGGTTGACGCTACCGCGCTTTCGGCCGGGATCTCTCCCTTGTACACGAGAAGGAGACGATGATAGCTGTCGTTCTCTATGAGATTCATGTCACGCGTGATTGGCGCGAGAAGAGTGGCAGCCTCCTGGAATCGACCCAGGCGTCTGAGCGTCATGTAAAGCCAGTTGGTCGTCGCCACCAGCATATCCGGATTGGTTGAGACCTTCATGGCCTCGCGATACGCCTCGTGCGCTCGCTCGAAGTCTCCCTTCAGGTAATGCGCGAGACCAAGGTGGTACCAGATGTTCGACTGCAAAGTGCTCGTGGGAATGTTGCGGGAGTTGGGCAATCCGTCTGGCTCGACTTCGTCGGGCTTTCCCCTGATTAACTCAGCTGCGCGGTTTAAATCCGCTATCGCATCGTCGAATTGCCGAACGGTGATGTAGCGATGCCCCCGATGCCGGTACAGCCTCGCCTCCATTGGATGCTTCGCAATGCCTTCTGTGAAAATCCTGATGGATTCGCGATACTTGCCCAGATATGCGTTGCGCCGGCCGAGCCAGATTATCGTCTCGGCGTCGCTCGGATTAGCGTCGAATGCAATTCGCGCCTCGGCCAGACGCCGTTCGTAGGCCGCGCGCGTTTCCGCCGAAAGCTTTGGCGCAAATAGGGGTTTCCCCCGCAACGACATCGCTTCCGCGCCGGCTGGAAGCGTGGTTGACGACGCAGGGTTGGCACCTCGCGCCGCGCAACCTGATACGAGAACCAAGCCAAAGAGAAGCCGAATCGGGTTCATCGCGTTTTGCCCTCCCTGAGGCGCGTCTGGCGTTAATCACTTCGTTTCGAGGTCAAAAAAGATATTCGCCGTACATTCGCCGCGCGACGGTTGCGGGCAACTACCGCCATCGTCATCAGGGAAAGGCCAGATATCGCGAACCCTGTTCGTGACACGTATCACAATGTCGCACACAGAGTTGTCTCGGAGACTGGCAGGATTTAATGTGGGCACCGCGTGGCAAGAGTCGTGTACCATTGAATCGGGACCTGGCTCGTCGCGGCAAAACCTGAAGCGCAAAGGCGAACATGGCCGTACACCTGCACGTTTTTCTTACCGCTGCAATGCTGTCGCTGGCTACAACTGCGGCTCTCTCCCAAAAAGGCGGCTCCGCTGCCTCGGACACTCGCAATGTTGCTGTTGCGGAGAGCGCGTCGGTTTCAGTTCGACGAAGCCGGCCGATCCCGAAGATCAACGTATCATACGACCGCAAGTTCGATCGCACGATCTTTCGAGTCAGCCTCCCTTCAGTTGCGCCCGGTACCGAGCTTTCCGTTAAGGCGAAACAGCCCGGGCGCGGCACTGTGATTCCGGCCGACAGTGTCGAGCTGTTTATCACTCATGTGGGTTCCACGCGAAAGCTTCGCAAAGGCGAGGATCTCAATCTGCTGATCGACGGGAAAGCATTCGTCATAATCGAAAATCTGGACGTAAGCACGTCGAAAGCGGGCGGAGTGTATGTGGAGCAGGCGTCCGCGGAGGTTTCTCTCGCAGACTTCGTTACAATCGCCAACGCCACCACCGCCGGCGCCAAGTTCGGCAAGTTCAGCTTCTGGCTCGCGGGAGAACAGCTCGACGCACTGCGTGCATTTGCGATCCGCGTCGGAGTTGTGCCGGCTCGTTCGCGCTGACTGATTGACGAAGCAGGGAGACATTGCAGCTGGGATAAGTCCGGATGCCCGGATCGGTTGGAGAGCGAGGTGTTCCGTAGACTGAAAAATTCGCGCGCTCTACGCGAACGCCTCGACCGCTGCCTGTAGCTCGCCATGGTTCGCCTCTCAGTATTCCTGGCGTGATTCTGGGAATAACTTACTGAATGGTCGATTGCATAAGGACGGCATGGTGCCTCGCGTTTCTAGGCGCAGGGTTGACTGCGTGCGTGCCGCCGTCTCCCGAGGTGGAAATTCCTCCACGGGGAGAGTCGGGAGCGTCTCCGGCAGATTCCCATCGGCCATCTCCCGCAGCTTCCTCACTCGAACGCGAAATAATCAACGTGCGCTCGCGGCTTCTGAGTGTTCCCGTCGCCGGCGTTTCGCCTGGTCAGGTCCCGGACAGCTATCTCGCAAAAAGAGGATCCCGGACGCACAATGCGATCGATATTCTCGCGCCTCGCGGAACGCCGGTTGTCTCCGCTGACGAAGGCCGAGTTATAAGACTTCGCTCCAACGCGTCGGGAGGAATTACCATCTACGCTACCGAACCGGCCGGCCGCATCGTGTATTATTACGCGCATCTGGAGCGGTATCGCGGTGGCCTTGCCGAGGGTGCAACATTGGGCAAGGGCGACACCATAGGATACGTGGGAACAACGGGGAATGCGCCTGCCGACGTACCGCACCTGCACTTTCAAGTGACCGTAATGCATGCCGAAGGAAAGTACTGGGCTGGAACTCCGATAGATCCAAGGCCGTTCACAACCCCGGCTCGGTCCTCAAGTCCGTGATGCTGTCGGGGAAGCGACGCGCGCAACTCCGCTCCGAGGCGCACCATCTACAGGCCAGCGTGCACGTAGGACAATCGGGTCTTACTCCGGCCTTCATAAAGTCACTGGACGATGCGATACGCACGCATGAACTGGTAAAAGTTCAGCTTGGAAAGCAGACTGATCTATCCACGCGGGATGCGGCTGGTCTACTCGCAAAGGCGACGAGATCTGCCGTTGTACAGGTGATCGGGAAGACCGTGACGTTGTACAGAGAGAGCCCCGAACTGAAGAAAAAGCGGGAACGGCGCGCGGACCGGAGTACCTGATCAGTCGAGACCGCTGGAGGAAGGCGGACGCGAGTACGCTCTTCTCTAATGTCAGCGATTCATGAAATCGCTTGCCAACCTGTAAATTCCCATGGCGTACCCGATTACCGCCGGGTATGCTATGCAATTGATACGAATGATGAGGCTTGGGCAGCCGCTGCGTTCTGGACCGCAGCTTGTTAGACGCGCTCGGATCGTGCCACGAGCGGCCATCGCGCTCGGTACAGCAGCATCGGCAATCGTACTAATCACATTTCGTTTAGTCTACTAGCCGCAGCTGCACCTTTGCGAAAGACCGGCGGCACCGTGCAACGAGCCGTATCTTGCGTCGGGTTCTCGGAACTGCGCCATGGAATTTCCGCACTCCGCACATCAGCGATCCTTTTCAGTTCTCAAGATGATCTCCGTTCGCTTACTTACCCCAGCGTTGGTGCTTGCATTTCTGGCGTTGGCGGCGCCGGCGGCTGCGAGAGGTCAGCCGCAGACGGATTCAGTCGCGGTAAACGCAGTCAAGTCCCGTTACGAAAAACGGGAAGTCCGAATTCCCATGCGCGATGGCGTAAAGCTTTTTACGTCCATCTATATTTCCGGACGACGCTCCGAACTGGGCCGGAGATTCGTCGGGGTTCAAAGTCGCCGGCTATCAGCAGCTCGTGCGGGGAGAGCCCTTCCGTGGCAAGTTCCGCAAGAGTTTTTCGGCACCGGTGGCGTTCGTCCCGGATCAGCCTGACTCGATTCACTTCGAGATGCCTGACGTGAACCACACGTTCAAGAAAGGGCACCGGATCATGATTCAGATTCAGAGCAGTTGGTTTCCGCACATCGACCGGAATCCACAGACCTTCGTTCCGAATATTTTCGAGGCGAAGGAGAGCGATTTTCAGAAGGCGACAATGCGCGTGTACAGGGAGGGCAAGCTTGCCACGCGGATAAATGTGCGCGTAGTCCGCAGGCCTGCAGCCTAGGAGAGCTGAGTTGATATCTATTCCCGTCGTATTCGTCGTTGGCGTGCTGTCCGGTGATGTCACTCTGCTACCGCCACCGAAATTCCCGCTGGCGCCTACAACCTACAGCGGAATTGAAGGCCAGATCCACGTTCGCGTGCCGCGCAACGACGCCGACGTGCGCACCGACAGCCGGCTGGACGAGCCTCAATGGGCGTCCGCGGCTTTGCTTACCGGATTCTCGCAGTTTTCACCTTCCGATGGCCGGCCCGCCGAAGACTCAACGCAAACCCTGATCTGGTATTCGCAAACCGCGTTGCATGTCGGGATTCGTGCTTTCGAGGCCCACGGCGCCGTGCACGCGACGTTGGCGGACCGTGACCGGATCAGTGCTGACGATTATGTGGAAATCCTCCTCGGCACTTTCAACGACAAGCGTCAGGCGACCGTCTTCGGCGTGAATCCGCTGGGCGTGCAGTCCGACGGCGTGCTCGTCGAGACCGGTCAATCGGATGGAGGCGGTTTCATCGGCTCGGCGCGAGCATCGGCGGACTTGAGCCCGGACTTCGTCTTTCAGTCGTCCGGCCGGCTCACCGAATACGGATACGAGATCGAGATTCGCATTCCCTTCAAGAGCCTGCGCTATCAGCCGAAATACGAGCAGCAGTGGGGAATCAACGTTCTGCGGCGCGTGCAGCACTCCGGATATGAGGATAGCTGGGCACCGGCAAAGCGGGCCGCCGCTTCCTTTCTCGCGCAGGCCGGCACCCTCGACGGGCTAACCGACCTTCGCCGCGGGCTGGTGCTCGACGTGAATCCGGTCGTCACCTCGAAGGTTACCGGAGCACCGGCTCTGGCAGGGTGGCAGTACGACGCTGACCGTCCGGAGGCAGGGGCGAACGTTCGGTGGGGAGTAACGGACAACGTTACGCTCAACGGCACGATCAACCCGGATTTTTCGCAAGTGGAATCAGACGCGGGGCAGGTTGCCTTCGATCCCCGGCAAGCTCTCTTCTTCGCGGAGAAACGTCCCTTTTTCCTGGACGGAATCGAGCAGTTCAGCACGCCGAATTCGCTGATTTACACGCGCCGTATTCAGCAGCCGGTTGGAGCCGTGAAACTGACGGGAAAAGTTTCGGGAACCGACATCGCCTTTCTGTCTGCCCTGGATGAGGAAGTCACATCGCTTACGGGGCGGGATAACCCGGTTTTCAATATCCTGCGCGTGCAGCGTGACCTCGGTTCGCAGTCGCGGCTGGGAATCGCGTACACCGACCGGATCGATGGAGACAACTACAATCGCGTCGCCAATGCAGACGCGCGGATCGTCTTCGGCAAGATCTACAGCACGCAGCTCCAGCTCGCTGGCAGTACTACTCGCCGCGCAGGTGTGAAAACGGACGCGCCTCTCTGGGAAGCGAGCTTCAACCGGAACGGCCGGGCGCTCAACATCGACTACACCATTGGAGGCATTCACGAAGATTTCCGTGCGCAGAGCGGGTTCATCTCACGGCCTGGAATCGTGCGCTCCAACATCACGCACAACTACACGCTGTTCGGTGAACGCGGCGCACTATTCGAAAGCTTCACAGGGGGCATTACGCTCGACGGTACGTGGCAGTACCGGCGTTTCGTGGACAAGCGCGACGCACAGGACAAGAAGCTGCATTTCAACACCAACGCCACGCTCAGAGGTGGCTGGCAGGCGCGCGCTTCGCTTTTTGTCGAGACGTTCGGCTACGATCCCGGGCTGTACGCGAACTACGCGATCGAAGTGCCGTCATCCAGCGGAGCTGGCCTGGATACAGTGGCTTTTACCGGTACGCCACGAATCCGAAATACGGACTACTTACTCAGAGTTGCCACGCCCCAGTTCAAGCGCTTCTCCGGGAGTGCATTTGCAGTGTGGGGGCGGGATGAGAACTTTTTCGAATGGTCGCCTGCCGACATTCTCTACCTCACGCTCGTTGCCAACTGGCGTCCCACCGACAGGCTCCGTCTGAACGCTCAGTACCAGCATCAGCAATTCGACCGGCGTACCGACGGCACCACAGTGGGCGTTCGGAAAATCCCTCGCCTCAAGATGGAGTATCAGATCGCACGCCCGATCTTCGTGCGGGTGATCGGTGAATACGACGCGGACATGCAGGACGACTTGCGCGACGATTCGCGGACGGGAGCACCAATCCTGGTATTCAATCCGTCCACGGGTGACTACGCGCGGGCGATCGGCTCGCGCCGCAACAACCTGCGCACGGAGTGGCTGTTTTCCTACCAGCCAGGCCCCGGAACTGTGTTCTTCGCGGGCTATGGTAGTACGCTGAACGAGCCTGAGCCGCTGCGGTTTGGGAGCCTTCGGCGCACCGTGGACGGCTTTTTCGTGAAGCTCAGTTATCTGTACCGGTTGTAGACAATCGCCCTGGCTGCCTCACGGTTCGCTCGTTAAGAACATTCCCCGTGTTGAGGGTTCCAGCCGGCTCAAATAGAACGAGCTGAACCTCTTCGTCCGCGACCGGCCGGTGCTCCACGCCACGCGGCACGACCATCAGGTCGCCCGCTTCGAGCACGACCGTGTGGTCGCGAAACTCCATTCGAAGCCGCCCACGATGAACGAGGAACAGCTCGTCCTCGTTCTCGTGAGAATGCCAGACAAATTCACCCAGTAGCTTCGCGACCTTCACATGCTGGCCATTCAGCTCCGCGACGATCTTCGGGCTCCAGTGGTCATCAAACGATGAGAACGCGTCGATGAGATTATGTTTTTCCATCGAGTCGCTCAAGCCGGCGTGAGGGCGCAACGCGATGCACGCACAGCATTCGTCCGATTCAGCAATTCTTCTCTTCCATTAACCTGTCATCCCTGACATCCCTTTTATCCTGTCATCCTGTCTTCTGTTACGGACGAAGAATTCTCGCTTCAACCGTAACCAGCTCGGTCGAAAGCTTTTGACAGGATGACAGGATAACTCTGGATGAAGGCTGATCGACTACGAATTCATGTGCTTACGGAATGACCTGTTTCGGCTCCAGCTTCGCCGACCACAGACCGCTGTTGAAGTCCGTAAATAGAATGTGCCCCTTCCACGGCATCGCGTTCATCACAAACGAGGCGTTCGCCGTGTAACCGTCCGGATCGAACGGCTTGAATACCGCGATCTCGCGTCGCTGATCGGCCAGATTTCCCACCAGCTCGCCCGAGACGTCCACTACTCGGAGTCCACCGTCATAGTACGCCTGGTACATCACGTCATCTTCGACGACGATGTCGTGTGACCCGAACTCCTCCTGATGATACTTGGCGATGTTCTTGGGATTCTTCGGGTCCGTGAAGTCCACGATGTGAGTGTAGCCGGCCGACGTCTGCGGTGGGCCACCCTTGGCGTTGATATTCTGCAGGTAGTTGGTCCCTTCCCACACCCGTCCCTGACGCGACATGATCTCGTCGCCGAGGAACAGGTAGACCTTGCCGGTGTTCTTCTGGAAGTAAGGGAAAATCTCGTGCGTCGCCCCGCTCGTGGTCGGGAAGGTAGCGATCAACTTCGGCTTCTCGATCGTTCCTCCCCACTTGCCGTTCCCCACGTCCACCGCGACGACGCCCGTCCCCCATTCCGATGAGTACGCGATCCCGTTGTTCACCCAGACGTCGTGCACGCGCGAGTCGGGGTGATCGTACTGGCTGACGTACTTCGGCTTGTAGATGTCACGCACGTCGACGATGACGTACTTGTCGCCATTGGAGATGGCAAAGAGATGGTCATTGGTGGCGAACATGTTGTGAACGCCGCCGGTCAGCTCCTGGTCGAATGATGACGCTATCTTGGGATGCGCCGGATTGGCGAGGTCGAGAAAAACCACACCATTAACGCGGTTCGATGCTCCTTCGCGGGACAGGACACCGAAGCGGCCGTCCGGTGAGACCGTCACATCGTTGATGGTACGCGCGTCAATTTTGATGGAGTCGCTCTTTACAGGCTTCGCCAGGTCGCTGATGTCGAATATGTATGCGTATCCGTCACCACCCCAGGTTCCCACCAGAGCATAGTCTCGGCCGTCCTTGCCGGTCCACGGCCACAAGTCAGACGTGTGCACGTTGTTGATCCCGCCCCGGCCCGTGACGTTGATCCGGCGCCGAACATCGCGCGGCTGGACATCGAGTACCGAACGAGCACTCACTCCTCCGGCCGTGGCCAGCAACGTGTAGCGGCCAGGCACTTCGGCGGCGAACAGTCCGCGGTCGATTACTCCTGTGGCGCCGGGAGCGGCAATCGTGTCGTCCGGTGTGTAGGTATAGCTCCATGTTACCGGCACGTCGGATACAACCGCTCCACCCGAGCGCTTCGCAACTGCCTTGAGGTGCACCACGTCGCCCGTGCGCACGGAGTTCTCGGTCATCTCAATCGCGAGGCTTGTGACGGGATTCGGCGCCACGGCGTGCTGAAGCTCGGTTTTCATCCCCTCGGTCTGCGCCGTAATTGTGACCGCGCCCGGCTTGAGCGCCGTAACATTGCCGAAGCGGTCGACAGTCGCCACCGCCGGGTTGGAGCTCCTCCAGGAGAATACGGCATCACGGCGCTCGCTCTGGTCCGCGTGAATTCCTCGAGCGCGGTGGGCGAGCGTGACGCCGGCGTACAGACGGCCAGGCTCAGGAACGATCTCGATTTTGGAGAGCGCAGGCCACGTGATGGTCACAGGTATTTTGAGCGTGGCAAGCTGCTCTCTGGACTCCGACATAGCCATGGCCACGATCTCGAATTTGCCGGCCCTGAGTCCCTTTACCTGCCCTCCGTTTACCGAGACTGCGCCGCGCGGTCCGCTCACTCGAAGCTGCGCGGGAACCACGTTCCCTTGGGCGTCGTAAGCATTCACCTTGAGCGGCACGACGTCTCCCACCTTGAGCGTCAGAGACGTGGGTTCCGCCCCAAGTTTTGCGACTTTGGCAGTTGCGGTGTCCGTACGCTGCTGGGCCGACACCAGTGGGTTTGGTATTGCTGAAATAGCTGCGACCGCCACGGCGGTCGTGACGAACCGAAGACTGAGCATTACGTTCATGACTTGTAGCTCCCGTCGCGACGCGACTGGTGGGTGACAACCTGGCAAAACAAACTTTTCCGAACTTCCTGCGACCCCTTGGGGTAGGCGATTCATGATGCCCTTCAGCCATTTATCACGCAAGCGCTTTTTCTGCGCTCTCGCTACCGGCCTTGTCTACCTGGGTTTGGCAGCTCCATCTGCGGCGCAGCAGAAGGCGCGCCCAATCGCGAAGTCCAAGGCGCAAGCTAGCAAGGTTACGCACAACTACTGGGTTTACGTTGGCGCCGAGTCGGCCGACCTGATCCACCGGGTTCGTTTTGGGCCGAAAGGGGCCATTGTGGAGAAAACCATTACCGTCGGCGAGTCTGCCACCGAAATGGAGGGCCCGCACGGGCTGCAGATCTCGCAGGACGGGAAGTATCTCCACATGACGACCGGACATGGATCACCCGACGGCAAGTACTGGAAGTACGAGCTTGGCCCTGACACCCTGGTCGGCGCGGGTCTCTTCCTCGGCTATTTCCCCGCGTCCATAGACCTGACGCCGGATGGGCTGTACGCCTTCGCCGTCAATTTCAATCTCCACGGCGAGATGATTCCATCCTCGGTTTCCGTAATATACACGCCGACGAACACCGAGGTTGCGCGCACCGAGACGTGTACGATGCCTCACGGGAGCCGGGTCGATCCCACTGGAGCGAACCAGTATTCGACGTGCATGATGGATGATCAGGTTGTGGAGATCGACACGCGCACGTTTGAGGTCTCGCGCCGGTTCGGTCTGGCGAAGGGAAAGGAAGGGGCGATTCCGGTAACAACTGGAACGTCGGGCGTGCACGCAAGGCACCAGGGAGCCGGCGTGCCTGATTCCGCCCGTGCAGCTGTCAGGGAGCACACAATGACTCCAGCAAGCTGCTCGCCTACCTGGGCACAGCCGTCGGCGGAGGGGAAAAAGATCTACGTGGCATGCAACAAGGCGGACGAGATTATCGAGATCGAGAAGGACGGTTGGACGATTGCGCGTCGCTTCAAGACCGGTCGTGGACCGTACAACCTGGGAGTTACGCCAGACGGGAAGTTACTCGTTGCCTCTCTCAAGCAGGGTGGTGGCGTTCAAATATTTAATCTCGCGACGGGAGCGAGCGTCATGCAGATGAAGAGCTCTACGGGCGTAACGCACGGGATCGCGATGAGTCCGGATTCCCGCTACGCATTTGTCTCGAGCGAAGGAGTAGGCGCTGCGCCCGGGAAGGTGGATGTTTACGATCTGAAAGCGCTGACGCGCGTGGCTTCAGTAGACGTCGGACAGCAGGCGGGTGGGATTGCGTTCTGGAAGATGGAAAAGCTCAACTGACCCATTATTCCCTGAGTTTCTTCTCGTACACGTACCTGATCCGCTCTCCGTCCCAGAGATAAGACAGGTGTCGGGTCTGCCTGCAGCGCGATAGTACGATTGGGCGAAATACAGCTGCGCACTCTCCGCCTTCGTGCCGAACGCTGTCGTACGCGATTCCCATGGAGCCGGCGCCCCGAAGCCCGCGACCTAGGGCGCTGGGCGCCGCATAGTCATCCGGATCGTAGATGGTTGGAAATGTGGTCCGCCGACCGCGCAGATCGTGCAGGGATCCGTCCAGCGTCGCCGCGATCATTCGCATGTCGAGCTCCATGCGCGGCTGGCGGGTGGCCAGCATGAAACGCTCGCGGTGATAGCGTGTCTCGGCAATCGCAGTTGCTTCGTCGCGGGCCGCGTAATAAACGCCAAAGCTGCCATCTGAAAAGCGGCTTCCTCCCGGGGCGCGGTGCGTGAACGGCGCCATTATGTAGCTGGAGCCCGCGCCCGAGACTCGATCCTCGGGCGCCACCAAAGCGATCTCACCCGCCTCTTGTCGGAGACGCTCATTCGTAAGTGATTCGACGGCGATGACCGCTTCAACGTCGGCCGGATCGGCGACGCGCTCAAAGAGTGCAACCGGTGGAAAACGACTGGGCACTATGCGGATGCATGGCCGCCAGGTCACGCGTCGCACGGGGAGCGAGTCCTGAACGAGTGGTGCGCTCACGCTGTGCCGCCGCGTTCGGCATCGAGATACTGACGGACGACGTAGAGGTCGATCACGTTGCCGGAAAGCATGCGGTCCACCGCGGACTCACCAGCGAATGGCAGGGCGGAATTCGGCTGGCGCACCCATGCATCCGCCGCGCTCTCTTCCGGCAACAGAATCTGGAGAGCCTTGTAGATCCCCAGTATGTAAGAGATTCGTTCGAGGGTGTCCCTGGGGAGAAAATCGGTCCCCTCACGCTTCCATTTGAAGTATGTGGAGCGGGAGGAAAGGCCCAGGAGCGTGATCTGCTCGTCGACGCTCAAATCCCACAGGTCTGCGATACGGAAGAATGTTCGCAGCGCGGGCTTGCCCGGATCTGGCGTGGCAGCAGCAGGTTGGATGACTGGCTTCGGCATTCTGTCTCCACATTTGTATCTTGTGCTTAACTTAGTTCATTCCTGCACTATTCGGCAAGGTGGGGGCAGAAGCGGTTTCTGCCCGTGATTTGCACCAGCGCCGGATTGCGTCAAGCTCTGCATGGCGTACTTTCTGGTCGTTCCGGCACCTTACACCTCCCCCCGCCTGCAATTCTCTCTATGCTGCCCTTTCTGTCACACCGATTGCGTCCAATCTTTCTCGTCTCACTCGGCTCGCTGGTTTGCCATACAGCAAGCCTCGCCGCACAAGCAAATGATGCCAGCGAGCGGGCCGCAGACAGACGGGGAAGACCCACCACTGGCCCCGCGATTTCGCCCGTCGATACCACGCGCTTCCTCGGAATGCGTTGGCGAAGCATCGGTCCGTTCAGAGGCGGGCGCGTGACGACGGTAGCAGGAGTGCCTTCACAGCCGCTGCTGTATTACATGGGCTCGACGGGCGGTGGACTCTGGAAGACAGAGGACGGCGGCAGCAACTGGAAGAACATTTCCGACGGCTTCTTCAAGATGGGTTCCGTTGGCAGCATCGCCTTAACTGACGACGATCCCAACGTCATCTATGCCGGGATGGGTGAGTCGCCCATTCGGGGAATGGCGTCGTCCTGGGGCGACGGAGTGTACAAGTCGACAGACGCAGGGCGCACATGGAAGCAGACCGGACTCGGCGAGACGCGGCAGATATCGCAGGTCCAGGTGCACCCGCGCAATACTGACGTTGTATACGTCGCCGCCCAGGGTAGCCGGTGGGCTCCAACCGCCGAGCGCGGGGTTTATCGGAGCCTGGACGGAGGGAAAAGCTGGAAGTTGGTGCTGCATGTCGACAAAAACAGCGGCGCCAGCTCGCTGGCCATGGACCACACGAATCCGCGCGTGCTGTACGCGGCATTCTGGGATCATCAGCGTACGCCGTGGCGTGTACGGAGCGGTGGGCCTGGAAGCGGGATCTACAAGACAACTGACGGCGGCGATAACTGGACGAAACTGACCGAGGGCCTTCCCAAGGGAATCATGGGGAAGATCGGCGTGGACGTTTCACACGCGAACCCGGACCGCGTATGGGCAATCATCGAAGCCGACTCAGGAGGTCTGTTTCGATCGGATGATGC
>Ga0136617_10002887_pt1 | contig 15327 bp, 16 predicted proteins | sample AntDrymUQ3222106_2_FD_129672 | JGI IMG/M metagenome (GOLD analysis project Ga0136617, IMG submission 129672) | Polar desert sand microbial communities from Dry Valleys, Antarctica - metaG UQ322 (21.06) | ecosystem: Environmental > Terrestrial > Soil > Desert | place: Antarctica: Dry Valley...
AGCGATCGAGGATTACTCGCCATAAACGCCGCACTAACTACCGATCTCCAGCGCCTTTTGCTTTTCAGTAAGCGATTTCTTGAGAGGCACCCTCGCCGACCCCAAGCGTGAACGATCGACTCACCGTATGCCGATTCCACTAACGATCCTCTCAGCTTCAGCCTTTGTGAAATCACCGTTGATTAGGGCCGACGTGCTAATCGGTGATCGGAGAACCGGGGTTGCGACCACATCGCCGTCAATCAGGACGGCTACCGGCCTGCCCACATGGCTAGCCGTCGCTTGGCGCATCTTCTGGGCGCCTTCTGCATTGAATTCCACGCCGACGCCGAAACGCGACGGGCCGTCGCCTTGGACGACTCGGCTGTGCGAGATATCGACATTGGTGACGATGATCTCCGGGTGAAGGTGAATCACCTGGTTCGAGCCAGCGATCCGTGCCTCGCGCAGGCCATTTGCCGGCTGAGCCTCCGCGAGCCGCACTTCAAACCGAACAGCCGCCGCCTGCAGGGTCGTGTTTCCTCGTAACCAGATCTGCGAACCTATGGCCATGATGCCGACGACGATGAAGGCGGCCGCCAAGAGAGCGACCGGTGTGCGAAGCCATACAGATGCGGGCGTGGTGGCCTCAGACGTCGCCTCGAGGACCACTTGACGAAGTCGATCACGTTCGCCCTCAAGTGGGTGCGGTTCATGGCGAATCGGATCGGCGTCCAGCAAGATGTCTCTAACGGTCTTCATTGGTCTCTCCCGCATGAGGTTTGAGGACACGGGCCAGCTCGCGGCGGCCCCTGGAAAGATGCCAGCGAACGGTGATGGCGCTGACGCCCAGAAGCGATCCGATCGCCGGGATAGTCAGCCCTTCGAGTTCGTGCATGACGACGACGGCACGACGCCGCGGCGTCAACGTGTCGAGCGCATGCCACACCGTGGCTCGAGCCACCAAGACGGCCTCCTGGTCTATGCTCACGCTCGTGGAATGTCTCATTTCGCCGTCGTGGCGCTTGCGAACGGCCGTCTTTCGCCACTCGTCGCGGCGGATGTTGATGAGCACTCGGACGAGCCACGCTTCCTCACTCCTCAATCCGAGCGGAATGGACATTGGAGAGCGGGCAGCCTTGAGAAATGTCTCCTGCACGAGATCCCGCGCATCGTCGCCGTTTGATACCAGGCGCCGTGCCAGGCAGTACAGCCGGTCGTAGTGGGCATCGAAGAGTGCGGACAGGCGGTCGGCCGAATGGCCCGGCAGGCCGACGACAGGCAGGACATTGGCCATTGGCAGGCCGTTCATATCTCACTAGACGGCCGACGACCCAATTATGTTGGTGTGCCTCCGAGAACAGGGCCCGGCGAGTGGAGGCCAATGTTTGACGCGAGCTCTAACGCCGTTCTGTTTATCCCACCCACGCCAACGTCTCCGTCGCCCCTCGGGACTTATCATGTCCTAGCGGAGCCTCGGTTTTGACAGGCCTCGACCCCGGTATGGATGTGCGCGTTGGCGAACGATTTGTGCTCGGGTTCACCGGGACAACGATTCCAGCCTGGCTGGCGCAGTTTGAGCACGAGCACGGCCTCGGCGGCGTCGTCCTCTTCGATCGCGACCTGCTCAACGGCGCGCGGCCGTCGAACATCGAATCGCCTGTGCAGCTGACGTCCTTGTGCCGTGCCATTCACGCATTGCCGTCGCGTCCCTTGGTGTTCATCGACCAGGAGGGAGGGCTGGTCCGGAGGCTGCAGCCCGAACGCGGTTTCCGTGAGCTGCCCAGCGCCGAAGCGCTGGCTCGGCTTCCACACGCGGAAGCGCGCGCCGTCGTCGCGGCAAGTGTCGAGGAGATGAAAGGGCTCGGTATCGACTTCGATCTGGCACCAGTCGTCGATCTGAACAGCAATCCCGAGAATCCAAACATCGGGCGCGTTGGACGGTCGTTCTCTGCGGATCCGAACGAGGTTCGGCGCTGTGTCGCGCTGTTCGACGAGGCCGCACGGCGGGTGGGCCTCGGTTTATGTCTGAAGCACTATCCCGGGCTAGGAGGGGCTGTGACGGACAGCCACCAGGACCGAACCGAGCTCACCGTCAGACTCTCAGAATTGGAGCTGTTCACCGAGCTGTGTCCTGTCACGTCGGGCTCTACGATTCTTCTGAGTCACGGATTCGTGCGGGCATGGGACCCGTTGTGGCCAGTCTCCTTGTCCGCGCACGCAGTCAACCCTCTGAGGTCTGCCGTGTCCAATGGTCTCTTCATCACCGATGACCTCCAGATGGGTGGCCTACGCCATCTGGGATCCACGGTCGACGTCAGCCTCCGAGCCCTCGAGGCTGGTGTGGATATGGTCTGTATTGGGAACCAACTGGTCGTCGAAGAAGAAGCCTGTATGACCGCGGCAAGGCTGGCCAGAGAGCAGGTCAAAAGCCATGTTAAATGGCAGGCGACGTGCCGCGCATCTCAAGAACGTGTGGCGGCCAGGAAAGCGGCCTTCGCGGTGTGACTAGTGCGGAGATCTACGACTTCTTAATGCCCAACCAGATGTACGAGCAGTTCCTGCCCAGGTCAGGTTCCGACTGACAACTTCTTACACACTACACGCATGTGCTTCGTGCTGCCGCTCGCGTCGATCCGCTCGTAGCGTTGAGGTACGAATAAAATCCGCCGGACTTCGTGTCCGCCGCGTTGAGGTGATTGGATGTTGTGGTCAGCTGGACAGCCGCTCAATCATTTCTCAGCACCTGCCATGGCGCGGCCCGCGTTGCTCGGATGGCCGGCAGGAACGTCGCTCCTGCGGCGCACACGAGCAGCAACAGCACGCTTCCATACGCCCACGGGTCGACGAGAGACACGTCGTTGATCAGGTTCGCTTGTCGAAGCAGTCTGCTCCCCGACGCTGCCAACAGGATTCCCAATGCGAGTCCCGCCAGGAGTGGCCAACGTAGCGAGAGAAACAACATGCTCACGATTTTCCGCGGCTGGGCGCCCAGTGCCGAGCGAATGCTGATCTCGTGGCGACGCTGTGCGACGGCAAATGCCGTGACGCCGTAAATGCCCACCAGTGACAGGAACACAGCCAGGCCTGCAGGAATCGCGGTGAGCTTGACCACCGCCGCGTACCGTTGTGACTCCTGAGCGATCGTGGTTGCGACGGTCTCGGCCGACACGAACAACTGCGGTTCCAAGGCTTGCAGTTCTGTGCGGATCATCGGTATCAACGTCTGAGGGTTGCCGGTGAATTTCATCAACGCAGATGCCATCGCCAGGTTCGCCGTCCCTATGGATTGATAGAGCATCTCCTCATCACGTTCTCCAGGCCGGACGCTCGACGTGTCGCTGACGATACCAATAATCTAAACGGCGCTTCCGTCAGCCACACTCAGGCGTCGGCCCATGTCGTCCGGCCGCAGAGAGAGTGCTCGTGCGAGTGACTCTGAGACGATCACCGGAGTTGGGCGTCGGACCATCCGTGCCTCCGCGCTCGAGAACAGCCTCCCCGACACGAGTCTGATCCCCATCATCCCGAAATAACTCGCGGAGGCTGCCCGCACGTGGGTGGACAGGCTATCCGGGCCGTTCACGTCTGTCTTGAGCACAATCCGTTGCATACCCAGAAATGGCGGAAGACTACTCACGGCAACGCTGCGTATTCCGGGCAGACCCTGCAGTCGTGGGACGAGACGATCGTAAAACGCGAGCGCGTTATAGTGCGAATACCCGAGACTCTTCAGGTCGATGTTCGCAACGAGGACGGCATCTGGGTCATAGGGCAGATCCGGCTTCAAGAGCTGATCCTGGGAGCGCAGCACTAGTCCCATCCCGACGAGCAGCGCCAGACTGATCGCGAGCTGTTCCGCGATCAGCATGCCGCGCACGAACGTCGTGGTGTGGGTACCGCCGCGCGCCACGGAGAGTAGCCGGCCGGTGAGGGGGATTCGAAGGGACTCGAATGCGGGTGACACACCGACCGCGCATGCGGCCACTAACGCGAGTCCCCCTGTGTATGCCAGGACTCGCCAGTCCACCGCAAATGATGCCCCAATTGGAAACTCGGTCAGCATCTGCGCAATCGGACGGGGCAGATAGTACGCCAGGCCCAGGCTAACCGTACCTGCACTGAGCGTCAGCACGAGCGATTCGGTGAGGAGTTGCCGCAGCACGCGCGCGCGACTTGCCCCGAGCGACAGTCGCACCGCCATCTCGTGCCGGCGTGCCGCTGCGCGAGCGAGCAGCAGTGTGGTGACGTTGGTACACACCATCGCCAGCACGAGCAGCAGGCCACCCAGCACGAGCGGCATGACAGGAGTCGTCCCTCCCCCGTTCGGGATGGCGATCAACGCTCCATTCGTGACGAGGATTGTCGTCGTGCGTCCCGGGTGTAGGCGGTCGAGCGCCTTGGCCATGACGTTCAGTTCGGCGTTCGCCTCATCCACTGACCTGCCGGGTGCAAGACGGCCGGATAGATCGAGCCATGCATGCAAGTGCGGCGGATCGCGAAAGTACTCGGCGGGCCCCTGAGAATACGGCATGAGGATGAGCGGTGTAAGCGGCTCACCGACGACCTCGTCCGGTGCGACGCCTATCACCGTCGCGAATCGGTTGTTCACGTTGAAGGTGCGACCGACGATGGCCGGGTCGCGCTGGAACCGTGTTGCCCACGCGAGCTCGCTGAGGACCACCACAGGCTGCGCTTCCGTGGAACAGTCGTTCTCCACGAATCCTCGCCCACGACGCATGGGCCCCATGTGTGCCGAGATGTAGTTGCAGGTGACGAACTTGCCCCGAAGCTTCAAGACCACGGCGTCTTGGATGGTGAACGTCCTCCACACTGACCCCGTCACCGCCGAGAGCGTTTGTGCGCCCTCGCGGAACGTGTGGTACGCCTCCAGGGTGCCCATGGTGGGTGTGCCGTGAAACTGGCGCTGCGCATCACCGGTGACCGTGCTGTATGTGCGTACGAAGGAAGCGGGATCCCGGCTGACCTGCGCGCGAAACACGATGCCGTTGATGACCGAAAAGGCCACGGAGTTCAGCCCGATGCCGATCGCGAGGGTCAGCACCACCGCCGAAGCGAGTTGAGGAGACCGCCGAATCTGACGAATGCTGTACCGAAGATCCTGCACCGCGTCCTGGAGCCATGCGATGTGTCTACGTTCGAAAACGCGTTCCTGCGTTTTCGTGATGTTTCCGAACGAGCATAGCGCTCGGCTTCGGGCATCCTCGATATTCAGACCCTCTTCCTCGACCATGCGCTTCGTCTCGTGGGCAATGTGCGAGTGGATTTCCTCGGCGAAGTCCTCATCCGACCGTCCACGCCACGGCCACATGCTCACGCCTCCTCGGCTCCGAGGATCTTTCCAATCGCCGCCGCCAACCGCTCCCATTGCCGCGTCTGAGCGCCGAGTTGCTTTCTCCCGGCTTTCGTCAGCGTGTAGAACCGTGCCTTTCGATTGTTGTCAGACACGCCCCATGCCGCGCTGATCCAGCCGCTGTCCTCGAGCCGCTGGAGTGCGGGATAGAGAGAACCGTGATCGACCAACAACGCATTGTCGGATTGCCGCTGGATGCTGACGGTGATGCCATGGCCGTGCTGAGGGTCGAAGAGCAGCGTTCGAAGAATCAGCAGGTCGAGCGTGCCCTGCAAGAGAGCGATTCGCTCCTGTTCGTCCCTTCTGGTAGACATGCCACCAGAGTATCAATCTGCTTTAGTAGGATGTCAACTAGGGATCCTGCGATACGTAAAAAGACTAAGGGATCAAAACGATGGGCGCGCGCCAGAACGTCGCCTTCGCGCCCGTCGGGTCGAGCACCGACACTTGACACTCATAACGGCCGGGCGCGAACGCATCCAGAGACACGGTGAACTGCAGGGGAACCGCCTTGGTCTTCAAATTCAGCCCGTCAACGACGGCGATCGGCGCCGTTTCGTACACCTTCACATCGTCCTGATAGAACGCGACGACGGCGACGAGCGGCTGCGTCTCCGTCGCAGCACGCTGATAGGCCTGCAAGAACACATGCAAGTCGCGCGTCTTGCTGAACACTCTGGTGACGCTGGGAATTAGCTTCTCGCCGTTGACGATGAGCGGATTGACGGCGTCGGCAGCCGTCTTCTGCCGAACGCTGTAAATCGCATCCGATAGCGCGACCCGCTGACTGCTGAGCACGACCGAGCTGATCGGAATTCGTTTCTCCTCGCGGTTCAGATTCGGGATTGTAAAATTCGTCTGGAAGGTGCCCATGCGACCCGTCTCGGCGTCACGCGCAAGAATCTTGATGACGTACTTCCCCGGCAGGAGAGTGAAGCCGGTCTCGTACTGGATCGGCCGTTTCGCGAGCTGGCTTGCCGTGTCGGCATTCAGGCGGATGTCGAGCTTGTCGCGGACGTTCTGAATGGTGATGCCGTAGTCGTCTTTCACTTCCCCGATGAAATCGATGACGGTGCGCGCCGCACCGCCTCGCTGCGCGAGCACGAGCTCGCTTCCGGGAATCTTGACGCCCACCGGCACGAAATACTCGGCGCGATTCAACTGGAAGTAGTTCACTTCCATGGCAATGGCGATATCGGTGACGGGGTTCTCCAGCATCAACGCTTCTTCGAGCTGCCGTTCCCGGTCGGCCGCAGACAACTTGGCAAAGGTCTTGTCGGCGAAGTAGCCGGCGCGGAAACCCAGGTCAGCGGTCATCCCATTCGTCAGCGCCACACGCACGCGCCGGAAGCGTCCGTCAGTTGTCGTATGGGTGCTGTAGTAGCCGATGATGTAATAGCTCGTCAGCGACTCGGCCGCGCGCACGATGCCGAGCGACAGATCGTTGAAATCGAACATCGCGTTTCCGCCGGTATCCTTCGACAAGGCATACAGCGTGTCCTGTGTGCGCTGGAAGGCGTTGGAGAGATTAATTGCACCCTGGCCGGTGAACATCTGCATGCCGCCCGGAGACGGCCTCGACGCGTCGCCGAGCGGCGGCTGCGCTACGAGACCACGCGCATCGACCGCATGAATCGACACGTTCGCCCGGAGTGCAGCGTTCGTCGTCGCGCGCAGCTGCGCGTGATTGTCGGTGCCGTTGAGTCTCAGGCCGCTCGAGAAGTACACAAGAATCTTCCGCTCTGGCAGCGGTCGCAGCATCGACATCGCGGTCTGTAGCGCCGACAGCTGCCGATCGGTATTGAAGATATTGAACTCAGCGTCGTCCTGACCGAATGCGGTGCCGGTTTCGGGGTTGTCGGGGAACCCATCGCCGTCGAGATCGTCGCCGTAGATCAGCCGCAGCAGGACGTCGTCGAGCCGCGCCCGATCGTCGGTGAAGTCGGTCTTCACGCGCACCGCGCCGCCTTGAAATGCCATGACAGCCATCAGCACCGACGGGTCCATCTGGGTCGCGATGAATTTCTGGGCTGCCGAGAAGGCGCGCATCGAGTCGGCTCCGCCCATCGCTGTCATGTCGAAATACAGGATGATGAGCCGGCGATCGCGATAGCGGATGTCGCCCGGCGTCGCCGCGGAAATATGCGTTTGCACGGGCTTGTCCGCCGTAGCGGCTTGCGAAGCCGGCTCGGAGGCGGATGCGTCAGTGCCTTGCCGCGCCGAAGCCGCGTCAGCGGCGAAGGCGGGGAGACGCTGGAACTCGACGAACGCGATTTGTTGACGCTCGCCGTCCTCGGTGATTTCGAAATCCTTTGCGGTCAGCCCTTCGATCGCCCGTCCTTCCTGGTCCTTCACCGTCACTGTCTCGACGATCAGCCGCGTTTCGCTGCGGAAGACGGGTTGTTGCGCCGCGAGATTAAGAGACGCAATGACAGGAGTTAGGGAGATCAGGAGAACGGTCATCAAGGAAATGCGCGCGCGCATCAGAACCTCAACCGCAGGCTCGACAGCAGCTTGCGCATGGCATTCGCTCGGTTAGGCAGCCCGAACTGCGGGCTGCCGACGATCGTGTTCAGGCCAGAGTAGGTGACGCGATTGAGAATGTTTGTTGCGTCGATTCGCCAATCCATCGACAATCGGTTTGAAAGCAGGAAGGTTCGCGTGATGCCTGTGTTCAGCGAGAATTGCGCGGGACCCGTAATCGAATTGCGACCCGCATCTCCCCACTCACCTGGCGCCGGCGCCGCGAGCGCGGCGGGATTCACATAGAACTCGGGCGGCGCGTCCTTCACCGCCGCGCCGGTATAGCTCGCGCGCAAGGTTCCGGTCAGGCCGGTACCGGCAAGCGAGGACAGATACAGTGGGGTCAACGGCAAGCCCGTGCCTACCGTGAGCTGGCTCGTGAACAGCCAGTTTCGCAAGAACGACGTGCCGGCATATTCAACCTGTGCCGTCAGCAGGTGGCGTTGATCGAAGGCTGATGGTGCGCGTTCCGCATCGAGATCGAGCCAGTTCTGTGCAATTACGCTACCATTCAGGTCGGCGGTCGTGAATGCTGCGGCGTTGTCGGTCGCTTTTGAAAACGTGTAGTTCGCGACAGCCATCAGTCCCTGCCGTAGCCGTCTGCGCACCTGCAGCTGCGCGGCATTCTTCAGCGAGCTTCCGTTCGACGCCAGATACACGAAGCCGCTCGGGCACGATGCACACGAATTGGCGGCACCAAGCGGATAGGTATTCGGCACGAACTCCTGCATCAGGTTTGTGCCTTTCGTGCCCAGGTACGTCACGATCACTGTGAGCGACGCCGGCAGATCGCGCTGCACCGACACCTGCCAGTTGTGCGCGTCGCTGACGCGGAAATCGGGATCGACAGCAAACGTGTTCGACAACGCTTTTTCGGGAGCATTGAACCCATTCGCCAGCGTCAACGGACGATCGGGCGTGCTCTCGACGCTGAGTGCTTTCGAGAACGGCGGCTGCTGCGCCAGCATCAACGCAATCGATTGATACACCGACGTGTTGCGATAGATGCCCCATCCAGCGCGAATGACGAGCGACGATCCCGCGACCGGACGAAGTGCGATGCCAAGGCGCGGCTGCAGCCCTCGTCGATCCGGATTGAGCTCGGCGCCGACGACAGGAGCCGCGGCGGTGAAGCCTGGCGCAATGTCGAGATTCACAAGACGGCCAAACCCTTCGCTGAACGGGGCTTCGTATTCCCATCGAAGGCCGAGGTTAACCGTGAGCGTCGGATTGATGCGCCAGTCGTCCGTCATGTAGGCGCTGAGTGAGCGGCCCCGCAAGAACTTGTCGGCGTTGCCGAACGCGATAGCGGCGGAATGCGGCGCGCCCAGAAGAAAATCGGCGACATCGGATCCTGTGAGCGATCCGTTGAAGCTGAAGGCACCGCGCGCGTTCTGCTGTCCCACGACGTTGACGGTTTGCGGACGCAGCGCGCCGCCGAATGTCACGTTATGGCCCCCGCGCGTACGCCATAGCGCCTCGGACGAGAATCCGTGAATCCGGCTCTGCTGCCTGGAGTACTGACCAGTGCCAAGGCCGGCAATGCCGCTCGAAAACACCAGCGCGGGCGGCCCCCAGTTGATAGGCTCCTGATTGTTGCCGGCAATGCCGGCGCCGCCTGATACGTTCACGCGATTGGCGAAATGCGGCGTGGAATCGTTGGTCTGACGCAGGAACTGGTATCCGATTCGGAGCGTCGCAAACTGGTTGAAACGATGCGACCACGTCGTCGAGGCGTCGAGACTCGACGTGCTCGTTGAATCCACGAATCCGAACACGTTCGCCGCGTCCGTGCTGCTCCGCTGGTAGCTCGCCGTCCCGAGCAATGAATCCCTGCTGCCGATGCCATGATTCACGCGCGATTGAAAATGGTCCTGGCTGGTCAGCGAGACGGTTGTCGCCTCATAGTTGTAACCACCTCCGGCGTCGACGTTCGGCACGGGATAGTGCGCGAGCAGCGCGGTCGCCTGTGGGCTGATCCGTGAGCGTGGTATCACGTTGGCGGGGAATGGCTGGCCTGTTTCCGGATCGCGAATGTCCCGCCCGCCAGCAAAATCGCCGGCCCGCTCCTTCTCTGTCGGCATCACAGCGGATTGCGCGCTGGCGTTGTGATCGCTCGAGTGCTGATACCCCGCAAAGAAGACCGGCCGGTTTCTCACGCCCGGAATCCGGAAGGGGCCGCCGACCGAACCCGTGAACTGCATGTCGGTGTAGTCGGGGCGCGGCGCCCGCTGTGCGCTGAAGGAGAACGGCCGCGCATCGAGCGCCGCGGTGCCGAGCGTAAATCCGAAGCCGCCGTTGTACAGCGAGCGCTGCCCGGGGCGAGCGTTACCGAAGGCGCGCGCCTGCGCGAACGGCGACGCCGCAGCGTTATTGACGCTACCGTTGACGAGGAATCCTTCGGCGGCTTGGCGCTCTAATTCGGGATCGATCGGATTAGGTGCGTCGGGGGCGTCAGGGTTAGGTGCGTTAGGTGCGAGGGCGACGACGGAGATCCGCTTGATTTCCTCGAACGGCAGGAGCGTGAGCTCGAACGGCGGCGCGCTGCCTTGCGCGTCGGCGACGAGGTCGCGGGTGATGATCGCGAAGCCGAGCATCTCGACGCGGACCGCGTACGGACCGTCCGCAAGCCCGGACACGCGATAGCGTCCTTCTTCATCGGAGACGACAGTCAATGTTCTGTTGCTCTGCGTCGCAATAATCGTGGCGCCGGGGACAGGAAGGCCGTTGAAGGTCACCTGTCCGTGCTGATCACCCGCGGCCAACAGCGACGGCCCCACGAGTGCCGCCAGAAGCAGCGCCCCGCAGATTCTAATCAGGCGTCGGCCGTTCAACATGATCGATGACGAGCACCTCGACGGGCGCGCGCTCGGATTCAAGCTTAAGGCCGAGCTGCTCGTGCACCGCCGTAAACAGCGACGGACCGTTCGGATCGATGGCAGGGGGCGGCGGCGCTCCCGGCGGAGGGGGTCCTGAAGGGACGCGATCGGGCGTCCATTTCAGATCGATTTCAAAGTTTCCCGTCAGACCTGTGCGATCGAAGACGAGACGCTCTGTGAACTGCGACAGCGGAAGAATGAGCTGCGAAATCGGCATGGCGCCAGCGACCAGCTGCCCCGGTGCGATTCGCATGCCGCAGGCCGGTCGCTCACCCGGGCCCATCCCGCGCGGCGGCGGGCCGCTTCGCCCACGCGCGAACAGAGCCGCGCAGTCCGTTGTCGACGCCCGCAGCCCCGGTCCGAGCTGGCCGTCAGAGCGTGCGAGCCTCAACGCGTAAATCGCCTGCTCTCGGGTCTCGCGATGCGCCGCCAGCTTGAAGCGCTCTCGAAGCAGATCCTGAATCATCAGCGGCAGTGGACCCGGCGCGCCAAGCGCCGTGCGGGGTATCTCACCGTCGGCCTTTGCGGTGATGTCGAACCGCGCGGTCGCCATCCAATCAGGTCCACCAACGAGCTGCGAACGCTGAAGCGAGTACGCCTGCGCGATTAAGTCCCTCAGCACAACTCCGATGGTAGTGAACCGGCCGCCAGGCTGAATTCCGATCAGCACCTTTCCATCGTCCGCCGTGCTCTCGCGGACGGACGCAACTTCGAACTTCGGATTGTCAGCAGATGCGGGCGGCACTTGCGCGCGCAGGCGCGCCAATCCGAGCGGCGCGACGGCGAGACCCGCACACAGCGCCAGCGTCGAAAAGTGTGTCAACGTCATGTCAGGTGATTCCTTCCGCACGCGCAATAAGTTCCATCTTCTGCTTGCGTCGGTCTCGACGCAGAGACGCCAAAGCCGCCGAGAGATCTCTTTTGAGTCGGACACTCCGCGACTCTGCGCCGCTCTCTCTAGTCGGGCGCCGGGCGCTCGACGCGATCGATCACGAGCACGTCGACGGGCCCGCGCGTCGACTCCAGTTTCAACCCAAGCTGCTCCTGCAGCGCAGTGAATATTGAGGGGCCTGTTGAGTCGGCATTCGGATCGGGCGCCCATTTAACGTCGAAGTCGAACTTGCCCGGGAGATTCGTACGATCGACGACAACGCGACCGACGATTGGCGAAAGCCGTTGAGCGAGCGGCGCGAGCGAAATGGACCCGCCAGTGAGAACGCCTGAGTTGTACCCGAGGCCGCAGGCCATCCGCTGCCCGGGAGCAGGCATCATCGGTGGTTGACCACTGCGCGCTCGAGCATCGGCGCGCGCCATCGCCTCTGGACAACGGTCGACGGCGACGGTTTGGATTGAGGGCCCGAGCTTGCCATCACTGCTCGCGACAACCAATGCGTAAATGGGCAACTCTCGCGTCTCATTGTGGACTCTCAATTGAAACCTCTCGGCCAGCAGCTGACGGGCTTCTGCGGGCACGGATCCCGACTTCAGCGGCGCTGACGCCTTCGCAACAACGTCGAAGCGCTCATTCCCGATCCAGTCCGGCGCGTCGACAATCTGCAGGTCGCGCACTTGGTACGTGATGCGTATCAACTCGCGCAGGGTCGAGTTGATCGCTGTGAATCGGTCGCCTTGAATGCCGAAGTTCGTGTTTGGGTCTCCAGATTTATTCGGCTTGACCGATGCCACCTCGAATGCGGGCCCAACGCCTCCGGGCGTTTGCGCCAATGGCTCGATCACAAGAGCGCCAGACACCCACAGAGCCGCCAGCAGCTTTTGCATGTCTCACCTCGTGTTAGTTGTATAACACAGTTATGTTATAAAAATAACACTTGGTGTGAACGGCTCTTCGTATGTGTCAATACGAAAGCTTTTCGTAGCCTCAACACAACTGTCGAACCATCCTCATGCATAGTGTCCACAGGCGCCAAAAAGTTCCCATGCCTACTCCGGTGTCGGCCGCTCGACGCTGTCGATCACCAGAACTTCGACCGGGCCTTTCGTTGACTCCAACTTCAGCCCGAGCTGTTGCGGCAACACGGTGAAAACCGAGCCAAAGGCTGCCTCGAAGGGATTCGGCGCACCTGGCGGCGGCGGTGGGAGCGGGAACTCGGCGATAAAGTCGAAGTCCCCGTCAAAATAGCCGGGCAGACTCGTCCTGTCACTCACGCTGCGGCGCAAAATCGGCACGAACACTTTCGCGAGTGCCGACATCGTCAGGCCTCGGAACGCAAAACCCCCACGTCCCGCCGAAAACTTAGTGCCAGGCGCAAACCCAAAGTAGCCGCACGATGGCGGACCGCCCTCCGGGCTCGGACCGACACCGAGCAGGGAAGGTGGTCCAGCAGGAGCGCAGTCCGTCTTGGTGCGACGTAGTTGGGTTCCTAACCTTCCATCGCTCCTGGCCATGACCAACGCGTAGATCGCAAGCTCCCGTGTTCGGTGTGGGCGGTCAGCTTGAATCGCTCGACCAGCAACCGACGCAGCATCAACCGTTTCTGATCCAAGGGCGCATCGGTTTCGGCCTTCGCGACGACATCGAAGCGATCGGAACTGATCCAATCCGGCCCGCCAAATACCTGAAAGTCTGGGAGGTCGTGGGCAAATCGGATCAGCATGGCAGCCGTGACGTTCGTGGCGGTCAGCCGACCGCCTGGTTGAGGCTCCAATCTCATGCGACCGTCACTCGACTTGTTCACCCTGACCGAGGCAACCTCGAATGCCGGACCGCTCGGTGCGGTGAGCCGCGAGCTGTGGCAGCATTGACATCCCGATTGTCGCCGCAATTCCAGCTGTGAGAAGAGAGAGCCGGGTTCCGGTGGGACGCAGTACGTTTTCAGCGCGCATTGTCATGGTCCCCTCAATGGCTTGGCCGAGAATGGCGGGTTGGGCTGCGATGGAAAGAGCTGTACGCCTCCGACTTGCATCGACATCAATGACCCAGAGGGCGCATACGAAGAGGGCGGCTCCTGCCACGCGGCCGCTCAGTGCGAGGCCTCCCTGCGTGAGCGTGCCCGCGACTGACGCGTGTTCCACGCGCCAGCCCAGGTCGTCCGGAATACCAATCAGGAGACGGACGAGCAGATGTAGCGAAGAACCGAAACCAGGGCCTGCTGCCGCATCACACTGACACTCCCATAAGTCGGATGCAATCTCATTGCGACGGGCTGTGCGCTCGTTGCCTGGCAACCCTTGGGTGTAGAGCCACGTCCATGCGCGCACGCACGCCGTTGCGAATGTCATGCTGGCGCCCATTTCCGTCGTAGTCGCTTCCGCGTCGCTGGGCGCACGGATAGGGTGCTGTCACTGGCAACAGTTTCGCCAAGGGCCGTGAGCGAATACAGGCGACGGCCGGGACGGTTCTCGCGAGCGGGGATTCGTGGATCCTCCCAGCGGCTTTGCAAGAGGCCCATGTCCTGCAAACGCGAAAGCGCGCGGTACAGAGTACCGTAGGCGGTGAGCAGCTTCGAATCGGCGACCTCTTGGAGGCGCTTGGCCATTTGGTATCCGTAAAAGTCTTTGCCCAGATCGCGAGCCTCGTCGCAAATCGCGCGCTCGAGAGGAAGGAGTTGGCCGGGCTTTCGACGCATGGCGCGCATGATAGACATATATCTGCGTATAAATCAAGTCCTCGCCAATGACACTTCGCTCAATCAATGGCCCTTCAGATTCGCTTGACAGCGAAGCCCTCCTTTGGCATTCTCACATAGACAACTATGGGAAAGACGAAAAGTGATCACCTACTCGGGTCCTTAGACCTATTGGTTCTCCGCGTGCTGTCTGTGGAAGAGCGCCTCCATGGGTACGCTATTACCGAGCGAATCCAGCAAGCGTCAGCTGACGCGTTGTATGTCGAAGAAGGTTCACTCTATCCGGCTCTCCATCGAATGGACGAAGCAGGGTGGGTGAACTCTGAATGGGGAGCGTCTGACAATAACCGTCGCGCCCGTTACTACCGGATCACCAAGACAGGTCGTCGACGCTTGACAGAGCTGGAGCTGAACTGGGTGAAGCATGTCGATGCCGTCAAGCGTGTGCTGAAGCTGGCCTGAGATGTCGATTGTGACGCGTTTGCTGAATCGTTTGCGTCTCACGCGCCTCGACCGTGACATTCACGATGAGGTCGCGTTTCACATCGAGATGCGAACGAACCAACATGTGACCGCAGGCATGACCAGTGATGAAGCGAAAGCGCGCGCACGCCAACAGTTCGGCGACGTGAGTACTGTTGAGGCAGAGATGCGCACGCACGCGTCAGTTCGGTAACCACGTTGTGGATTGTGACGTCGTTCCTAGCGTGCTGTATCGGCGTGTGGATCGCCCAGCACCGAATGGGAAGCCTGAATTTGCAACTGCCAGCATTGCCTGCTGCGCCTCTGGTAAGGGACAGGCACGATCCTTCGGATTTCCCACCGCCACCGCCACCTCCAGATCCGACTTGGGAGGAATTCGTGGCCAAGGTGAATACCTTTCGCGGTGCGCCACATGACAAAGCCAAGGCTCGCTGAGATCGTTGTGCTGGCCGTTGGCCTCAGTTCCGTGCTGCTGGCGCAGACACGGTCATTTGAAGTTGCC
>Ga0136617_10002888_pt1 | contig 15326 bp, 14 predicted proteins | sample AntDrymUQ3222106_2_FD_129672 | JGI IMG/M metagenome (GOLD analysis project Ga0136617, IMG submission 129672) | Polar desert sand microbial communities from Dry Valleys, Antarctica - metaG UQ322 (21.06) | ecosystem: Environmental > Terrestrial > Soil > Desert | place: Antarctica: Dry Valley...
ATCACGAAGGACGGTTCGCGCATGTATCTGTCCGATCAAACGGGCAAGGCGGTCATCGTGGTCAGCTTGCCCGACGGCAAGGCCGTAGGCTCAGTCGCGCTCGGCGAGTCGCCCGAGGCAATCTATCTGTCCGACGATGGCAAGTGGCTGTCAGTAGCCATCGAAGAGGACGACGAAGTGGCGCTGATCGACACGGGCACGCTCAAGGTGGCGCGGAAGATCAAGATGAAGGGCGAAAATCCCGAACATGCCGTGTTCAGTCCCGATGGCCGCTGGCTCTACGTTTCCGCGGAGGACGGTGACACTGTGGACATCATCAGCCTCGACCAAAATGCCGTGGTCAAATCGGTCAAGGTTGGCGACCGGCCGCGTGGTATCGGTTTCCTGCCCGACGGCTCGCGCGTGTACGTGGCCGCCGAGAACGCGGACTTGGTGAACGTTCTCGACACCGCGAAGCATGAAGTCATCGCGCGCATTAAGGCAAGCAGCCGCACCAACGGTATCACCGTCCATCCCGACGGCAAGCGCGTTTTCGCGAGCTCAGGAGGCAAGGGAACCGTGCAAGTCATCGATGTGCAGACGAACGCGATCGTGAAGGAGATTGCGGTAGGAAGGCGGCCCTGGAACATGGCGCTCACGCCGGACGGCAAGAAGCTCTACGTAGCCTGCGGTCGCTCCAACGCCGTCGCCGTCATCGACACCGATACCTACGAGAAGGTCGCGGAGATTCCGGTCGGCGAGTTGCCATGGGGTGTCGCGATCCGGCCGTAACAACGCGGCGCGTAAACGAACTGAACCTGCGAAGCGGAGTTGCCTGTCGTGAGCGCGCGCGCCAGCAAGCTCGGCGTAGTGCGACCTAAACTGGCGTGAGCACACGGGCCGACCGCCGGCGCTGGCTCGGTGCCTTGGCAGCCGGCGCAACGGCAACTCTATTTCCCGCATCACTGAGCGCGTTGCGCGGCGTGCCGCGCGAAGTGCGCGACGCATGCGCGGCAGACGCCGCCTTCGCAACTTCCTTGCGGGTTCCCGGAAGCGACGGCTGGCTAGGCCGCCTGGTGCTGGGCGGCAACCCGCAGATGCTGCGCGCGCAAGCACGCGATAGCGCGCTCGAATTCGCGGCAGAAGCGAACGGCCGCCGCTACCGCAATCCCATGCTCGTGGCCGAGACCGGCACCAAGGCCGGCATTAGCGTCGACAATAAACTCGGGGAGCCTACCGTCGTGCACTGGCACGGCCTCACTATCGACACCCGCAACGATGGCAACGGTGAAACGCTGATCGCGCCGAACGGACGCTTCGATTACGCGTTCGAGCTCTTCAATCGCGCCGGTCATTACTGGTACCACCCGCATCCCCACGGCGCGACCGCGCGCCAGACATACCGCGGGCTTTTCGGGATTCTCGCAGTCGAGGATGACGACGAGCGTGCGTTGCGTCGGGCGTTGGATCTCACCCCCGGCGTGACCGAGCTCACGTTAGTGCTGCAGGATCGGCGCGCAAGTGCGCGCAATCGCTACATGCCAGCACCGGAAGATGTCTTGTTCGGATGGTATGGCGACCTGCCGCAGGTGAACGGCAGCGTGCGGCCCTTCCACGCAGTGGGCGCGCGCCGGTATCGGCTGCGTCTGCTCAATGCATCGAACGCGCGCACTTACCGCCTGGCGTTTCGCCGCGATGACGGCGCGGGATTGCCATTCCAGTTGCTCGGTACCGACGGTGGCTTGCTCGGACAAGCAATCGCTTGCCAGCAAGTATTCTTAGCGCCCGCGGAAAGAGTCGATCTGCTCGTCGACTTCGCCGGCCTGCCGCGCGGCGGCTTCGTGCTTCTGGAAAGCCTGGCGTTCGATCCGATGCTCGCGGTATCGGCGACACAAGCAGCGCGCAGCGACAGCACGACATCGAGCGCACATGCGCATGGTGCAAGCGGCGCACCAGCCGCGCCGAGCGGCCTTGCCGACGGTGCTCCGTTCCCGTTGCTGCAATTTCGCATTCGCGAAAGCGGCGCAGCAGGCCCGCGGATGCCCGCGTCACTTTCGCGTCTGCCTGTGCTTCCGGCTGCTACCGGTGACGAGCGCCCGTTACGCCTGGGTTTCGCCAAAGGACGTTGGCGCATCAATGACCGCGTTTACGATACGCAGGCGACTCCGATCGAAGTCGCCCGCGGCGCTAGCGAAATCTGGCTGCTGCGCAACTACCACACGAGCGCGCCGCACGCGATGCACCTGCACGGATTCCAGTTCCGCGTTCTCGAGCGCGAGACGAGCCCCGACCAATTGGCGCCGCTCGTGCTCGATGGCAAGGGGCGGCTAGCGACCGATCTCGGAGTCAAGGACACGGTGTTAGTGTGGCCTGGTGAATCGGTGCGGATCGCCATCGACTTCCGGCATCCGTTCTCCGAATCCCAACTCTACCTCCTGCATTGTCACAACCTCGAGCATGAAGACGGAGGGATGATGTTGCGAGTCAAGGTCGGATGAAGGACGCGCAGCGCGGAAATCTCAGCGGTAGTCAGAAGGGCATATCGATACTCGCTCCGGCAAACCAATTGCGGCCCGGAGCGGACTCGAAGTGCCGGCCGTTGGTGTCGCCGACGATCACCGAACCCACGTATTTCTTATCGGTGAAGTTATTGACGCGAACGTATTCGCGCATCGTGGCCTTGCCCCAGACCTGCGCAAATCCTACTCGCGCGCTGCCCACCGTATACGCCGGCGCGGCATCCGTGTTGCGGTCGTTGACATAGAGCTTGCCTACATATTGAACTTCGAGCGCAGCGTTGAAGCCGCCGTAGCCGCCTGGGGTCCACACGAGCTCGCCGTAAGCCTGCTGCGCTGGAACACCGGGCAACTTCGTACCCGCCGGCGTTGCAACCGGCGGCGCACCCGAAGTAAAGGAATCGGCGAACTCGGCCTTGATGTACGTGTAATTCGCGTGCGCGGTCAATCCGCTACCGAAGTCACTATCCCAGGCGAGCTCAGCACCGCGCCGGCGCGTCTTGCCCGCATTCTTGAACGTGGTGCGCCCGCCGGTCGCCGCGTCGACGACAATCTCATTGTCAGTGTCGATCGCAAACGCCGCGGCGTTGATCCGATGCTTAGGCGAGGGCAACCACTTCACACCGACTTCATAGGCGCGGCTCGTAGCCGGGGCCAGCGCGAAGTTCAAGCCGGTACCCCCTTGCCGGTAGGCAAGCTCCGCGAACGTCGGCGTTTCGAAGCCGCGGCCATAGCTCGCGTACGCATTCAAGTTTTCCGCCACGTGCCAGACGACTCCGGCAACTGGGCTCGTGTTGGTGAACTTACGCGTACCGCTGTCGTCCGGATTTGGGCCAACGATGTAGTGATCTTCGGACTTGTACCGCACGGTGCTCGTGCGTACGCCCAACGTGAGCGACAACGCGGGTAATACGCGGGCTTTCGCTTCGGCGTAGAAGTTGGTGCCGGTGACCGTGTCGTCCTCGTCGCGCCGCAACGCGCCCAAGGCGCCCTTGTCGTTGACGAACCCTTGCCGCACTTCGTGCTGGCGCTCGAACTCGGCGCCGGCAGTAAAAGTCACCGGCCGGCCCGCGAGCTCCCCGCTCCAGAGGAAACGCGCGCCCATACCTGCGAAGTCGCGGTCGAGATCGACAACACCACCGGCAGACGTGTTGCCGATGCCGCTGAAGGACAGATACTGGCGAACGACGCGGCGGCCACCGTATCCGGTAATGCGCACCGCAGAGTTCGATGACAGAGCGTGGTCGATCGCGGCACCGCCTTGCTGCTGATCGATTGTCTTGCGCGTATCGAACTGGATCGCCACCGGGTCCACCTGGCGCGGGTTCGCTTCCCACTGCGCGCGCGTAAGTCCCAACGGATCCTGCGATTCGGGTTGATACTGCGAGCTGCCGATCAACGTGATACGCGTTGCCGCACCGAGATCCCCCACGAGCTTCGCGTTGCCGAGATTGCGCGACGCCGCGGAGTGATCGCGGTAGCCATCGGTCTCGAAGCGACTCACCGCCGCGACGAACCCCACACCGCCAACCGTACCGCTCGCTTTGACTCCGACATTCGACGTGTCGTAGCTGCCAAAGGTTACAGTTCCCGCAAGCACCGGATCGAGAGTTGGGTCCTCGGTGAATACGGCGATGACGCCACCCGACGCATTGCCGTAGAGTGTCGAGAACGGCCCACGCAGGATCTCAATTCTCTGCGCGGAAAGAAGGCTGAAACTGCCCGTCTGCCCTTGGCCATCAGGCATCGTCGCCGGAATGTTGTCCTGATAGAGGCGCACGCCGCGCACGCCGAACGCCGCACGTGCGCCGTATCCGCGCGAGCTGATCTGCAGATCTTGTGCGTAGTTGCCGCGATTGGCCGCGAATACGCCGGGTACACGTGCGAGCGTTTCCGACAGGTTGATCTGCGGCTGGCCGTCGCGGATCGTCGCCCCATCGATGCTGTCGACCGACGCTGGCACATCAAAGCTGCGTTCCGCCCGGCGCGTGGCGGTGACGACAACTGGGTCCAGCGTCACTTGCGCGACCGACGTCGATTGCGCGAAGGCGGGGGAGATGGCGCCCGCGATCGCAGCGACCAAAGTGAATCCAAAAGCCATTGCCACGAAACGATTGAGAGGCACAGCGTTCTCGCTTTACGGGTATCGAAACGTGTCAGGTAGCATAAACGATATCGGGGCTCGCCCAGTGAGATGAACCAAAGTGCCCGAATTCTGGACAGTCGTCGTTGCGCAAGAGCGGCGCGACAACATCGTCGGGTCCATGATGCTGCGCATCGAATCGGCGTGACGGCGCAAACCGTCCGCATTCTGCTCGTCGGCGGTGGTCACACGCACGTCGAAGTGCTGCGCCGATTTGCGCTTAAGACAGATCCCGCCGTTGCTCTGACGCTCGTATCCCCGTACGCGGCGACGCCCTACTCGGGAATGCTGCCCGGAGAAGTTGCCGGTCACTACGCCTCCACCGAGACCCATATCGCGTTGCCCCCTCTAGCAGAATGGGCAAACGCGCGCTTCATGCCAGATCGGGTCGTAGGCTTGGATCTAGACGCGAAAACTGTAGTCCTCGCTTCGGGCGCGATTGAGCCATACGATCTGCTGTCGCTCGATATCGGCTCGTCACCCGACATGTCGGTACCCGGTGCACGCGAGTACGCCATCGGAGTGAAACCGGTGGAGGAATTCTGGAAGACTTGGCAATCGCTGCAACGCGCGGCTGCAACGAACACCCAGCAGACCATCGCCATCGTTGGCGGTGGCGCAGGGGGCGTCGAGTTGTTGCTGGCGATGCAGTTCCGGTTTCGTACTACTTTTGGTCACGGATCACCGCGTTTCGCACTCTTCACCGACCAACCACACTTGCTGCCGCAACATCCACCCGCGGTGCGGAAACGCTTTCATCGCCTGCTGGTTGAGCGTGACGTTGCAGTGCACGTCGCAAGTCCTGTGCAAGCGGTCGAATCACGGGCCGTTGTAACAACTTCCGGCGAGCGCGTCGCGGCCGATTGCGTCGTGTGGGCAACGTCGGCCGCGGCGCAGCCGTGGGTCGCCGTGTCGGGTCTCGCGTGCGATACGCGCGGCTTTGCCTTGCTCGATGCGCACTTGCGCTCGACCTCGCACCCGTTCGTGTTCGCCGCCGGCGACTGCGCGACGCAAGTTACCCACCCGCGGCCGAAGTCCGGCGTATTCGCAGTACGACAAGGGCCTCCGCTCGCCGCGAATCTGCGGCACCAGGCGCATGCGGAGCCACTCGAGGCTTTCGTACCTCAGAAAAACCATCTGGCTTTGATTTCCACCGGCGGCCGCCACGCCGTGATGTCGTGGGGTCCGTTCATGCTCGAAGGCGATTGGGTGTGGCGCTGGAAAGATCACATCGACCGAGCGTTCGTCACCAAGTTCGTCCCGCCTATCGTGCCAAGACAATAGTGCCCTACCACCGGGGGACACTCGTTGCCTTTGCCGCCGCGAATCGACCCGTTCAGTTGGTAACTGAGTCGACAGCCCCGCCAGCGATTCACGGTAAGCCGATGCGACAAAAAGTAGGAGTTTTGCAGTTGTCGGCATGTATAGAATAGCAACCATGCAACTCGGCTTTCGTCATCGTGACGCCAACGCATTGCCTCGTGCATGGCGCGCACTTGTCCCGATTGCGTTCGTTATGCTCTACGCGTCACCGGTGAATGCCGCGGACTCGATTGTCCTTGCGCCGGTCAAGGTCTCCAAGCATGGGTATTTCTTTCAAGGCGAAGCTGGAATGGCAAGCTCGCAGAACAAGGGCTTCATGTCCAATGCGGGCTTCGTCGTCACGAACGACGGCGTCGTGGTCTTCGACGCTTTGGGAACACCGGCGCTTGGCCGGGCGATCATCACGGCCATCCGCAAGATCACCAAGCAGCCGATCAAACGTGTCGTCGTCAGCCATTACCATGCCGATCACATTTACGGCTTGCAGGAATTCAAGACGATTGGTGCGGAAATCTGGGCGCATCGCAAAGCGCTGGACTATATGACCTCGGGGCAGGCTCAGGACCGGCTCGTGCAACGGCGGACCGATCTCTTCCCTTGGGTCGACGAGAACACCAAAGTCATACCGGCCGACCTCTGGATCGACGGGGATACAACGTTTCGCATGGGAGGCGTCACCTTTCGCATCGTCTACGCTGAAGGCGCACATTCTCCCGAGGACATCCTGCTGTTCGTCGAGGAAGACCGGCTGCTCTTTGCCGGAGATCTGGTCTTCGCGGGACGCGTCCCGTTTGTCGGGAACGCCGATAGCGATGGCTGGCTACGCGCGATGAGCAAGATGATCGCGTTACAGCCGCAAGTTGCGATCCCGGGCCACGGGCCTGCGTCACGCAACGTGGCGCGTGACCTCGCGTTGACTCGCGACTATCTCGTGTACCTGCGCGAAGCCATGGGCAGGGCCGTCCGCGAGTTGCAGTCTTTCGACGAGGCTTACCAGCAAACCGACTGGTCGCGCTTCGCGCAATTGCCGGCATTTGCCGAAGCAAATCGCATCAATGCGTACGGCACGTTCTTGTTGATGGAGCAAGAAGCGTTGCGAGCGACTAAAAAGTGACTCTCGCTGCCGATCCGATCCTGGCGGTCGCCGTACGCGCGGCGCAGCGTGCCGCAAGTGTCTTGAGCGACACGTCACGCGACTTGCGGCGGGTGCCGATTTACTCACGTGAACATCGAGAGCTCGTGTCCTCGGCCGATGCGGACGCCGAAGACGCGATCGTTGCCACGATTCGCGCCGCATTCCCAGAACATGCGATCTTGGGTGAGGAATCCGGCTTTATCGAGGGTGCGCGTGATGGCAGCGGCTTTAAATGGATCGTGGACCCTATCGACGGCAGCGCCAATTTCATTCATGGCTTTCCGTATTACGCAATCTCCATTGCGCTCGCGCACGGGAACGAAATCACCCACGCGGTGGTGCTTGATCCCGTTCACAACGAATGCTTCATCGCTGCGAGCGGCAAGGGCGCGCAATCAGAAGGCCTGCCCTTGGGGGTTTCTGCGTGTACGACGCTCGACGACGCTCTCGTTGGCACGCTGATCCCAGCACGCGAGAGTCCAAAACTCCCGGCATACCTGCCAATCTTTAATGCGTTATCGAGTCAGTGCGGAGGCATGCGTCGAGCCGGCTCGTGCTCGCTTGACCTCGCGCATCTGGCCGCTGGCCGTCTCGACGCTTTTTGGCTTATGGGCCTCGAGGGCTGGGATGTTGCCGCTGGCGCACTGCTCGTTCGAGAGGCCGGTGGCCGGGTCGGGGACTTCGCCGGAGGCAGCGACTTCCTGCGCTCACAAGAGATTATCGCGGCGGCGCCAGGGGTGTTCAATCCGCTACGTGAAGCGATTACTGCGTCACGGCGGTTGTAGGCCGGGTTGGATCAAGCTGCGCGTGTGAGGAGGTCCTCCGCCAACGCAGGGGAGATATTAATCCCATCCGCTCGATGCTTCGCCGCGAGCTGATCGCGGCGGGCACCGGGTAGCCGCACTCCGGCATCTTCAACCATCGCCGTAAGCAACGTTTCGATACGTTCGAAGTATTGAGCGCGTCCGGCGAGCGCATCCGGGTCGATCACCAGAAAGGCCTGCCCGATGCGGGGTCGATTGCCGCTGTCGACAAAAAACGAATCCGCTTCGAAGCCCAATGCCGCGCCGCTCAACGCGCACGCCAATAGCTCAACCATCAAGGCAAGCATCGCGCCTTTTGCTCCGCCCATCGGCAACATCGAGCCCGCGAGTCCGGCATTGGGATCGGTCGTTGCCTCGCCGCTACGATCGAGCGCCCAGCCGTGCGGAATTTGCCGACCTTCTTGCGCCGCAACCATCAGCTTGCCGCGCGCCACCGCGGACAGTGACAAATCGATCGTCAGCGGCGCAGCATGCAGCCGCGGGAAAACTGCGGCGATTGGATTGGTGCCAAAGAGGGGGCGCTTGCCCCCTGCAGCGGGCATCGCAGCGGGCGAGTTGCCGAATGCCAAACCCACCATTCCAGCCAACGCGACGGGCCCCAAGTGATACGCGGCAACACCGAAGTGGTGGCTATTCCTGATTCCAGCGAAGGCGACGCCGAGCTCGCGCGCTCGCGAGATCGCTTCGGCGATCGCCAGCGCGCACGCAGGAAACGCGAGGCCGCATTTGGCATCGACGAGAACCGCTCCGCGTTTGCCCCTGACGATCTCCGGAACTGCGGACCCATCGGCGCGACCGTTGCGCAAGTGCGTTGCGTACTGCGCGATGCGCGCGAGTCCGTGCGATGCGAGCCCCTGCAATTCGGCGTCGACCAACGCGCGCGCCGTCGCAGCGGCCATTGCATCGCTTGCACCGGCATTGCGTAATGCTCGAGTCGCGAGGTCGGTCACCTGCGAAGGCGTAAACGTAGGCATCGCGCGGGGCTCTACGCTCGAGCGGAAAGATGCGCGGCCACTTTGTCGGCAATGACCATCGACACGCGCACGTTGGATTCCCGCGTCACTCCGGCGATATGGGGCGTCAGAATCAGGTTCGGACACCCCGCGAGTGGTGAACCAGCCGGCAGGGGTTCGTCGGCGAACACATCGAGCGCCGCACCCGCTAACCGACCTTCTTTGAGCGCGCTGGCAACCGCTGCTTCGTCGACAACGCCGCCGCGCGCCGTGTTGATGATCACCGCGTCTTGCTTCATTTTCGCGAGACACTCGGCGTTCACGAGATTGCGCGTTCCTTGTGTGAGGGGAACATGCAACGACACGACATCGGCGTTGGCCATCACGTCATCCAACCCGCGCGGGATCACTGCTTCTTCATGCCACACCGACGCGGACTCTGGAATCTGCGGATCAAACGCGATGACCTGCATACCGACTGCTCGCGCGAGCTTGCCCGTGACGCGCCCGATCGCTCCGAAACCGACAAGCCCAAGGGTCTTCCCGCGAACCTCACGGCCATTGCCCAACCGGTCTCGCGGCCATTCTCCCGCCGCGATCTCTTCCGTCGCCCAGTACGCGGAACGCAGCAGCAGCATTGCCGTGCAGACGACATATTCGGCGACGGCAAGCGCATTAGCACCCAGGGCAGGCAGAACGACGATTCCGCGCGCTGCGCAAAGATCGACGGCGATGTTGTCGAGGCCAACCCCCAGTCGTCCAACGACACTGAGGCGAGGTGCATTGGCGAGCAATTCGGCGTCGACGCGGGTCCGATTGCGCACGATGAGTCCGTTCGCGCCAACGAGCGCCAGGTGCAACGCGTCGCGGCGAGCACCGAGGCTCGGATCGTAAGTCACCGCAAAGCGCGTTGCCAAAGACTCTACGGCAGCGCCGTCCATGAACTCGCAAATGACAATCTGCATCGGCAGCTAAAGCCAGGGCCACTCGACTTTGGCCAACAGGCCATCCCGCTTGCTCACGACTGCATGCCCCACTTGCGCACCGTGCGCAATTCAATGGTTCGAAAGACGACGTTCTCCACCAGCAGGCCGATGACGATCACCGTGAAGAGCCCGGCGAATACGTTGGGAATTTCGAGCTGATTCTTGTTTTCGTAGATAAACCATCCCAGACCACCGGACCCGGATGACACGCCAAACACGAGCTCAGCGGCAATCAGCGTCCGCCACGCGAACGCCCAACCGATCTTGAGTCCGGTAAGAATGCTAGGAAACGCGGCTGGGATCAGGATCTTGCCGACGTAGCGAAGTCCGGTCAGCCCATAATTACGGCCGACCATGCGTAATGTATTTGACACCGACAAGAAACCGGAATGCGTATTGAGCGCTACAGCCCACAGGACCGAATGGATCAACACGAACACGAGACTTCCGTTGCCGAGCCCAAACCAAATGAGGGCCAAAGGCAAGAGCGCGATCGCAGGCAGCGGATTGAACATGGACGTCAATAACTCGAGCAGGTCGGTGCCAACGCGCGTCGTAATCGCCACGATCGTGAGGATGGCTGCACAAGCGATACCCGCCGAGTAACCCATCAAAAGCACTTTGACCGACGTGCCCGCTCGTTGTAAGAGCTCACCGCCAACGAGTCCGTCTTTGAACGCCAAAATGGTCGACGAAAACGTCGGAAACAAGAGCGGGTTGTTGAGCCAGCGCGCATAGATTTCCCAGATCAGCGCGAGGACGATGAGAATCGCGGCTTTACGCAGCGCACCGATGTTCGCAATGCGCTCCCACTTCGATAGCGGCTTCGCCACGACGCCGAACCGCGACGCCGGGATTGGCTCGCGGATAAGCTCGGCGCGGGGGACGATGGCGATTTCATTCATGGGGATTAAGCCTCCTCGACGGCATCGGCGAATAGCATCGAATGGATGCGTTTTTCCAGCAGGTCCTGCTCCGCAGCGGGTGCGCCAAGCGCGAGGCTATTCAGCTCCGCCTTGACCTGACCGGGATGCGGCGAAAGCAAGAGAATCCGGCTGCCGATCTTGATTGCCTCGGGAATCGAGTGCGTGACGAACAGCACGGTGAATTGCGTGGCTTCCCATAACGCGAGCAACTCGTCCTGCATCTTGCGGCGAGTCAACGCGTCGAGCGCCGCGAACGGCTCATCCATCAGCAGGATGTCGGGCTCCATCGCCATCCCGCGCGCGATCGCTACCCGCTGCTTCATGCCGCCTGACAACGTGTGCGGCAGGCTGTTCGCAAACTGGGCGAGATTGACCAGCGCGATCGTCTCCATCGCCTTCTCTTCCGCGGCGCTACCGGAGAGCCTGCCGCTCGCGACCAGTGGGAACAGGACGTTTTCGCGCACAGTCTTCCACGGCAGAAGCTGGTCGAATTCCTGAAACACCATCATTCGATCGGGCCCGGGCTTCTTGACGATATCGCCTTTGAGCCTGATCTCGCCTTCGACTGGCGTCATGTAACCGCCAACCGCTTTGAGCAGGGTCGACTTGCCGCACCCCGACGGCCCGAGCAGGATGAAACGGTCCGAGCGCCGCACTTGAAAATCGACGCGGTATGTCGCCGTGACGAGATGATCTTTGGTCTTGTACTGCAGAGTGACGCCGCGGACGTCGAGCAGCGGTGCGGAATCCTCTAGCGTTGCCATGGCAATGCATCGAGATCGACGTTGCCACCGGTCAGGACGATCCCAGCGCGCTTGCCTGAAACGTCGAGGGTCCGTTCGATGAGGCAGGCGAGCGGCACCGCGCTCGATGGCTCGATGATGATCTTCATCCACTCCCAGGTCAGGCGCATCGCGCGTGCGATCCCCTCTTCGCTGGCGGTCCCGAGCAACGTCACGTGTGTGCGCAATGCCCGCAACGTGCGCTCCGATAAAGACGAGCGCAGGCCGTCCGCCATGGTCGCTGGATGGGCCATCGGCTCGACCGTCCCGGACGCGAAACTGCGCGTCGCGTCGTCGGCGCCTGCGGGTTCGGCGCCGTAAACGACGATCCCGGGCCGGGCCGCTGTCGCCGCGATCGCGGTTCCCGACAGCAGCCCACCGCCGCCGACCGGCGCGATGACGATCTCTAGATCGGGAACATCATCGAGCAATTCCAACATCGCCGTACCCTGTCCGGCGATGACATCGACATTATCGTACGGGTGAATGAGTGCGGCACCGGTTTCGCGCGCGACGTCGGCGCACGCCTGTTCACGATCGCGCAGGTTCGATCCAGACAAGCGCACCGTCGCACCAAATCGAGCGACATTCGCCTGCTTGATCTTCGGTGCACTGGCCGGCATCACGACGTAGGCGGGGATGCCGCGGCGTTGTGCCGCGTACGCGAGCGCCGCGCCATGGTTCCCCGAGGAATGCGTGACCACGCCCCGGCGCGCAGCGTCATCTGACAACGCAAAGACCGCGTTGCAGGCGCCACGCGCCTTGAACGCTCCAACCTCCTGGAAATTCTCGCACTTGAAAAATAACCTCGCGCCGACCGCGTCGTCGAGCACGCGGCAGGTCATCACCGGCGTGCGCTGAACGTATGGCGCAATACGCGCCTGCGCCGCGCGGATCGCGGCAAGGTCCGGCAGCGACAGCGCGTCGCCGGCCCGCGCGCCGTCCGCCATCAACTTCCCGATAAGTTGTGGACGTTCGGGAAGAAGAGATCCTTCCATGTGTCAGGCTTGATCTTGATCGAGCCGATCTTGCTCATGAAATCGGCGTACTTCATGACGTTTTGCGGCGTCTGCGTAAAGACGATGTTCGGATCGTTCAACATTTTCAGGATATCTTCGGTCGTGCTCTTGTCCTTGGAGATGCGCAAGTAGGTCTCAGCCGCCGCGCGCTTGTCGCGATTGATGATCGCGGTCGCCTCTTCCAGAGCCTTCATGAACGAGTCATACAGCTTGGGGTTGTCGTTCTTGAATTTGCTCGTCGTCCACACGACGTTGAACGTCGCCGGCCCACCGAGAACCTCGTACGAGTTCAAAACCGTATGAACCCCCGGCTTGCTCAGCTGTTGATATTGGAAGGGTGGCGAGCTGAAATGCGCATTCACTTCGGACCCGCCAGACAATAGCGCCGCTTGTGCATCAGGATGCGACATTGATACGGTCAACGAGTCGAGCTTGTTCTGCTGACCCGCGCCGAAGGCCTTTTCCGCTGCCATTTGCAACGTCACTGCCTGGATCGACACTTTGACTGCCGGCAGCGCGATCTTGTCCTTGTCAGTGAAGTCCTTGAGCGACTTGACGTTCGGATTGGTCGTGTTCAAGTAGAGCGGCATTGAATTGATCGCGCCGACCGCCTTGACATCGAGGTTGCCCTTCGTCCGCGACCAGAGCGTCAGCAATGGACCGACGCCTCCCGACGCGAACTGCAAGCTGTTGGACAGCAACGCGTCGTTCATGACGTTGCCGCCGGCGAACTTCGCCCACCCGACGGTCACGTCCACGCCAGCCGCCTTTGCATGCTTCTCGATGAGCTTCTGCTCTTCCATGATCATCAGCGGCAAGTAGCTGATGCCGTATTGCTGCGCGACTTTGAGCTCGGAGAGCTCGGCGTGCGCGGTCAGTGCAACGGCTGCGAACGCTACGCCGACTGCAGCGCGCGATAGTTCCTTGAACATTGGAAGTACCTCCTCACAGGATCGATGCAAGGCATTATAGGACCTCGCGGCAGCGCCTTGGCGCCATCCCCATGCCCGCAGCAGAGCGCGTAATGTGCAACGCGGCGACGAACAGCACGCCCGTCCGAGCGCCGACTACGCGCTCTCGTACAAACGCGTCAACACGAATTCGCGATGACCGAGCGCTTCGGCAGCCGTCAAACGGCCATTCGCGGTGCGAAACATCATGTCGAGCAGCTTGTCGCCGGCCTCGGACATCGTGATATCGCGTTGCAGCAAGCCCGATGTGTCGACATCGATATGCTCCTGCATCGTGCGTACCGTCCGCGGATTGGCGCAGATCTTAATCACGGGCAGGATGGGATTGCCGATGACATTTCCTTGACCGGTCGGAAAGAAATGCACGACATAGCCAGATGCCGCGCACAACGTCACCATTTCTGCGGCGGCCGATGAGCTGTCCATGAACCAAAGACCGGAATGCGTGGGCATCTCGGCCTTGTCGAGCACACCGTCGACGATGCACTTGCGGCCGATCTTCTGCAGGTTGCCGAGCGCCTTTTCCTCGATCGTCGTCAGGCCGCCGGCGATATTCCCTTTCGTCGGCTGGGAATCGGAGAGGTCGCTCGTCTTATGCCGGTTGATCATCTCCTGATAGCGATCGAAGACGCGCATGAATTCCGTACGCACCCGCTCATCGCGGCACCGCGCGGCAACGATACTCTCGCCTCCGGTCAGCTCCGATGTCTCCCCGAATACCAGCGTGCAACCGCGTGCGTAGAGTTTGTCGAACGCATCCCCGACCGTCGGATTGGAGCCGCAACCCGACGTCGTGTCCGATTCGCCGCATTTGGTCGACACCCACAGATCCTTGAGCTCGCAGTCCTCACGCTGCGCCTCGCTCGCGGCCTGCAGATATTGCTTGGCAATCTTGGACGCACGCATGATCGTATCGTGATCGCCATGCAATTCAATTCCGAATCCGGCGACCGGCTTACCCGTCGCGGCAATTCCATCGACGATCTTCTTGGTCCACTGCTCTTCGATGCCGATCACCACCACGGCAGCGACGTTCGGATTGGCTCCGGTCCCGATCAACGTGCGGAAATGGAGCTCCAGGTCCGCGCCGAACTGCAACCGACCATACGGATGCGGAACGGCCAGCGCGCCTTTGACGTTATGTGCGACCGCTTCGCACGCGGCATTCGACAAGTCGTCGACGGGCAGGATCAAGACGTGGTTACGAACGCCGACTCTGCCGTTTTCGCGGCGATATCCGGAAAAGGTTTGCTGCATTGAAGGTTCCTTGTTCGGTGGACGGGAACGACAATTGCTGCTTGTGTGGTGTACCCCCGGCGTGTCGCTTGGCGCCGCTCCCCCTGAGGGGGGCGCACCTTGGGACGGCGCGGCGATGCTCATTGTTAACCAAGCGACTTGACTCTAGCCGCTACCACCGCTTTGTCTTGATGTTGTGGACATGCGCATGCTGGCCTTGCTGGATCGGCTGGACGACCTTGCCGATATCAACTCCATACTTGATCACGGTGTCGCCGACGGCCATGTCCTTCAGCGCAACCTTATGCCCGAGGGGGATGTCTTGTACGCAAGGTAACGTAATCGTCTTGTCTTCATCGAGGACGAGTCCAGTCAACGACGTGCCGGCCACGACACCTTCAACGACCACGACTGCAACCGAGTCGTTCGGATCGTGCAGAACGCAATGAATCATTTCGCTACTCCTGGTGTGCTGTTCCGCCAAGCTCTTAGAGAATCGCATTCATACTGCCTTTTCCGCCGCGAATCGTCTG
>Ga0136617_10002889_pt1 | contig 15325 bp, 14 predicted proteins | sample AntDrymUQ3222106_2_FD_129672 | JGI IMG/M metagenome (GOLD analysis project Ga0136617, IMG submission 129672) | Polar desert sand microbial communities from Dry Valleys, Antarctica - metaG UQ322 (21.06) | ecosystem: Environmental > Terrestrial > Soil > Desert | place: Antarctica: Dry Valley...
AAGTGCAAGCGTCGCAACGAGCGGTTGTGGCAGGAATGGTTTAGCCAACAGCCCTCCTCTCGCCCTTGAGGTATCGGTAACGCACTTTCCTTCACTGGCGCGCAGGCCCTGTAGCAGCGGGACGTCACAGGAATTTTTCAAGAGGAAAGCGCCCCCGCTTCAGGAGCAGCGGTTTCCAGAGGTCGCCCAACTCGAGCACGCGCGTTGGCACGTTGCGCAGGTGGAAATCCTCGATCCTGAGTCCGCTCTGTACTTCTTCCCAGGATACAGGCGTGGAAACCGTAGGCTGCGGCTTTGGCCGTACCGAGTAGATGGAGGCCAAGGTACGGCCCCAGGCATTCTGGTTGTAGTCTACCAGCACTCGCCCTTTAGGTCGTTTCGCGATCCTGTATTCCGCCGTTATGGTCTTTGGATGTTGGGCGGCGATGGTGAAAGCCAAACTCTTCGCAAAGGTCCAGACCTTCTTTTGAGTTGGGCCTCGCACGATTGGCACATAGACGTGAATGCCCTTTGATCCCGTCGTCTTGGCGAAGTTGGGCATCCCAAGCGTTGTAAGCGACTCGTGCACGATGAGCGCCACTTCGAGCACTCGATCAAATGAGGCGCCCGGTACCGGGTCCAGATCAAAGTGCACGTAGTCAGGCCGATCGACGTCGTCACATTGCGCGTACCACTGATTCAAATCGATGCAGCCGAGGTTCACGACCCATAGAAGGGAAGCCAGATCCTGCACCATGGGGAAATCGATGACGCTTCCCGAGGAGTGCTCGATTGAGCAGAGCTCAATCCACTCTGGCCGCGGTGATGGAGCCCTTTTCATGAAAAAGAACTCTCCAGCGGCGCCGTGCGGGTAGCGCTTCATTACCATTGCGCGTCCGTGGAGGTGGGGAAGCAGAGCTGGCGACACATCCGCGTAGAAGCGAAGCAGATCTCCTTTTGTAACTCCGAGCTCCGGCCAGAATGGCTTGTGAAGATTCGTCAGGCGGACGCTTTTGCCGCCGATAGTCAGGGTAACATCGTTGACCTTCGCGGGAATGATTGACGAAGGTGGCACTGGTGTCCGTTTCGTTGCCAGTGAGATCACTGTGCCGCGCCTTCCTTCGCGATGACACTGATTTGCCCACCGTTTTCGAGAACGGCGCACTCAATGTCAGTCAGGCGATTAACTCCCCGCTGCATGCGAGCCGACGTCAGAATCTCCTGCTGATCAACGCGTTCCTTGTTCATACGCTCCTGAAGCATTTCGCCTGCGCGTATCAGAACGAGTGGGACACCGTCAAGCAGTCGATCGATCCGGCTGGATCGATGCTTTAGCACCGAGAGTATGACGTCGAGTCCCACAAAGGTCGTTATCAGGAGGAGGGCGTTCGTCATCGAGCTATCGGCGCCAGTCAGTGTCTGCTGGATGGATTCGCTGATAATGAGAGTGAGAACGAGATCGAACGTCGTTATGTTCGCGAGCGAACGTTTTCCGGCTATTCGGAAGATTGCGAGTAAAAAGAGGTACACTACGATAGCACGCAGAACGGAATCCATTTCGACCTCCTCAGCAAGCGGGAATCACGGCAGAACAAACTGGGAAAACGTGATTGGGGGTTGGTCACCGACGCCGGCGCGACCGGTATGCGACCAGAGGGAGTTCGGCTCTACCTCGAAGCGAATCCTGAACGCCGCAGATCCCGTTGCCTTGAAGACGTATACGACTCGGTCGCCGGAGACTTCCTGTGTGCTCGGCTCCGGAGTTACCCTCTGCATCTCTACGACGTCGAGGAAATCGCGCGCGATCCACAGGCGCAATTCGCCATTAGCGGCGGGGGATGTGACGAGGAAATCGAGCGGCGCCGGTGCGCCATATCGCGCAATTCTGTCATATTCGAGCGAGAGGCCGTTAGGGGCACCGCCGACCTTGGAATGAGCCAAAGGTCCGCTTCCGAATGCGCCAGCGAGGGTCGCAGCAAGGATGAGCGCCATAATTGCCCAAGCTATCCGCTGCACGCGCCATTCGAGTCTCTGAAACGCCAGATGCGACGGAGGCTCGAAGCGTTCATCCTGACGATCCGTGCTCTCGCTCACGTGAAAGTCTCCCGGTTACTCTGCCCCAGATGTCATCGTAACCGCAAGCTATCGCGGAACAGATTGTCGGGAGATTATCGCCAGCTATGCTGCTCCGCCAGTGCTGCATCCTGCTCGGACATCTGAGGGGGAACAAGCACCAAACTGGATGCAAGCGGCGGCATGAACGGCAGATCCAGCTGTGGCGAGTGAAGAAAAGCGAATTCGTCGCGCTGCAGTTGTTCCATTGCGTAGCGGAACCAGAGCGTTTTCATGGGAGCCCGATGGCTTTCCACGGGAAGCGCCGCGATTGCCAATGCCTCTTCTCGTACTTCTCTGGGTAATTCTCGGCCTACCGGATGCTTCAATAGCAAACGGACATCCTCATCGTCGCGAGCGATGAGCGCGGCGCAGAGCAGATCGAGGAATTCGAGCATGCCGTTCTAGCCGCAACTCCCCCGCGCATAAAACGCGCAAGATGATTTCACCATGATCACGCTGTCTTGCGACGGCGCGCGCGCGCGCGAGGTTGCTCGGATGCCTTCTCCTTGCCGGCCGGCTTGTCCTTCTTTGCATCCCGTGCAGTCGCTTTCCGCTTGCCTTGATCGAGACTTGCTTGCAAGCGCGACATCAGATCGAGCACATCAGTACTCGTGGGATCAGCTGGCTCATCGAACTTGAGTTTTTTGCCTTTCATCTTCGCCTGGATGATACGCATCAAGTTGTCGTGATAGTCATCCGTGTATTTCGAGGGATCAAACGCTTCAGCGAGATTGCCGATCAGCTGCTCGGCCATCTGCAACTCCTGAGGACGGACGTTCTCGCTGGACGGAAAGCTGAACTCCCCGGAGCCGACAAGCTCGCTGGGAAAGCGCATCAACTCGAGGACGAGCGCATCGTCAACCACTTTTATTCCTGCGAGGTTCTGAGCTGACCGGATTGTGATCTTGCCGATGCCGACCATTCCCGTGCTGCGAATAGCCTCTCGTAACAGTCCGTAGGCTTTTTCTCCGCCCTTGGCAGGAATCAGATAGTACGGCGTTTCGAAGTATCGCGGATCGATCTCCTCCGCTTTTACGAAGTCGATGATCTCAAACGCCTTTGAGGACTCGATCGCCGCGGACTTGAAGTCTTCATCGGTTAGCACTACGAACTTTCCCTTCTCGTACTCGTAACCCTTTACGATTTCACCCCACGGCACCGAGACCCCCTCAGACTCACATATGCGATCATACTTGATTGTAGAATGATCGGACTCGTGGAGTAGCCGGAAGCTGATTCGGTCTGTGGAGCGAACAGCGGAATGAAGCTGAACCGGTATGTTGACGAGGCCGAAACTAATCGAGCCTTTCCAAATGGATGCCATGAGCCGCTCCGTGCGAATGGAAACGATCAGGAAGCAAGTGCGTGAGCAAGTCGGGTGCCTTCAACAGGTAGTCCACATTCAGGGTGTGAATAATCGACGGGACGGATTCGATCAATACGCTGAAATGATGTGGATACTTTGTGCATGGGTGCAGAGAGGAAAGGTTATCGAGCAGGTCGTTCAATTCAGTTAACAAACAGGAAGAGGTTGGTCCAGCCGCGTAGGTAAACTCCCAACAGTGAGGCAAAAGGAATTTTGCGGGGATATCAACTTGGATATCCACAAGGAGTGTCGGCCGTTGGTCCATGTATTAGCGCTACTTACGGAGTTTGTCCACCAATCCACATGACGTTATCCACATGTCCCACAACAACTTACACGCTTTTCGCCTATTGCGCCAGATGCACGCCGCTTCTACTTTGCGACGCGTCGATGAGCATCGGTGGATGGACCCGCCGCCCGAGCATCATGGAGGAAGCAATGGATCTGGTCACGTGTGCAGAACCACGCGGAGCTCTCCAACCCGCACCACTCACGGGGTTGCGCAAGAGTACCGCAAATGAGAGGTGGGAAGGGTTTTGGGACGACGACTCGTATGTCGCGCGATGCACCGGCGTTAACGGACAAGTCGAGTGGTTCAGGCTGGAGGACGAGGGAGTATCTGTCGCTTCGTCGGACCCGTTACCGGTTATGCTCAGAGTTACGCGCAGGGACACGACACTTCGCACCCGCGCGATCATGGTCCGTAATGCCAAGGATGGCACACCCAAGGCATTACTCTGGGTGCAGCGCCGCTAGCAGAACGGGCAACGCGTTCGCTTGCGACTGCAGCAACGCGAGCCGTCCACGTCCGAACGGGATAGACGGCGCATGTATGGGTCCCGGGAGTATCGGCAGTGGCGACCTCGTACTCCTGTCACGTGACTCTAGTGCGTGCCGGCGGCTACTCCAGGTATTTCAAGCTGTTCGCCTGAACGAAGCGCCAGGTGGCATGCAGCAGCGTGCAACCATGAAAGCGCGACGCTGAGTGCGCGGTCGCCGCTTGCTGCTGCGCGGGCGAGGGAGAAATGCCGGAAGAGGCGTTGACGAATATCTGATACTCCGTCTCTTGCCACGTACATTGTAAGACTAGCCGCGCCATCAAGCAGATGATAGAGAGTAAAAAGGTGAAACTTCATGCGCGCGGCGGCGTCTTCATCGAATGTTGCGAGGAACACGAGCTCGCGGGCTGAGCGCTCCTCTCGCAGCGTTCCCAATACCTGAATAATTCGGTCGATTCCGCCGGCGTTGGTGCCGCGCAGCAGCTCCAGCCAGCAGCTTCCGACCCGTGACCGAAGAACCTCGTCCCATGCGGCGTCCCCCCCAACCGTGATTATGGCCGGTACCTGGTTTCGTTCGAGCCAGGAGCGTACGTCGTCGCGACGATCGGCCACTATTCCGACGGCAGCTACATGCAGAATCCGGTAAAGAGCATCTACAGGATCGCTGGATGGTAGAGCCAGGACGCTGTAGAGAGTAAAAGCGCGCGTGGCGCCTGCCTCGAGCTGCATCCGGAGAAGATCGGACTGTGGGCCGCGAGTCTGTCTGACGAATGCATCGGCGCCCTCGAGCGCTGCCAGGTCATAAGCGGTCGCCAAGGTCCAGAGTCGCTCAGCTTCATCGTTAGCCATCGGAGCGCCGATAAGATCCGCATTGCCGAAGCGCGCTGCAGCGGTCGCAATCGCGAGTCGCCGAGTTTCCGGCTCAATGGCGGCGACTGCCCAATGACTATCCAGCGTTTCGAATGCAGTGCGTGCATCCGTCAAGTGAGACCTCCGCAAGAGAACGGCAGGGTATTTCGATCAGCTCGAGTTTCACTCATCCGTTCATATCCCGGATCGATCGGTCGATGCTTTGCGCAGTCTTGTCTCCAAGTAATTAAGCGCGACGGACGGACGCGCCATCCTTTTCCGATGCCCGGAGATATACCACGCGAACCGCGAGCAGGAAAGACTTGCTGCCGCATCGTGTTACGAATGTGACGGTGCAGGAGGGTGAATGCCAATGGCGTGGACGAACAGTAGCCGAGCGGTAACGCGCACGTGACGCGGTGTGGTTTTTGAGAAATCCATTGTGCGCCAACGCACGAACCTTGGACGTGACAAGCGCTCGCGTCAGTGCGATAAGAGGCGAGTTCTCTACATCATCAACACCGATGTGGATGGCACGAGATGCGCTCAGTAATCAGCGCGCTCACTCGCGAAAAAAAAGATCGCGCAAAGTATGAATTACCTATGGCGCGGCGAGAATTTTTTTATAGATTACCCGCCCCTTCACTTTGCTCGACACGACCGCGCGCGTGAACTCGACACGCACTCGCCGGCACCGCCCCGCAACACGGCCCGCAATCATTCACTCAGGAAGTGTCCGTGAAAATTGAACCAACCGCCTTTCGCGCGGAGCAAGTCACAACCGAAGGTTACGCACAACCGGCTGGGGCGCCTTACTCGGGGCTGGCGTGCAACGAGCAGCGTGATGCATGGAGGGAAGAGACGGTGCGAATGTCGAGTTCGCGCCACGAGAGGTTCAGCGATAGTATCGAAACGCTCCTTAATGACACTTTGGTTTGCGATGGTGCGGGCCTTGATCTGCTTTTGGCGCTCCAATCGCACGTAAGCGCCCTGAATGAAGTTTGGGAGGCTCACCAGCGCGGCGCTGCTGTTCTGCCGGAAAGCGTGGCGCATTCAATCTCAGTCGCTCGAATCCAGATTCCCCAATTTCTGGTCGGTGTTCGAACAGGCGGCCGCGCTGCCGGTGCCTGTACGGTCAGTGCGACTCGCGAAATGCTCAGATAGCAGTCTTGCAGCGCGTGTTTCACGCGGCTCGTTCCTATCATTATAGTATAACACCCCTGAGCCGTCCTTTTCGTGAGGACGGCTTATTCGCTTATTTGTCTCGCCATTAATCTTTACTGGCACAGTTGCAGATGTTGATGCATGCCTCCGTAGTATCAGCTGTCGTCATACTGGCGGCCGAGCACGCCTTGGCCCCCTCAAGCGTGCTTCCGCAAACTCTCCTTCCACGAACGGCGACCTGGGCGCCTGACTCTGTCGCTATACTGCGCGCAATTCGCGCAGCTCAGAGCAAGTTCGAACGAGTCAGGTTCAATAGTCTGCCATGGTCGTGGGAGGGTGGCAGAGGGGAATGCAGCGAGATCATCGGTCGCTATTGCATTACGCTTGATGACGCCGATGACAAGTGGAAGCCGCCCGCGGAACCGCAGCGCGTGGTCAGAGAGCGCGATTCACTCATTTCGGCTCTGGATCTCGCCGCATTGCGACTTCCAGACAATCAGTGGATCGCGGGCCAACGCGTCCGCTATCTGCTGGAAGCTGACCGGCCGTCAGAGGCATTTGCAGCCGCACATGCCTGTCAATCGGAAAAATGGTGGTGCATTTCTCTCGCCGCTCTCGTCGAACACAAGCGCGAACGTTTTCATGAGGCCGATTCGCTATTCGCGGTCGCGCTCCGGGGAATGCCCGATAAGGAGCAGCAGCGTTGGAGGGATGTCAGAATCCTCCTGACGGGAGAGGATCTGAGCATCTTCAAGCAGGCCACGCCGGAGCGGCAGGATTCGCTTGTGTCCTGGATGTGGTGGCTGGCCGACCCTTTGTGGATGCGGCCTGGAAACGACCGTCGTACCGAGCACTACGCCCGGTACGTATTCGACCGAATCTACAAGGACTCTCGTACGGTTGAGGCGTCGTTCTGGGCGGACGATCTTGGACAAGTGCTCATTCGGTATGGCCCAATGGCAGGGTGGGAACGCGTAAGGCCAAATGGGAGCGCGATGATGCGGCCGGGCGTGGTAGGCCACTTCCGGCCGAACGGGGTCGAGTTTCTTCCGCGAGCGCGATGGTTCCTGAATGCCACTGGGATCAGCCCAGGCGAATGGAGACTCCGAGCGGAAAAGACGAGAACGGAGTACATGCCATCCTATGCATCATCATTTCGCCCGCTTGAATTGCAGTTGGCTGTCTTCCGCCGAGGTGATTCCGCCGTTGTGGTGGCTGCATATCAGCTACCGGCGGATAGTACGCCACAATCAGCATCGGTTGAAAGTGGCTTGATACTGGCCAGCGACGAACGTACGACGCTGGTGTCCAAACGCGATTCCTCGTTGGGTGCGCGCGGGGTGCTGAACGCCATTGTACCGGCCAAGCCGGCGATCGTAAGCGTGGAAGCGCTGGTGGACAGCGGCAGGCGGGCGTACCGAGCGCGCTTTTGGCTCGCAATCCCTCATGCAAGCGCTCCACACCCTTCGCTGTCGGATGTGCTGCTTCTCGACAATGCTGAAGGAATCAATCCGCGCACTCTCGAGGAAGCGTTGCCGCGCGCACGAGGAACGACTGATGTAAGGTCAGGGGAACGAGTGTCCGTCTACTGGGAAATCTATGGACTGCGGGAGCAAGAGAGTACACTGGACGTGGAGCTTGCGCTGCAACCTGAAAAGACCAGGTGGTTGCGCCGAACCGCCGAGCGTGTTCGGCTTAAAACGGCCGCGCCATCGGTGCGGCTTCGGTGGAGTGACCAGGTAAAGGGACCGGACATGATAACTCGCTCACTTCAGCTCAAGCTGCCCAGGCTCCCGAGGGGGCGTTACCAACTGCGGATCACGGTGAGTCAGGGAGAGGCGCAGGCGGTAAGTGAACGTACTCTCACCGTGAGATGATCAGGTGGTGCTATTCGAGATTGTTGCCGCAACGAGTCCGGTGCCTGGTGCACGGTGCTCGGTGTGCGGTTGGTAAGGCGCGGGGGTCTGGTGTGCGGTTGATACAGCGGGTGTCAGGTGCCCGGTTGGTATGGCGCGGACGGGGATCCGGTCTCCTAGTAAGACAATCCGCCGTTCATCGTTCAACGACTCTGACCCCTTGATTCCCTAATAAGTAATGCGCCGTACCAACCGGTGTGCCGATGTTACCAGGAATCACATTGCACGGAGCTACTGAACAATGGGATTCTTTACGTGGGTGTCCAGCCACGTCACCATCTCCCATAGCGTGTGCCCGACCGACTCGCGCGCCCTATAGCCATGTGCTTCGGCGGGGAGGACAACGTATCGCACTGTGGCGCCATTGCCGGCTAATGCGGCATACATTCGCTCGCTTTGCACGGGGAAAGTTCCTGAGTTGTCGTCCGCGCCGCCGTGAATAAGTAATATGGGCTCGTTGATCTTGTCGGCGAAAAAGAACGGACTCATGGAAGCGTAAATTTCGCGTGCGCGCCAGAATGGGCGCTCTTCCGCTTGGAAGCCGAAGGGAGTAAGCGTCCGATTATAGGCGCCGCTTCGAGCGATGCCTGCCCGGAAGATGTCGGAATGGGCGAGAAGATTCGCCGTCATGAAAGCGCCGTACGAGTGGCCTCCGACACCAATGCGCTGCCGGTCGGCGACACCAAGTTCGACAACCTTGTCTACCGCCGCTTTCGCGCTCCCAACCAACTGTTCCACGTATGTGTCATTCGGTTCCTTGTCACCTTCTCCTACTATCGGCATGGTCGGGCCATCGAGAACCCCATAGCCCTGTGTCAGTAAGAGTAGATGAGATGCTCCTGTGGGCCGAACAAACCGGTAAGGAGAGCCCTGCACCTGCGCGGCCGCTGCCGCGGTTTTGAATTCCTGAGGATAGGCCCAGAAAAAAAACGGAAGCCTGCCTTTCGACTTATCGTAGTTTGGCGGGAGATATAGTTTGGCGGACAGCTGCACGCCGTCGGCGCGCTTATACGTGATCAGTTGCGGTGCAATTCCCGCGAGCTGAGGGGCCGGGTCCTTTATGCTGGTTAGCTGCGCGAGCTTGCCGCCTCGCACCTCGCGCACAAAATAGTTGGGTGCGTCGTTAACGCTCTCGCGGAGGGTCAGGGCTCGCCTGCCGTCCGAATCCAGAAGCGCCACGATCTCCTCGTAATAAGGAGCAGCGGACTGCCACAGACGCTCCTTCTTTCCGCTAGCGAGATCCACGCGGTCCAGGAAAGGAACGTCTCCCTTGGCTGAAGCTCCGGAGCCAGCGAGATATGCGGAACGGCCGTTGGCGGTTGTATGCAATACGCGAGTGCCAAGCGGTCCTACAGTCATGACAAAGCTGCCTGGATCGGAGTAGCGATCCTCCGAAAGCCGGTCGAATACCAGACGCGGCTCCGAGCCGGAACGCGCTGGGTTGATCGCCCATGTTTTGATCTTGCGGGTCTTCCACCAGAACTCGTCGACCAGAGCAAGGTCGGGGCGCGCCCAACGAACAGCACGGATACGCGTGCCAACATCCAACAGAACGGCCGGCGCATCCGTAAAGGGCGCAGCCAGTACCTGAAGGCGGTCACGCTTTGTGGCTTCCCTGGACGGATTGCCTTCGTCGAGCGCCTCCGCCCAAACGAGGGTTGCTGATGCATCAGCCCGCCACGACACGTTGCGCGGGCCCTTGGCGACCGCATCAAAAGCGGTTCCAATTTCCTCCTGCAGCGGGAGATCGGCCAACTGCTTGACCACCGTGCCCGACATGTTCCACACTTCGATGCGCGTGGGGAACTCGCTCATCGGCACGACGTACGAGAAGGGCCTGTGTAGAGTTTGCATCAAAAGGTAGCGACCGTCCGGAGACGGGCTAGCACTTACATGAATTCCCGGACTCCCAACCGGCGTGACTTCGCCGGTCTTCGCCACAAGAACGACCTGGCTGGTGAAGAAGTGCTCGAACGTTGCTTCATCGGCGGGATTCGACAAAAGATCCTGATATGTGCGGTTCGCCGCCGAGCGTCCCATGGACTGTTGTACCACCGGACCTTTGGGGGTGCCCGAGGCTAGTGGCGCGTCACCACGATTCGCCACGATCATGAGGCAAGCGAGTTGATTATTGTCGACCCAGGAGCAAGGAACTCCGGTTGCACCGTTCAGCCTCGCGCGCGTCAGTGAGCGCGCTGTTCCAGAAGCTGCGTCGGCGAGCCAGAGGGTGACTGCGCTGTCTTCGCCAATGGTGAATGCAATGCTTCGCGAGTCGGGTGACCAGAGGATGCCTGTAATGCGCGCACGTGGCGGCGTATTAATGATGCGTTCAGTAGTGCGGTTAACGGAGCGGAGTCGAAGCGCCTTGAAGCTCGCCTCGCGCGATCCTGCATTGGAGCGGGGGTTGATTCGCGAGCCACCGAGGCGTAACTCGGGCGCGGCGACTTCGGCGATGGTTGGCAGGGAATTGCGCTCCATCAATAGAAGCCATGTGCGGTCGGGGCTAAGACTTACAGCAGGCCGCGGATCGGCGTCCAGTATCTGCGCGATCGGATCAGGAGGCTGTTTATACGGCTCTTGTGCGCCGAGACCGAAATACGGCACCAGAGCCGCAGCGGTGAACATGGTGAGGAAAGAGCGCGACGATTTCGGCAACATTATCTGAACTCCAGTAGTTAACAAGCGAGAATACACTGGGTACATGCGAAGGGAGGGTTTTGCGCTGGACTCAACTAACCCTCAGTAATTTTCTGGTCGAGCTGGCAGCAGCCACTCACGCACCTGATCCAGACAGTTTCGTCAGCGTCGGACCAGACGAATCGAGCGGTACCGGGTGGCAGCTTCGTATCGGTTGCGCCCTCTACATGCCGCTCGAGCTCCCGCACCCGATAACGGCTTCCGGTACACCTGAGTGTCGTTGTGGGACTATCGCAGCCCGGTCCAATGAGTGCTTCCCAGACACCAACATCCGAGCGTCGGAGGAACAGAAAATTCTGATCGCCCGGATTGAGGCTGAGCTTCGGGTAGCCGAGTTCCGGAAGCTGGGGGAGAGGTGTCACCTCAAAGCGGGCTACGAACTGCCAGCCTGTTATCTGGAAGTCCTTCATTTCCAGTTTCTCGAGGTCATCGTGAGGGATAATCCTGACCAAAGGGCCGTAGCGCAGCTTGAGAGGGTAGGGACCCGATGAGTCCATAATTGCCAGTCGCTGCTCGTCACCCCAGCCCTTGTTTTTTGTCTTCTTGCTGGTTGCCGAGTCCGCGTAGTCTTTGAATTTTTGACCTGGCTGCTGCAGCGCGGGAAGGGAAACGGACGACCGAGCGCAAGACTGAATAACCGCTAGCGCGAAAAAACCCGTCGCGAGTGCCAGGGTTCGCGCGGCTCGTCTCCAAAGTAATCCAAATGGCAGCATGGTAGCCCCCGAGTGATGTACGTAGCGGATTTGAGAGCGGCACTGGTGCGAATATAGGCTCGCACGCGCGATTAGCTACTTTGAATTGGGTTTGGCTGCTGGGTTGGCGTCATGTCGGTCACTTATCTCGCCCGAGCGAGTAAATGGCATACGGAGGTAAGCACGATCCGAGTCATGAGAATCGTCCCGGATGTTTCCGAGACCGAAACCATCCAGCTATATTCCTCCCGTTCCCCCCATCCGTTTAGCAAGATTCCGCACATCCGTGAGAACTTCAATGTCAACGCGCTTCACCCACTCATATCGCGCCATTCTGCTTGGTGGAATCGCAGCCACCGCGACCCTGGCACCCTCCCAGCCAGCTGTGGCACAAGCACCTGCTGCACGACCGCCGGCCCAACGAACCGCACCGGCACCAAGCGCGCGCAGCAAGGCGATTCGCGTCGCATCCGTGGAGGGGATCACGCAATATGATCTTCCGAACGGAATGCGCGTGCTCCTCTTTCCCGACCAGTCCAAGCCGTCCGTCACCGTGAATGTGACATATCTGGTTGGATCCCGGCACGAAGGTTCGGGCGAGACAGGAATGGCGCATTTTCTGGAGCATCTGGTTTTCAAGGGATCGCCGAAGCATCGCGACATTCCTCAAGAGCTCTCGGAGCATGGCGCTCAGGCCAACGGCACGACCTGGTACGACCGGACGAACTATTACGTCACCGTTCCGGCCACCGACGCGAACCTGATGTGGGCGCTGGATCTGGAATCGGACCGCATGGTCAACAGCTTTATCGCAAAGAAAGACCTCGAATCCGAGATGACGGTGGTCCGTAATGAATTCGAGTCGGGGGAGAACAACCCGAGCAGCGTTCTTTTTCAGCGGACGTTGTCCACTGCGTACCTATGGCATGGCTACGGGCGGTCGACGATCGGCTCGCGTGCCGATCTGGAGGGAGTGAAAGTTGACCGGCTGCAGTCATTCTACAAGAAATACTACCAGCCCGACAATGCGATCCTCGTCGTGGCGGGGAAGTTCGATGAGCCAAAGACGCTCGCGCTGGTGGAGCGGATGTTCGGGCGAATTCCCCGGCCCGCGCGCCGGCTCGAACCTACGTATACGGCTGAGCCAACTCAGGACGGCGAGCGAACCGTCACGCTGCGGCGAGTAGGCGACGTTCAACTTGTAAACGCCGCCTACCATGTGCCAGCTGGGTCTCACGCGGATCTCGCGGCGCTCGATGTGCTTACGCACGTGCTGGGCAACGCTCCGTCCGGGCGGTTATACAAGGCGCTCGTGGAATCCAAGAAGGCAGCTTCGGTAGGAAGCTTTGCTTTCCAGCTGGCCGAGCCCGGGGTCCTGATGGCCTTCGCGCAGGTGCGAAGCGAAAACTCACTGGACACGGCGCGCACCATTCTGCTGGAAACGCTCGAGAAAACCTCTCCCGCTTCGGCGGAGGACGTGGAACGCGCCAAGTCGGCGCTCCTCAAGAACATCGAGCTAACGCTCAACTCTTCGGAGAACGTGGGACTGGAGTTGACGGAATGGGCATCGATGGGTGATTGGCGCCTTTTCTTCATTCACCGTGACCGTATCAAGAAAGTGACGCCCGCTGATGTCGATCGCGTGGCAGCCGCGTATCTCAAGCCGTCGAACCGGACACTCGGTCTGTTCTACCCCACGGCAAAGCCGGACCGTGCGGAGATTCCCGTTGCAGCAGACGTGCAGTTTCTGGTGCGCGACTACAAGGGAGATACGGCGGCGATTGCTGGAGAGGCTTTCGACGCTTCCTTTGCCAATCTTGACGCGCGCGCGGTGCGGACGAGCCTGCCCAACGGCATGCGTTTAACAATGGTGCCGAAAAAGACTCGTGGCGGCTCAGTTTTCTCGCGCGTGTACCTCCGCTTCGGATCGCTGGACGCGCTGACCGGCCGTACGCGTGTAAGCGCCCTGACCGCTCAGATGCTCGACAAGGGCACGACGACTCGTACCCGGCAGCAGCTCAAGGATGAGCTCGACAAGCTCAAGGCACGCGTGTCGTTCTCCGGCCAGAACAACTCTTCGCAAGCGACTATTGAGACCACGCGCGGAAATCTTCCGTCGGTTTTGCGTCTCGTAGCAGAAATGATGCAGCGTCCGTCGTTCGACGCCAAGGAGTTCGAGCAGCTCAAGACGCAGACGCTGGCGCAGCTGGAGACGAACAAATCCGAGCCGAACCCGCTCGCGGGCGTGGCGTATGGCCGGCACATGAACCCGCGTCCCAAAGGGCATCCTTTGTATACGCCCACCATGGAAGAGCAGATCGAGGAGGTGAAGGCCGTAACGCTGGATCAAGTCCAGCGGTTCCACGCCGAGCTATACGGCGCGAACAATGGCGATCTTACGATCGTGGGAGATGTGGATCAGGCCGAGGCTACGAAGGTCGCGACCGAGCTTTACGGAAGCTGGAAGAGCTCAAAGCCTTTCGAGCGGCTGGCGAACAGCTATCGCGATGTGGCGCCGACGACGATCGTCATTGAAACTCCGGACAAGACGAACGCGATTTTTATCGCGGGCCTCAATGTCAACATGCGGGACGACCACGCCGACTGGCCCGCGGTCGAGCTTGCCAACTACATGCTGGGCGGCGGGTTCCTGAGCTCGCGTCTCGGCACGCGCATCCGGCAGAAGGATGGGATCAGCTACGGCGTCGGGTCACAGTTCCAGGCGCACCCGATCGATGACGCGGGGACGTTCCTGTCATTCGCGATCTACGCGCCGCAAAACGTCGTGCGGCTGGAAGCGGCCTTCAAGGAAGAGATCGAAAAGGCGCTCAAGGATGGTTTCACCGCGGACGAGATTGAAAAGGCGAAGACGGGCTACTTCCAGGCAAGCCAGCTGGCGCGCTCCGAGGACTCGCAGCTAGCGAATACACTCGTGGGTCAGGGTTTTTTCAAGCGGACCTTTGCCCGGGACGCTGAAATGGAGCGCAAGATCGCCGCGTTGACGCCAGTCCAGATCGTCGAGGCTATGCGGCGGCACATCGATCCCAAGAAGATCACGATAGTCAAGGCTGGGGATTTTGCGAACAAGAAGCCGGCGGCTCCGACGCCATAGGTCGGCGAAGGAGTAAGAGCGTCCTCTTCTATAGGAAGGGCGCTCTTTTGGATTTCCACGGGACAAATAGGATTCAGTCACTACCAGTGGTGCAGGGTATTGGCTCGCTGGTAGTGTACGCCTGCGCGTTCGTAGTGTTTCCTATCACCGCCAGAGCGACTGCGCAAACTGCGGATGACCTTAGGGGAGCGGAAGTGGCGGCAGCAGTGTTTGTTCGTGCATCGCTCCCCACTGGGGTTCTGAAGATCGATCCGCGCACCTGCTCCTCTACCAAAAGGCCTGCCGCACGTACAGCCGCGATCCGTTCCGCGATCGGCGCAATAATCGCTTATCAGGAAACTCGCTGGTGGCGCGTGGTTCAGGAGCGGGGACAGATCTAATTCTGAGAACGGCTTTAACAGGATGGACAGGATAACAGCGGATAGACTGGATGGGCGCGGGTGTGAAGCGAATTATCGTGGCGCGCCGAAGGCGTTTGTGCCGAACATCGGGGCGCCCTTTTTCGGACGGGAATGAGCATTGAAGGCGTTATTCTTGCCTATTCTGTGACGGGTAGGTCTGTCATTAGAACGCAGTGTCGCGGCTCCACTTGCAGCCGCCGACATGGAGTAAGCGCCGATAGCGCGAAACACACCACTCGTAGAGGAGTCAGACAG
>Ga0136617_10002890_pt1 | contig 15320 bp, 15 predicted proteins | sample AntDrymUQ3222106_2_FD_129672 | JGI IMG/M metagenome (GOLD analysis project Ga0136617, IMG submission 129672) | Polar desert sand microbial communities from Dry Valleys, Antarctica - metaG UQ322 (21.06) | ecosystem: Environmental > Terrestrial > Soil > Desert | place: Antarctica: Dry Valley...
ACCCGTTCGAGCAGCTCGTAGGAGGCGATCTCGGTGTGCTCCTGCACGTAGCCGTCCCGGACCAGGCGGCCGGGTGTGTCCGGAGGCAGGCTCGCCGCCATGCCCTTGGCCATCGCCGCGACCGTCTCGTCGATCATGTCGGCAGCGATGCGGTACTGGCGCACGTTCGCGTACATCGTCTTCCTCCTCTTGCTCGTCGAGAACGGTCGTGGAAGAACCGGGCGCTGCCCGGCACGCATCGCGCGATCGCGCCTCCTTCTGCCGTTCGCTGCGGCCGTCGCTGAGGACTCGCTCGAGGTTACGCCGCTCAGCGGGGCCGCGGGGAATTCTTGGCGGGACCCGGACAGCGTCTGCCGACGCGCGTCGGCATGACCGGGCGCCTCGGCTCCTCAGCGGGGCTTGGCGGCGGCTTGCAGGCCTGCGCCGGGGGCCGTGCGCAGATCGATCGGATCGCGGGGCTCGAGGCCTGCGTCACGCTGCCAGGACGCCATCTCCTGTGGCGACCACGTCCCCGAGCGGCTCGTGAGGGCGAAGTAGAACTCCATCAGCGCGCCGAGCTGGCCGGCGTCGGCCGCGTCCTGCGGGCGGAAGGCGTCGAAGATCACGAACAGGCCCCCGGGGCGCAGCGCCCGCGCGATGCGCCGGGCCAGCTCGCGGTTCTGCTCGCCGCTGAAGTGGTGCACGAGCTGCGAGACGAGCACCACGTCGTAGGCGGCTTCTCCGAGGTCATCGGTCAGCGCGTCGCCGGCGCGGTGGACGACCCGGTCGCCGAGCCGCTCCTCGGCGAGCAGCGGCGCGGCGTGCTCGACCGCTTCGGGCAGGTCGAGGACCGTCGCCCGCAAGCCCGGGTGGCGGCGGCACAGCTCGCAGGAGTAGTAGCCGTGGGAGCCGCCGATGTCGAGCATGTCGCGCGCCTGGTCGGGCACGGGGAAGCGCCTGATCATCTCCCACGAGAGCGCCCCCGCCATCGAGCGCATCCCGCGCTGGTATGCCCGCTGGCCGGCGTCGTCGAGCAGCCCGCCGTGCAGCTCCAGGGGCTCGCCGCTGCTCAAGTACTCACCCGTGCGGCCGACGAAGTCCCACTCCTCGAACTGGAGCAGCAGCTTGTCCCGCAGCGACGCCTTCCCGCCGCTGAGCAGCCACTTGCGCGAGAGCCGCGTCAGCTTGTAGCCGCCGTCCGCGGCCTTGAGGTACCGCGCGCCGGCCAGCGCGAACAGCAGCTTCCCGGTCGCCTCGGGCTCCGTACCGCACGCGTCGGCCACCTGGCGCGCCGTGCGCGGACCGTCGCGCAGAGCATCGAAGGCGCCGATGCGCACCCCCTCCATGATCACCCGCGCCAGCGTGTAGGCCATCTGCGTGTCGAGCAGGGGTTGCGGCGCGAGGTTCAGCCGCTTGACCACCCACTCGACCGGGTTCTCCGCGACCGCTCCGAAGCGCATGTCGAGACCCTATGCGAACCCAGCGTCGCATTCCCTGTTGCCAGCGCGCCGCCGTCATCGGCCACGAGCCACGGTGAGCGCGGCCGTCCTCGTCGCATGGATCCTCGTCGCCGTCGAACAGGGCGACCGCCGAGACGAGGCTCGCCGCGCGGCGTGCTCCGCTGGAACCAGATCAACACCCCCGGCTCCCCTCTCGGGTTGAGCTGCCGCACGCCGCACCGGTACGATCCGGGGGGTAACAAGCGAAGGAGAAGCCATGGTTTTCCAGCCCGGAGACCGTGTCATCGCCGAGTCGGAATCAACGCAGCGTGCATCCCGCGCCGGCACGGTCCGCCAGGTTCTCCGCGGCGAGCCGGCTCGATACCGGATCGAGTGGGACGACGGGCACGGATCGAGCTACACGCCGGCGGCGGGCGCACTTCACGCCGAGCCCGCCGGCGCGGAGAACTGAAGGGCGTCCACTCGCCATCTACGAGCCAAGGAGCAGCCGATGTTCGTGACCATGCGGACGTACCGCGTCGGATCTGGATCCATTGACGCGCTCATGCACCGAGTCGATCGCGATCTTGCGGAGGCCTTCGCACAGGAGCCCGGTTTCATCGCGTACCAGGTCGCCCAGACCGGGCCTCGGACGGTCGCGTCGATCACGACATTCCGCGAACGCGAGCAAGCCGAGGCATCGAACGAACTAGCGGCTGAATGGGTGGCCGACGCGCTCGCAGACTTCAACGTTGAGCGGATGGGCGTGATCGGCGGCGAGGTCATGGTCAGCCGCGCGATCGCCGAGATGCTAGAGCCGGCTCACCATTAGTCGGAAAGGCGCAAGCGACGAAGGCTTCGCCCAGAACGGACGTCAGGTCCGGAGGTACCGCGTCAGCTCCTGGAGGGTCCTTAGGCCATTGACGACACCAACCAGAACAAGGACGACGACCGCCGCGGTGACCAACGCGGTGGCGCCAACGGCGACAGCGCCGCCCAGCGCGGCGGCCACGAATGCGGTGAGAGCGGTCAGCGCCATCTAGCTCGGAATTGGTATCCCCGCCACGGTCACGATCCACACTCGCCGAGCCGACACGGAACGACAGTGCGGTCGGTTCGACGACCCCGCCCAGCGACAGGCGGCGTGCCGATGCGCGCGGCCTTCAGAGTGCGCGTGGTTCCCGCTATGCAAGGCCGGCGGCGCGGCCGGCGGTGAGTGCCGCGCCGCGCGCGCCCATGAAGACGGCCTCCGTGCCCTCGATCGGCCCGAGGTGCGCGCGCTTGATCGCCCGCGCCGCCTCGCCGTCGGCCCAGCCGCCGGCCATCACGAGCCGCCGCCGCGGGCCGGCCACGCGGTCCATCCGGTCGAGCAGGTCCTTCGCCGAGCGCGCCGTCGACTCCAGCGCCGCGCGCCAGGCGAGCGGGGGCGACGCCTCGGGCCCGATGCCGACCAGCTCGTTGCGGTCGCCCTCCAGCCCGAGCAGCTGCATCCCGAGCGCGCCCACGGGCGCCTCGAGCGCCGCCCGCTCGAGCGCCGCCCGTCCCTCCGGCGGGACGCCGAGCAGCCCGAGCACGCGCTGCAGCGCCGCGCCCGAGCGCGTCGCGCCGAGCAAGCACTGGCGGCCCTCGATGGCGTGCCAACCGACGTTGATGCCGTCGGCGACCGCAGCGGCCACGCGCTCGGGGGGGACCGGCGCGACCGCGCGCACGAACGCCTCGGCCGTGCCCCATGAGTCGAACACGTCGCCCTCGCCGGTTGCGCCCGCGCCGACGGCGGCGCTGAGGTGGTCGTGCCCGCCGACGGCGAGCACCGCGCCCCGCGCCTCCGGCAGCGTGTCGCCGGCCGTGCCGGCGGGAGTCCCCGCCGGCGCCGGCTCGGGCAGCAGGCCCGCCGGCGCGCCCGCCCAGGCGAGCGCCTCGTCCCACCAGCCGCGCGCCTCGAGGTCGAGCCAGCCCGTACGCGAGGCCAGCGAGAGCTCGGCGACCTGCTCGCCGCCGAGCCGGTGCACGATCCACTCGCCGACGCTCAGCCAGCGCACGCCACGCCGCGCCTCGGGCATGTTGTCGCGCAGCCAGCGGTACTTGACGAACCCGCACAGCGGCCGCGGCGCCAGGCCGGTGCGCGCGGAGAAGCGCTCACCGCCGAGCTCCGCCACCATCTCCGCGACCTGCTCCTCGCCGCGCGCGTCGTGCCAGGCGATCGACGGCACCACCGGCGCGCCGCCGCCGTCGAGCAGCACGCCGGTCTCCGCCAGGCTGGCCACGCCGACCCCCGCCACGCGGCCGCCCTCGCGCGCGGCAGCGAGCGCCTCGCGCGCCGCGGCGAGCGCGCTGGCGAAGAGGTCGCGCGGGTCGATCTCGGCGCCCGTGGGCACCGCCCGCCACGGTGTGCGCGCCTGCCCGTGCGCGATCTCGTCCCCGCCGGCGGTGACCACGGCGGCCTTGCACGACGTCGTGCCCACGTCGAGCCCGAGCAGTATGTCGCGCCTCACCATGGCCGCGAAGCATGCCCGACCGAGCTGCGGGGCGAAGCGCCCCGCAGCCCGTGGCTCAGCTCAGCAGGACGACTTGTAGACCGCGTCCTGGTTCTGGGCCAGGTTGTCCTTGGTCAGGATGACCGAGCCGGTGGCGATCTGCGGCTTGGTCTGCTCGTCGTTCAGCGCTGCGACGGCCTGCTGGACGCCCTGGGCGCCGATGTCGGCTGGCTTCTGGGCGACGAGCGCCTGGATCAGGCCCTCCTCGAGGTCCTTGACCTGCTTCGGGCCGGCATCGAAGCCGACGATCTTCACCGTGTCCTGCTTGCCGGCCTCGCGGAGGCCGGCCGCGGAGCCCTCGGCCCCGAACAGGTTGGTGGCGAAGATCCCCTTGAGATCGGGGTGCTTGGCCAGCTGCGCCTTGACGATGGACGCCGCCTTGTCGGGACGGTCGTCGTTGTACTCCACGCCGACGAACTCGAGGCCCAGCTTCTCGGCCTCCTCCTCGAAGCCCTTGGCCCGGGCGTCCGTGGTCGAGATGCCGGGCTTGACGTTGTTGACGAAGACCTTGCCCGCGCCGCCGATCTGCTCCGCGAGCGCCTTGGCCGCCTCGCGGCCGCCGCCCTCGTTGTCGGAGGCGATCTGCGAGACCGCGAAGTCCGCCTGCTCGAGCGTCGTGTCGACGAGCACCACCTTCGAGCCGCCGTCGGCGACCGCCTTGATCGGCGCGTACATCGCCTTGGTGTCGGTCGGGGCGACCAGCAGCGCGTCCGGCTTCTTGGCCGCGATCGCGTTGGCGATCGGCGTCTGGAGCGACGCGTCGAACTGGTCGGGGCCCTGGAAGTCGAGCGTCACGCCCTGCTTCTCGGCCTCCTCCTGCGCGCCGCAGTTCATCGTGATGTAGAACTCGTCGCCCTTCACGCCGGCGAGCAGCGTCATGTTGTAGCTCTTCTGCTCGCCGCCGGCGCCGCCGCCGCTCTCCTCCTCGTCATCGCCGCAGGCTGCGACGCCCAGCGCGAGCGCCGCGACGAGCGCGACCGCTGCCCGGCCCGCCCTCGATGTGAATCGCATGGTGGTGTTCCTCCTCCTCTTGGAGATTTGACCTTTCATTGACGGAGACGGGACCGCCGGAGCTGGTCCAGGTAGACCGCGACGATCAGCACCGCGCCGACGGCGACCTGTTGCCAGAACGGCTGGATGCCGACGATCACGAACCCGTTCTGGAGCACGACCGGGATGAAGACGCCGAAGACGGTCCCCAGGAGCGTCCCGATGCCGCCGAAGAGGCTCGTGCCGCCGATCACCACCGCGGCGATCGCGTTGAGGTTGTCGGTCGAATGGCCCGCGATCGAGGTGGTGCCGAAGCGCGCGAGAGCGAGGTAGCCGGCGAGCCCCGCCAGCGTGCCGCCGATCGCGTAGACCTTGATCAGGTGGCGATCGACGTTGACGCCGGCGCGCCGCGCGCCTTCGATGTTGGACCCGATCGCGTACGTGTAGCGGCCGAAGCGCGTCTGCGAGAGGACGACCCCGCCGACCACCGCGACCGCCGCGGCGATCAGCACCAGGTAGGGGATCTCGCCGAACAGACGGCCCGAGCCGATCGAGGTGATGAGCTTAAACGGCACGTTGCGCTCGTCCACGCCGCCGGTGATCAGCAGCGCCGAGCCGAGCGCCATGCCCAGCGTGCCGAGCGTGACGATGAACGACGGGATACGCGCCTTCGTGACGAGGAAGCCGTTGAACGCCCCCCACGCGCAGCCGGACGCGAGCGCGACCGCGAGCCCGGCGAGCAGCACGCCCCAGCTCTCGCCCCCGAGCGCGTTCATCGCCTTCGCGGCGACAACGCCGGAGAAGACGAGCACGGCGCCGACCGAGAGGTCGATCCCGGCGGTGATGATGACGTAGGTCAGGCCCGTCGCGAGGACGAGCAGCACGGCCGCGTCGGTGGCGATGTTGCGTGCGTTGGAGACCGCGGAGAACTGCTCGAAGCGCAGAATCGAGAAGATGACGATCAGCGAGAGCAGGATCAGGCCGATCCAGATGCTCGAGACGGCCGCGAGTCGCTGCCACCAGGTGAGCCGCGGCTCCTCGGGCAGGTCCTCGGCAGCGGTCGGCTCGGGCGGTGCGGTGGGCGCGCTCATGCCTTCTCGTCCCCGTCGTGGAAGCTCTGGGCCCCGGTCATGGCGGCCACGACGTCCTCCATCGAGACCTCGCCGGGCTTGAGACTCGCCACCCGGGTGCCGAGCCGCAGCACCTCGATGCGGTCGGCCACCTGGAAGACCTCGGGCATGTTGTGGCTGATGAGCACGACGGCGCGGCCCTGGTCGCGCACGCGCTTGATGAGGTCGAGGACGTTGCGGGTCTGCACGACGCCGAGCGCGGCCGTCGGCTCGTCCATGAAGACGACCTTGTCGGCCCAGGTGACGGCGCGCGAGATCGCGATGCCCTGACGCTGGTCGCCCGACATGTTCGCCACGGGCTGCGTCATGTCCTGGATGCGCACACCGAGCGAGTCGAACGCCTCGCGGCTGCGCCGGCGCATCTCGGCCTTGTCGAGGAAGCCGAGCTTGCCGAGAACGCCCCGGCGCACCACCTCGCGGCCGAGGAACATGTTCGCCGCGGGGTCGATCTCTGCGGCCAGCGCGAGGTCCTGGAAGACCGTCTCGATCCCCAGCTCGCGCGACTCGTGCGGCGTGTGGATCGTGACCGGCCGGCCGTTGAAGAGGATCTCGCCGCTGTCGGGCGGGTGGACGCCCACGAGCGTCTTGACCAGCGTGCTCTTGCCGGCGCCGTTGTCGCCGACGAGGGCCACGACCTCGTTGGGGTAGACCGTGAAGTTGGCGCCGCGCAGAGCGAGCACTCGACCGAAGCTTTTCACGATGTCCCGCGCCTCCAGCACGGGTTGCGCCGTCACCATGCTCCCTCCTCTGTGTCGGCTTCCGGCGGCAGGCAGCGGATCGCGTCGACCGCTCCAAGGATGCTCGTGTGCCCCGCCCCGTACGGGACGAGCGCCGTGGACCCGCGGCGCAGTTCGAGCTCGTCGCCGCGCTCGGTGCGCAGCGTGCCGGCGCCGCCGACCGCGACGAGCACGGCGAACGAGGGCTCGAGCTCCACGGGGCCGTGTTCGGGGCGCAGGCGCTCGGCGCGGAAGTAGGGCCCGGCGACCGCGGGCAGGAGCGGCTGCACGGCGCGCGCCTCCTGCCCGGTGGCGACGGTCGTGGTCAAGTCGCGCGGGTCGGTGCGCCTGCGGTCGAGCGCCGACAGCGCCACGTCCCAGCCGAGCTGGAGGTGCTGCGCGCCGCTGTCGACGCCAAAGCGCTCGAACTCGAGCAGCACGGAGAGATCGGTCGGCTCCTGGAGCTCGAGCAGCAGGATCCCGGCGCCGATCGCGTGCAGGGTGCCGGCGGGCACGAGCACCGTGTCGCCGGCCGCGACGGGGACGCGGTTCATCGCCGCGAGCATCTCCGCGGGGTCTTGGCGCTCGACCCAGCCCTGCACGGTCGCCGCGTCGACCGGCTCGCGCATGCCGACGTGCACCTCCGCGCCCGGCTCGGCCTCGAGGATGATCCACGCCTCGGTCTTGCCGAAGGGGATGCCGAGCCGCTCGCACGCGAACGTGCGGCCCGGGTGGAAGTGCACCGGCAGGCGTTCCCCCGCGTCGAGGAGCTTGACCAGCAGCGCCGGCTCGGCGCCCCAGCGGCCGGCATGACCGGGGCCGAGGAACCCCTCCGGATCAGCGCGGATCGCGTCGCGCAGGAGGCGGCCGTCCTCGAGGCGGCTGAGGCCCACGGAATCCTCGCCGAACGACGCGGCGGTGGAGCCGATCCAGTCCTCCGGCCGCCCGTCCTCGCCTGCGGGCGCGCCGCGGAGCGCGTCGATGCGGGCGCCGCCGCGGTAGAAGCGGTGGAACTGGTTGGGCGGGAGGACGAGCGGCTTCACGGCGCCAACTCCCCGCTGCCGCGCGCGACCAGCGTGGTGGGAATGGTGTCGCGCTGCGGCGGACGCTCGTCGCCGTCGAGCCGGTCGAAGGCGCGCGCCGCCGCGCGCTCGCCCATCAGCGCTGGGTCGGAGCGCACCACGGTGACGCCGAGCACGTCGGCGAGCTCGAAGTCGTCGAAGCCGACGAGCGCCAGCGAGCGCTCGTGCGCGGCGAGGGCGCGCAGGGCGCCGACCGTATTGCGGTTGTTGGCCGCGAGCAGCGCGGTGGGCCGGCGACGCTCGGGGAGGTCGAGCAGCCGCTGAACCGCCGACTCGGCCTCGTCCGCGTCGCGGTTGCCAGTGAGCACGAGCTCGGGGTCCTCGTCGACGCCGGCGTCGGCGAGGGCGGCGCGGAACCCGCCGAGCCGCTCGCGCGCTGTGTAGAGCCCCGCGTCGTCGCAGACGCACGCGATCCGCGTGTGGCCATGCGCGACGAGGTGCTCGACCCCGCGCCGGGCGCCGCCGGCGTTGTCGACCAGCACCGTGTCGGCCGCGATCATCCCTGGCGGCCGGTCCAGGAAGACGGCGTGGACGTGGCCGCCGCCGTTACCGAGCACGTAGCGGTGGTCGGGCCCCGCCGGGACGAGCAGCAACGCGTCGACGCGCCGGCGCAGCAGGGCCGTGACCAGCTCGTGCTCGCGGGCGGGGTCCTCGCGGGCTGAGGCCGTGATGAGCAGCAGGCCGCGGTCGCGCGCCGCGGTCTCGACCGCCTGGGCGATCGCCGAGTAGAACGGGTTGCGCACGTCCTCGATGACCAGGCCGAGGGTGCCGGACGAGCTGCCGTGGCGCAGCGACCGAGCGAGGTCGTTGCGCTCGTAGCCGAGCTCGGCGATCGCGCGGCCGACGCGCTCGGCGGTGACGGCCGCGACGCCCGCCTCGTCGTTGATCACGCGCGAGACCGTCTTCAGGCTCACGCCTGCCGTACGGGCGACGTCCGGCATCGTGGGTCTGGTTCCGGCAGCGCGCATTCCCCTCGTCCCCCTGACAACGTTGTCAGCCCCGCCAACGTACAACCACGCAGAGAGCGTTGTCAAGCGGGAAGCGGACCGGCGGGTGAGCCGCCAGGCACCGGGTCGGGACGGGTGCCCGGGCGCGGGGCGGCGCCGCGCCTCAGGGCGCGCCGAGCTCGCGGGCGCGCCCTGGGTCGAGCTCGCCGGCGGTGGCCGACTCCACGCTCGCCGCCGCCGTCGCCACGCCGGCGCGCGCGGCGGCCGCGAGCGACTCGCCGCGCTCGAGGGCCGCCGCGAGCGCCGAGGTGAACACGTCGCCTGCCCCGATCGGGTTGCGCACCTCTGCGATCGCGGGCGCGGGCAGCCACTTCGGCACCTGGCCGGCGACCGCGAGGGCGGCGCCCGCCTCCGCCGCCGTCACGACCGCGGCGCGCGGGCCGCGCTCCAGCAGCGCGGCGGCCGCAGCCAGCGCCCGTGGCCGCGCGTCGGCAGCGGCGGCCACCGGCTCTCCCGCGCCGCTGCCCGCGCCCACCACCTCCTCCGCCTCGCCGAGGTTCGGCACCACGACGTCCGTTTCTGCCGCGAGTGCGCGCACGAGCGTCGCGCCCGCGGCGTCGACCACGCAGGCCAGCCCCGCCTCGCGCGCCAGCGCAGCCAGCCGCGCGTAGGCGTCCGCCGGCGCACCCGGCGGCACGCTCCCGGAGCACACGAGCACGTGGTGCCCGCCGGCCCGCGCGCGCAGCTCGCGCTCGTAGCGGTCCCAGTCGCCGTCGCCCAGCGGTGGCCCGGGCTCGTTGAAGACCGTGGTCCGGCCGCTGCGCTCGAGCACGACCGCGGTCGAGCGCAGCTCGCCGCTGCACTGGACGGCCGCCAGCTCCACGCCCTCCTCGGCGATCAGCGCCGCGCCCGCCTCCCCGGTGCGGCCGGGCACGAAGGCCACCAGCAGCGCCGGGTGCGCGAGCGCCCGCGCCGCCCGGGCGACGTTGAGCCCCTTGCCGCCCGGCGTGACCACCACGCGCGAGAACCGCAGCACCTCGCCCGGCCGCAGCTCGTCGATCGACAGCGTACGGTCGATGGTGAGGTTCGGTCCGGCGATCAGCATCAATAACCTTCCGCGGCGATGAAGCAGTATCGCCTCAACCGCCTCTTCCATCCCCAGTCGGGACGCTGCTTCGACGTCGCGGTCGACCACGGCATGCCGGGGGAGCCAGGGTTCCTGACGGGGATCGAGGACATGGAGGCGGCGATCGACACGCTCGTCGACGCCGCGCCCGACGCCATCCAGCTCGCCGTCGGGCAGGCCGACCTGCTCCAGCGCCACCCCGGCCGCGACAAGCCCGCGCTCGTGCTGCGCACCGATACCGCGAACATCTACGGGCCGCAGGTGCCGGATGACACGTGGACTGTGATGATCGACGACCCCGTCGGCCACGCCGTCCGCCTCGACGCCGCCTGCGTCGTCGTCAACCTGCTCGACATCCCCGGCCACCCCGGGGTGCGCGGCGCGTGCGTGGAGGCGATCGGCCGGCTGCGGGCGGCCTGCGACCGCGCCGCCATGCCCCTGATGGTGGAGCCGCTCGCCTTCGATCCCGGCACCGCGGGCTACGAGTCCAGCGGCGACGCCGACCGCATCTGCGGGCTCGTCCGTCAGGCGGTCGAGCTCGGCGCCGACGTGATCAAGGCCGACCCGACCGACGACCTCGCGGATTACCGCCGTGTGGTCACGCTGGCGCGTGTGCCGCTGCTCGTGCGCGGTGGCGGCCGGGTGGGCGACCGCGAGATCCTCGAGCGCACGCACGCCGTGCTCGAGCAGGGCGCCGCGGGCATCGTCTACGGCCGCAACGTCATCCAGCACGCCGACCCCGCGGCGATGACGCGTGCGCTGATGGCGGTCGTGCACGAGGGCGCCGCGCCCGCCGACGCGGTCGCCTCGCTCGGCGGCGCGTGAAGCGGGTCCGCATCGGGATCGTCGGCGGTGGCCTGATGGGCCGCGAGCTCGCCGCCGTGATCGGGCGCTGGGCCGCGCTGGAGGAGCACCCCGTCACGCCGGTGCTGGAGGCCGTCTGTGACCCCAGCGAGGCCGCGCACCGCTGGTTCGAGCGGGTGCCGACGGTCCGCACGCTCACCGGCGACCGCCGGCGCCTGCTCGAGGACCCCGACCTCGACGTCCTCTACCTCGCGGTCCCGCACCACCTCCACGAGGAGCTCTACCTGGAGACGATCGCCGCCGGCAAGGACTTCATGGGCGAGAAGCCGTTCGGGATCGACCTCGCGGCCGCCCGGCGGATCGTCGCCGCCCTGCAGGAGCGCCCGGAGCTGTTCGCGCGCTGCTCGAGCGAGATGCCGTACTTCCCGGGCGCCCAGCTCGCCTACGAGCACCTGCGCTCCGGCGCGCTCGGCCAGGTGATCGAGGTGGAGCACGCCTTCCTGCACTCGAGCGACCTCGACCGGGGCAAGGCGATCAACTGGAAGCGCCAGGCGCGCTACTGCGGCGAGATCGGCGTGATGGGCGATCTCGGCATGCACGTCGTGCACCTGCCGCTGCGGCTCGGCTGGCGCCCGCGCCGGGTCTACGCGCAGTTGCAGGACATCGTGACCGAGCGCCCGGGGCCCGACGGCGAGCCGGTGCCCTGCGACACCTGGGACAACGCGACGCTGCACACCGACGCGGGCGGCTTTCCGCTGCGGCTGGAGACCAAGCGGATCGCGCCCGGGGAGACCAACACCTGGCGGTTGCGCGCGGTCGGCATGGACGGCGGCGTCGCCTTCTCCACGGCGAGCCCCAAGGAGGTCTGGCGCTTCGCGGTGCGCGACGGCCGCCAGGTCTGGGAGCGCCTCGAGACCGGCAGCCAGTCGGCCTTCAAGACCGTCACGGGGCCGATCTTCGAGTTCGGCTTCGCCGACGCGATCCTGCAGATGTGGGCGGCGTTCCTGGCCGAGCGCGAGGCTGCGCTCGGCGACCGGCTCGGCTGCGCGACGCCCGAGGAGGCGCTCGCGAGCCACGAGCTGTTCGCCGCCGCGCAGGAGTCCGCGCGGACGGGCGCGGCCGTGCCGATCCCGGAGTGTCACAAGCTCGTCACAAAGTCCGCCATCCGCTGCTAGCCTCGGACGCGACGGCCTCCCCACCGTCGTCTTCGGCTCCCCATGCCGAGAACCGACTTGAAGCCCAGACCGAACCGACCGATCTCCGATCCGGTCTTCGCGCTCAGATTCGAGAAGAGCAGCGCACCGATGCCCGCCTGGGTGAGCGCCCGCCCCTCGTTCGCACAGTACAGGGCCTCGGGCGTGACAACGACCTCAATCCGTCCGCTCTCGCCGAGAAGCTCGTCCGCGCCGTTCTGGATCAGCTCGTAGAGCTGGCGCTTACCGTAGCCGCCCTCGATCGCACGTCGCTCAATGTTGGCGTGCTCCTCGACGAGCTTTGGGGCGGACCGATACGCGCCGAGCTGCTGCTCGCGCACTTCCGCGATCGTCCGGCCGATCTCCGAATTACGGCCGGCCCATTCATCTGTGGCGACAGACGTCACCGGTTTGTCCCCCCAAGTCGATGCGAGCTCTTTCGACTCAAACTAGTCAACAAAATCGATCATTGCGTGACATCCGCTCATTGGGTCGCCTGAGGTCGGCGAGATCTGACAGCGGCCTCAATTCGATCGGCCGCGGACGCCGCCGACTCGTGCTCCCAAACACGCATGACCTGCCAGCCCTCTGCCGCTAGAGCTACGTCGTTGCGGCGATCCCGAGCGACGTTGGCCTCGAGCTTGCGACGCCACCAGTCCTTGTTCGCTTGCGGCCACGTCTGATGCTCCGGGCACCCGTGCCAAAAGCATCCATCGACGAAAACGGCGACCCGGGAGCGCGTGAAGGTCAGGTCTGCGCGGGTCCGAACCCCGGCCACGACGGCCCGGTCGACGCGGAAACGCAACCCGCGCCGATGCAACTCCGAGCGCAACGCCAATTCTGGGCGAGTATCTCGCTGCCCAAGCCGGCTCATCCGACGAGACACGCCGGCGGAGGAAGGCGTCGGTCTGTAGGAGCTGAGCGAGTCCATCCCCTCGGGTGGTGGCTCTTACGACTTGCTATCTGATCGGAGCCCGGGCGTACTACCGACCCGGAGGAGCACGTGTGCCGTGCCGTCAACGGTCAACCCGTCGAGCCCGAGCTCGCGGTTCGCCGTGCCCAGAGCCGCCGTCCATTCCGCGACACTCGTGGGCTTATGAGGGTCGTCGACGAAAGGCAGGTGAACGAGCCAGGCGCGAACACCGAGTGACCGCAGCCAGCAGAGATGCGCGAGCCGATTCGCGCTCTGATACAGCGGCCCGCTCCAGTCCGAGGCCGACCTCGCCGGCACGCCCAGACGCTCTCGCGTTTGACCGAGCGACTTCTCGATCAACGCTCGTGACGGTGATCGCGGCTTGGCCTGGCAACCCGAGCCGTGAAGCTCCCCCGGATAGCTCTTGCCCTCCGCGAGCAGCACGCCGGGTCGTGAGTTTCTCGGAGTCGTGACAACCGCCAACGCGTCCCAATGTGGACCACCGGTCGGCCAGAAAGATTTGAGCGAGTCCGCGTGCTGATCCAGGTCCACCTTCTCAAGGAATGCCTTGTCCCAATACTCTGCATACGCATCTCGCGCAAGCGGGCTACGCCACTCGATGGTCGCGCCGTCGAGGTCGGCGAACTCCGCCCGGATCGCCGCGTTGAGTTCCTCGGTCCGCTCGTTGACGTAGCGCTGCGTCTGTAGTTGGCTGCCCGCGCGGGCAGCACCCGTCTCCAGACGTCCTTCCACGTCCCGAACCTAGCGCGTCCCGGGCGGACATCCGCCGCGCCGGAGCGATTTCGCAAGAAGTGCAAGTGCGTGCCGGGTCCTTGAGGGGTCGTGACCTCGCCTTGTTCCTCGGAGAGGACGGCGTGAAGCGCCATGTCGTGCCCTTCAGGGACTGCAGCCAGCGGGCGCGAGCTGTCCGTCTAAAGAAGGATGGCCCGAACCACGTTCTCGGCGGCTTAACGGGTGAGGACGATCATGCTCTCTCTCGGAAAGCTCGCGACCGGCCAGGCCGGCTACTACCTCGAGCAGGCCGATGGCTCGCTGACCCGCACGCAGTCCGTGAGCTCCGGCGTCGAGGACTACTACGTCGGCGGACCAGAGGCCGCGGGCACTTGGGAGGGCGCCGGAGCCGCCGTACTCGGGCTCAGCGGCACGGTCCATGGCGCGGCGCTCGATCATGTGCTCGCGGGGGAGCATCCCGCGACCGGCGCGCCGCTCGGCCGGGTGCTCGCCGCGCGACGGCCGGGCTTTGATCTGACCTTCTCGGCGCCCAAGAGCGTGAGCGTGCTCTTCGGCATCGGCGACGACGCCCTGCGCGCCGTGCTCCGGGACGCGCACGATCGGGCGGTCAGCGATGCGCCGGGCTACATGGAGCGCCACGCGGCGGTGGCGCGCCGCGGGCCCGCCGGGGTGCACACGATCGCGGGCAACGGGTTCGTGGCGGCGGCGTTCCGGCATCGGACGTCGCGTGCCGGGGATCCGCAGCTGCACACGCACGTGCTGGTCGCCAACGTCACGCTCGGCGCCGACGGCCGGTGGTCGACGCTCGACGGGCGGCGGATCTACGCGCACGCGAAGACGGCGGGATACCTGTACGAGGCACGGCTGCGCAGCCTGCTCACGCGCGAGCTGGGGGTCGAGTGGACGCCGGTGCGCAACGGCATCGCCGACATCGCCGGGGTGCCGCCGGCGGTGCTGCGGGCGTTCAGCCGCCGGCGCGCCGACATCGAGGCCGAGCTCGAGCGGCGTGGCGCCTCCAGCGCCGCCGCCGCACAGGTCGCCACCCTCGCGACCCGCCGCGGCAAGGACTATCGCGTCACGCCCGAGCAGCTCGTGCCGGAGTGGCGGGAGCGGGCCGCGCAGCTCGGTCTGGCGTCGGAGCGCATTCCCACACGCCTGGGCCATGGCGTGTCGGTGAACCTCGACGCCGGTCTGGAGCGGCGGATCGCCGACGCGCTCGCCGCGCCCGACGGGCTCACGCACAGGCAGCCCACGTTCACGCGCCGCGACGTGATCCAGAACGTCTGCGAGCGCCTGCCCGCTGACACGGACGTGACCGTCAGGGAGATCGAGCGCGCCGCCGATCGCTTCCTGCGCTCCGAACGCGCCGTCGTGCTCGCGGTCGGGGAGCACGGGCGTGCGCGGGCCGACGTGCTGCGGAGACGCGACGGCCGGGTCGTGCCGATCCTGCGCGGCGAGCGGGTCTACTCGACGCCGGAGCTGCTCCGGCTCGAGCAACGGATCATCGAGTACGGCGCCTCCTCGCGGAACGATGGTTTCGGTGTGGCGCCCGCGTTCGCGGTCGAGCGTGCAATCGCGCGGCGTCCGACGGTCTCCGGTGAGCAGGCGACGATGGTTCGGCGGCTCACCGCCGAGGGCGACGGGGTCTCGGTCGTCGTCGGCCAGGCCGGGAGCGGCAAGACGTTCGCGCTCGCGGCGGCGCGGGAGGCGTGGC
>Ga0136617_10002891_pt1 | contig 15318 bp, 16 predicted proteins | sample AntDrymUQ3222106_2_FD_129672 | JGI IMG/M metagenome (GOLD analysis project Ga0136617, IMG submission 129672) | Polar desert sand microbial communities from Dry Valleys, Antarctica - metaG UQ322 (21.06) | ecosystem: Environmental > Terrestrial > Soil > Desert | place: Antarctica: Dry Valley...
CAGCGCGCCATAGGTCCAGACCTGGTCCGAGCTGCTCTGCACGCGGCGGCGCAGCTGGGCCGGGATGGTCGACGGGCGCACCTCGAAGGACGACGCTCCCAGCGGCGCGTCGGCGGAGTCGGTGCGCGGGCCGCGCAGCAGGGCGACGTCGTTGGCGCCGGCCGGGCCGCCGCCCGAGGAGAGCCGGTCGACCAGGTCACGCAGCACCGTCTCGTAGATGGCCGGGTCGGTGCGGTCGGCGGAGTCGAACGCGTCCTGCGCGGTGCGGTTGCCGGTGGCCGCCTCCGCCAGCGCGGCCTGGACCTTTGCGTCCAGCAGCCCGGCCTCCACCCGGTTGAGCAGCAGGCTGCCGAGGATCAGGATCACGAGCAGCGAGAGCAGGACGGTCGCGGTCACGACGCGCAGCTGCAGCGACCGGCGCCACCGCCGCACCACCCGGCGCGACCAACGGCGCAGCCAATGCCACATGGTGGGCCCGGCACGGGCGGCGAGCAGGGCGACCGGCCGCGCTTCGGAGGCGGGCGACGCGGTCAGGCGGGGTCCCTGCGCAATCGCGAGCGTGGCGAGCGGTTTCGTGGGGTGCTCATGCCGGACCTGCCTTGTAGCCGACCCCGCGGACCGTCACGACCACCTCGGGGCGCTCGGGGTCCTGCTCGATCTTGGAGCGGAGCCGCTGGACGTGCACGTTGACCAGCCGGGTGTCGGCGGCGTGGCGGTAGCCCCAGACCTGCTCGAGCAGCACCTCACGGGTGAAGACCTGCCACGGCTTGCGCGCAAGGGCGACCAGCAGGTCGAACTCCAGCGGGGTCAGCGCGATGGGCGCGCCACCGCGCTTGACGGAGTGACCAGCCACGTCGATGACCAGGTCGCCGATCTCGAGCATCTCCTGGGTCGGCTCCTCGGACCGGCGCAGCCGGGCCCGGATGCGCGCCACCAGCTCTTTGGGCTTGAACGGCTTCATCACGTAGTCGTCGGCGCCGGACTCGAGACCGACCACGACGTCGATGGTGTCGGTCTTGGCCGTCAGCATCACGATCGGGACACCGGACTCGAGGCGGATCGCCCGGCAGACGTCGATGCCGTCGAGACCGGGCAGCATCAGGTCGAGCAGCACCAGGTCCGGCTTGTGCTCACGGAAGGCTGCCAGCGCCCGGTCACCGTCGGGGCACAGGAACGGCTCGTATCCCTCGCTGCGCAGCACGATGCCGAGCATCTCCGCGAGGGCAGTGTCGTCATCGACGATGAGCACGCGTCCTTTCATGCCAGTCATCGTGACACGCGGCATGACACGATGACGACATGTCTGACCAGTCGGGCCAGCCGCAGCAGCCGCAACAGCAACCGGACGCGTCTCACCCGCCGCAGCAACCGGGCCAGCCGGTGCCGCCGGGCTGGGCCCCGGTGCAGCCACCCGCCTACCCGCCGGCCGGGCCGGGGCAGCCCGCCGGGTGGGGCGGCTCGCCGCCTGGCCCACCGCCGGGCGGGGCGCCCGGCTGGGGACCGCAGCCGGGCTGGGGGGCGGCCAACCAGGGCTGGGCCCCGCCGCCGAAGCCCGGCGTCATCCCGTTGCGGCCCCTAGGGGTCGGGGAGATCCTCGACGGCGCCATCTCCACGATGCGCGCGCACCCCAGGTCGATGATCGGCTTCTCCGCGCTGGTCGCCGTCGCATCGCAGCTGGTGATGGTGCCGTTGACCTATCTGTTGCTGCGCGACGCGGGTGACGTCGCGTTCCAGGTGGACCAGCCGGCCAGCACCGAGGACGAATTCGCCTTCGCGGCCAGCTCGATCTCTGCCGTGGCGCTCAGCCTGCTCGTCACCCTGGTCGCGACGCTCATCCTGACCGGCATCCTCACCGTGGTGGTGAGTCGGGCCGTCCTCGGCCAGCGCATCACCACCGGCGAGGCGTGGCAACAGGCCCGGCCGCGCCTGCCCGCCCTGTTCGGGGTGACCGTGCTCGTCTTCCTGATCGTGCTCGTTGTGGCGATCGTGGGACTCGGGCCCGGCATCGTCCTTGCGGCCGCGAACGCCCCCGGACCGTTGGTGGCCGTCGCGTTCGTCGTCGGCGTGCCGCTGTTCCTGGCCGCCGCTGTCTATCTGTATGTGGCGTTCGCACTGGCCCCGCCCACGGTCGTCCTGGAGCGCCTGCCGGTGGTCGCATCGCTGCGCCGGTCGCGCGCGCTGGTCAAGGGCGCGTGGTGGCGCACGTTCGGGATCCTGTTGCTCGTCAACGTGATCGCGCAGATCCTGGCCGGCATTCTTTCGGTGCCGTTCACCATCGGGGCGCTCGGCGCGACGTTCTTCACCGGCGAGGACGTGAACCCCTACGAGATCATCCCGCTGCTCATCACCGCAGTCGGCACGATCGTGGCGGGCGCGATCACCTGGCCCTTCACCGCGGCGGCGACCGCGCTGCTCTATGTCGACCGGCGGATGCGGCGCGAGGCCCTGGACATGCAGCTGACCCGCGCGGCCGGGCTCGCCCCGGCCGGGCAGTCGGCGACCCCGGGCACGACGCCGGACGCATGAGCTTCCCCCTCGCGGTGCCGGTCGAGCTCGGCCGGGAGGACGCACGTGAGGCTGCCGCGGAGGAGCTGGCCCGGCAGATCTACCGGGAGGCCCGGCCCAGCCTGACCGAGCGCATCCTCGAGTGGGTCTACGGGAAGGTCGTCGGGCTGCTGGACGAGTTCGCGACGGTCTCCCCCGGTGGCTACGCCGGGCTGGTCGTGATCCTGCTGCTGATCGTCGCCGCCATCGTGGCGGTGCGGCTCAAGGTCGGCCCCTTCGGCCGAGCGGCCCGCTCGGAGGAGGCCTTGTTCGTCGGCGGCCCGCTCTCCGCCGAGCAGCACCGGGCTGCCGCCGACGCGCACGCCGCGGCCGGCGACTGGGCCGAGGCGGTGCGGGAACGGCTGCGGGCGGTGATCCGCTCCCTGGAGGAGCGCTCGCTGCTCGAACCCCGCCCGGGTCGCACCGCCGACGAGGCCGCCGGCGAGGCGGGCCAGGCGCTGCCCGACTGCGCGGCGTCCCTGCGCGCGGCAGCCCGGCTCTTCGACGAGATCTGGTACGGCGGGCGCAGCGCAACAGTCGCGTCGGACCGGGTGCTGCGCGACCTGGACGAGCGGGTGCGCGCCAGCCGTCCGGTGCTGGCGGCAGCCCCCCGATGAGCACCGACATGACGAGCGCCCGCAGCAGCCTGGACCCCACCGCACGGCAGGTCTGGCGGGCCGGCCGTGGCCCGGTGCTCGTCGTGGTCGTCGTGCTGCTGGCCGGGCTGGCGTTGGCGGTCGCCGGTGGCAGTGCCCGTTCCGGCTTCCTCGACCCGCGGGCGGTCGACCCCTCCGGCAGCCGCGCGGTCGCCGAGGTTCTGCGCGACCAGGGCGTGGAGGTCGTGCCCATCACCACCACGGCCGGACTGCGTGAGGTGGCGCGGGCGGGCGACACCGTGCTCGTCGTCTTCCCCGAGCGGCTGGTCGGCGAGCAGGCCACGGCGGTCCGGGACACCGGCGCCGATCTGGTCGTGGTCGGGTCGTTCCAGCCGGAGCAGTTCGCGCCGGGCGTTGAGGTCCGCGGCGACACCGCGCTGGAGGCCCGCCAGCCCGCGTGCCGGCAACCGGTCGCCGAGCGAGCGGGCACTGCCGACACCGGCGGGATCAGCTACGAGGCGCGTCCCGACAGCGGCGCGCAGATCGAGGGTTGCTACGCACGGGACGGGCGTGCCTCGGTGCTGTCGTTGAAGGCGGGCGGGCGCACCATCACCTTCCTCGGCAACCCGCAGCCTGTCACCAACGACCGCTTCGACGACCTCGGCAATGCCGCGCTGGCCCTGGGCCTGCTCGGGCAGGACGACCGGCTGCTGTGGTACCTCCCCTCCCTCGGTGACGTCCCGGAGGGGGAGACCCGGTCGTTCTACGGCCTGGTGCCCGACGGCGTCTGGTGGGGGCTCGGGCAGGCCACGATCGCGGTGCTGCTGCTGATGCTCTGGCGGGCCCGCCGGCTGGGCCCGGTGGTCCCCGAGCCGCTGCCGGTGGTCGTCCGGGCGGCGGAGACCGTCGAAGGCAGGGCCCGGCTCTACCGGCGGGCGGGAGCGCGCGACAAGGCCGCCGACGCGCTCCGTGCGGGCGCGCTGCGACGGCTGGTCCCGTTGCTCGGGCTGCCTCGCCGGGCCGAGCCACCCGCCGTGGTCGACGCCGTGACGGGACGCACCCGTCGTACCGGTCCTGAGGTCGCCGCCGTGTTGTACGGTGCCGCACCGGCCGACGACGCCGCACTCGTGCGTCTCGCCAGTGACCTCGACGCCCTCGACAGAGAGATCCGCCGACCGTGAGCGACGCCCCGCAGACCGCCGACTCCGCCTTCGAGGCGCCCGACGCCGCGCGGGAGTCCCTGCGCGCGCTGCGCACCGAGGTCGCGAAGGCCGTCGTCGGGCAGGACGCCGCGATCACCGGCCTGGTGATCGCGTTGCTCTGCCGGGGGCACGTGCTGCTCGAAGGCGTGCCCGGGGTGGCCAAGACGCTGCTGGTGCGCACCCTGTCGGCGGCGCTGTCGCTGGAGACCAAGCGGGTGCAGTTCACCCCGGACCTGATGCCCGGCGACGTGACCGGCTCGCTGGTCTACGACGCGCGGTCGGGCCAGTTCTCGTTCCGCGCCGGGCCGGTCTTCACCAACCTGCTGCTGGCCGACGAGATCAACCGGACGCCGCCCAAGACCCAGGCATCGCTGCTCGAGTCGATGGAGGAGCGGCAGGTCACCGTCGAGGGCGAGCCGCGCGCGCTGCCCGACCCGTTCATCGTGATCGCCACCCAGAACCCGGTGGAATACGAGGGGACCTATCCGCTGCCCGAGGCGCAGCTCGACCGGTTCCTGCTCAAGCTGACGATGCCGCTGCCGGCCCGTGAGGACGAGGTGGACATCCTCACCCGCCACGCGGAGGGGTTCGACCCGCGCGACCTGGCCGCTGCGGGGGTGCGCGCAGTGGCTGGCGCGAGCGACCTGCAGGCCGGACGCGATGCCGTGCGACGAGTCACGATCTCGCCCGAGGTGGTCGGCTATGTGGTGGACCTCGCGCGGGCGACCCGGGCGTCGCCGTCGCTGCAGCTGGGCGTCTCCCCGCGGGGAGCGACCGCACTGATGTCGGCGGCGCGCGCCTGGGCATGGCTGTCGGGGCGCGACTACGTGACGCCCGACGACGTCAAGGCGCTGGCGCGGCCAGCCCTGCGGCACCGGGTCGGCCTACGGCCTGAGGCCGAGCTCGAGGGAGTCACGACCGATGCAGTCCTCGACGGCGTGCTCGGCTCCGTGACCGTCCCCCGCTGATGCTGCGGCCGGCGTGGCGCTGACCGGGCGGGCTGGGCTGCTGGCCCTGCTCGGTGCGCTGGTGGTCGGGTTCCTGCTGCCGTCCGGCTCGGGCCTGCTGCTCGCGACGGGCGTGGTGCTGGCGCTGGTCACGGTGGACGTCGCGCTGGCCGGATCGGTGCGCGGCTTGGTGCTGGACCGGTCCGGCGACACCGCGGTGCGGCTCGGCGAGAAGGCCACCGTGACGCTGAGCATCGCCAACCCGTCGGGACGCCGGGTGCACGGCCGGCTCCGCGACGCCTGGCCGCCCAGCGCCGGCGCCCGCGAACAACGGCATGCACTCGACGTACCTCCTGGTGAACGGCGCCAGGTCACGACCACGCTGCGGCCCACCCGCCGAGGCGACCGATTTGCGCACCGGGTCACGCTCCGCGCCGTCGGGCCGCTCGGCGTCGCCGCACGGCAGGGCTCGCACGAGGTGCCGTGGAGAGTGCGGGTGCTGCCGCCCTTCACGTCGCGCAAGCACCTGCCGTCCAAGCTGGCCCGGCTGCGTGAGCTCGACGGGCGGGCTTCGGTGATGATCCGCGGGCAGGGCACGGAGTTCGACTCGCTGCGGGAGTACGTCGAGGGCGACGACGTCCGGTCGATCGACTGGCGGGCGTCGGCACGGGCATCGGATGTGATGGTGCGCACCTGGCGACCGGAGCGCGACCGCCGGATCCTGATCGTGCTCGACACCGGGCGGACGTCGGCCGGCCGCGTCGGCGATGCTCCGCGGCTGGACGCGGCGATGGACGCGGCGCTGCTGCTGGCGGCGCTGGCGTCACGGGCCGGTGACCGCGTCGACCTGCTCGCCTACGACCGCCGCGTGCGGGCCCGCGTCGAGGGTGTCTCGGCGACCGAGCTGCTGCCGACATTGGTCGAGGCGATGGCGCCGCTGGAGCCGGCGCTGGTCGAGCCCGACTTCGCCGGGATGGTGTCCACGGTGCTCGGCCGCACGTCGCGACAGTCGCTCGTCGTGCTGCTCACCGGGCTGGACGCGGCGCCGGTGCAGGAGGGACTGCTGCCGTCTCTGCCGATGCTGGTGCGGCGGCACCGCGTGGTCGTCGCGTCGGTCGGTGACCCGCGGGTGGAGGCGATGGCGCGCGCGCGCGGTGACGCGGAGGCGGTCTACGACGCGGCGGCCGCCGAGCGGTTCCGTGCCGACCGGGCCCGCATCGCCGAGCTGCTGTCCCGCCGCGGTGTCGAGGTGGTCGACGGATCGCCCGAGGAGCTGCCGCCGATGCTCGCCGACCGCTACCTCGCACTCAAGGCCGCCGGACGGCTCTGACTGGTGGATGGCATGCTGCCCGGCATGACACTGGACCCGAGCCGCACCGCCGTCCTCGCCCTGCACTGGCAGGTCAACGTGATCGAGCCGGACGGCTTCTTCGGTGGACTGCTCGCCGCACCCGTCGCGAAGTCCGGCGTGGTCGGTCGTGCGGCCGCCTTCCACGACGCGGTACGACGAGTCGGAGTGCCCGTCTGCTTCACCCGCTTCACCATCCCGGAGGGCGAGGGTGACCTGGTGCGCAACACCGCCTTCATGACCGCGGTCGCCGGTGCGCAGGAGTCGTTCCGTCCGGATGCGCCCGGCGCCGCCCTGATCTCGCAGATGACGGTGGGCGAACGGGACATGGTCGTGGACAACCAGCGGCTGTCCGGGCTGGCGTCGAGCCCGCTGCCGGACAAGCTGAGGGAGCGGGGCATCGACACCCTGCTCGTCACCGGCGTCGCGACGAACCTCACAGTCGAGCAGACGGCCCGGCACGGCACCGACCTCGGCTTCACGGTTCATGTGGTCAGCGACTGCGTCACCGCGGCGGACGACGCGACCCACCTCGCATCGCTGGCCAACCTCGAGCTCGCGACCGCCGGCTGCGTCGACGCGGAGCAGGTGCTGGCCCCGCTCACTGATTGACTCGAAAGCATCAGCCCACCAAGCCACGACAACCGAACCGAGCTGATGCACATCGCCCAGCTGACCCCGGCCGGATCGGGCTGCTCCATCGTCGTCGGAGACCTGCCGTCGGCTGGCGAGATGGCGCCCGGCTCGATGCGCGGCCTGCAGCTGGTGGTCGCCGACGCTGCCGCTGCCCGGGACGAGCTGCTGAGCCGTGGCGTCGAGGCGAGCGAGATCACCGTCCTCGACGAGCGCGACGGCGGCACGTTGTTCGGTTTCAGCGACCCTGACGGCAACACCTGGGCCGTGCAGCAGCTCAAGGCCAGAGCGACCAAGCCGCTCATCCCGAAGGGCGACTGACGCCGCTACAGCGCGAAGTGAGCCGGCTCCCGCAAGTCACCAAGATCGAGTGGTGGCGTCGGCACCAGAATTCTCGCGAACGGGGTGCGCAACTCACCACTCGATGCTGCGATCTCGCCGGAGACGTTTCCGTGGAAACGCTTCCGTAGCAGTCGCTGTCCGTCCGCGCGGTACAGCCCTATGCGCGCCACCGTCGTCACATTGGGATGTACGCCCTCAGCATGGCACTTGATCCCACCGTGGCAGACGATGAGCGATAGTTCCACTTATCATCCGAGCGTGCGCGTACTCATCACAGGCATGTCAGGCACAGGCAAGTCGTCGGTGGTCGCCGAACTGCGTCACCGGGGCTGCGTGGCCCACGACGTGGACGACGACGACCTATCGGCCGTCGACCCGGCGGACGACCGCCGGCACTGGCGCATCGACGAGGTGCGGCGACTACTCGCGCAAGCCGCCGAGAGCCATGTTTTCATCGCAGGCTGCTCCGAGGAGCAGGTCGAGTTCTTGTGGGACTTAAAGGTCCTGCTCGCGTCGCCCCAGGAAGTCATGCTGGATCGGCTGCGAACACGGTCCGCCAACACCTACGGCAGATCGTCGCTGGAGCAGGAACAGGTGCTTGCGGATCTCGCCGAGGTCGAGCCTCTGCTGCGACGCAGCGCCGATCTCATCATCGACACCACGATTCCGCTTTCGGCAGTCGTAGACCAGATCCTGGCAGCGGCAGACGGAGCGAACGGCTCCAGCCGCTAGTGGCGGATATCGCTCGCCCCAGGCTCTTCCGCGCCCACAAGCCCGCGCCGCTCAGCCCCGGTCTGCAGCAGACGCGTCATCGGAACCGTCGAGATCGCGGACAAGCTCGTCCGGGGCGCGCATCCGCCACGCGTCGGTCACGAGCTCCCCCAGCCGCCTGGCGTCCACCTCGGCCAGCCGGAGCATGACGAGCGGCCAGCCGTCGTAGGCGGGCGTCGTGAAGAAGATCTCGGGCTCGCCCAGAAGGAGGGCCTGCTTCTCGGCCTCGTCGCCCACGAACAGCACAGCGATGTCGGTCCGGATCACTCGCCGCTGGCCCGGGTTGCGCTCGGGATAGGACCAGACGAAGCCCTTGTTGTCCACCCGGAAGTCGAACCCGTCGCTCTCGATCTCCACGACGTGCGGCAGGGCCAGCGCGAGGCGGCGAACGTCTTCCGCGTCAGCCACCGGGGTCCCACCTGAATCGCGCCACCGGAGAAAGTTACTGGCCGCGGCGACTCCCGTGCCCTCCCGACCGGGTTGTCGGTGGTCTCGGCCACGATGGTTGTGCTGTCACCGGGCACACGGCCCGGCGGCCAGAAACGGAGACAGTCATGGACTGCAAGATCGAGCTCATCTTCGTGCCGGTGACCGACGTCGACCGGGCCATCGAGTTCTACGTCGAGAAGGTCGGCTTCACGCTGGACATGCAGGCCCGGGTGGACGAGAACACCAGGTTCGTGCAGGTCACGCCGCCCACGTCCGCGTGCTCGATCGCGTTCGGCGAGGGCATCACCGACATGACCCCGGGCACCCAGAACAGCATCCAGGTCGTAGTCCCGGACGCCGAGGCGGCCCGGCAGCAGCTGGTCGACAACGGCGTCGACGCGTCACCGGTCCAGACCCTCGCCTGGGGGTCGTTCACCTCGTTCTCCGATCCCGACGGCAACACCTGGACCTTGCAGCAGCTCCCCCCGCCGGGTTCCTACGGCGAAGCGCAAGGAGGCTGAGCGGGCCGGGGGCGGTGCAGGTCAGCCCGCTGGCGAACGTGTCGCGGGGTCAGCCGGCGGTCGGAGCCACGTCGGTTGCGCCCGCGCCGCGGATGTCGCCGAGCTCGCCGGCCAGCGCGGCGCGGCGGCCCAGCACGAACACGTAGGCCATGAAGGCGCCCCATGCCGAGAGTCCGATGCCGATCCGGGCCCAGGTGGGCAGTCCCGACGGGGTCACGAACGCCTCGATCACCCCCGACAGCAGCAGCGTGCAGGCCAGGCCGAGAGCCAGCGCGCCCGCAGCCAGCCCCTCCTCCATCAGCGCCTGCGACCTGGACTGTGGTCCGGGGTCGATCCAGGACCAACCCAGCCGCAGCCCCGCACCCGCCGCGACGAAGACGCAGGTCAGCTCGAGCATCCCGTGCGGCAGGATCAGCCCGAAGAAGAGATCGAGCCGGCCACCGGCCGCCATCAGGCCACCGGCGATGCCGACGTTGAGAGCGTTGGTCCACAGGATCCACAGGACCGGCACGATCAGCACGCCGAGGGCCAGCGCCAGCGCAGCGACCCACGCATTGTTGGTCGCGACCTGCGCCGCGAAGGACCCGGCCGGCGCCGACGAGTAGTAGCTCTCGAAATCCTCCTCGACCAGCTGGCGGATCTGGTCGGGCGACGCGATCGTCGCCTGGACGTCTGGGCTTCGAGCGACCCAGGTCCCGACCGCGAGTCCGACGAGGCAGAACGCCACGCCGACGGCCCCCCACCACCGCGCCGACCTATAGAGCGCGGCGGGATAGACGACGGTGAAGAACCGCGCCAGGTCTTTCCAGGCGGGAGCGTGCGACCCGGTCACCGCCGCGCGGGCCCGCGCCACCAGCGTCGAGAGCCGACCCACCAGGGCCGGGTCCGGCGATGCCGACCGCACGACCGACAGATGGGTCGCGACGCGCTGGTAGAGACCGACCAGCTCATCGACCTCGTCGCCGGAGAGCTTGCCGCGCCGGCCCAGCAGCGCCTCGAGCCGCTTCCACTCGGCCGAGTGCGCCACGACGTACGCATCGACATCCACGTCGCGCAGACTAACCTCCACCCGAGCGCGTGCGACCTGACCGCGGACCAAGGGGGGAGGTGAGCCGGATGAGTGATCTGGTCGTCGGCGAGGCCGTCGTGCTCGAGCTGCGGCTGGCCAAGCTCGCGAGCCGCAGCCTGTCCCTCGCGATCGACCTGGCCGTGCAGCTGGCGCTCCTGCTCGTGGGCACCTTCGTCGTCGCGGGCGTCGTCAGCCAGGTCGACGACGCGCTCGCCACCGCCATGGGCCTGCTGTTCTACCTCGGGGTGATCCTCGGCTACCCGGTCGCCTTCGAGACCCTGAGCCGCGGCCGGACGCTGGGCAAGCTCGCGTTGGGGCTGCGGGTGGTGCGTGAGGACGGCGGCCCGATCCGGTTCCGGCACGCGTTCGTACGCGGCCTGCTCGGCGTCGTCGAGTTCTGGCTCACCTTCGGGTCGGTGGCGCTGATCACGTCGCTGGCCTCCGCGCGCGGCAAGCGGCTCGGCGACTTCCTTGCGGGCACCGTCGTCATCCGCGAGCGGGTGCCCGCGCAGGGCGCGCCGGTCACGGCGATGCCGCCCCAGCTCGCGGGCTGGGCCGCCGGCCTGGACCTGTCCCGGATCCCGGACGACCTGGCGCTGGCCGCGCGGCAGTATCTCTCCCGGTCCCACGACCTCACGCCGCAGGTGCGCGACGAGATGGGCGAGCGCCTCGCCGGCGCGGTGGCCGCGGTGACCAGCCCGCCGCCACCGCCCGGGATGCCGGCCTGGGCCTTCCTTTCCGCGGTGCTGGCCGAGCGCCGCCGCCGCGAGACCGCCCGGCTGCAGCCTCCGGTCACCGCTTCATGGCCGCAGGGAGCAGGATCTCTGCCGTACGCCGGGGCACAGCCCGCGGCGGCGTGGCCCACCGCGCCGCCGGCCCCCGACGGTGGCGCACCCGCTGCGAGCCCCGCCGGACCGGCTGACGAGGACAACCCGTTCGCGCCGCCGAGCTAGCGGCGCAGCAAATCGGTGGGCCCGGATATCCTTCTCGCATCGATTTCAGATGGCAGACGACGCTCCAGCCCTTGTGGAGGCTTGGATGAGGTGGCCCACACATCGATACAAGGTTGGGATGCCATACAACGCCACGACGGGACTGGTGGCGGTCCAAACCAGACGCCCCCTGCCACCACGCTTGGACCCTGCGACAAGGCAGGCTCTGCTTGCCGTTCGCGCCATAGTCGACCTTCGACCGCAGAGTTACTCAGGCGCATGGGTGGCCGAAGCAGGCGACACACACAACCCATGCTCCAAGCGAATGGTCATTCTTGCCGTCCCAGGAACGGACCCAGGGTCAACAAGTGCCGCGAGGCAAGAACTTGTCGCTCAGGATTTGCTGGACCCCGACGAGATCAACCCTTGTAATGGCTTGATTGCGATCGTTCCCGACGACAGCCTGCCCACCGCCAAGGACCTAACCGACATTCTTGATGACATTTTGAGCCGACGGTCGTTCGCGAAGAGTGCTGCCTTCATCTCAATCGACTGGTCGCGACAAGTCGTCGTTCTTTCTACGCCATCCGTCACCACCAAACTTCGGGCCTCACTCCAAAGATCCTATGGACATCGCGTTGTACTAGAGGGGGTCTGCTGTACGGATAGGTGACATCTGATCTGTGGTGCCAAGTGGCACCGCTGGAAGGATGTCGACTGTGCCGAAACCATTTCCCAAGGAGTTCCGAGAGGACGTCGTCCGGGTGGCTCGTAACCGCGAGCCGGGGCAGACGTTGAAGAAGATCGCCGCCGATTTCGGCGTGAGCGAGTCGTGCCTGACCAACTGGCTGACGACCGCGGATCGGGAGGAGGGCGTCCGGCCGGGACCCACGTCCGGAGAGTTGGCTGAGCTCCGGGAGGCCAAGAAGCGCATCCGGCTCCTGGAGCAGGAGAACGAGGTCCTGCGCCGCGCGGCGGCGTACCTGTCACAGGCCAACCTGCCGGGAAAATGATGTACCCGCTCGTCCGTGAGCTGGCCGAAGACGGGATCCCCGTCACGGTGACGTGCCGGGTGCTCAAGATCGCGCGTCAGCCCTACTACCGGTGGCTCGCCCAGCCGGTCACCGACGCCGTGCTCGAGCAGGCGTATCGGGCTGACGCCCTGTTCGATGCGCACCGTGACGACCCGGAGTTCGGTTACCGGCTGCTGGCCGATGAGGCCCGTGATGCCGGTGAGGCCATGGCTGACCGGACCGCGTGGCGGATCTGCTCCGAGAACGCCTGGTGGAGCGTGTTCGGCAAGCCCCGCGGGAAGAACGGCAGGAAGGGCAAGCCCGGCACCGCGGCCCATCCCGACCTCGTTGCGCGGAACTTCAGAGCTGACGCTCCGAACAAGCTGTGGCTAACCGACATCACCGAGCACCGCACCGCTGAGGGCAAGCTGTACCTCTGCGCGGTCAAGGACGTGTTCAGCAAGCGGATCGTTGGCTACTCGATCGACTCCCGGATGAAGTCCCGGCTGGCGGTCGCGGCGCTCAGCAACGCCGTCGCAATGCGCACCGCAGCCGGGCAGGACGTCGCCGGCTGCGTGGTCCACTCGGACCGCGGATCGCAATTTCGCTCCCGAAAGGTCCAGCGTGCCCTGACCCGCCACCACCTCGTCGGATCGATGGGCAAAGTCGCTTCCGCCGGCGACAACGCCGCCATGGAGAGCTTCTTCAGCCTGCTCCAGAAGAACGTTCTCGACCGGCAGCGCTGGGCCACCCGAGACGACCTCCGGATCGCCATCGTGACCTGGCTCGAGCGCACCTACCACCGGCGCCGCCGCCAAGACTCCCTCGGCCGGTTGACCCCCATCGAGTACGAGACGATCATGCCCACACCCGCCACCCAGGCGGCCTAACCCGATGTGTCACCTATCCGTGCAGCAGACCCAGGTTGTATCGGGGTTTCCTTCCACGCGAAATCCTTGCGACCTTCTAACCTGATTCACCTCCACCGGCGACAGCTAGCGGCAGGCCCGTGGGTGGATGGGGGTCAGTAGCGGTAGTGGTCGGCCTTGTAGGGACCGGCCACATCGACGCCGATGTACTCGGCCTGGTCCTTCGTGAGCTTCGTCAGCTGCACACCCAGCGCGTCGAGGTGCGCACGGGCGACCTTCTCGTCCAGGTGCTTGGGCAGCACGTAGACCTGCTTGGCGTAGTCGTCGTTCTTGGTGAACAGCTCGATCTGGGCGATGACCTGGTTGGAGAACGAGTTGGACATCACGAAGCTCGGGTGCCCGGTGGCGTTGCCGAGGTTCAGCAGCCGCCCCTCGGACAGCAGGATGATCGAGTGACCGTCGGGGAAGACCCACTCGTCGACCTGCGGCTTGATGCGGTTGCGGACGACGTCGGGCACCCTGGCAAGCCCCGCGATGTCGATCTCGTTGTCGAAGTGGCCGATGTTGCCGACGATCGCCTGGTGCTTCATCTGCGCCATGTCGGCGGCGGAGATGATGTCCTTGTTGCCGGTGGCGGTGATGAAGATGTCGGCGGTCTCGACGACGGTGTCCAGCGTGGTGACCTGGTAGCCGTCCATCGCGGCCTGCAGCGCGCAGATGGGGTCGATCTCGGTGACGATGACCCGGGCGCCCTGACCACGCAGTGACTCGGCGCAGCCCTTGCCGACGTCGCCGTAGCCGAACACCACGGCCACCTTGCCGCCGATGAGCACATCGGTCGCGCGGTTGATGCCGTCGATGAGCGAGTGGCGGGTGCCGTACTTGTTGTCGAACTTGCTCTTGGTGACCGAGTCGTTGACGTTGATGGCCGGGAACAGCAACGTGCCGGCCTGCGCGAACTCATAGAGCCGGTGCACGCCGGTCGTCGTCTCCTCGGTGACGCCCTTGATGCCTTGTCCCATCCGGGTGTACTTCGTGGCGTCCTGGGGCAGCGACCGGCGCAGCAGGTCGAGGATGACGTGGTACTCCTCCGGGTCGCTGTCCTCCGCGCCCGGCACCACACCGGCGGCCTCGAACTGGGTGCCCTTGTGGATCAGCAGCGTCGCGTCGCCACCGTCGTCGAGCAGCATGTTGGGGCCGGACCCGTCGGGCCAGGTGAGCATCTGCTCGGTGCACCACCAGTACTCCTCGAGCGTCTCGCCCTTCCACGCGAAGACCGGCACGCCGGCCGGGTTCTCGGGGGTGCCCTCGGGGCCGACGACGGCCGCCGCGGCCGCGTGGTCCTGGGTGGAGAAGATGTTGCAGGAGACCCAGCGGACGTCAGCACCGAGAGCAACCAGCGTCTCGATGAGCACAGCGGTCTGGGTCGTCATGTGCAGCGAGCCGGCGATGCGCGCTCCGCGCAGCGGCTGGCTCGGGCCGAACTCCTCGCGCAGGGCCATCAGGCCCGGCATCTCGTGCTGAGCGAGCTGGATCTCCTTGCGGCCGAAGGCGGCCAGCGAGATGTCGGCGACCTTGTAGTCGACGGTGCTGGTGGTGGTGCCGGGCGTGCTCGTGCTGTCCGTGTGGACGGTCATGTCACTCCTGAGGGAGGGGTAGGTGGGCGCTGCGGGGCAAGCTGCCCGGCGCGGCCCCTCCGGGCCTACCCATCTGTGACGCCGATGCCTTCAGTGGTGTTCGGGCGGCAGTTTACCCGACTCGGCCGGCTCGGTCGTCCCGACCGACGCTCCCGGCGCCGCCGGGCCGGTGGCCGGCTCGGACTCGCTGTAGATGTCGGGCTCGAGGTAGATGACCCGCGCGATGGGCACCGCCTCGCGGATCCGGCGCTCCGCCGCGTCGATGGCCCGGGCGACCTCGCCGGCGGATTCGCCGTGACGCACGGCGATCTTGGCCCCGACCAGCAGCTCCTCCGGGCCGAGGTGCAGGGTCCGCATGTGGATGACCCTCTCGACCAGCGGCTCGGCCGCAAGTGCTGCGTCTATCTGGCGCACCTGCTCGGCCGTCGCCGACTCCCCGAGCAGCAGGCTCTTGGTCTCCAGGGC
>Ga0136617_10002892_pt1 | contig 15316 bp, 13 predicted proteins | sample AntDrymUQ3222106_2_FD_129672 | JGI IMG/M metagenome (GOLD analysis project Ga0136617, IMG submission 129672) | Polar desert sand microbial communities from Dry Valleys, Antarctica - metaG UQ322 (21.06) | ecosystem: Environmental > Terrestrial > Soil > Desert | place: Antarctica: Dry Valley...
ATTCTCGTGACCGGCGGGGTCTCGTCGTCACTGGGCAAGGGGATCACCGCGTCGTCGCTCGGACGGCTGCTCAAGGCGCGTGGGCTGCGGGTCACCATGCAAAAGCTGGATCCTTACGTCAACGTCGATCCAGGCACCATGAACCCGTTCCAGCACGGCGAGGTCTTCGTCACCGAGGATGGCGGTGAGACCGACCTCGACCTCGGCCATTACGAGCGCTTCATCGACGAGAACCTGCACCGCACGTCATCGGTGTCCACCGGTCAGATCTACTCGGCGGTGATCACCAAGGAGCGGCGCGGCGACTACGCCGGCGAGACGGTCCAGGTCATCCCCCACGTCACCAACGAGATCAAGGGACGCATCCTGGCGTTGGGCGAGGACGCCGACGTCGTCATCACCGAGGTCGGCGGCACTGTCGGTGACATCGAGGGTCTGCCCTTCCTGGAGGCGATCCGTCAGCTGCGCTACGACGTGGGCCGCGAGAACATCTGCTACGTGCACTGTGCGCTGGTGCCGTTCATCGCGCCGACCGGCGAACTGAAGACCAAACCGGCGCAGCACTCGGTTCGCGAGCTGCGCTCGATCGGCATCCAGCCCGACGCCGTGGTGTGCCGCAGCGACCGGCCGCTGTCCCGCGAGCTCAAGCGCAAGATCGCGTTGCTGTCCGACATCGACCTCGACGGGGTCGTCAGCGCGCACGACGTGCCGCTGCTGTACGCGGTACCGCTCGTCCTGCGCGACGAGGGGCTGGACTCCTTCATCGTCCGCAACCTCGGCCTTGACCCGGCGGTCGAACCCGACTTGCGCGAGTGGTCGGCGATGGTCGAGCGCGCGATGGCGCCGACCGACACCGTCCGCATCGCCATGGTGGGCAAGTACGTGTCGCTGCCCGACGCCTACCTGTCGGTCGTCGAGGCCCTGACGCACGCGGGCATCCACCATGGCGTGGAGGTCGACATCCAGTGGATCTCGGCAGACGACTTGCAGGCGCCGGGGGCCGCCGCGCGGGGGCTGGCAGGAGTCCACGGCGTCCTGGTGCCTGGCGGCTTCGGCATCCGCGGGATTGAAGGCAAGATCAACGCCGTCCGGCACGCCCGCGAGCGTCACGTGCCCTACCTCGGCATCTGCCTCGGCCTGCAGACGGCGGTCGTGGAGTTCGCGCGTCACGTGCTGGGTCTGGCCGACGCCCACTCCTCGGAGTTCGCGCCCGACACGCCCGACCCGGTCGTGGACCTGATGCACGACCAGCGCAGCGTCACAGACCTTGGCGGCACGATGCGCCTCGGCGTCTACCCATGCAAGGTGATCCCGGGGACGCGAGCCGCCGTCGCCTACGGGGAGCCCGTGGTCTACGAACGGCACCGGCACCGCTGGGAGGTCAACAACCGCTACCGCGTGCCGTTTCGAGGGGCAGGGATGGTGTTTTCCGGCATGTCACCCGACGACCGGCTGGTCGAGATGATCGAGCTGGCTGACCACCCGTGGTTCGTCGCAACGCAGGCGCACCCCGAGTTCCGCTCCCGGCCCAACCGCCCGCATCCCCTGTTCCGCGACTTTGTGGGTGCGGCCCGCGAGCGCATGCTCGCCCAGGCCGGCCGCCTGCCTGAGCCGGAGCTGGTCGTGGAGTTGTAACCAGCACTGAACGATCAGCCGCACCGCAGCGTCGGTTCACATGAGATCCCGATGCACAGAAAGCGGTGATCGTGATGCGAACACGAGCCTTGGCGGTGCTGGTCCTGGCGCTACTGATCGGCGCGCTGCTGAGTTTTGCGCCGGCGCCGGCCGTCGCCGGTGGGTGGGCGAGCCTGCACTGGGAGGACGAGTACCTTGTCGCCGGCCAGCGGGCGACTGCCCGGATGACCGACGGGTGGTCAAGCACGGCGGCGGCGCAGCGGGCGGTGCGCCGGCAGGACACTCTCCGCGTATACCTGGTCCCGGGCCCGGCCGAGTTCGCACCCGACCCGCAGCGCGCCTGGGGCGGTCCCGGCGCCGGCGCCGTCGAGGCACCAGGGCGGGTGAACCTGCGTAGGCTCGACTTCAACAGGGTGGCAGTACGCGCCGTCGTGCGGATTCCCGACCTGCCGCCAGGCCGCTATCACACGGTGCTGTGCAAGCCGGGCTGTGAACGCCTGGCGACGAACATGTGGCCGACCAATGTCACCGTGGTCGGCAGCAAGGCAGAAGCACAAGCACGCTTGGCCTCACGCCTCGACCGCCGAGCACAGCGCACCGAACTTCGGCTTGAGCAGCTTCGGTTCAGCATCGACCGGCGGATCCGCCATGCGCGCGTCACCACCGTCAACACCGACAGCGCGCTGCGTGGTGACGTCGATCAAGCCAACAACGAGGTGCGGCGGTTGGACGCCGAACTCGACCGGCTCGCCGCTGGCCGCGACCGCGACCTCGCCGCCCTTCGTCGACTGGGGGGCGCGGCGGCGACCTCCGGGCTTGCGCTGCTCGTGTTATGCGGCCTGAGCGCGGCGCTGTGGCGCGCCAGGCGGCGACCGCCGGCGCCGGCCGCGCCTTCGGATGACGGCTGGGAGCGTCCTGCCGACCGGCATCTCGTCGGTAGCGGTCGCTGACGCCGGCTAGTAGGTCGGCGGAACCAGCGGGCTGGTCGGATCGCCGCCCTCGCTTGGCGGTTGCCCGTGGTGGGCACCGCCCCGCATGCGACCGTAGGTGCGCTTGGCCTTGCGGCCCAACCAACGCTTGGCGCGCTGTGCAGCGGGAAACTCGGTGGACAGCACCGCCAACCCGGCGAAGATCAACAAGAGGCCGGGGCCGGGCAGCACGAGCAGGGCCATGCCCACGACGATCAGCGACACGCCGACCACCAGGACGACGATCCGGCGACCTTGACGGCGCCAGTCGAATGCCGTCGCCGATGGCGGTGACACGGATTCCATGCCTCGCAGTCTCGCACGCCAGCTATGCCGCCGTCAGCCCCTTAGCCGGGTGCAATAGCGGATGTCAGTGTCCGCACCAGCACCCACTCGGCCGGGGAAGCCGCGGGTCGGCAAGGGCGGGTGCTGTAGCGGACGTGGGTGTCCGCAGCCGCACCCGCTCACCGGAGACGCGGCCGATGGGCCGGCCGGGTGCAGTAGCGGACGTCGGTGTCCGGTCCGGCACCCGCTCGGCCGGAGACGCGGCCGATGGGCCGGCCGGGTGCGGTAGCGGACGTCGGTGTCCGCTACTGCACCCGCTCGGCTGGCTCGGCTGCGATGGGTAGCCTCGGCGGCGATGAGCTATCAGGTGGAGTCCAGCAACGTCACGCACAACGGCGTGATGGCCACAGTCCGCGTGGACCGGTTGCGCATGCCCGACGGCGACACCGCCGAACGCGAGGTGGTCGAGCACAGCAGCGCAGTGGCGATCGTCGCGATCGACGACGATGGCCAGGTGGTGCTGGTCCGCCAGTACCGCCACGCCATCGGCAATCGGCTGTTGGAGCTGCCGGCGGGCAAGCTCGACGTGGAGGGTGAGTTGCATGAGGCGGCGGCGCGCCGAGAGCTGCTCGAGGAAGTCGGCCTGGAGGCCGCCGAGCTGGTTGAGTTGACCCGCTTCTACAACTCGGCGGGATGGACCGACGAACAGACCACGGTCTACCTCGCCCGCGGCCTGCGCGACGGCACCGTCCCTGTCGATTTCACGCCGAAGGCCGAGGAGGCAGACATGGACGTCGTGCGGATGCCGTTGGAGCAGGCGGTGGCGTTGGCCGAGGCAGGGGAGCTCAGTGATGCCAAGACGCTGATCGGCCTGCTCATGGTTGGTTCTAGACTGCGCCAAAGCTCCCGAACAAAGGCGTTGCGGTGAGGATTGGCGTTCCGACCGAGGTCAAGGAGGCCGAGTACCGGGTTGCGATCACGCCAGCCGGAGTGCGCGAGCTCACCGTCGGCGGCCACGACGGGCTGGTGCAGGCCGGGGCGGGGGAGGGGTCGGCGCTCGAGGACGACGACTACGTCCGGGCGGGGGCCAAGATCGTTCCCGACGCAGCGGCGGCCTGGAACGACGTCGACATGGTGCTCAAGGTCAAAGAGCCGCTGCCTTCGGAGTTCGCGTTCCTTCGCGAGGACCTGGTGCTGTTCACCTTCCTGCACCTGGCCGCCGCGCGCCCGCTGACCGAGGCGCTCATCGAGTCCGACTGCACCGCCATCGCCTACGAGACCGTGAGCGGTCGTGACGGGAGCCTGCCGCTGCTCGCCCCGATGAGTGAGGTTGCCGGCAGGATGGCGCCACAGGTCGGCGCCGATGTCCTGCAGAAGTCGGCAGGCGGCAGGGGCGTGCTGATGGGGGGCGTCTCCGGTGTCCTGCCGGCGCACGTGGTGGTCATCGGCGCGGGCACGGCTGGGAGCAACGCCGCCTGGATCGCCGCTGGCATGGAGGCCAATGTCACCATCCTGGACCTGGACATCGGCCGGCTGCGGGCGATCGACTCGATCGACAAGGGTCGGGTCACCACGCTGATGTCCAACCGACTGACCCTCGAAGAGCAGGTGGCCGAGGCCGATCTGCTGATCGGGGCGGTCCTGGTTCCGGGTGCCCGGGCGCCGCACGTGGTCACCGAGGAGATGGTCGCGTCGATGCGGCCCGGTGCGGCCCTGGTGGACATCTCCATCGACCAGGGTGGCTGCATCGCGACCAGCTCCGTCACCACCCACACCGAACCGACGTATGTCAAGCATGACGTGGTCCACTACTGCGTCGGCAACATGCCTGGCGCGGTGCCGCGCACCTCGACCTACGCGTTGACCAACGCCACGTTGCCCTACGTCGTGCGCATGAGTGATGCTGGGGTGTCCGAAGCCGTGGCCAATGACCCGGGACTGGCGGAGGGCGTCAACGTCATGGGCGGCAGGGTGACCAACGCCGGTGTTGCCGAGGCGTTCGACATGGAGTTCGTCGAACTGCACGACGTCCTGCGCTAGCAGTCCCGGGCCGAGGGGGAGATCTTGAGCGCCAGGCTGCCTCGCCACGCCGATCGCTACCTCGACTTCCTGGCCGTGGAGCGCGGGCTGTCCACGCACAGCCTGGCGGCGTATCAACGCGACTTGACCCTGTACGGCACCTACCTGACCGAGGTCGGGATTGACGGCCCCCTGCGCGCCACGCCGGAAGACCTGGCCGAGTTCGTCGGCTGGGTGCGGAACCGTCGGACCGACCGGGACCGGCCCTATGCGGCGTCGACCGTGGCCCGGACACTCGTCTCGGTGCGCGGGCTGCACAAGTTCCTGGTCCGCGAGGGGCTCGCGGACGCCGACCCGTCCATCGAGATCAGCGGGCCACGACCTCGCCGACCGCTGCCCAAGGCACTGTCGCTGGCACAGGTCGAGGCGCTGTTGGCCGCCCCCACCGGCGACGAGCCCAGTGGCCTGCGGGACAAGGCGCTGCTGGAGGTGCTGTACGCGGCCGGGTTGCGGATCACCGAGCTGGTCGACCTCGACGTCGACGACGTCGACCTGCGCGCGCGATCCGTGCGCTGCATCGGCAAGGGAAACAAGGAACGGATCGTGCCGCTCGGCCGGGTCGCCGCCACGGCGGTGGACGCTTGGCTGGTCCGCGGCCGCCCGGCGCTGGCCCCGACGTCGCCGGCACTGCTGGTCAACCGCGGCGGCGGGCGCCTGACCCGCCAGGGGGGATGGAAGATCATCAAGAAGCACGCCGAGGCGGTCGGGCTCGCTGCCAACGTGTCACCTCACACCCTGCGCCACTCGTTCGCGACCCACCTGCTGGACAACGGAGCGGACGTGCGTGTGGTCCAAGAGCTCCTCGGGCATGCCTCGGTGAACACGACGCAGGTGTACACCCTGGTCAGCCGTGCGCGGCTGCGCTCCGTCTACGAACGGGCACATCCCCGAGCGCTGGCTGCTGCCGCCGACCATCAGGCCGGCGCCGAGCCGGCCACCGACGGCCTACAAGCGAGGACCTCATGAACCCCGAACTCAACGCCCGTCTGCGCAAAGAGCTGGAAACCGAACGGGCGGCGGTGCTCGACGACCTTCGAGCTTACGGCGCCGACCCCGGCAGCCATCGAGTCGACCGGATCGCCGGCGTCGACGGCAACTTCGCCGACTCCGCCGCCGCGACCGCAGAGCGAGGCGAGACCCTCGCTTTCATCGACAAGGCCCGCGAGCGGCTCGCCGAGGTCGACGAGGCCCTCGGGCATATGGACCAGGGCACGTACGGCACCTGCAGCGACTGTGGCGCCACGATCCCCGAGGCGCGGCTCGAGGCCAGGCCGCTGTCAGTGCGTTGCGTACGGTGCGCGGCGCAGCGCGCCTAACCGGCGCCCCTGTGTTGCGCGCGGTCGACGTCATCGGTGCCAAGCGCGACGGCGCGGAGATCGACGCTGCCGAGCTGGCTTGGCTGGTGACCGGGTTCCTCGACGGCTCGGTCACCGAGGGGCAGATGGGTGCCTTCCTGATGGCCGGGGTGCTGCGCGGATTCAGCCGCGCGGAGGCCCGCGCCCTGACCGACGTGCTGGTCGCCAGCGGTGAGCAACTGGACCTGTCGTCGCTGACCGGCCCCACCGTCGACAAACACTCCACCGGCGGGGTCTCCGACGCCACCACGCTGCTGGTGGCGCCGCTGCTGGCTACGGCCGGCGCCAAGCTGGTGAAGCTGTCCGGCCGGGGCCTCGGTCACACCGGCGGGACGCTGGACAAGCTTGAGTCCATCCCGGGCTTCCGCACCGGACTGGATCCCGAGGAGATGCTGCGCATCGCCGAGGAGGTCGGCTGTGTGGTCGCGGCGCAGACGCAGCGGCTGGTGCCGGCTGACAAGGCGCTGTACGCCCTGCGCGACGTGACAGGCACGGTCGCCTCGGCCGCGTTGATCGCCTCCAGCGTAATGTCCAAGAAGCTGGCGGCGGGCGCCGGCACGATCGTGCTGGACGTCAAGACCGGCGGCGGGGCGTTCATGAAGGAAACCGCGGCGGCCGAGGAGCTGGCGGAGCTGTGCGTGGCCATCGGTCGCGAAGCCGGTCGCCGGTGCGCCGCCATCGTCAGCGCCATGGATCAGCCGCTGGGGCGGGCGGTGGGCAACGCGCTGGAGGTGGCCGAAGCCGTCGAGCTGCTGTCGGCCGCCCCGCAAGGCCGTCTGGCCGAGGTCGTCCTGGAGCTGGCGACGCTCGCGCTGGTCGAGGCGCGTGCCGGGGGAGAGCAGGCGGCGGTTGCCGGTGGGGGAGAGCGGGATGCGGCTGCCGCCGGGGGAGGTCGGGCGGCGGCTGCCGCCGGGGAGCTGCGCCGTGCTTGGACGTCGGGCGCGGCGCTGGAGACGCTGGCGCGGATGATCGTCGCGCAGGGAGGCGACGGGTCGGTCTGCGAGCGCCCGAGGGACGTGCTCCCAACCGCGCCCGTCATCCGTGACGTCCTGGCCGAGGAGGCGGGCAGCGTTGCCGCGGTGCCGGCCCTGCCTGTCGGCGAGCTGGCCGCCGTCCTCGGGGCGGGACGGTCGCGGCAAGCCGACGAGATCGATCCGGCGGTCGGCATCGAGCTGCGCGTCGAGGTCGGCGACCTCGTCGAGGCCGGTGCCGTCCTGGCTGTGGTGCACGCCCGCGACGAGTCGGTCGCCCAGCATGCCTGCGAGCGGCTTGGCCAGCTGGTGGCCTTGGGCGGGGACGGAATCGCCCCTGCCACGGTCCTACGCCGGATGGGTGGAGGTTGAGTCGGCCGGGTGGGTGTGCAGGGCGCGGAAGTCCACCAATGAGTAGCCGGTGACGGTTGAGTGGGTCGACGCGCGTGCACTGGCCGAGCGGCGCAACCCGAACAGCGGCGCCAGCTCGCCGAAGTAGCGGCCGGGTCCGAGCTGTGCGAGCTGCTCCTCGCTGCCGTCGATGCGACGTCGCACGATGTCGACGGCCCCGTGATTCACGACGTACACGAGGTCGCCGGGATCGCCCTGGGAGAACAGCACTTCGCTGGGGTGGAGCGTGAGCTGTTGCGGGGGCCGCGAAGCCTCCGGTGCGCGCGGCGTGAGCTCGACGACGCGGTCGGCCAGCGGCAGAAGACGCTCGTCGTGCGTGGCGACGACGACGATCCGACCTGGTGCGGCGAGTTGGCGCAAGAGGCGGAGGACACCGTCGACCTGGATGTAGTCCAGGTGGGCGGTGGGTTCGTCGGCCAGCACCAGCTGCGGGTCGTGTGCCAGGGCACGCGCGATGGCCACGCGCTGCGCCTGGCCACCCGACAGGTCCCCCGGTCGGTGATGCAGGCGGTCGGTCAGGTCGACGCGGCGCAGCAACTCCTCGGCCCGCGAGCGCGCCTGCCGGCCCGCCACGCCAGCGGTTCGCAAGGGCACCTGGACGTTCTCGGACGCGGTCAGGCTGGGCACCAGGTTGAACGACTGGAACACGACGCCGACCTTGTGGCGGCGGTAGTCGACCAGCTCGCGCCCGCGCAGGCCTGTTATCTCGACGTCTCCCATGTGGATAGAGCCGGCGGTAGGTGACAGGATGGACGCCATCGCCGACAGCAGCGTCGTCTTGCCGCAACCGCTGGCGCCGAGCAGCAAGACCAGCTGTCCCGACTCGACCCGCAGGTCAAGGCCGTCGATGGGGCGGACCTCATAGCCGCCGCTGGAGTAGGCGATCACCAGGTCGCTGATCACCAGGTCTGGGCCGCCGGCCGGGCGGGCAACCTGACTGGTCGCCGCCCCCGGCGCAGGCTGCGCGCTCGTCGTGTGTGGATGATCGGGTGTCAGCCTGTCGTCCATCACTGACCCCCGAACGCCAGAGCCGGCTGCACCTTCACGGCTTGGCGCAGCCCGGCCAGGCTGGCCAGCACCCCGACCGCGGTCACGATCACGGCGAGCCTGAGGTACACCCCCGCCGGTATCTGCACGGCAAACGGGAAGCGGGGCACGAGCAGCCAGGCGACCACCACCGCCACGACCGCCGAGGCGGCCGTGAGCACGGCCGTCTGCAGCAGCAGGCCTGCCAGCAGCGACCGGTTGGTCGCGCCGGTTGCCTTGAAGACCGCGAAGTCCCTCGCCCGCTCCAGTGCCGACAGGTAGACCATCGACCCGACGATGCCGGTGGCCACGATCCACAGCAGGAGGTTCAGCAGCGCAATGGTTTCGGTCGAGCTCTTCAGCGGGCGCTCGAGGTCGCGCACGACCTGGGAGTTGTCCAGCCCGCGCAGGCCGTCCGGAAGAGATTCCGGGACCCCGAGGGTCGCCACGCCCATGGCCAGCGGCTGCCCACGGAAGGTGATCGTTTGGGCGTCGGGCAGCGGCACGAACAGGGTCGGTGTGCCGAAGTACCAGGTGACCTGGTCGGCCAGGCCGACCACCTGCAGGTCGTGGCCGCCGACGCTGATCGTGGTTCCCAGGTCCACCCCGAGCGCCACGTCGGCGATGGCCTCGCCGGGTTCCTGCAAGCCGCGCCCGCTTGACGGAGGGGCGGCGACGAATGACCCTGGCAGGTAGCCGATGATGTTGACGTCTTGGGGTGTCTCACGCTCGATCGTGGAACGCGAGATGACCACCGGATCCGCGGCCTCGACCCCCGGCGCCTGTGCGACGCTCCGCGCGGCGTCAGCGGGGATGGGGGAGGCCGTGGTGAACGGTCCCGAGGTCCCCTCGTCCACCACCCAGGCGTCCGCGCCGAACGAGCGCACGATGCGCCGCCCGTCCTCGTAGAGCGTGAACTCGGTGCCCGCCATCAAGAGCGACATCCCGAACACCAGGCCGGTCGCGATCACGGCGATGACGAACCGCCTTCGCCGCCACTGCAGGTCCCGCAGGCTGATCAGCCACACACCGGCGTTCTAACGCCGGCGCGATCACCAGACAAGTCCTTTTCGGTGCCTCCTCGCCACGCCGGTCCGGTTGCTGCGTGCCTTGACCGGCTCATCGAGTTGCGCGCGGCAGGCCGAGCAGCCCCTCCAGGATGTCGTCGACCAACTCTCCGGCGTCCGGCCATGGGAAGCGCGGGCGGGCCTGTCGCAGGGTCGCGATGCCGTGCAGCGCCGCCCAGACCGGCACAGCGAGCCGGGCCGGGTCGCCCCTTCGCACCGCGCCGCCGGCCTGCGCCGCCGCGATCCCGTCGGCCAAGGAGCGGAACGGCGCGCTCGTCTGGCTCTCCCGGAAGTCGCGGCCGAGGTCGACGGCGGACCGCCCGCCGAAGAGCACGCGGTAGGTGCCCGGGTCCCGTACCGCGAGGTCGACGTAGGCCCGGCATCCTGCTCGCAGACGCTCCCCTGGACCGCCGGCGGCCCTGGCGACCGCCGCGCCGATGGCCTGCCCAAGCAGGGCGAAGCGGGACGCCAGGACGTCGGCGAGCAGCGCGTCCTTGTCGGCGAAGTGCAGGTAGACCGCCGGCGAGCTGACCCCGGCGCGGCGTGCGACCTCGCGCAGTGACAGGCCGAGCTCGTCGCCGGTCTCGGCCAGGAGGCCAGCCGCCGCCTCGACGAGTTCCGCGCGCAACCGCCCGCCTTCGCCCTTGGCGTTGCGCCGCCGCCCGGTTGTCCGCTCCTGCGCCATGGACAGACAGATTAGCAGGTGATAACTTAGCGACTGCTAACTCATTGGAGAGGACGCACCATGTGGCACGACACCTTCATCGCCGTCCACGCCGTCGCCGGCACGCTGGCCCTGGCGGCGGGAGTGGCGGTCGTGGGGTGGCGCACGCTGTTCGGTGTCTACTTCTGGTCGCTGATCGTCATGGCCGTGACTCTGGTCGGGGGGGTCGCGACCGGTTGGCCCCGCGAGCCGGTCGGCACCAACGTCGTGTTCTCGGCCCTGATCGTGCTGGCGGCGTTCATGGTCCTTCAGGGCGTCCAGGCCCGGAGCGTGTGGCGCGCGGTGCCGGGCCGAACCTCGGCCCGCCTCCTCGACCCCGTCGGGTTCACCCTGATCTCTCTCTTCGACGGCTTCGTGATCGTGGCGGTCCTGACTCGCGGCGGGCCTGTCTGGCTCGCCGTCGCCGCCGGTGTGCTCGGCGTGGTCGTCGGCCGCGCCGCGATGCATCGGGCCACCGCGCGGGTCCCCGCCGCCTGACAGCAACGGCCGGCGCTCATACTCAGCCGGGCGGGCCAGCGGCAAGATTTCAAGCAGAGGCTGATGGCTGCTGCGGGAGGGCGGGCTCGGCAGTCCAGATGCCCGCTGTTCAGGTCGTGGAGCCGCGCGTGGGGGAGGAGCCAGCCGAGCGCGGGGCAGCGCCGGTCGGTGGTCGCGATCCTCGACTGGGTAGATCGACTGGGAGGCCGCGGCTTCTGTTCGCTGCCGCATGCTAGAAAGAGCCCGTCCTGCGTGGAAGGAGGTCTGTCATGGGCCACGGCAACGCAGATGCTGGCCAACTGACTCCGCGATCGAGCTTTTACGACCAGGGCCGCTTCGGACGACTGTTCCCGACGCTGCCACCGTTCGCGGCCGACACGCCGCTGATCCGCGACGCGCTCGCCGAGTTGGGCGCGGTGGGCGGCCCCATGGACGCCGGCGACGACCTGTCCGATCCGGTCACGCTCATCACCGACCCGGCCAAGAGCAGCGAGAACCTCAACAACCCCACGATGACCGCGGGGTTCACCTTCCTGGGCCAGTTCCTCGACCACGACATGACCTTCGACCCGACGTCGAGTCTGGCACGCCGGCAGGACCCGGAGTCGATCCGCAACTTCCGGATTCCGGCGCTGGACCTCGACAGCGTGTACGGCGGCGGCCCTGGCGTCTCGCCGCACCTGTACAACCGCTCGGTCGACGGCGGCCGCACGACATTCCTCACCGAGCGGATACCGGGCTCTGCCAGCGTGTCGATCGACGGCGCGGCTCGCCGCGACCTGCCTCGCAACAGCCAGTTCACCGCCCTGGTGGGTGACCCGCGCAACGACGAAAACCTGGTGGTCTCGCAATTCCACTTGGCCATGCTGCGCTTCCACAACGCCGTTGTCGCCGATGTCAAGGCCGAGCTGGCTACCGGCTACACCCTCGACGAGATCTTCGCCGAAGCGCAGCGCACGGTCCGCTGGCATTACCAATGGCTCATCCTGCACGAGTTCCTGCCCAAGACCGTCGGGCAGTCGACGATGGACGACGTGCTCAGCAGGGGTCTCAAGCACTACCAGTGGCGACACGCCCCTTACATCCCGGTGGAGTTCTCCGTGGCCGCGTACCGCTTCGGCCACTCACAGGTTCGGCCCAGCTACCGGGCCAACTTCGGGACCAGCGCCAGCGATCCGTCGCAGCAGTTCTTCGCGATGCTCTTCGATCCCGCCGCAGCCGATCCCGACGACCCGGCCGACCTTCGCGGGGGGCGACGCGCCCCGCGCCGCTTCATCGACTGGCAGACCTTCTTCGACTTCGGCGACGGCAGGGCGCGACCTAACAAAAAGATCGACACCATCCTGTCGACGGCCCTGTTCGATCTCATGGGGCAGTCGCCGGGTTCGGCGACGTCGCTGGCGACCCGCAACCTGCTGCGCGGTCTCACCATGAACGTGCCGTCGGGCCAGCGCGTCGCACGAGCGATGAAGCTGCCGCAACTCGCGTCCGGTGACCTCGCCGACCTCAAGCACCTGCATCTGCACCAGCGCACCCCGCTGTGGTTCTACGTCCTGCGGGAAGCCGCGCTCGCTGCCGACGGCGAGCACCTCGGCCCCGTCGGTGGCCGGATCGTCGCCGAGGTCATCGTTGGGTTGCTCAAGGGCGACCGGCAGTCGTACCTCCGCCAAGACCCCGACTGGACACCAACTTATGGCTTGGGCGACGCCTTCACGGTGATCGACCTGCTCAAGACGGCACAGGTCGTGCCCACCATCGCGTGACCGTTAGCCCGTCGCGCCAGCTGAGGCGTACGCCTGCTCAACGACATGGTCACCCGTGCCGCCGGCAAGGTGCTCATCACCTCCGTCGATCGCGTCGACCATGCCGGGCTCCTTTCAGGCGGTCTACAACGCCTCCAAGTCCTACCTGCGGTCGTTCGCAGAGGCACTGCAGAACGAGGCTGCCCCAAGGGCATGTCGACCGGTCCCTGAGGGCGACTGACCAGCCATCGTTTCGATCCAGAACGTCTGCCCGGGTCCTGGTCCACGACTCCGAGTCGAACCTTGTTGACCCGATCGTTGCCTACCGAGGAGTCGCCCTGCAAGGGCTGGCCGAGGTCGAAGGTCGCCTCGGCGGTTCATGTGGGCCAGCCTCGGTCACGGCTCGTCCCCCAGCACGATCCCGCTACGGCGCTGTGGCGGTTGGCTGCGCTGACGCGGTGTCCTGTAGGCACTTGGCCGCACTCGCTCGCCGAGCACGCTTGGCGGCATACATCGCTGCGTCAGCCTCCCGGGCCGCGTCGGCGACACTGCCACCGGGGTATGCGGTGGCCATGCCGATGCTCGCGGCCACGGTGCGCTGACAGCTCGTGGCACCGCCGAGACGGTCGGACAAGGTGGCGAGCCGGCGCTCGGCGAAGGCGCCGGCGTGGGGCATCAGCACGGCGAACTCGTCCCCGCCGAGACGGACGCAGATGTCGTCGTGGCGGCCGTGATCCCGGAGAACGTCGGCGCAACGTCGCAGCAGGTTGTCGCCGGCCTCATGGCCGCAGGTGTCGTTGACGTGCTTGAGTCCATCGACGTCCAGGGTGAGCACCGTGACGCAGCGACCGGCGTCGACCTGTTCCTGGGCGCTGACGAGGGACTCGTCCCAGGCGAGGCGGTTGCCGAGGTCGGTGAGCGGGTCGTGTCGGGCGGCGCGTGCGTGCTCGTCCGCCGCTGCCCGCAACTCCTCGCGCAGCGCGGCGGTGTGGGCGACCACAGCTGCGGCGTCAGCGACCTGCCGGCCGAGCTGCTGGCACAGGCTGGTGAAGCCACGGGGCGCGGCGCTGGTGTGGGCCAGGACGAGGACCCCACCGACCGGGGCCGGGATGCACAGGACGAGCAGGGATCGGACACCCTGCTCGCGACCGAGCGGGGCGAGCAGGGATTCGGAGTCGGTGTCCTGGATGCACAGCGACCCACCGGCGGCGCGTTCCTCAAGCTCGTCAAGGGGTGCGCCTACCCGGGGGTCACTCACGTCGACGCCGGACCAGGAACTCGTCACCACAATGCGGCCAGCGCCGTCGCGGAGCAGCCCTACCTCACACGACAGCGACTCCACGGCGACGTCGACGACATGCTGGAGCATGCCGACCAGGTCCGGCGCAGCACCCGTGGTGATCGCCCGGACCGCGTGCAGCACCTCCAGCTCGTCAGCCAGACGCTTGGAGGGGGCCACATCTTCCACGCTCGCGTCCAGCGCAGCGGCCAGATGGCGGAGCGCGTCCTCGGACGCAGCCGGACCCAGGGCTGACGCGGGGTTGCCCAACACGACGACCACGTCGTTACTGACCCGTACCAAGGCCCCGCCGACGGCGTAGTACGGGCCGAGCACCCGCCCGACCTCCGGGTAGGTGAAACGGTGGACGCCACCGGGATAACCCGGGACTCGGGCGAGAAGCGGGTCGTGCGCGTCGGTGACGTCGACGACACCGGCCCATCCCCGGCCGCGCCCGAAGCCCCCAAGGTGCGCCCACGTGGAGGCGGACAGCCGGCGGAAGAGCAGGGCGTCGACGATGCCCAACCGGGTGGCCAGATCGTGAACCGATGGCGTGGTCGTTGCGCTCACCAACGTGTCCATCTCCATGACCTCACTTCGCGTGCCTCCCTGCGTTGTCGGCATGCCCCGTCGCTTCTTTACGTCCGAGCCGGTGGCGCTTGCTGGACCGCGCCGTCGGCCTCAGTGGCCGCGACCCCTCGTGGGCGCCCTAACCATCCCTCGCCGTGGAGGCCTTGGGGCCTGCACATCACGCGGGTCGCCAACCCCAGATCAGTTCGACGGAGCCTCCGGTCCGGCGGGCGCCGAGGCGGCGCAAGAGTTCGGTGGAGGCGGCGTTGGTGACGTCGACCTCAGCTGCGACCTGGCCAAACCCCCGGTCATGCAGAGCGCGAAACGCCGTCGCCAGCAGTGCACGGGCCACTCCCCGTCGCCGATGAGCCGCGACAACGCCGATGAGGCCTAGCCGAGGGTTGCCCGGGTCGTTCCACACGCGGACCAGCCCGGCGTACCCTCCGGTCGCTTCATCGACGGCCACAAGGTAGGTCATCGGATCGAAGTGCCGTGCGTCGAAGGTGTACTCCCGAAAGTCCCGCGGATCGTTCACCCAACCGTTTGCACCCGGTACGTCCTCACGCAGCACCTCGTCCAGCGCCCGTAGCTGGTCCTCGTCCGCCTCAGCGGCGGAGACGTGTCCGAGACCCGCTGGAAGGGCGGCATCCGTTAGGCCTGTGACGTCGGCGTCGGTAGGCACGAGGTACTCGTCCTCGCGCCGGTTCACAGTGCAGCCGAGCTGGCG
>Ga0136617_10002893_pt1 | contig 15315 bp, 15 predicted proteins | sample AntDrymUQ3222106_2_FD_129672 | JGI IMG/M metagenome (GOLD analysis project Ga0136617, IMG submission 129672) | Polar desert sand microbial communities from Dry Valleys, Antarctica - metaG UQ322 (21.06) | ecosystem: Environmental > Terrestrial > Soil > Desert | place: Antarctica: Dry Valley...
GCGGGTTGCCCGACGGCGAGGACGAGGTCACGCCGCTCGGCGTTCCCGCCGATGACGACGACGACGGCGGCGGCGAGCAACTGCCGGGCCTCCCGGAGGGCGAGCCGGACACCGCCGGATAGCGACTGGTGCCGACCGGCCCTCCCGCGCTACATTTCGAGCGCGGGGCGGGAGGGAAACCGCCCGGTATCGATCACAATCGACGCTGGAGGAGGTGATTTCATGGTGTCGCCCACGTATCTCCTTCTGGCGGTTCTGGCGTGTCTCGCCATGCTCGTCATCCTGGCGCTGTTCGTGCTCCTTCCGGACACGGGGCACTTCGCGAACATCTGACGGTCCGTCGTCGTAGGCGGGGTGCTCAGGCGGGCCGGGACGGCTCCCGGCCCGCGGCTCCCGCGTCCAGCACGATCACTGCTTCGCCGGATCTACGTCGCGTCGGCGACGAGCGCGTCCACGAGCCCGTCGGGCGTGTGTTCGACGGCCTCGACATGCGGCTCGAGGTCGTGCTCGCGCAGCGCGGCGCTCGTGATCGGGCCGATCGAGACGAGGCGCGTGCCGTTGCCTGGCGCCACGCCGCCCGCGAGGAAGAAGCGCACCGCCGACGCGGAGGTGAACGTCACGTAGTCGGCGGCGCGCGCGGCGTCGTGCGCGGCGGGCTCCAGCGGCTCGGCCACCGTGCGGTAGAGCGGCAGGATCTCGACCTCGGCGCCGCGGGCGCGCAGGGCGTCTGGCAGGACGTCGCGCGCCTGCTCGGCGCGGGCGATGAGCGCTCGCCGCACGGGCCGCCCGGCGAGCTCCTCGACGAGCGACTCGGCGACCGCCCGCGGCGGCACGACGTCGGCCGCGATCCCGCCGGCGCGCAGCGCGTCGGCGGTGCCGGGCCCGATCGCCGCGATCGCGGGCCCGCAGAGCGCGCGCGCGTCGCGGGCGAGCTCGAGCAGCCGCTGCGCGCCGTTGGGGCTCGTGACGCAGAGCAGGTCGAAGCCGGCGAGGTCGGGCAGCTCGGCGGCCAGCGGCTCGATGCGGATCGCCGGCGCCTCGACGACCCGTGCGCCGAGCGCGCGCAGGCGCGCGGCGAGCGCGCTGGCCTGGGCCCGGGCACGCGTCACCGTGACGCTGTGGCCGGCGAGCGGGCCGCCTCCAAACCAGGCCAGCTCCTCGCGCAGCCCGGCGACGGCGCCGACGACCGTGATCGCCGGCGCGCGGACGCCGGCCTCGCCGACCCGCGCGGCGATGTCGCCGAGCGTGCCCCCGACCGTCCGCTGATCGGGGAACGTGCCGCGCTCGATGACGGCGACCGGCTCCGTCGCCGAGCGCCCGCCCGCGACGAGCTGGGAGGCGATCCGGTCCAGCCGGCGCACGCCCATGTAGAAGACGAGCGTGCCCGGGAAGGCGGCAAGCGCCGGCCAGTCGATCAGCGTCTCCTCCTTCTCCGGATCCTCGTGACCGGTGACGAACGCGACCGCAGCCGCCAGCCCGCGCTGGGTCACGGGGATCCCGGCGTAGGCCGGTGCCGCGACGCCCGCCGTCACGCCGGGCACGACCTCGACCTCGAATCCCTCGGCCCGCAGGAGCTGGGCCTCCTCGCCGCCCCGCCCGAAGACGAACGGGTCGCCGCCCTTCAGGCGGACGACCTCGCGCCCGGCGCGCGCATGCTCGAGCAGGAGCTCGTTCGTGGCCTGTTGGGGAACCTGCCTGCCGCCGCCGATCTTGCCGACGTCGACGAGCTCGGCATCCGCCCGCGCGCCGTCGAGCGAGCCCTCGGGGATGAGCCGGTCGTAGAGGATGACGTCGGCGCGCGCGATGAGCTCAAGCGCGCGGGCGGTCATGAGACCGGCGTCGCCGGGCCCCGCGCCGACGAGGAAGACCGTCACGCGGCGACCTCCTCGGCGCGGCGCAGCAGCTCGCCCGCGCCGGCCGCGAGCAGACGCTCGGCGGCAAGCTCGCCCGCCTCGACGGACGTCGCCGCCGCCGGCGTCTCGTCGCGCAGCCACTCCGAGCCGTCGGGCAGGCCGACGAACGTCCGCAGCACGATCCCGTCGGGGCCGACGACCGCGTGGGCGCCCAGCGGCGTGTTGCAGCTCGCGTCCAGCCGCGCGACGAGCGCGCGCTCGGCCCTGAGTGCGTCCCAGCTCGCTGCGTCGGTGATCGCGCGCGCGGCCGCGCCGGCCCGCTCGTCGCCGGCGCGCGCCTCGAGCACGAGCGTGCCCTGGCCCGCGGCCGGCACGAGCTCGCTCAGCAGGCAGCCGATCGCCGCTTCGCGCCCGAGGCGCCGCAGCCCGGCGGCGGCGAGCACGAGCGCGTCGAGATCGCCCTCCTCCAGCATCCGCAGGCGCGTGTCGACGTTGCCGTGGACGACGACGATCTCGACGTCGTCGCGCAGCGCGCGCAGCTGTGCGGCGCGGCGCAGGCTCGCGGTTCCGACGCGCGCGCCCGTCCGCAGCCGTTGCAGCGACGGCGCGCCGACGAGGGCGTCGAACGGGTCCCCGCGCGGCGGCGCGCCGACGAGCTCCAGGCCCTCCGGCAGGACGCTTGGAACGTCCTTGGCGCTGTGCACGGCGATGTCGACCTCGCCGTCCAGCAGCGCGAGCTCGAGCTCCTTGACCCAGCGCTCCTTGTCGCTGCCCGCGCGGTTGCGGTCCCCGCTCGTCGTGATCGGGACGAGCTGCGCGTCGTCGCCGAGCAGCGCGGCGACGGTGCCCGCCTGGGCGAGGGCCAGGGCGCTCCCGCGCGTGCCGACCCTCATGCGGCGGCCCTCCTACGCGCCGGATGCACGCTGCGGCAGCGGACGCACGTTGTCCCGGTCGTCGTCGGCGGTCACGTCGACGGCAGGCTCCGCGTCGGGCACGCCGCCGAGTCCGAAGAGCTCGCGCATGATCTCCAGGCGCCCGTGGTTGTGCGCGTCGCCGAAGGTGCGCAGGTGCAGCGTCGGCTCGTGCAGCAGGCGGTTCATGACCGCCCGCGCGAGGGTCTCGACGCGCGCGAGGTCGCGCTCCGAGGCCTGCTCCCAGCGGCCGGCGTTCTCGGCCAGCACCTGCTCGACGATCGCGTCGCCGTGCTCGCGCAGCGCCCGGATCGTCGGCAGCACGGCGAGCGAGCCAAGCCAGCCCGCGAAGCGCACGATCTCCTCCTCGACGATCTCCTCGGCGCGCACCGCCTCGGCCTCGCGCACCGAGATCGTGTGGGCCACGGCGGTCTGCAGGTCGTCCATGTCGTAGAGCGACACGCCCGGCACGGTGCGACAGGCGGGGTCGATGTCGCGCGGGACCGCGATGTCGACGAGCAGCAGCGGGCGGCCGCCGCGCGCACGCATGACGAGCTCGAGCTCCTCCTTCCCGAGGATCGGTTGCGGCGAGGCGGTCGAGGCGACGACGACGTCCGCGCGCTCGAGCTGGGTGGGCAGGTCGTCGAGCGCGACGACGCCCCCGCCGAAGCGGGCGGCCATGGCGCGTGCGCGATCGGCGTGGCGGTTGGCGACGAACATCGACCGGACGCCTCGGTCGGCCAGCGCACGGGCCGTCAGCTCGCTCGTCTCCCCGGCCCCGATGATGACGACGTGCCGGTCGGCGACGTCGCCGAGGACGCCCATGGCAAGGTCCACGGCGACCGACGAGACCGACGCGCGGCCGAGGCCGATCGACGTCTCGCTGCGCACGCGCTTGCCGGCCCGCAGCGCGGCGGTGAAGAGCCGGTTCGTGACCGGGCCGGTCGTGCCGGCGGCCAGCGCCTCCTCGTAGGCGCGCTTGACCTGGCCCTGGATCTCGGCCTCACCGACGATCATCGACTCCAGGCCCGCGCAGACGCGGAAGAGCTGACGTGCCACATCGCAGTTGCGCGGCGCGTAGATCCGCTCCGTGAGCTCGGTCGGGCGCACGCCCGCGCGCTGGGCGAGCATCCCGAGCACGGCGCTCTCGGCGGCCACGGGGTCGCCGACGACGAGGGTCAGCTCGGTGCGGTTGCAGGTCGAGATGACGACGGTCTCGTGGACCTCCGGATGGGCGGCGACCTCGTGGAGGAACCCGCCGACGGCGCTGCGCGTCAGCGCGAGGCGCTCGCGCAGCTCGACGGGGGCCGTCTTGTGCGAGATGCCGAGGGTGATGAGCTCGTGCGCGGTCATCGCGAGGGCCCGCCTTCCGGCTCCACGCTGACCATGGTCGAGCAATGACGCGCTGTCATCTCACCCCACCGGCTCTCTCATGCGCGGGGGCGCAGCGGCCGCGTCCCGCGCCTCGACGAGATCGGCGAGCTCGACGACCTCGCGCTCGATCCGGCTGAGCTTGGCGGCCATGATCGCGACGTAGACGAGGACGAGCAGGAGGAACACGAGGTACGCCGCCGCCACGTACGCGCCTGCCTCGTCGAGTGGAAGTGCCGGCTGCATCAGAGCTGAGGCGCGGCGCTACGTCCGACCGGTGCGAAGTCGTCGTCGCCGGCGAGCCTGCGACGCAATGCGCGCAGGCGGAAGGTTGCGTGCTTGGAGGCCATCTCGTACTTGCAGAGCGTGATGAACAGGAGCGTGATACCTACAATCGCAACAACGAACGTCAGCGCCATCTTCGGTGGCATCCCGCCGGTGGTCGTGGCGAGCGTCTGCGGGTGGACGAACTGCTGGGCCATCCGCACGGCGGCGAAGTTCAGCGGCACGAAGGATCCGGCCACGATTGCGAAGACCGACGCGTACCGCGCCTGCTTCTCCGAGTCCTCGATGGAGAAGCGCAGCGGCCAGTACGTCGCATAGAGCAGGAAGACGATGAGGAAGGAGACGAGCATCGGCTCGTCCCAGACCCACCAGTGTCCCCAGGAGGCCCGCGCCCAGATCGATCCGGTGAGGAGCACGCCGACGGCGAGCACGATCGAGAGATGGATCGTCACGTAGGAGCGCATGTCCCAGCGCACGTCGCGCGTGCGCAGGTGCATGATGGCGAAGAGGCCGCCGGCGACGAACCCGCAGAGCGCGACGATCGCCATCGGCACGTGGACGTAGAAGATCTTCTGCACGAAGCCCTGGTCGGCGTCCAGCGGCGCGTAGAAGAAGACCAGGACGAAGGCGGTGGTCAGCACGACGAGCGTGGCGATGGAGAGGGCGCGCAGCCCCTTGCCGTAGACGATGACTCAGTCCTCCAGGAGGAAGTCGAAGACCGCGTAGGCGATCAGCGCGAACACGAGATCATAGAGCGCGAGAACGGCCAACCAGTCACCTGGGAGCGGCTCCGCGCCGCCCTGCGCAAAGAGCGGCGCCGTCGTCCGGGCCGCCGCCAGCACGACCGGCACGAGCAGCGGCAGCGCCAGCAGCGGGACGATGAGGTCGCGCGCGCGCGTCTGGATCGCGAGCGCCGCGACGAGCGTCCCGGTCGCCGCGATCCCCGCGTTGGCGAGCGCGAGCACGAGGACGAGCCCGGGGAGCGCCTGGCCGGGCGAGGGCCCGAGCAGCAGGACGGCGAAGGCGGGCACCGCGACGAGCTCGACGACGCAGAGGAACGCGAACAGCGCGAGGGCCTTGGCGACGAAGAGCGCCGTGCGGTCCACCGGCGCGAGGAGGAACCCGTCGAAGCCGCCCTGCTCGTGCTCGGCGACGAACAGCCGGTTGATCCCGAGGATCGAGGCGAACAGCAGCGTGACCCAGAGCACGCCCGCTGCGAGGTCCCCCTCGACGGTGTCGCGGTCCAGACCGAAGTGGAAGATGACGTACGTCGTGACGCTGAAGAGCACCATCGCGGGCACCGCCTCGCGGGTGCGCAGCTCGAGCGCGAGGTCCTTGGCCAGCAGCGCCGCGACGGTCTCCCTCATGCGTAGAGCTCGGCGATCTGCTCGGGGGTGACGCCGGCGGCCGGCGCCAGCAGCGCCGCCCGCCCCGCCTTCAGGCCGAGCGCGAGGTCCGCCCCCGCCAGCCCGCCGGCCGGATCGTGGCTCGTCAGGACGCGCGTGCGCCCGCTCGCGCGGCCGATGAGCGGCTGCACCTGCGCCGCGGCCGCGGGGTCGAGGTTCGCCAGCGGCTCGTCGAGCAGCAGCAGCTCGGGCTCGTGCAGGACCGCCCGCGCGATCGCCAGCCGCTGGACCATCCCGCGCGAGAGCTCGGCGACCGGATCGTCGGCGCGGGCCTGCATCCCGACGGCCTCGAGCACCGCCTCGACCCGTGCCGGCGCGGCGCGGTGCAGGCGCGCGTGGAAGCGCAGGTTCTCACGGCCGCTCAGCTCGCGGTACAGCAGCGGCTCGTGGCCGAGGAAGCCGATCCGCCCGCGCACCGCGTAGCCGTCGCCGGGCAGCTCGTGGCCGAGCACGCGGACCTCGCCGGCGTGCGGGCGCAGGAGCGTGGCGAGCATCCGCAGCAGCGTCGTCTTGCCGGCGCCGTTGGGGCCGAAGACGACCAGCGTGCTCCCGGTCTCAAGCTCGAGTGAGACATCGCACAGTGCCGCGCGCTCGCCGTAGCGGCGGCCTGCGCCGCGCAGGACGACGGCGTGGTCGGTGGTCGGCACCGCGGCAACGCTACTCAGGACCTATCCCGGTTGAATCGTGCGTGCGAGGTCGACAGGGATGGGCCCACGTGCCGCAGGCGGCGTCGTCCCGGCAGGTTCAGCCAGCCGGCGTGTCGCCGCGCTCGTGCTCGGCGGCCGCGCGCATCGCCTGTACGACCGTCTCCATGAACGGGGTGTCGGAGCCGGCCGGGAACGCCTTGCCGTCCTGCGGTCCGATCAACGCCAGCCATGTGCCGGTGTCGGCGTGCTCGGCGACGTCCGGGACGTTCATCGTCGAGAGGATGAGCAGCCGCGCAGGCTGGTCGCCCTCGTTGAAGACGCGGTGGGCGCCCCCCGGGCCGCGCGGGAAGGAGACGACCGTCCCCGGCTCGAGCTCGCGGACGCCGTCGGGCGTGCGCAGCCGAGGCGTTCCCGACAGCACGATCAGCAGCTCCTCGTTGCCGTGGTGGACGTGGTACGGCGAGGTCGCGCCGCCGGGGTCGATCTCGAACAGCGTCGCGCCGAGCTCCTGTGCGCCGGTGCGCGGGCCGAGCCGCATGGCCCGCGCGCGAAAGGGCGCCTCGGGCAGGTCGAAGTCCCACTCCGGACGGTGAAGGTTCGGATCGCTCACGGACGAGCGTTTGTAGCAGCTCCGCTCATCAGCCGACCGGGGTGTCGGGGCTGCGCCCGCCATACGCGTCGGGATCCTGCCGCGTGTCCGCGAACGGCAGCGCGGCGGTGTACGTGCCGGGCGGCGGCGCGGCGACGGTCGCGGCGTATGCCGTGCCGGCCGCGTCGACCGTCGCCTCGCCGACCGTCGCCCACGTGTCGTTGCAGAAGCGCGTGCCGTTCTGGAAGGTCCGGCACTTGCGCGAGAGCAGGCGCTGGATCTTCACCGTCCGGCCCGGCTGAGCGGGAGCGATGGTGCCCGAGAACGAGGTTCCGCTGACGGTCAGCGTCATCCGCGCGTCGACCGTCCCGACGGTGCCGCGGCCCGCATACGTCGGCGGGACGCCGGCCGTCGCCGAGCGTGCGACGGCGGAGAACCACGGGCGCGACGGCGGGTCGGCCAGCGTGTGTGACCAGCGGCCGTCGGCGCCGGTCGTCGCGAAGATGGCGGTTGGGCGGAAGCCCTCGCGACGCCCCGGTCGGGCGGGATCGTCGACGCGGCGCAGCAGCTCGACCGGGACGTTCGCCACCGGGTCGGTCCGCACGATCGTGTCGTACCTGACGATCGTGCGTGTCAGCAGGCCGGATAGGACGAACGGGTCGCCGAAGAGCGGGCTCGGCGTCGTGTTGGACGGCGCGGAGATCGTGAGGCGTGGCAGCAGGGCGCGCGGCAGGGGGGAGAACGGACTGACCGAGGCGCGCACCAGCCGGCACGGGACCGGCGCTGACGCGGTGCAGTCATCGCCGTGGAACTCGCCGCCCTCGACGTACCACAAGGTCCCGCGCTCGTCGCGGGCGAGCGGCCCTGCGAGGTTCGCGTGCGCCTCGACCTCGCGCATCCGTGGCCGCCGGAAGCGCAGATCGACGAGGACGAACGTCGGCTCGGGGTTGACGCCCGTGCGCGTGAGCCAGATCGCGGTCGCCGACTGATTCGGCGAGGCGAACACGTTGGACTCCTCGCCGGAGCCCTGCCTGGCGATCACCTTCACGGCGCCGCCGCGCGCCGACAGGAGGCGCACCTGGCTGTCGAAGCGGGTCGCGCTCGCCGGCGATCCGAACGTCACCTGGACGATCCGGTCGCGGCGCAGCGACAGGCCGGTCGTGCGACCGCACGAGCCGCGGTCCAGTCGCCGGCTCGGAGCGGTCGACGAGAGCGTCTTGACGAACGGCACGTCGCAGTCGGAGATCTCGCCCCTGCCGCCCTTGGCGTGGCGGCGGACGAACGCCACGCGGTTGCCCCACTGCACGGGCCAGGCCTCGTCCTCGCGCGGCGAGGAGAAGCCGAGCTTGCTCTCGCGCCGGTCGACGAGGCGGTAGCGGTAGATGTCGCAGCGTGTGGCGACGCTCGTGCAGCGGGTGTAGAGCGCGACGACGCGGCCCTGGGAGTCCGGCCCGAGGCTGACGTCGAACGCGCGCCGGGACGAGGGGATCGGAGCCGCGGCCGGCGCGGCGCCGGGGGCGGCGACGACGAGCCTGTAGCGGTCGCTTCCGGCGTCGTGGGCCGACCACGCCAGCGCGCCGCCGTACGCGGCGATCGGGGTGGCGCGCGAGAGCTCGGCGACCATGTCGTCGGCGCGCGCGGGCACGGCCGCGGCGAGCGCCGCAAGGCCGGCGAGCGGGATGAGGAGGTGCCGAAGGCGGGTTGACATGCCCCTGCAACGGGCGCCGTCGGGAGGAAGTTGCGCGACCTGCGCTTGCGCGCCCGGGCGCCATGCGGGCGGAGCAGTCACACGAGCGCGCGCGCTGGGGCGGCCCGATCGCACCGCGCACGCGGCGTCAGGCCGGTGCGTGCGTGCGCTGGGCGGCGGCGATGAGGTCGAGCACCGCCTGCTCGTCGCCGGCCCGCAGGAGCTCCACGGGGTCTGGCTGTCCCTGGACGATCCCCTCGAAGAACGCCTTGCGGTCCTGGTAGGTCGGCAGCGTGCCCTTCGCCCACCCGCGGGCGTCGTTGAGCATGATCGCCAGGCGCGCGTACTCCTCGCCGAAGAGCTCGGCGACCTCGCGCTTCATGCGCTTGGCCAGCGCGGGCGAGGCGCCGGCCGTCGAGATGGCGATCGCGAGCGGGCCGGTGCGCACGATCGCCGGCAGGATGAAGTTGCACAGGGGCGGCACGTCGACGATGTTCACGAGCATCGCGCGCCGCTCGGCGTCGTCGAAGACGCTGATGTTGACGTCGGTGTCGTTCGTGCAGGCGATGACCATGAACGTGCCCTCGAGGTCGCCGGGCTCGTACGTGCGCTGCTTCCAGTCGATCGAGCCTTCGCCGGCGAGCGCCCGGAGCTCGTCGATGGCGTCGGGCGCGACGAGCACGACGTCGGCGTCGCAGGCGAGCAGGCCCTCGACCTTCTCCAGGCCGATGTCGCCGCCGCCGACGACGAGGCAGCGGCGCCCGCTGAGCTTCAGGCACGCGATGTAGAAGGGGGTGTCGAGCATCCCCTGCACGCAGGACTGGTCGCAGATGCCCTTGCGCAGCTGGCAGACGCAGTCCTTTCCGGCATATGCCTGAGCGGGCATGACCCAAACAGGGTAGTGCCCCGTAAGGCTTCACGGTCAAGGGATGGACTCCTACTTCGACGACACCTCGATGCTGCGACGCGTTCACCGCGAGATGGCGGTCGCGTTCTCGGGCCCGCGCGTGCTGCTCATGCAGGCCACGCACCCGGTCGCGTTCGAGGGGTTCTTCGCCAATACCGGAGCGCTCGACAGGCCGTACGAGCGCCTGCGCCGCACGGCGCAGGTCATGGACACGATCGCCTTCGGTTCGCGCGCCGACGCCGACCGCGCGACGCGGCAGGTGCGCGCGATCCACAGCCGCGTGCGCGGCGAGCTGGCGCGGCCGGCGGGCCGCTTCTCCGCCGGCACGCCCTTCGCCGCCGACGACCCCGACCTCCTGCTGTGGGTGCTGGCGACGATCGTCGACTCGGCGCTCGTCGTCTACGAGCGCTACGTCGGCTCGCTGTCGACCGCCGAGCGCGACGCCTACTGGCAGGACTACCGCGTCATCGGCGGGCTCTTCGGCCTCGAGGACCGCGACATGCCGGTCGACATCCGCGACTTCGACGACTACATGCGCGACATGCTCGAGGGGCCCGACCTCTACGTCACGAGCGCCGCCCGCGAGCTCGCGGTGAAGATCGTCCTGCAGCCACCCGTCCCGCTCATCCGCCGGCCGGTACTCGAGGTCGTGAACTTCATCACGGTCGGCCTGCTGCCGGCCCGGCTGCGCCGGCAATACGGCCTCTCCTGGGATCCCGTCCGCGCGCTCATGCTGCGCGGCGGCGCCGAGTACGCCAAGCGCGTGCTCGTGCCGCTCGCGCCCGGGCGGCTGCGCTTGGTCGCGAGCGCCCGGGCGTCGAGCTGAGTCCGCCGCCCGAGCGTGTCGCGTTTTCCTCCACATGGGAGGAAAACGCGACACGGTCTCGGTAATCGAAGAGCGCGCGGTGATGCGAGCCGCTGCGCGGCGCGCGGAGCGTCATCGCCGGCGCGTCGCGCGCAGCGTCCGAGCGGCCACCCGCGCGAGCGGCAGCGCGCCGCTGTGCCAGCCGCGCTCACGGTCGGCGTCACGGGCCGAGTGCAGCCGCGCGAGCGCCCGCCACGCAGCCACGAGCGAGCCGTCGTAGGGCTGCCACCACGGCATCCGGCCGGCCGGCGGGTCCCAGGTGACGAGCTTGGGCTCGACCATCGCCCGCAGCGCGGCCGCACCGCGGGCGCGCCCGATGCCGGAGCCGTGGACGGTTCCCCACGGCAGCTGCGGCTCGGCACGCGAGACGATGTGGTCGTTCATCCACACCATCCCGGCCCGGATCTCCCTGGCGACGCGGGCGCCCTTGTGGCCGTCGGCGGTCCAGACCGAGGCCCCGAGCCCGCCGATCCCCTCGTTGCAGCGCTCGATGCCCTCCTGCTCGGAGTCGACGGGCTCGATCGCCAGCCACGGCCCCGGAGCGTCCTCGTGCAGCAGCCGCGCGTCGCGCGGCACGCCGGTCAGCACCGCTGGGGCGACGTACGCGCCGTCGATTCCCGCGACACGGACCGGGCCCCCGCAGTGCAGCGTCGCCCCGCCGGCGACGGCGTCGTCTAGGAGCTCGGCCAGGCGCTCGACGCGGTCGCGTGCGAGCAGCGGCCCGATCTCGGTGGTGGGGTCGCCCGGGTGGCCGAGGCGAAGCGCACGCGCGGCGGCGACGACCCCCGCCGTGAAGCGCTCGTACCGCTCGCGCAGGACGTAGGCGCGGGCGAGGCTGCCGCCCGACTGGCCGGCGTTCGCGAACGCCGCCCAGCGCGCCCCCGCGACCGCCCGCGGGATGTTCGCGTCGGCGAGCACGAGCATCGCATCCTTGCCGCCGACCTCGATCGTCGCGCGCTTGAGCTCCCGCGCGCAGGCCTCGCCCACGTCGCGCCCCGCCTGTGAGGAGCCGGTGAAGCGGACGTGCGCGACGTCCGCCGAGACGAGCGCGCGCGCCGTCTCCGGACCGCCGTGGACAATCTGCAGCAGTCCCTCCGGCAGGCCCGCCCGGACGAAGACGCGGGCGATCCGCTCGGCCTCGAGCGCGGCCAGCGGCGACGGGTGCAGGACGGCGCCGTTGCCGCCCATGAGCGCGATCGCGACGTCGCCGAGCGGCGTCGCGAACGGCTCGGCCCCGGGGGTCAGCACCGCGACGACCCCGAGCGGCTCGAACGTCAGCCGCGCGCGCTTGACCGGCTGCAGCGTCCGCGACAGCCCGACGCGATCGGGCGCGAGGACCCGCGGCGCCGCCTCGGCGAGCCACTGCAGCGTCTCGACGGCGGGCAGCAGCTCCATCGTCTGCACCTCAGCCAGCGGCCGCCCCTGCTCGCGGACGATGACCGGCACAAGCTCGTCCCACTCGTCGACGACCGCCTGCGCGGCACGCACGAGGTAGCGCGCGCGGTCGCTGAGGCGCAGCTGGGCCCAGAGCTGCTGGACCTCGGCCGCCCCCGCGACGGCGGCGGGCACGTCGGCCGGGTCCGTCGCGGCGAGCGTCCCGAGGTGGGTGCCGTCGATCGGGCTGATCGACTCCAGGCGCGGGGCGGCGGCTGCGGGCACCGGCATCGCGGCGATTCTCTCAGGCGACGGCGAGCGGAGCGGCCCGGAGCTTTCCGGCCGGGCCGCCGCCGGGCCGCGATCAGCGCGAGGCGCAGAGGGCGTAGATGCTGCCCGTCGTCTCGTTGGCGCTGGCGTTCGTCCGCGGTCGGAAGCGGACCTTCGGGGCACCGAGCGTCGGGGCGTCGGCGGCGAGTGTGAGCTCTCACACCCGTCCTACGTCCGCCCGCGCGCCTCCCGGATCGCCTGCAGGCGCTCGCGCAGCTCCGACTCCTGGTCGTCGGGCTCGTAGAAGCGCGTGCCGGCGACCTCCTCGGGCGCGACCTCCTGGGGCCCGAGGTGCCCGGGGTGGTCGTGCGGGCTGTCGTAGCCGACCGCCTGCGAGCGCACCTGCGGCGGCGGCGCGGCGGCGCCGAAGCGGCGGACGTGCTCGATCGCGGCGCCGATCGAGCGCGTGGCGGCCTTCGACTTCGGCGCGAGCGCGAGGTAGATCGTCGCCTGCGAGAGCGCGTGGATGCACTCCGGCAGCCCGACGTGCTCGACCGCGGCGGCCGCCGCGGTCGCGACGACGAGTGCCTGCGGGTCGGCGTTTCCGATGTCCTCGGAGGCGAGGATGACCATCCGGCGCACGAGGAAGCGCGCGTCCTCGCCGCCCTCGAGCATGACCGCGAGGTAGTACAGCGCGGCGTCGGGATCGGACGCCCGCGTGGCCTTGATCCACGCCGAGATGTAGTCGTAGTGCTGGTCGCCGGCGCGGTCGTAGCGCAGCGCTTTGCGCTGCAGCGCCTCCTCGGCGCCCTCGAGCGTCACCTCCGCCCCCTCGCCGGCGCTCGCGCAGGCGAGCTCGAGCGCGGCCAGCGCCGTGCGCGCGTCGCCGCCGGCGCGGCCGGCGAGGAAGGCGAGCACCTCGTCGGGCACCCGGGCGGCGGTGCATTCCCCGCGCTCGAGCGCCCGCCGCAGGACCGTCTCGATCTCGCCGGCATCCAGCGCGTGCAGCTCGTAGACCTGCGTGCGGCTCAGCAGCGCGGCGTTGACCTCGAAGTACGGGTTCTCGGTCGTCGCGCCGATGAGTGTCACGAGCCCCTCCTCGACCGCCGGCAGGAGAGCGTCCTGCTGAGCCTTGTTGAAGCGGTGGATCTCGTCGAGGAAGAAGACCGTGCCCTGGCCGCCGGCCTGGCGGCGGTGCGTGGCGCGCTCGATGATGGCGCGAACCTCGGCACGACCGGCCTGCACGGCGCTGAGCTCCTCGAACGCCGCCCGCGCCGACCCGGCGACGATCCGCGCGAGCGTCGTCTTGCCGCTGCCCGGCGGGCCGTGGAGGACCATCGAGTGCGGCCGGCCCTCGGCGATCGCGCGGCGCAGCGCCGTCGGCTCGCCCGGCGTACCGAGGAGGTGCTCCTGGCCGACGAGCTCGTCGAGCGTGCGCGGGCGCATCCGCACGGCCAGCGGCGCTTCCTCCGGCGGCACCGTCGTGGAGGTCGTCGCCGGCGGGTCGCCGGTCGGAAAGAGCTGGTCGCTCATCGCGAGTTCGCACCGGCCGTGGTCGAGCAATGGCGCGCTGTCATCGCGAGCGTCCCCGCCGCGAGTTCGCACGGGCTGTGGTCGAGCAATGGCGCGCTGTCATCGCGAGCGTCCCCGCCGCGAGTTCGCACCGGCTGTGGTCGAGCAATGGCGCGCAGTCATCGCGCAAGTATCGTCGCGCGCGCCGTGGAGCTCGTCGCCTTCGCGATCTGGTGCTTCCTCGTCGCGCTCGCGGGCGGGCTCGTCGGGCTCGTGCTGGGCAACATCCGGCTCCCGGCGACGCTGCTCGTCGCGCCGAACGTCGCGGCCGGCGGCGGCGCGAACCTTCTCATCAGCGCCGCCTCGGCCGCCGCGGCGGCGGTGGCCCACGTGCGCGCCGGGCGGGTGAACTGGCGCCTGTTCTGGTGGATGCTGCCGCCGTCGATCGCGGGCGCCGTGGCCGGCGGCTACCTCGCGGGGATCATCGACGAGGACCTGCTGCTCGCGTGCATCGCGGCGGTGCTCCTCTACAGCGGTGTCGACCTCCTGCGCTGGCGGCCGCGACCTGCGCCGCCGGGAGCGCAGCCGCCGGGCGGGGACTTCGACCGCGCCGCTGCCGTCGTCAGCGGTGCGGTCATCGGCCTGCTCGGCGGCCTCGTCGGTCTGATCCTCGGCTCGCTGCGCCTTCCCGCGCTCATCCGCCGCGTCGGCGAGCCGCCGCACACCGCGGTCGGCACCAACCTCGTCCTCGGGGTCTGCGTCGGCGCCGCCGGCGCGCTCGGGCATCTGCCCTCGGGCGCGCCCGACTGGCGCGCCGCCGCGGTCGGCGCCGCCGCGTCCCTGCCGGGCGCGCTGCTCGGGGCGCGCCTGACCGGGCGCCTGTCGGAGATCGAGCTCGTGCGCTGCGTCGGCGCGATCCTGCTCGTCGCGGCGACGGCGATGGTCGTGCAGATCCTCGTCTGAGGACGTCGCCGCGGCCCGGCGCGACGTGGCCGAGCCGCCGCTATCGTCGCGTCCATGACGCTCGGCCGCACGGCGGTGACGTGCGCCGCGATCCTGCTCGCGGCGATCGCGCCGGCGTCCTGCGGCGGCGACAACGCGGGGTCGACCGGCGACGCGGTCGCTGGCAAGCGCCTCTTCGCCGAGAACGGGTGCGCCGGCTGCCACACCTTCGCCACCGCCGGATCGACGGGCACGGAGGGCCCGGACCTCGACGCGGCCCGGCCGAGCCAGCGGATGGTCGTGCGCCAGCTGCGCCATCCGGGCGGGCTCATGCCGAGCTTCGCGGGCCGGCTGTCGGAGCGCGAGATGCGCGACCTGGCGGCGTTCGTCGGTGCCGGGCGCAGCTCGGGCAAGGCCGTCGCGGCGCCGTTTGCACCCGATGACAAGCGGCTCTCCGACTGCAGCGACGCCGGCGCCGAGTGCCTCGAGCAGGCCTTCGGCAACCTGACGTTCAACCAGGGCCCCAAGATCGCGCTCGCGCGGTTGCAGGCGACGCTGCAGGCCGACCGCGCGGTCCAGGTCGACTGCCACCGCATCGCGCACCGGATGGGCTCGGCCGCCCTGTCGCGCTTCGACGATCGCGTCGCTCCGGCGTTCGTCGCCGGCTCGCCCATCTGCGCGTCGGGCTACTACCAC
>Ga0136617_10002894_pt1 | contig 15313 bp, 17 predicted proteins | sample AntDrymUQ3222106_2_FD_129672 | JGI IMG/M metagenome (GOLD analysis project Ga0136617, IMG submission 129672) | Polar desert sand microbial communities from Dry Valleys, Antarctica - metaG UQ322 (21.06) | ecosystem: Environmental > Terrestrial > Soil > Desert | place: Antarctica: Dry Valley...
ATCGCGGAGGCGCTGCCGCTGCGCCACTTCGTCGAGATCGTGAACGGGATCGTCCTCGACGGCGAGCACGTGTGGGAGCGGCCCGGCGCAGTCGCCTTCCTGCTCGCATGGGGGATCGTCGGACTCGTGGTCGCCCTGCGGCGCTTCGGCTGGGAGCCGCGCGAGCGCTAAGTCAGGGCGCCGACTGCACACCGCACGTTGCCTCGCAGCCGTTCCGTTCGGCGAGGAGGGTGCGGAGATAGCTCTCGGCCGGCCGCGCGCTGAGCTCGAGCCACCCCTGTCCAGCCTGGCGCGCGGCGAGCATCCAGGCGGCGCGCTCGACGCGGTAGAGCGTGGAGATCGGCGCAACGGGAAGGCGGCCCTAGCCGGTGAAGAACGCCGGGGCGTCGCTGCGCGCTCCTCGAAGCGGAAGACGTCGAGCTGCACCCGATCCCAGTCGGGATCGTCGCGATCCGTGTGCTCCCAGGCGAGGATCGCCATGCAGTCCAGACTCCGCTACGTGCGATCCAGTGTGACCGTCTGATTCTCAGTCACCAGAGGGCGGCTGTGCCGGCCCCGCGCCGGCGGCTGCCCGCGGCCGAAAGACGCTCGGTTGCAGGCCTGTCTGCGAGCGATACCCATCCGCCGCGCGCTCGGCGACGCCCGCGGCGGCCTCGACGTCGGCGAGGGCGACCACGCACCCGCCGAAACCCGCGCCCGTGAGACGCGCTCCGAGCGCGCCCGCATCCTCGAGCGCTTCGCACAGCGCGTCGAGCTCCGGGGTCGAGACGCAGAAGTCGTCGCGGAGGCTCCTCTGGCTCTCGGACAGGAGGGCCCCGAGCCGGGCGAAGTCCCTGTGTTGAAGCGCGTCCACGGTCTGGTCAACCCGCGCGATCTCGCTCACGACGTGACGCCCGAGCGGATCCCCCCGCACCTGGGCGGCTGTCGCGTCGCGGAGGGCCGGGACGCCGAGCCGAGCAGCCAGAGCCTCGCACGCGGCGCGCCGGTCACCGTATGCGCTCGCCTCGAGGGAGCGCCGGACGCCGGAGTGGACCACGATGACGCTGACCGTGGCGGGCATGGGGATCGGGCGAACGTCGAGCGTGCGGCAATCGATTCGAAGCGCTGCCCCCTCTCGACCGGCGAGGGAGCACAACTGATCCATGATTCCCGACCGCACCGACGTCGCGAGCTGCTCCGCGCGCTGGCAGGCGCGGGCGAGCTCGTGCGGCGAGAGGATGCTCCCGGCCGCATCGGCGAGCGCGAGCGCGCAGGCCACCTCGAGGGCGGCGCTCGACGAGAGGCCGGCGCCGGGAGGACCGAGGACACGAGCACCGCCTCGAGACCCACCGGGCGCCTCCCGAGCTCTGCGAGCGCACGCATCACCCCCGCGACGTAGCGGCCCCACCCCGGGCTCACGCCGCTCGGCTCGTCCTCCCCGTCTGCGGCAATCTCCACAACGTTCCGACCCGGCCTCTCGTCGAGGGAGCGAACCCGTACGCGGCCGTCGGACCTGGGGTGAGCCGCGATCACCGCCTCCCGGTCGATCGCCATTGGCAGGACGAGGCCGTCGTTGTAGTCCGTGTGGTCGCCCATGAGGTTGACGCGGCCGGGGGCTCTGAACCAGCGTGCCTCCTCCGGCTTTGCGAGGGCGCCGGCGACCCGTTCGACCGGATCGCTCAAGGGCGCACGGCCGGCTCGATCCTGCCCCACACCTCGCCGAGGCTCACCGTTCCGGCCAACCCGCGCAGGACGACCTCGTCGCCGTCCTGGAGGAAGGTGCGGGTGCTGCCGTCGCTCAGCGTCAAGGGCTCAGAGCCGTTCCAGGTGAGCTCGATCAGGCTGCCCCGGGAGTCGGGCTCCGACCCCGAGATCGTGCCCGAGGCGAGGAGGTCGCCGGTCCGGAGGCTCGCGCCGTTGACCGTCGCATGGGCGACCTGCTGGTCGATCGTCCAGTAGAGATCCCGCGCGTTCGTACGGGAGACGACATCGGGAGGATCGCCCCGCTCGGCCATCGCGCGGGAGCGGATTCCGACCTCGAGCGCGAGGTCGAGGGCGGCTGGCTCCGAGCGCTGGAGGTAGGGCAATACTGCCGGCTCTTGCGCAGGCCCTGGAATCCGGAAGGGCTCGAGCGCCGCCAGGGGGACGACCCAGGGGCTGATCGACGTCGCGAACGACTTCCCCAGGAACGGCCCGAGCGGCTGGTACTCCCAGGCCTGGATGTCCCGGGCGCTCCAGTCGTTCACGAGCACCACGCCGAAGACGTGCTCGGCCACTCTGTCGGCGGGCACCGGCTCGCCCAGCCTGCTCGGAACGCCGACGACGAAGCCGAGCTCGAGCTCGATGTCGAGGCGGCGGCTCGGGCCGAAGCGCGGCTCGTCGGCGTCGGCAGGCTTCGACTGCCCGCTCGGGCGGACGACCGGCGTCCCGCCCACGACAACCGTTCCGGCACGGCCGTGGTAGCCGACCGGGAGGTGGCGCCAGTTCGGGAGCAGCGGATCGCCACCAGGCCGGAAGAGCCGCCCGAGGTTCGTCGCGTGCTCGAGCGAGGAGTAGAAGTCGACGTAGTCGGCGACCTCGAAGGGCAGGTGGAGGGTGGCTTCCGAGAGCGGCACGAGAGCCGACTCGCCTCCTCCGCCCGAGAGCAGCTCGGTCAGTCGGTGGCGGACGCGGGCCCACGCGTCCGGGCCGCGCGCGAGGAAGGGATTGATGACGGGCGCCTCGAACACGCCCCCCTCGGCGACCAGGCCGGCTCGTTCGAGCGCCGCGAGGTCGAGCACAGAGTCGCCGAACGCCACGCCGATACGAGGTGACTCGGTGCCGATGCTGAAGGCGCCGTAGGGCAGGTTCTCGAGCCCGAACGGGCTCACAGGGGGAGGACGCCGAGGGCCCTCAGATCCTCGACCGGCTCGGCGAAGCTGCAGCTTCCGAAGCCGACAAAGAAATGCCGTCCCCGCTCGACATCGCCCTGATCGACCAGCAGGTCGCGCCAGCCGAAGAGATCGCGGTCGAGGACGAAGGCCTCGGGATCCCGCTCCTCGAGCACCTCGATGAGCTGGTCGTTCGTCACGAGTCCGTTCGCCAGGAATACCGACGCTGCCAGCAGGTTGAGGAAGCCGTGCTCGGTGAAGCCGGTCGCGGGGTTGACGTGGCGGACGGGATGGTGGAGGCCGGCGGTGGCCTTGTACCAGACGCCGGAGGCGGCGCAAGCGGCCAGGAAGTGCGCAACCCGCTCGGGCGGGGGGAAGGCTTCGGCCGTCGCTCCGCCGCAGCGAAGCTTCATCGCCGACCAGTGCATGAGGAGGCGCCTGTGGCGCTCGTTGTCGGCGGCCACGGCGCCCACGACTTCGTCGACGCGATCCGCCGTCTCGAAGAACCCCGTCCCGGAATGGCTCTCCCGGGCGAATCGCTCGACGAAGCTCGTCACGTCCTCCTCCGGCGGCACGCGAACCTCGAAGGCTTGGGCGAGGAGGCGCTCGTCCTCGGGCTGCCGCAGGGGCCTGCCGTCGTCGAGCACGACGCTGAGCTCGACTCGCTCCCCGGGATGCAGAGCGGCCGAGAGCTCCTCGAGCCGCGACGCGGGACAGACGAAGCGCCCCAGCATCCACCCTTCCGCGCCGGCCGCCGCCTCGCGGTGCAGCTCGAGCGCTCGCTCCATCCCGTGGGTCGCCGGAGGAAAGAGCGCCGCGTGGTCGATCAGCCCGGCGAGGAGCGTGCGGCGAAGATCGTTCCGCGTCTGGAGCGCGGCGCTCAGAAGTGGCTCGTGACTCCCGCCGGATCCTCCTCGGGCGTCGCGGCGGTCGCCGGCTCGTCGTACCAGCTATAGGCGTAGCGGCCGTCGTCGAGATCCCGAGCCAGCGTGGTCAGGCGCAGCGGATGGAAGGTGTCGCACATGACCGCGAGCTCGTGCGTCTCCGTCATCCCGATCGACCGCTCGGCAAGCCCGGGGTGCGGGCCGTGCGGGATGCCGGAGGGATGGAGCGTCACCGAGCCGACCTCGATCCCGCGCCGCGAGCCGAAGTTCCCGGAGACGTAATAGATCATCTCCTCGGAGTTCAGGTTCGAGTGGTGGTAGGGAATCGGGATCGCGAGCGGGTCGAAGTCGAGCTTCCGGGGGCAGAACGAGCAGATCACGAAATTGTGACCCTGGAAGGTCTGGTGGGCGGGCGGCGGCTGGTGGATGCGGCCGGTGATCGGCTCGAAGTCGTGGATCGAGAACGTCCACGGGTACACGTAGCCGTCCCAGCCGACGACATCGAACGGGTGGTAGTCGAGCACGTAGCTCTGGAAGCCGTCGCGGACGCGCACCTTGACGACGAAGTCGCCGCGCTCCCGGTGGGTGTGGAGCTCCGTCGGAGGATGGATGTCGCGGTGGTAGTACGGCGCGTGCTCGAGCAGCTGCCCGTACTCGTTGCGGTAGCGGCGCGGGATCTCCATCAGGCCGGGCGACTGGAAGACGAGGTGGCGCTGCTCGCCCTCGGCCCGGAAGCGGTAGGTCGTCCCGCGCGGGATCACGACGTAGTCCCCCGGGCCGTACGGGAGGTCGCCGTAGATCGTCTCGAGCGTCCCCGCGCCCTCGTGGACGAACACGATCTCGTCGCCCTCGCCGTCCCGGTAGAAGTACTCGGTGGGCTCGCTCGGACGGCAGAGCGAGATCTCCACGTCGTCGTTCCACATGAGCAGACGGCGGCCGGAGATCGCATCGCCCTCGGGCGGCAGCCCCACCGTCTTCAGGTGGCGATGGGCGTGCGCGTTCGGCACCCACTCGTCCCGCCTGATCGGCTCGAAGTCGCCGAGCTCCTTGATCCGGCAGGGCGAGGTCAGGTGGTACAGGATCGATTCGTTCCCGGAGAAACCCTCGAGGCCCATGACCTCCTCCGTGAGGAGCGTCCCGTTGTCGCGGAACTGGATGTGGCGCTTGCGCGGAACCTCGCCGCGCCGCTGATACGTGGGCATCGGGCCGCCTTCCCGTTCACAGTGATGGTCGCGTTCGCTCCGCGCCAGCCTAGCCGCTCGCCGGTGGGAGGGAGGCGTAAAATCGCCGTCGTGCAGCGACTCCTGAACGCGCGCGGCCGCGAGGTCGTCGATCTCGCCGGACGGCTCGCCGACGTCTTCGCCGGACGGGCGGAGGTCTTCGACCGCGAGAACCGGTTTCCGTTCGAGAACTACGAGGATCTCCGCCGCTCCGGCTACCTCGAGCTGACGGTGCCGGAGGAACTCGGCGGCTTCGGTGCGGGCCTGGAGGAGCTCGTGCTCGCCCAGGAGCGGCTCGCGCAGGGAGACGCCTCGACCGCCCTCGCCGTCAACATGCACGTCTCGCCGGTCGGGCAGTGGGCGAGCGTCTGGCGCGAGACGCGCGATCCCCGCCTGGAGGAGCTGCTGCGCGGGGTCGCGGCGGGGGAGGTGATCTGGGCCTCGCTCACCTCCGAGCGGGGCGTGGAGAACACGATGAGCAACGCGAACACCCGCGCAGTCCGCGCCGACGGCGGCTTCCGGGTGAGCGGCACCAAGATCTTCTGCACGAACTCGGAGATCTGCACGCACTTCTCGTTCAGCGCGCGCTACGACGATCCCGACACCGGTCCGCGCCTCGGCATCTTCCGCACGCCGAAGGACGCGGAGGGCCTCGAGTTCATCCGCACCTGGGACACGCTCGGCATGCGCGGCACCCAGTCGAACGACCTCGCGCTCGAAAACGTCTTCGTGCCGGAGGACGCGCTCTTCCACTCCCTGCCGGTGAATCACCTCGACGCGCGCGTCCTGAAGACGCAGTACGCGTGGGCGATCGCCACCTTCGGCGCCGTCTACCTCGGCATCGCAGCGGGGGCGATGGAGTGGGCGAAGGCGGGCGTCGTCAAGCGCGGCCGTGCGGACGACCCCCTCGTCCAGGATCGCTTCGCGCAGATGGAGATCCTGCTCGAGACCGCACGGGCGGTGCTGACGACGCACTGCCAGGCGACCGACTCGGGGTTCCTCTTCGAGGGGGGCAGCGTGCAGGAGGGCTTCGCGCGCGGCGGTCTCTCGAAGATCGTGCCCTGCAACAACGCGGTCGAGATCATGCGACTGATCGTCGACGTGATCGGCGGGCCGACGTACATGCGCAGCCAGCCCTTCGAGCGCATGTGGCGCGACGTCCAGGCGGGCGTGATCATGCCGATGACGAACCTGCAGGCGAGCCGGATGCTCGGGATGACCTCGCTCGGGCTCGAGGTCGCGCCCTCGATCGGCTTCGACGAGACGGGCCCGGGCAGCCGGCCGAAGAACGTCGTCGCATAGTGCCGGAGGTCGCGTTCGCCGAGCGGACGCTGGCCGGGCTGCTCGAACGCCGGGCCGAGGAGTGGGGCGCGAAGCCGCTCGTGCGCTGGGCGGGCGGTGAGCGCAGTTACGCCGAGATGCGGGATGCGGCGGCGGCGCTTGCCGGAACGTTGCGCGGCGCCGGCGTAGAGCCCGGAGACCGCGTCGCCGTCATGGCCTCGAACCGGATCGAGCTCCTCGACCTGTGGCTCGCCTGCGCGTGGCTCGGCGCGGTCTTCGTCCCGATCAACGCGGCTGCTCGCGGCGCCGGGCTCGCGCACGTCCTCTCGAGTTCCGATCCCCGGTTGGTCGTCGTCGAGGAGGCGCTCGCCGCGGCGCTTCCGCCGCTCGACCACGTCTCGCGGCTCGAGGAGGTAGGGCCCGGCCGGTCGATTCCGCCGCACCGTTCACATCCCGGCGACACGCTCGCGCTCCTCTACACCTCCGGCACGACCGGCCCGGCGAAGGGCGTCTGTTGTCCCCACGCGCAGCTCTACTGGTACGGCGTCCACACCGCCCGCGCGCTCGGCGTGACGAGTGACGACGTCCTCTACACCGTCCTCCCGCTCTTCCATATCAACGCGCTGAACACGTTCTGGCAGGCGCTCCTGCACGGAGCGACGTTCGCGCTCGGCACGCGCTTCTCGGCCTCACTCTTCCTCGACGAGCTGCGCGCAGCCGAGGCCACCGTCACCTACACCCTCGGCGCGATGGTGACGATCCTTCTGACGCGCCCGTCCTCGCCGGCCGACCGCGACCACCGGATGCGGATCGCCCTCTCCCCCGGCACGCCGCTCCCCGAGGCGGCCCGCTTCACCGAGCGGTTCGGCTGGGAGCTTGTCGACGGGTACGCCTCGACCGAGACCAACCTCGCGTTCTCGAGCCGGGTGCCCGGGCAGATGGGAACGCTCGTGGACGGCTTCGAGGCGCGCGTGGTCGACGAGCACGACTGCGGGCTCCCGTCCGGTGTTCCGGGCGAGCTGCTCCTGCGTGCGCGAGAGCCGTACGCCTTCTCGACGGGATACTTTCGCCTGCCGGAGCAGACGGTCGAGTCGTGGCGGAATCTCTGGTTCCACACCGGCGATCGGGTCGTCCGCGGCGAAGATGGTGTATTCCGCTTCCTCGACCGCCTGAAGGACGCGATCCGGCGGCGCGGCGAGAACATCTCCGCCTACGAGGTCGAGCAGGTGCTCCTCACCCACGCTGACGTCGAAGGCGCCGCGGTCGTGCCGGTGGCGTCGGAGCTCGCCGGCGACGAGGAGGTGATGGCATTTGTCCTTCTGCGCGCCGATGCCGAGACCGACCACCCCGCCCTGATAGCGCACTGTGAGGGACGGCTCGCCTACTTCGCCATCCCGCGCTTCGTCGAGCTCGTCGACGAGCTGCCGCTGACCGAGAACGGCAAGGTGCGCAAGTTCGTCCTGCGCGAGCGCGGCGTCGGGGAGGCGACGTGGGATCGCGAGGCGGCCGGCTACGTGCTCTCGCGCCGGTAGAGCCGCGCCACCGGCGCGCCACCGTCGAGCTCGAGCTCGACCCGGGCGCCCCGTTCGGCTCGCTGATCGAGACGGACGATGATCGGATGGCCGCCGTCGAATCGGACACTCCCGAGCGGCACAGCGTTGAGGAGTGCGGCTCCGGGCACGCGCCGGAGGAGCGTCGCCTCCTCGACGACGCCGCCCGAGACCTCCCCGAGCGCGACCTCCGAGCTCCCGCAGCGGGCGCACAGCAGCCGCTCGGGAAAGAAGCGCGCGTCACAGCCTGCGCACACCGTGATCGGAATCACGGTGCCGCCTCGAGCACGGCCGCGTTGGCGCAGGCGCCGTAGCGGTAGGCGACCATCCCGTACCCGCTGACCACCGCCGTTCGGGCCCCCCCCACCTGGCGGTGTCCGGCCTGGCCCCGCAGCTGGAGGACAGCCTCGACGAGCCCGTGCATCCCCCCTGCCGCCCCGGCTTGCCCCGCCGAGAGCTGGCCTCCCGAGGTGTTCACCGGGAGACGCCGTGTCGCGATCTCCGTGTCGACGAAGCGCGCGAGGCTTTCCCCCGAGACCAAGCCGAGATCGGCGAGCTGGACGAGCACCATCGCCGGATAGTCGTCGTAGACACTGACCAGATCCATGTCGCCGGGACCGACACCGGCGTCTTCCCAGAGGCGGCCGGGAAGCCCGCTCACGAGGCCGTCGCCCTCCTGCCCGTCAGGGTTGTAGGACGCGGCGAGGGCGCGGATGCGGACGCCCGGGCGGTCGCGGGCGACCACGACGGCATCGGCGCCGCAGACGATCGGGACGCAGTCGAAGCGGCCGAGCGGGTCAGCGACGAGCGGCGCCGAGAGGTAATCGACCATCGTCAGCGGAGCGCGGTAGACGGCACCCGGATTGAGCCCCGCCCAGGCGCGCTGGGCGATCGCAACGGCCCCATAGGTCTCGCGCGCCAGACCGTGCCTGAGCATGTGCCTGCGGGTGAGAAGGGCGAAGAGCGAGTTCGGGCCGCCGAACGGCAATGGCGCCAGATGGTCGCGCGTGGCCACGTTGTAACCGTCGACGAGGCGGCGGAAATCGTCCGTGCCGAGCACGTCTCCGGCGAGCAGGACGACGACATCGGCGTCCCCGGCCTCGACGGCCCGGCGAGCATGCGCGAGCATGTTGAGCGCCGACGCACCGCCGTTCGTGTCCTCGGTCAACCAGCGCAGGCGAAGGCCGAGGCGCCACGCGAGGTCGATCGCGTGATCGGGCGCGAGCGAGAACGAGGCGACGCCGAGACCGTCGACGTCTCGCGGCTCGAGGCCGGCGCTTGCAAGGGCACGCAGGAAGGCGTCGCGGAGAAGCTGAGCAGTGGTCGTGCCGGGCTCGGCGCGGCGTCGGTAGGGGCTCTCGGCCGCGCCGACGATGAGCGCTTCGGCCACGGCGCCGATCCTACGCCAGCCTCGCGCCTGCTCCCTATGCTGCGCCGGTGCGCCGCTTCAACATCTTCAAGGCCGAGGTCGAGCACGACGTCGAGGATCCGGACGGCTACAGGGGCGGCGGAATCCGGATCGCCCCGCTGCTCGGAGCCGCCATGCTCGGCGCGACGCTCTACGAGCTGCCGCCGGGACAGGCGATCTGTCCGTACCACTACGAGTACGGCAACGAGGAATGGCTCGTCGTGCTGAGCGGCCGCCCCTGGCTCCGGCACCAAGACGGAGAGGAGACCCTGGAACCCGGAGATGCCGTCTGCTTTCCCGTCGGGCCGGAGGGCGCGCATAGTGTCCGAAACCGGAGCGACGAGACGGTCCGCGTCCTCATGCTCTCGACGCAGAACGAGCCTTCCGTGGCCGTCTATCCCGACAGCGACAAGCTGGGAGTCTGGCCGGGCGACTCCCGGGACAACCTCATGGTGCGGCGCGAGAGCGGGGTCGACTACTGGGACCGGGAGCCGTAGCCGCAGGCAGTTCGAGGGACTGCAGCACGGCCTCCGCGAAACGATCCGGAAGCCCATCCGGGAGCGGCACCATCCCGCCCTCGATGTCGACGATGCGCGAGCCGGGCAGCCGGCCGGCGAGCCGGGTGACGTGCTCGTAGGCGAAGCGGTCGTCGCTCGCGCGGATCAGGAGCACAGGCGCACGGACGAGCCCGATCCGCTCCCCCATGCGATACCGGTAGACCGCCCGGTGCCCCTCCTCGCGCCGCGGGCCCGCGCGGAGAGCGTCGACGACGAAGCGCTCGAGCAGGTCGATGCGCCCGGGTGGGTAGAACGCCTGGCGGAAGCGCCAGAGCCCGACGAGGTGCTCGCCGTCCTCGCTCGTCGGAACACGGTCGACCCCCGGCCCCGCGGCGCGCTCCTGCCGGAAGGCGTCGTCGACCCACGGCGTGGAGGAGAGGGCGAGCCGCTCCACGAGCTCGGGTCGACGAGCCGCGAGCTCGAGCGCGATCACTCCGCCGGTGTGGTGTCCGACGATCGACGCCCGCTCGACGCCGAGCGCGTCGAGGAAATCGCCCGCCGCCTCCGCGTAGCGCTCGATCGAATCCTCACCCGTCTCGTTGACCGAGTCGCCGAAGCCGAGCGTGTCCATCGCAATCGCCCGGACCGCGTGGCCAAGGAGAGGCAGCACGTCGCGGTACTCGTCCCATGAGCGCGGTGTCTGGTGCAGGAGCAGAAAGGGCGCTCCGGCGCCCGCCTCGGCGTAGTGGATGGTGCCGCCCGGAACGGCGAGGAAGCCGCGGCGAACACCGAGCCGCGTTGCTCCCGTGGTCACGGCCGGTGGAGTCGTCTGCTTCAGAGCAGCTTAGAGCCAGACGCCAAACGGGCGCTCGGCGAACCAGAGGCGTCCGATCGTCTCCCCGCGGTCGTTGTCCAGCGCAAACACATGGTTGCCTTCGGTCGGCCTGCCGTCCCGTAGGAGAGCGCCGTGGTCCCGCGCCGCCTTTGCCTCAGCCTCGTCCGGCGTCAGGCCGGCGTGGCGCTGGAGATCGCTGACGTAGAAGCGCCGCGAGGCCGCGATCCACCCGGGCAGCTCGCTCTCGTCGAGCTCTCTCAGGTGGACGGGCACGGGGCCAGTATCACGGCTAATAGTCCGTCCGCACGTTGAGCAGCGGCTCGCCTGCCGCATAGCGGCGGATCTGATCGCCGGCGAAGCGATAGGAGCGTGCCTGCAACGCCGAAACGGAACCCGCGACGTGGGGCGTGATCAGCACCCCGGGGGCGCTCCAGAGGGAGTGGTCGGGCGGAAGCGGCTCGGGGTCGGTCACGTCGAGGGCAGCGCGCAGCCGTCCGGCTCGGAGCTCGCGCTCGAGCGCCCCCGTGTCGACGAGCTTCCCGCGCGCCGCGTTCACGAGCAGCGCTCCGTCCGGCATCCGAGCGAGGAACGCCGCGTCGACCAGCCCCTCGGTCTCGGCGGTGAGCGGCAGGAGGAGGACGACGACGTCGGCCTCGGGCAGCAGCTCCGGTACGCGCTCGAGTGGCTCCACACCGGGCCGGGCGTGCCTGGCGACCCCGACCGTCCTCGCTCCGAAGGGAGCCAGGCGCGCCTCCAGCGCCCGCCCGATCGAGCCGTGTCCCAGGACGAGCACCGTCGCACGTTCCAGGTCGTCGATCGAGCCCAGCGGGGAAGGACCCGTGGCCGTGCCCTCGTTGACGTCCCCTTCCCACCGACCTCTTCGCTGCAGCTCGCAGAACTCGGGTAGGCGCCGGCGCAGCGCGAGGATCATCGCGACCACCCACTCCGCCACCGGCGTGTCGTGAATCCCGCTGCCGTTGCAGATCGTGATCCCTTCCGGTACGAAGGGAAGCAACCACTCGACGCCCGCGCTCGGGGTCTGGATCACCCGCAGAGCCGGCAGCGCCTCGAGGGGCGGAGGTGGCTCGAACCCGAGCACGAGCAGCTCCGCATCGGGACTCGGCTCACGGACGAGCTCCACACCGTCCGGAAGCGGGCCGAGCAGCTCCGTGGGCGCGTCGGCCGGGACGACGACCTTCACGAGCCGAGCATAGGACGTTTGACGCCCGAGCCCGGTGGAATCGTAGGAGCATGTCGCTGGAACTCACGAAGCGCGCCGCCGAGGCCATGAGTGTGCTCGAGCCCGTGAGCGACCGCCTCCAGGAGGCGGTGCGAAACGCGATCGCGGCCGCGCCGGTCGGCGTGGGGAACGCGCTCGACGGCACGTGGCTCGGCGCGCCGCTGCACCCGGCTCTCACCGACGTCCCGGTGGGCGCGTGGACCGCCGGCGCCGTGCTCGACGTCCTCGAGGTCGCGACCGGATCGGAGGCCCTCCGGCGGTCGGCCGACGGGGCACTTGCGGTCGGCGTCGCGGGAGCCATCCCGGCGGCGCTCACCGGCCTCTCGGACTGGCGCTACCTCCGCGGTGAGTCGAAGCGCGTGGGCTCGCTCCACGCGATCCTGAATTCCGCGGGATTGACGTTGAACACGCTCTCCATCGTCCTCCGTCTGACCGGCCGCCGCAACCTCGCTCGGCCGCTGTCGTGGGCCGGGTACGCGATTGCCGCAAGCGCCGCTCACGTCGGCGGCGAGCTCAGCTTCGGGCTCGGCGTCCGCCACAACCGCACGGTCGGTCTGCGGCTGCCGAGCGAGTGGACTGCCGCCCTCGACGAGAGCGACCTCCAGGCATCGGTGCTCGCGAAGGCGACGATCGACGGCACCGGCATCCTCATCGCACGTTCGCAGGCCGGCGAGCTCTGCGCGCTCGCGAACGTCTGCAGCCACCTCGGCGGGCCGCTCGACGAGGGCACGCGCGAGGGAGACAGCATCGTCTGCCCCTGGCACGGCTCGCGCTTCGACCTCTGTTCGGGCAAGGTGGAACGGGGGCCCGCCGTCTTTCCCCAGCCTCGCCTCGAGACACGCGTGCGCGAAGGCGTCGTCGAGGTGCGGCAGCAGCCTGACTGACCCGCCCTCTCGGCTCATCCTGGCGGCTGGTCGAAGAAGGCGAAGAGTCCTCCGCCCGGCGCGAGCCACGGCTCGACGAAGCTGCGCGCACGCTCGGGATCGCGGTGGAAGAGGCCGACGCGAACGGCGAAGATGGTGTCGAAGCGGCGGTCTCCCAGGTCGAGGTGCTCGAGGGCCGCGACCAGGAACTCGGCTTTGCCGGCCTCGATGAACGCCGCGTTTCGGCGTGCAGCGGCCTCGATCATCTTCGGTGAGCGGTCGATCGCTGTCAGACGGCCTCCGTCGAGGCGCTCACAGACGAGCGTCGCCGCGACTCCGTGGCCGCACCCGATCTCGAGAACCCGGTCGTCGGGGCGGATGTCGAGTTGGTCGATGACCGATCGCAGTCGCTCAGACCCGCGCACGGTTCTCGACCAGCGTGATCGTGTTGCCCTCGGGGTCCGTGATGGTCGCGAAGAGGACCTTCTCGGACGTCGTATCGTCGATCCCTCCGGGAGTGAGCCCTCGTTGCTCGAGGGCGGCGACGTGCTTCTCCAGATCGTCCACGGCGAGCGTCAGCAGCGCCTTGCCGGCACGGTCGGCTTCGCGGATGAGCTGGATCGACCCGGTCCCGGCGAAACGCCACTCGGCCAGGCCGTCCATCGGGATGTGGTCGGCGGGGCGTCCGAGGAGGCGCTCGTACCAGGGGAGCGCCGCGTCCAGGTCGGCCACGGCGACGCCCGCGAGGACGGTGTCGATGAAACTGGAGTGCGCCTCCATCCACGCCTGCCACACCGGCTCCTCGCGGGCAGCAACCGTGGCGGCCTCGTCGCCGAAGAGGTAGCCCTGGAGGCTCGTGGTACCGCGGTCGCCGTAGATCGAGACGGTGAAGAAGCCAGGCGCCGGTTCGTCGCTCCGGAGCAGGAGATCGCGCCGGTACGCCCCTTCGAACACCCGCTCGACGACCCCGAAGAGCGCCGGCACACCGGGGCCGCCCGGCGCGACCTGCGCGCCTACGGCGGCGCCCGGGAGGCCAAGTGCACCGGTCAGCGCGGCCCATCCTCGTTCCCGCGGGCCGGCCGCATTGCCGAACACCCTGATGTGCGAGCTGCGCAGGCCGGGAAAGTGCTTGAGGTAGAGCCGGAGGCTCTGCAGCGCCGTCTGCATGGCCTCGCGGAAGCCCGCGAGCTCCTCGTCCCAATCGGACCGAACTCGACCGTCGTCACCGGGCCATCATCTCCGTCAGCGCATCCTGGATTGCAGACCAAGCACGGGACCGCGGGTCGATCACGTCGAAGTGGTCGACTCCCTCGAGCTCGAGCAGGCGACAAGCGTCGCCGGCTGCGCGGGCGCGCTCGATGTGTGAGCGGGACTGCGCGATCGGAACGCGGTCGTCCTGCGTGCCGTGCGCCAGCACCTGCGGGACGCCAAAGGGGAGGAGCAGGGCCGGGTCGGCGGCGCCGTAGGCCTCCGGCACGTCGTCGGGCGTGCCTCCGAGGAACTCGACGACGGCATCACCACCGAGGTGTTCGCTCGCAGCGGCGGTGAGATCGGAGACGGCCGCGAGCCCGACCGCGCCGGCCACCCGCCCGGTGGAGGCGAGCCAGAGGGCGAGGTGGCCGCCGGCGGAGTGGCCGATTGCGACAGTGCGGTCGAGATCGAGCGGGGCGTCGAGCCGCGCGAGCGCGTCGGTGCCAGCCGCGACGTCCTCGAGCGTCTCCGGGTACCCGCCGCCCGACCCGACCCGTCGGTACTCGAGGTTCCACGTCGCCCAGCCCGCTCGAGCGAGCGCGACCGAAATCGCCGCTGTAGTTGCGTGCGTGTAGGCGGCGCGCCAGAAACCGCCGTGGATGACGACCGCCGTCGGATGGGGGCCTGGACCCTCGGGCAGACGCAACTCTCCGACCTGATCCGCGTCGTCGCCGTAGGCCGTCGTCTCTACCGGCCACGCCGCCTCGTCGACCCACTCGGCGAGCCGTGTCAGGAAAGTGGCAAGGCGGTCTGCCGGCTGCACGAAGGCGCACGATATTCTCCCGCGCCTGCGGGAGGAGCTCGACCGCCAGATCGGGCGGATCAGCCGCGCACGACGGGGATCCCGGCTCGCGGGCGTCTCCAAGCAAGCGTTCCTGAGTTGGAGCCGCGCACGGGCTCGTCTCCGCGGTAGTCGACATTGACGCGGGCGAGAGAGCACTCTCTCGGCGGGAGCTCGGAGGGAGCCGTGAGGTGGTGCGAGAGCGGGCCGAACGTGAAGGGAGCGAGGATCAGGTGGCTCGGTAGAGACTTCGCGGGGCCGGGTCGAGATCGACCCGTACGGCGACGGCGCTGTTCTACGGCGTCGACCTTGAGATGGACGAGGCGCAGGGCGTCCAGGAGCAAGTCTCACCGAGTGGAAGGAGAAGAACGACGGCTCGCCGAGCATGCTGAAGAAAAGAGGCAGCGACGCTCCGGTGGCCGGTGTTGCCGCATTAGCCGTGACCATCTTCCTTCTCGGCCTTGCTGTCACCCTGCGCGCGGGGTACAGCTGGATCACGTAGCCGCGCCGTCCGACCCTCACTCCGGCCTGCCGCTGCGGGCATGGGGATCGCGCGGCCGGGGAGAGCTACCCTGCGCTCGCGCCCCCGTAGCTCAGTGGATAGAGCAGTGGTTTCCTAAACCGCGTGCACAAGTTCGATTCTTGTCGGGGGCA
>Ga0136617_10002895_pt1 | contig 15313 bp, 16 predicted proteins | sample AntDrymUQ3222106_2_FD_129672 | JGI IMG/M metagenome (GOLD analysis project Ga0136617, IMG submission 129672) | Polar desert sand microbial communities from Dry Valleys, Antarctica - metaG UQ322 (21.06) | ecosystem: Environmental > Terrestrial > Soil > Desert | place: Antarctica: Dry Valley...
GTGGAGCAGGGCGGCGTCGACGAGCTGCGGCGCAAGGCGGTGGACGTGCTGAAGGAGATGCTTGCCGCAACCTTCGCGTGAGGTCGCTCGCCGCACCTTCGGGGCCGCCCTCGCGGTCCTGGCCACGCTCCTCCTCGCCGTCCCCGCAGATGCCCAGATCTATACCCGCCGAAACGCCAAGGGCGTGGTGGAAGCGACCAACATCCCCGCCACGAAAGGGTACCGGCTCACCTACCCGGGCAAGGGCACCCTCATCCATTCCACCGAGTACAAGATGCGCCGCTCGTACAACGGAGAGTACGATCAGCACATCGCCGCCGCGACCGCGGCCTACAACGTCGACCTCGATCTCGTGCGGGCGATCATCCAGATCGAGTCCGACTTCGACTCCCTTGCCCGGTCGTCGAAGGGCGCCATGGGCCTCATGCAGCTCATGCCCGCAACGGCCGCTCGCTTCGGCGTCAGCGATCCCTGGAACCCGCGGCAGAACATCTTCGGCGGGGTGCAGTACCTGCGGATCCTGCTCGACATGTTCGGCGGCGACGTGGTCCTCGCCGCCGCGGCCTACAACGCCGGCGAGAACGCGGTCATCCGGTACAACGGCGTCCCGCCTTATCGCGAGACGCGCGGCTACGTGGCGAAGATCCAGTCACTGCTCGGGCGGACGGCCATGACCCTCGCCGCGATGTCGTCGTACGTCCCCGGACCCGCGCTGGTGATGAACAAGCAGAACGCGACCACTCCCGCTCCCCCGCCCCTCGCGTACCTCGCGGCACGCCGGAAGAGGGCCGCCCCAACGCGGGTCGCGGCGGCACAGGCGAAGCCGCAGGTCTTCTACAGGTGGACGGACGACGAGGGTGTCGTGCACGTCGGCCAGAATCCGCCGGCCGCGGGCACTACGTACATCACCGTCGGCGGCGCCGCCCGGGACTAGTGGCCGGAACCACGACCGCGACCACCTGATGGCCGATCCCTCGCCGCGCGCCCCCTTCGACCAGGGGCTTTTCCTCACCCACCTGAACAAGGGAAAGGCGCACTACGACGAGCGCCGCTACGCGGAGGCCGAGCGCGAGCTCGAGGAGGCGTATCTCCTGCGGCCGCGCGACCAGAAGGTCCTGAATCTCCTCGGGCTCGTCTACTTCAAGCAGGAGAAGTACGAGAAGGCGGAGGAGGTCTACCGGAAGCTCGTCACGGAGAGCCCCGAGGCCCACACGCTCTTCTACAACCTCGGGCTCATCCACTACAAGCTCGGCCGCCTGGAGGAAGCGGAGACGACCTTCTTGAAGGCCCTGGAGCTGAACCGCGAGAACCCCAAGATCAACTTCTACCTGGGGTCCATCTACGAGCGGCTGCGCCGCTTCCAGGATGCGATCTTCCAGTACCGGCAGGCTGGCGCGAACCTGATGGTCCGCCGGGTCGAGGACAAGCTCGCCGCCGGAAGCCCGGACGCGCCGGTCGCGACGTCCCCGCGGAAACACGACGACACGGCCGAGTTCAAGGCCAAGGAAATCAGCGAGGCCATCCGCCGCGTCGATGCGCTGGTCGCCGGCAAGACCATCGGCCCGGTGAGCGAGGCCCTGATGTCCCAGGACGCGCCAGCGCGTCCCGCGGGCGCCACGGCAGCTTCCGGGGAGACGGTTCCCGGGGGCATTCCCGTGATCGACGCCGGAGCTCCGAAGCGCAACCCCCGCGATACGCAACCGGGTGTGGTCCGCGATGGCGCGACGATCCCTCCCAAGGTCCTGACCGACACCGCGAAGTTCCGTATCCCGGCCGGGCTCGTAGCACCCCAGCCGTCGGGGCACCTGCCGGAAGTGATCAGCTTCCCGCGCGCGGCCCCGGCCCCCCCGGCCGCGCCCGACACGGGATCCACCCTTTCCCCGCGGCGTCCGGAGACCTTCCGCTTCCTCGAGAACAACCTCATGGAGGTGGAGTTCACGGGCAAGGTCTTCATCAAGCAGGGGACGATCTATTCCTACGGCGGCAACCTGACCTTCTGGGTGAAGGACAAGCGCCCCGGGGGGCAGGCCGCGCTGGTCATCATCACCGGGACGGGGAAGGTCATCCTGCACGACAAGGACCGCCAGATCACCTTCATGCGCGTGGAGAACGAGACCCTGTACGTCGAGCCCTCGCATCTTCTCGCCTGCGAGGAGACGCTGACGCCCCGCTACATCCCTCTCGGCGAGCTCACGAGCGGCCTGGAGGTGCTGGCCCTGGAGGGACAGGGGATGGTCGCCCTCTCGGTGTCGAGCAAGCCCCTGCCGCTGGCGGTGACGCCCGATCTCCCCGTATCCGTGCCGTCGTCGTCGATCATCACGTGGAGCGGCGGGCTCACGCCGCACGTGGTCGAGGACCGCCAGTTGTACGAGGTGGTGCTGTCCTCGGGCAAGAACGCGGGCGCCCTCATCCGGCTCGAAGGAACGGGGCGGGTCCTCGTCGAGCAGTCCGGATGACGCCGAGTCTCAGCCCGCCCCCCATCGGCGAGGCGCTCAGCGTGGGCTGGAAGACTTTCCAGCGCAACCCCGTGCCCATCGTGATCGCCATGTTGTGCGCCATGGTCGTCGGCCTCATCCCCATCCTCGGCGCCGGTCTCGCCTTTGCGGGGATGATGAAGGTCAGCCTGAAGGCGCTTCGGGGCCAGGTGCCCGAGCCCGCGGACGGCTTCGCGGCCCTCTCCGACAACGCCATCGACCACATCGTCATGGGACTGCTGCAGATCGCCGGGCTGCTCGCGTGCTGCGTCGGCCTATACGTCACCCAGGGCATTTTCTTTCCGGGGACGCTGCTCATCCTCGAGCGGCGGATGACGTGGGAACAGGCCATGAACGCGTGCCTGGAGCAGGTCAAGCCGAACTGGCTCGCTTGGACGCTCTTCACGCTCGTGGTCGGCCTCGTTGGAGCCCTGGGCATGCTCGCGTGCTTCGCCGGCGTCATCGTCACCGCCCCTGTCGCGATGATCGCCCTGGCGTACGCTTATGAAAGGTCGTTCGGCGCGGCGCCCGCCGCCGCCTGACGACCGGGCTGTTGTGGGGGTGCGCGCAGCACGCCGAACGAGCGGCGAGCGAGCCGGAGCTTCTCTGGTGAGCGAGCGGGGGGTCTGGGGGGTGCGGCGGCCGGGCGAGCCGTGGCCCGGCACAAGCAGCACCCCCCAGCTCACTATCGAACCACGCGCGTGCCCGCGGTCTTGTCGCCGAAGCGGATGCCCTCGGGATGCTGGGTGATCTGCAGCATCTCGTAGATCGCCGCCCCGACCGCGATCACCATGCCGAGCATCGTCAGCGGCATCAGCATGCACGCCACCGCATCCCCCAGGCAGGGAATGAGCTGCAGCGTCGCGGAGAGGAACCCGAGCGCGGAGCCGATGGCGAAGATCCCGTTGCGGCGCGCCGACTCGTTGAACGTGACCGGGGCCCCGGTCGTGGTCACGACCCGGATGTCCTGGATCTTCTTCCCGATGCTGCGGTCGCCGGCCACGATGTCGCGGCCGAGGATGTATCCGAGGCTGATCGCGGCGCCCAGGAATCCGAGGATGCGCGGAACGTACCCCGCGACCCCGGAGCTGTCGGTGGCGGCGCCGATGCCGGCGCCCAGCACCAGCCCGACGACCATGAACGCCAGCGAGATCGCGATCGCGACCCCGATGTCGATCAGCCCGGCGATGATCCTCTTCTGCTGCAGGTCACGATCCGTCATCTCGTCCCCCTTTGAGTGATTTCAGCCTATTGGTCGCGGCGGCCGGTCAGCGCCCCGGCATCGAGCCGGGAGGCAGGGACGCCCACCACGCGAACGCGTTCAAGACAAAGGCCGCCGGCAGCGTGGCGGCTACGGAAAGAAATGCCAGGCGCAGCGCGCGCGTGCGGCCGCCCGCGAGCGTCAGCCCGGACGCGAACAGCAGCGCCCAGGCCGCGGCGCCCGACCATGCGCCGAGCGGGTTGGCGACCACCGCGCGCACGAACCGCCCGCGCGAGGCGTGGCCAAAGGCCTCCGTCCCCCCACAGCCGAGACACGGGGCGCCGGTGCGCGCACGAAACGAGCACAGCTGCGCGGTGGGCGATCCCGACAGCCCCTGCGCGCTTCTCGCCGCCGCCGCGGAGCCTTCGCCGAGGAACAGCAGCCCGAGGCACACGGCGAAGATCATCGCGGCCAGGCCGCGCGTGGCGCGCGAGGTCATCGCGCCTCTCCCTCGAGGGTGGAGGTGAGAGCGCCCGCGTCGTTGCCGGCGATCAGGACCACCTGCGCGTCGCGCGCGGAGATGGCGACGTTCCAGCTCGCACGGCCGAACAGATCCGCGCCGTGCAGCCGCCGCGCCTTGCCGTGGGTCCGCGTGAAGCGACGCATGGCCGCGTCGTGGAACTCGCGCCCATCGGCCGCCGTGTCCCATTCCGTGCGCCAGACCACGATCGTTCGCCCGCCGATGTCCCAGACCTGGTAGAGGTCGCCGCCCCACCCCGCCGCGGCGGCGTCGCTTCCTTCTCCGAGCAACGTGCGCGTCAAGGCTTCGCCCAGCACGCCTTCCTGCAACAGCCGGGCTCCGGCGGGGGCGGCGGTTCCCCGCACGCGCCGCGGGTCCTCGCGGACGAGGTATTTGTCCGGGTGAAGGATCTGTTCGGTGGAGCGAGGCGGGTCCGTCCACGCCTTGCGGACGGCCGGCCACCCTCCCCGCTCGTGGATGGCGCGCACGAAGTCGCGGCCCGCGAGATAGGGAACGATCAGATGGTCGCGGAGGACCGGCGGGACGCCCGGCAGCGTGGTGGCGGCCAGGCCGGCCGCTCCGAGGTCGATCGGCGCCGTGGTTTCGGGAACGCCGAGCCGCTGCATCAGGAAGCGCTCCATGACCATCGTCGCGTCGCCCTCGAGCAGCGCCATGAAGGCCACGCGGCGATCGTCGAAGTCGCCCACCGATTCCGGCACCACGTGGTGGACGTCGATGTACTGGTCCTGCAGGGCGTGCCGCAGCTCGTGCGCCAGCACGATCTGGTTCGACGGCGTCATCGACCGGTCCTCGCTCACCGCGTACAGCTTCTTGCGGCCCGGGCGCTCGTCATAGAAGCCGGCGACGTTGTCCTCCAGCAGGCGCGCCCGCAGGTCGCGCAGAGACGTACCCGGGGGCAGCAGGTCGAGGGCGATCAGCAGGCGCGCGTCGGAATCGGCGCGGCTTTCCGGGTACTCGTCGTCCAGCACTTCCTTCAGGTAGACGCGCAACGCGGCGGGGGTGATGAAATCCAGCGGCACCGCGGCCTTGAAGGGGACGCCGCCGATCTCGGCCACGTCGGCCTGAAGCTCGGCCGCGGTCGTCTCCTTGAACCCCATCAGGCCGGCGAGGAGCCCGTTGATCAGGTCGGCAGGCCCCGGCTCGTCGGCAACGGATGCGGTGACGGTGGCGAACAGAGCGGCGACGACGGCGATGGCAAGGACGCGGCGCCGCATGATCATGGGCGCACGACCATCGGGTCACCCAGCCAGCCGGGGGGAATCAGCATCATGAGTACGAGCAGCAGCGCGCACAGCACGTCGTAGGGGAGCGACCCGCGGCTGTAATCCCAGAGCAGCAGCCGTGCCCGCGGCGAGAGGTTGTCCACTAGGCCTGCATTATCCTCAATGTGCGGCCACCTCGAGTCCACCCGGGCCTCCCACCCGTCCCCAGGTGTTGGCCGCGATACCGAACAGCGAGACCACCTCGGCCACGGTGACGAGGTGCGGCGTCACGCGATTGGTGGTCACCCGTCCCCCGCCGCCTCCGATGGCCAGTGGGACGGCCAGCTGGTCCGCGAGGTGCGGATCGACACATGCCTCGCCGTCGAGGAACTGCAGCACCGTCCGCGCGGCGCGGTCGCCCAGCACCTCGGCACGAAGCCCCCGCTCGCCCAGGAATCCGAACCCTGCCCGTGACTGCTCGAAGATCGCCTCGACGTAGAGGAACGATCCCGGCGAGGCCGCGGGAGCCACGATCACTTCCCAGGAGGATTCGAGCCGGCGCGCCTCCCACAGCCGCTCGCGGACGGCGTCCGCCTGACGCTGCCCGACGTCGCCCTTGATCTTTCCCGTCCCGGAGAGCCCGCGGATTTCGACGAGAGGGCCGCGCGTCTCCAGCGTCAGGCCGGCCGGCCGCGCCCACGGAGCGACACGCGCCCTGATTTCGCCGCCCCCCGGGGGGTAGAAGCCCGCCCGCACCAGGTCGAATCCCGCGTCCAGTCCCATGCGCTTCACCGTGCCCGCCCAGTTGCGGGACAGGAACTCGAAGCTCGGGCTGGCGTTCACGTGCGTCCCGCCCGTCACCTCGACGCGGCTGGAATCCGCGGCGGTCGCCAGGGCGGGCAGCACGGTCTGCAGGACGAGGCTCGCCGCGCCCGCGGTCGTGATCTCGAAGCGATAGTCGCCGCTCGCGATGGCGCCCGGCTCGAACCGCAGGTCTGGCGAGCCTTCGAACGCGCCGCCGACCTTGGCCCCCGAGACCAGCGTGGCCGCGCGCACGGCGGCCAGGTGCTGGGGGCGAAGCCCGGGGACGGGGCGGCGGGCCCGGATCTTCACGATCTCGAAGGGCTTGCCAGTCACGATGGAGAGTGCAAGGGCGGTGCGTAGGATCTGCCCTCCGCCCTCGCCGGCCGAGCCGTCGAGGGTCAGCACCTACGTCTCGGAACGCGGGCCGGGCTGGAAGCAACGGCGGCAGCGCGCCTCGTAATCCTGCGAGCCGCCGACGACGACGCGGTCCGTCGACCCGGTGAGACGCTGCGTGCGGTTGGCGGGGGCGCCGCATTGCATGCAGATGGCGAGCGTCTTGTCGACGTACTCCGCGACGGCGAGGATCTGCGGCATCGGCTCGAAGGGGCGCCCCGTAAAATCCTGGTCGAGACCGGCGACGATCACCCGGACGCCGCGATCGGCCAGGGTGTTGACGACCTGGATGAGGCCGGCGTCGAAGAACTGTCCCTCGTCGATGCCGACGACCTCGGTGCGGTCCTCCACCTTGTCCAGGATCTCGCGGGCGCTGGCGCACGCCATCGAGGGCATCTTCATATCGGAGTGGCTGACCACGTGGTCGGTGGCGTAGCGGTCGTCCGTGCACGGCTTGAACAGCTGAACGCGCTGCCGCGCGATCTGCGCGCGCCGGATCCGGCGTATGAGCTCTTCGCTCTTGCCGCTGAACATGCTGCCGGTGATGACCTCCACCCAGCCCGTGCCCGGGCGCGTGAAGCGGTTCACCGGTAGCTTTCGGGGTTGTAGAAGGGCGCAAAGGCGTTCACCAGCGCCATCTCGAACGACGCCGTGCGATCGATGAGGCCGCGGGTCAGGATCCCCCACGCGCCCTGCCGGTCGCGCACGCCGCGCTCGCCGGAGAGGGCGTCCATGGCCTCCGCCAGCTCGATCCCGCGGTCCACCACCGATTCCAGCAGCGCCGGGGGAACCTCGACCGCGCCCCCGCAGCCGTGCGCGCCACGGCGTCCATCGGTAACGTACGCCCACGACATCAGGAACCCGCGATTCGACGGGGCGGTGCGCCGCAGGTCGATGCCGCCCTCGAGGCCGACCGCGTAGTCGGCCCTACGGCCGCTGGCGGCGATGCTCTCGAAGGCGAGCTGGGCCCGTCCGCGCGCCCCCTCGAGCATCTCGTCGAGCGACAGGGGCATCGGCGGCGCGATGAAGCTCGCGTCGAAGGGAACGACCTCGGCGCCCGCGAACGCGGGCGCGGTCCCGGCGAGGGCGCCGACCACGCGCCGCACGGCCTCGACCTTCGGGCCGCGGGTGCTGCCGACGACGATGATCACTTGCGGAGGTCTACTTGACGCGCTCGATGTACGCGCCGGTCGCGGTGTCGATGCGGATGCGCTCGCCTTCGCCGATGAACGCCGGCACCTGCACGATCAGCCCGGTCTCCATCCTGGCCGGCTTGCCGACGTTGGACACCGAGGCGCCCTTGATCGCGGGCTCCGTCTCCACGATCGTCATCTCCACCGTGAGCGGCAGCTCGATGCCGACCGGGCGGTCCTCGTACATCTCGATCTTCAGCTTGATGTTGGAGATGAGGTAGGGGACGGCGTCGCCCAGGATCTCCTGGGAGAGGGCGATCTGCTCGTAGGTCTCGTTGTTCATGAAGTGGTACATGTCGCCGTCGGCGTACAGGAACTCCATCTCGGTGTCGTCGAGGATCGCGCGCTCGATCATGTCCACGGAGCGGAAGCGGTGCTCGCTGATGGCGCCGTTCTTCAGGTTCTTGATCTTCGCCTGGACCAGGCCGCGGAGGTTGCCCGGGGTCTTGTGCTGGGCCTCGACCACGCGGTAGAGGTCGTTTTCGTGCTTGATGCACATCCCGCGCTTCATCTGCGTCGCCTGGATCATCGTTTCTCTCTCCCCGAAACCCCCATCATATAGCGGGGATGATCGTCGTTCCAAGCCGCGCAACGGCGCGCGATCAATCGACTTCCAGACCGCGCAGGTCGAGCCGGAAGTCCACGATCTTGAAGCCTGCGGTGCGGATGGCGGCGGCGACTTTCTCCTTGGTGCCGGGCACCGCCCACACCAGGACCATGCCTCCCCCGCCCGCGCCGCACACCTTGGCCGCCCCGCCTTCCGAAGCCGCGGCCTCGGCGATCTTCTCGATCTCGGGGCTGCTCACGCCCGGGGCCAGACGCTTCCGGGCCGACATCTCCCGCGTCATGATCGCGGGCACGTCCGCGTACCGCTGTTCGACGAGGGCCAGGCGCATGTCGCGGGCGGCGGCGGCGATCTCGGCGAGGTTTTTGGTCACGTTCTCGTTCTTCTCGATCTGCCCCTTGAACACCTCCCAGTTGTTGAGGCCGGAGAAGTGGGCAACCGCGGAGTCCACGAGCATGATGCTCTCCTCGACCTTCGCGGGATCGGTGGCGAGCTTCTCGACACGCAGGGCGCCGGGGTCGAGATGGATGCCGAGCACTCCGCCGTGAATCGACGCCAGGTAGTCCTGCACGCCGGTCGGGACCTTGATGGCCTGGGCCTCGGCGTCGCGCACGACGGGCCAGAGCGTGTCCGAATCGAGGCTGCGGCCGATGGCCGCGGCGGCGGCGCCGGCCACGGCAACGGAGAGCGCGGACGACCCCCCGAGACCGGATCCCGACGGCACCTTGGATTGCGTCGTCACCTTGACGCCGGACTCGATCCCCAGCGCGCGCAGGATGAAGGCCACGAGCTCGAGCTCGCCCGCGCCGAGGATGTCGGTGACCGTCTTCCCTTCCGCTTTCCGCAGCGTGTCCTTGGACTCGATGGTCACGCCCTCGACGCCGGTCTCCACGCGGCACCATGCGCGGCGGTCGATGGCGCAGTTCACGGTCACGGCGCCGGGATGGAACAGGTACAGCGGCCAGATGTCGAGGGTGCCGCCGGCGAGATCGATACGCGTGGGCGCCGTCGCCTCGACGCTCTTCTTGCGGAAGCCGATCCTCACAGCAGGCCCAGCGCCGGGCACAGCACCCGGAGGACGGCGAGGATCACGAAGAAACCAAGAATGTCCACCATCACTCCGATCCGCATCATTGACGTCAAGGGAACGAGCCCGGTGCCGTAGACGATCGCGTTGGGCGGCGTGCCGACGGGGAACATGAAGCCCATGCTGGCCCCGAAGCCGACCGCGAGCAGCGGAGGAACGACCGGGACGCCCATCTCGGCGGCCAGGGCGAGCACGAGCGGGGCGAGCATCGTCACCGTCGCCGTGTTGGAGGCGATCTCGGTGAGCACGATGGTCGTGGCCAGGGCCAGCGCGGTGAGCCCCCACAGCGTGCTGACACCCGTGAGGTCGACGGCGGCGCGTCCGACGAACGCCGCGAGACCGGTGTCGAACATCATCTTTCCCAGCGCGAGTCCGCCTCCAAAGAGGAGCAATGTCCCCCAGTCGATCCGCTTTCCATCTTCCCATGTGAGCGCGCGGCCATCGGCCACCGGCCAGAGGAAAAGGAGCCCGGCGGCGATGACGGCGACGACGGACTCCTCGAGCCCGCCGATGGGCCGGGGCGTCCCGGAGGCGGGAGGACTGATCAGCGTGACGATGCCCGGCCCGATCCACAGCGCGATGGCCAGGCCGAAAGCGACACCGCACGCCCACTGGCCCGCTCCCCAGGGCGGAAGAGCGCGGCGCTCCGCCGCCACGTAGCCGCTCACGTCCGTGGCCGCGGCCGGGGCCGGGGCCATCCAGCGCACCGCGACCATGGTGATCGCCAGCAGCGACAGAGACATCGGGACTCCGATGGTCATGAACTGGAGGAAGCCCAGCTCTCGCCCAACTTGTCGTTCGAGCACGCCCAGGGCGATGAGATTGGGCGGCGTCCCGACCGGGGTCGCCATCCCACCGAGAGATGCCGCCATCCCCACGACGAGCAACAGCGCGCGGGGCGACTCCGTCGATCCCGCCGCGGCGAGGGCGCGCACCAGGCCGAGGACGATGGGCAGCATCATCGCCGCCGTTGCGGTGTTGCTGATCCACATCGAGATGAACGCCGTCACCAGTCCCACGGCGACGCGGAGACGCGCCGGCGAAGCGGCCACGCCCGGTGCGGCCAGGATCGCGAGCGCGATGCGCCGGTCGAGACCGTGCACGCGGAGCGCTTCCGCGAGGAGGAACGAGCCCAGGAAAAGGAAGATGACGGGGTCGCCGAACGGGGCAAAGGCGTCGCGGGCGCTGGAGATCCCGAGCATGACCGCGATCGCGGGGCCCATCAGCGACGTCACGGGCAGCGGGATGGGCTCCCCGATCCAGAAGATCATCACCAGGGCCATCACCGCGGCGAGGCGATGCGCGTCCGGCCCCAGCGGCGTGGGCAAGGCGAGGATGACGATGAACGCCAGCGGTCCCAGCCACAAGGACACGCGTCGGCGCGTGTCATCGGATGTCGTCTTTGGCTCGGTGCCCGCCGTCACATCGTCCGCCATCGGTGCCTGGATTCTAGTCGGCCGCGCGTCTCGCACGCAGTAACATGCGCGAATGGATTGCCCACGCTGCGGCGCGTCCGGGGTCACGGTGCCCGCCTGTCCGCGCTGCGGCGTCATCATGGCCAAGGCCCGCCCGGCGACGGCGCGCGACGAGCGGCCCGAGCGCTGGCGCGCGGAGCCCCCGCTGGAGATCGTCGCGGCGAGGAACGAGCCGCAGGCCGCGCCCGGCATCAGCCGGACGTGGCTCGCCGTCGGTGCGATCGGGCTCGTTCTCGCGTTCGCCATCGGCAGGAAGTCGACGCGCCCCCGGCCCCCGGCAGCGGCCGCGGTCGAAGCGCCCGTCGTCCCCGGCGGCCAAGCAGAGGTCGGGCCGCCACCAGTCGTGGCTCCCGTCGCGTCGGCGCCTCCCACCGCCGCGGAGATCCAGTCCGAGGTGAAGGGCCTCTCGGGCGCCGATCGCCAGCAGGCCGATGCGCTCGTGCGCCACCTGGCCCGTGGGGGCGCGATGGGAGCCTCGGACGTTTCCGGGGCCGAGGGGCTGCTCGCAGCGCACCCCGACGAGGCCGTGTTGCGTAACCTGCTCGAAGCCGTCCTCATGAGCGCGGCGCGGGGGGAGAAGGCGCGACGCAACTTCCCCGCTGCCGTCGCCTACCTGCGCCGGGCCGCGGCGGTGAGCCCGGCAAACGTCGCCCCGCTGGCCGCCCTGATCGAAACGTCGATGGACTCCGGCGACTGGACCGGCGCGGAGACGGCGGCGCGCGCCGCCCTCGCCATCGACCGGCGGCAGCCGGTGTTGTGGCAGCAGCTCGGTTATGCCCTGCTGCGGCTCGATCGCAACCGGGAGGCGGCGGACGTCCTGCGCTCGGCCCTCGAGATCGACGACAACCTGCAGACGCGCGCCATGCTCGCCCGCGTGGACAAGGGGCTGCAGGACGAGAAGGGAATGACGGAGCAGAACCTCTCGCACTTCCACGTCCGCTACGACGGCGACGCGCACGAGGACGTCGGGCGCGAGATCCTCCACGCGCTCGAGCGACACTACGCGACTCTCGCGCGCAACCTCGACCACCAGCCGTCCAATCCGATCCCGGTGATCCTGTTCTCGCGCCAGGCGTACTTCGACGCCAGCGGCGCGCCGGCGTGGTCGGGGGGCGTGTTCGACATGACGGACGGGCGCATCCGCATCCCCATCGGCGGGCTGACCTCGAGCCTGACGCCGTACATGGAGAACACGCTCATCCACGAGCTGACCCACGCGTTCGTCAACGATCGCTCGAAGGGCACCGCGCCGCGCGAGCTGCACGAGGGGCTGGCGCAATACATGGAGGGCAAGCGCTCGGTCAACGACGCCAGCCCGCAAGTGCTCGGCGCCCTGGCCGACGGGCGTATCGGCGGAGTCGGCGGCTTCTATCTCGCCGCCCTCTCGTATGTCGAGCACCTCGTCGCGGGCCGGGGCATGGGCGGCATCAACGAGCTGCTGAAGGCGATGGGCGAGACGGGCGATGTCGACGAAGCCTTCAAGCGCGTCCACGGCGGCAGCTACCACGACTCGCGCAAGGCCTGGGCGCAGCACCTGCGGCAGCAGTACGGGAGCTGACGCGACGGGGATACCTGCCGCCTGGCGTCTGCGCGGCAACCGCGCGCGGTGCTCTAGCGGATCACGAGATCGAACGGAAGGCGGGCCACGAGCTTGCCGTCGCCAACAAAGCCGACCCAGCGCATGAACTCGCGCACGTCGCGCGGAATGACCTTCGTCGTGGAAGCGCCCACCTCCTCTTCCTGACGCTCGAGGATCGTCTCCAGGAGACCCTTGCGCTCGGGCACGACGACCAGGTTCACTTCCTGCCCCTTGGCGATCTTCGCGCGCTCTCTCGCGAGGTCGACGGCGACCTCGAGCCCGCCGAGCTTGTCCACGAGACCGTGCCGAAGCGCCTCGGTCCCCGTCCACACCCGGCCCTGGGCCACGGCGTCCACGTCCTCGTAGGACTTCTTGCGGCCCTCCGCCGCCTTGCGGATGAAGTCTTCGTAGAAAGAGACCATCAGGCTGCGGAACTTGGCCCGCTCCTCGTCGTCCCATGGGCGGTACTCGCTGAACATGTCGGCGTTACGGCCGCGGGTCAGGATCTCCTTGCTGATCCCCATCTTGTCGTACAGCCCGCGCAGCGTGAACTTGCCGCCGAACACGCCGATGGACCCGGTGATCGTGCTGGGCTGGGCGACGATTGCGTCCCCCGCCATCGCGATGTAGTACCCGCCGGAGGCGGCCATGTCGCCCATCGAGATCACGACCGGCTTCGCCTTTCGCGCGAGCACGACCTCCCGCCAGATCACGTCCGACGCCGTCCCGGATCCGCCGGGGCTGTCGACGCGCAGCACGATGGCCTGTACCGACTCGTCCTCGCGGGCTTCCTTGAGCGCCGCGGCGACGGTGTCCGACCCCGCGACCTGTCCGCCGAAAGGCCCGCCCTGGCTTTCCCCGCCGACGATCTCGCCCACGGCATAGACGAGCGCGATCTTCGGACGGCGATCGAAGCCGAACCCTCGCGAGGCGCCCTTCGAGTATCGGCCGGGGGTGATGCTCTCCGAGTCCTTCAGCCGGTCGCGTAGCTGGTCGGCGTAGAGCAGCTCGTCGACCAGGCCGGCGGCGAGCGCCGTTTCGCCGTCATACGGGCCGGCATCGATGACGGCCTGCGTCTCGTCCGCGCTCTTGTTGCGCGAGGCCCTGATCCCGGCGACGTACTGTTCGTAGACGCTGTCCAGCAGCGCTTCCATCTGCTCGCGGTGCGGCTCGGTGAACCCGGTCTCGGTGAACTGGTTGGGGGCGTTCTTGTATTTGCCGACGCCCTCGAACTGGGCCTGCACGCCGAGCTTGTCCAGCGTGTTCGCGAAGAAGGTCGTCTCCGACTTGAGCCCGGAGATGTCCAGGATCGCCCCGGGGACGGCGTAGATCTTCGAGCACGCGGTGGCGAGGTAGTACTCCTTGTTGCCGGCGAACTCGAGGTGGGCATAGGCGGGTTTGCCCGACTTGCGGAAGCGCGTGATCGCGTCGCGCATCTCCTGGACCTTGCCCCACCCGGCGTCGGGGAGGAACGTCACCCGCAGCACGAGGGCATCGACCTTGTCGTCGCTCGCCGCGCGGTCGATGCTGTCCACCAGCGCGCGCAGCGTCGGCGGACGCCGCTCGAAGAAGCTCGGCAGCTCGACCGGCGGCTGCTCGGGGATCTCGTTGTCGAGGTTCAGGTAGAGGTAGCTCTTCCCCGCCCAGGTGCTCGTGGACTCGGTCCCGCGAAGAAGCAGGGCCAGCGCCCCTACGGCGGCGGCGCCAATCGCCACCGCGGCGACCGCGGCGACGAGAACCCACGCCGTTCGCTTCTTCACGTGCGCCCTAGCCCCGGCCGCCGAGGTACTCGCTGCGCCGCCTGGCGTCGGACACGTAGACGCTGGACGGGAACTCGTCGATGAGCTTCCGGTACGCCTGCAGGGCTTCCGGCGTGCGCTGCGCCTCTTCGAAGGTCGAGGCCAGCCTCATCAGCGCATGATCACGGGGAACGGCCGAGCCCGCGTCGTCGATGATCTTGCGATACGCCTCGATGGCCGGATCCCAACGCCCGTTGCTGCGATGGATGTCGGCGAGGGTCAAGCGGGAGAGGCCGCGGACGAGCGCGTCATCCCCTCCCGAAGACAGCTCCTTCAGCGCCGCCTCGGCCTCCGCGGTCTTGCCGAGCTCGAGCTGCGCCAGGGCCGCGTAGTAACGGGCGCGGCGGCCCGTCGCGGACGACCCGTAACGCTTCGAGACCTCCTGGAATGCAACGGCCGCCTTCTGGTTCTTCTCCGCCGCGGACGGGTAAACCGTCCCCCCGGTGAGAGCGGCGTCGGGCTCCCCCGCCACGGGGGCGTGGAAGATGGTGAGCGCCTCGTCAAAGGCCTTCTCGGCCGAAGCCTGGCGGTGCGACCGGTAGGAGCCGTAGCCCACCGCCGCCAGCGCGAGGACGGCGACCGCGATCAGCGTAACGCGGACCTCGTCACGGTGGGTGCTCGCCCAGCCGCTGGCGTGCTCGACCCCCGTGAGCAGCTCGTCCTGCTTGATCTGCTTCTTCAGTTCCTTCTTCATCCGTGCTTATCGTACCGCATCGCCGTAAACCCGCGCCAAGGCGGCGCGAGGCTTGCGCGATGGGTCACGGCTGGAAGCGGAACTGCAGCGTCACGGTCTCGTCGAACAGGAGTTGGCTGTCCCGCGTCACTGTCACCCGGCCGGTATCGACGCCGAAGCGGTTGCCGCACGCGGGGGACACCTGGAAAGACTCGGGCGCCAGATTGACGCTGACCGGGCGTGGCGCCGCTTCAAGGGAGACGGTCCCGCCCGTCATCACACAGACGGCTCCGTGTTCTGGCGAATGCCCCGACAGCCGCCAGACGA
>Ga0136617_10002896_pt1 | contig 15311 bp, 14 predicted proteins | sample AntDrymUQ3222106_2_FD_129672 | JGI IMG/M metagenome (GOLD analysis project Ga0136617, IMG submission 129672) | Polar desert sand microbial communities from Dry Valleys, Antarctica - metaG UQ322 (21.06) | ecosystem: Environmental > Terrestrial > Soil > Desert | place: Antarctica: Dry Valley...
ACCGCACCATGGACGACCTCGTGGCAGAGCGTGACCGGGGTGTGATCGCTGTCCTGCGCGCTTTGGGCCGAGTGTGAAGCATTGAGCGAAGACACGTGGCCCCTGGTGTGGCGGGAGCCCGGCCAGGCTGCCTGGATCGACTACAACGGGCACCTGTCGGAGGCGTACTACGTGCTGGTGTTCGGCCACGCGACCGACGCGGTCATGGACGCGGTCGGGATCGGCCCCAACTACCGCGCAGCACAGGACGCGTCGCTGTACACGGTGGAGGCTCACATCCGTTACCTGGCTGAGGTTCCGGGCGGAGCAGAGCTCGAGGTCCGGTCGTCCGTGATCGGTACGACGTCCAAGCTGCTGTGGATCTGGCACGAGATGTGGCTCGGCGACGAGCTCCGAGCGACAGCGGAGATCCTTGGTGTGCACGTCAGCGGCGGTGTGACGGCGCCGTTTCCGGATGCTCTTGCTGCCAGCATCCAGGCGGTGCGGACCGAACCGCCTGCACACGCCTCCGCGCGGATCCGCAGGATCGGTCCAGCCTGACGCTCCCCCGGCGGCCCCCGCGGAGGTGGCCGTCTACTCGGCCGCTGGCACGCAGAGAATCGGCCGGCTCGACAGATGCAGCAGCTTGTGCGGGGTGGATCCGAGCATGGCGCCGCGCAGCGGGCTCTCCCCCCAGGTGCCCACGACGATGACGCGGGCGTCGTGCGCATCCGCTGACGTGAGCAGCGCTTGCGCCGGCTTCTCGGGCCGCACCTCCACCCGCGTCTCCACCTCGGCGGCCGACGCCTCCTCGACAGCATGGTCGAGGGCAGACTTCGCCATCTCGGCGAGCGCCGCCTCGTGCGACGTGAACTCCTCGCCCAGGCCACCCGGTGGCGCGACGCCGTACACGAGGACGAGCGGTTCGTCGAAGGTCTTGGCGATCGTGATCGCCATCGTGAGCGCCCGCTTCGCGCCCGGCGACTCGTCGTAACCCAGCACGATGCTCATCGGTCCACTCCCTTCGTGCCGGCAGGTGCCTTGTCACCGCGAACGACCGCAGGGTCGGCCACGCCCGGACGTTCCCTCCAATAGCGTCCGTCCTTGATCCGCCAGGTGACCATCAGCACGATCCCCACGACGAAGATGAACAGGCCGATCACCAAGGGGGGCCCGACCCCGAACCAGGACTGACCGCTGTAGGAGTTCTCCGGGTCAGCCTGGTCGCCGATGGACTCGACGAGCAGCCAGCCGAGCAGCCCGGAACCGACGACGGGTCCGATCCCGATCAGGATCAGGTTCTTGGCGTTGTCGAGCAGGTGCCGGCGGTAGTAGACGGCGCAGGCGATCCCCGTCAGCGCGTAGTAGAACGCGATCAGCAGCGACAACGCGGTCAGTGAGTCGAACAAGGCGTTCTCACTGATCAGGCTGACCACGACGTACCAGACACCGGCGATGGCAGCGACCGCCCAGGTGGACACGTGCGGAGTCCGAAAACGCGGGTGGATCGTCCCGAAGACGGACGGCAGGGCATGCCGACGCGCCATCGAAAGGGCCGTCCGCGACGCCGGGATGATCGTGGTCTGGGTCGAGGCGATCGCTGCGGTCGACACCGACAGCATCAAGATCCAGTCCCATCCCCCGAGCACCTCGGTCGAGAGGATGGCGAAGATGGCCTCCTCCTCGTCCTTGTTGTCACGCAGGTACGCCGTGCCCGCGTAGGCCACGATCGCGAACGCCACGGAGATGTACGTGACGAGCAGGATGAACGTCGACCAGACGCCGGCGAGGCCGGGCGCCGACGCGGAGTCGGTGGTCTCCTCGGTGAGGTTGACCGAAGACTCCCAACCCCAGTAGGCGAAGACGCCCAGGAGCAGACCACCGGTCAGCGCCGCCCCGCCTTCTCCGAAGGGGTTCATCCACGACAGCGACGGATTCATCGCGTCGAGCGAGCTGTCATCGGTGATCACGCGGAAGATGGCCACCGCCGCGAACACGAGCAACGATCCGACCTGCACGACGATCAGGGCGTTCTGCAACTTCGCTGATGCCTCGGTCCCCACCACGCAGATCGCGGTCAGCACGAGGACGAGCAGCAGCGACAGCGCGATCACCAGTGGCTGTCTGCCCTCGGCGTAGGGGTCGATGTCGAACGTCAGCATCGCGAACTTGACGCCCACGTCGGCCAGGGAGCCGACGACGAGCACGCCCGTCATGGTGATCGCCCAGCCGCCCAACCAGCCCGCCCATGGCCCCATCGCGCGGGTCACCCACGAGAACGTCGTGCCGCAGTCCTGGTCGACCTTGTTGAGGTAGTAGAAGGCCGAGGCGATCAGAGCCATCGGCACGAACGACGCGAGCAGCACACCTGGAGCAAAGACTCCGACCAGCGCGACGATGGGTCCGATGACCGCAGCGAGTGAGTAGGCCGGAGACGTAGCCGCGAGGCCGATGACGAGCGCGTCGACGAAGCTGATCGCCCCGTGCTTGAGCTCTGTTGCCGGCTCGGCCTGCGACGTAGCGATCTCGTACCTCCGCCTCATCTGCACGAACCGAACCGTCGGGGTGGCGACATGTGCACAGTAGCGACTCAGCAGAGCCCTAGCCTGGCCCGGTGTCGAAGCCCCATGAGCGAGGCAGCCGCAAGCTCCCGCAGCGAGTGCTGCGCCTGTACGGAGGGTTGGCGCTGTTCGGCTGGTCCGAGGCGTTGCTGGTCGAGGCCGGGCTCGGGCTGCTGCCATGGGACGTGTTCCACCAGGGACTCGAGCGCAAGATCGGGCTGACCATCGGAATCTGGTCGGTCCTGGTCGGAATCGTGGTCCTGCTGCTCTGGATCCCGCTGCGAGAGCGGCCCGGTCTCGGCACCGTCTCGAACGCGCTCCTCATCGGTCCGTGCATCGACTTGTCAGTGGTGTTCATGCCGACACCTGACGCGATGTGGCTGCGGGTGACGTACGTCGTGGTCGCCATCGTCGGCAACGCCTTCGCCACTGCCCTCTATATCGGGGCGCGCTTCGGTCCTGGGCCGCGCGACGGTCTGATGACCGGACTCGTGCGGCGTACCGGCGGATCGGTGCGCATCGTGCGGACCTACATCGAGGTCCTAGTCGTGATCTCGGGTTTCCTGCTCGGTGGCACGCTGGGCATCGCGACCTTGTTGTTCGTCCTGACGATCGGCCCTCTCGTGCAGATCTTCCTTCCCCTGCTAAGAGTGGAGCCTCCGCTCAGTGGGGCTTGACTCCGGCCCGCCGCAGACCGTACGTCACCGCGTCGACCAGCGCTCGCCACGACGCCTCGACGATGTTGTGTCCGACGCCCACGGTCACCCACGACGTCGACTCGTCGGCCGTCTCGATCAGCACCCGGATCACAGCGTCGGTGCCATGTCCCTGGTCGAGGATGCGGACCTTGTAGTCGATCAGCTCGAGCTTCGCGACCTCCGGGAACGCCTGACCGATCGCCTGGCGAAGCGCCTCGTCGAGCGCGTTGACCGGACCGTTTCCCTCCCCGGTCACGACGATCCGGTCACCACCCGCATGCAGCTTGATCGTGGCCTCGGACAATGCCTCCTGGCCGGGGTTGGACTCGGAGATGACACGCCAGCTCTCGACGTCGAAGTACGACGGACGGACGCCCTCGACCTCCTCGACCAGCAGCAGCTCGAACGACGCATCGGCAGCCTCGAACGTGTGACCCACCGCCTCTAGCGCCTTCACGCGGTCCGTCACCCGCGCTACAAGGGCCGCGTCGTTCGACAGGTCGAACCCCAGCTCGCGACCCTTGAGCTCGATCGAGGCACGACCGGCCATCTCCGACACCAGAAGGCGCATGTCGTTGCCGACGTCCTGCGGGTCGGTGTGTTGGTACAGATCAGGCGCGATCCGGATCGCGCTGGCATGAAGGCCGGCCTTGTGCGTGAACGACGACACCCCGACGTACGGCTGACGTGACGACGGCGCGACGTTGGTGACCTCGGCGACCGCATGCGCGATCCGGGTCGACTCGCGCAGCGCTCCGGTGGGCAGGACGGCCCGGCCCCGTTTGAGCTCGAGGTTCGCGACCACCGCGAGCAGGTCGGCGTTGCCGGTCCGCTCGCCGTACCCGTTGATGGTGCCTTGGACGTGCGTGGCACCGGCATCGACGGCGAACAGGCTGTTGGCCACCGCGCATCCGGTGTCGTTGTGGCAGTGGATGCCCACTCGCATGCCGGTCGACCGGACGACGTCGTCGACACTCCTGGCGATCTCGTCGGGCAGCATGCCGCCGTTCGTGTCACACAGCGCCATCACGTCCGCGCCTGCGTCGGCTGCCGCCATCAGGACCGCCAGCGCGTAGTCGCGGTTCTCGCGGTAGCCGTCGAAGAAATGTTCGGCGTCGAGGAAGACCCGCTGGCCCTCTGCTCGCAGGTGCTGCACCGTGTCGGTCACCATCGCGAGGTTCTCTTCGAGCGTGGTGCGCAAGGCCTGCTCCACGTGTCGACTGCTGCTCTTGGCCACCAGGGTGACGACGGCGGCGCCGCTTTCGCGCAGTGCACCCACCAGAGCGTCGTCGGCCGCCCGCACTCCCGGGCGCCGAGTTGCTCCGAAGGCGGCAAGTGTCGCGTGCTGCAGTTGCAGCTCGTCTTTGGCACGCGCGAAGAACTCCGTGTCCTTCGGCACCGCGCCCGGCCAGCCGCCCTCGATGAAGCCAACCCCGAGGCTGTCCAGCTGCTTCGCTATCTGGAGTTTGTCGTGGACCGACAGATTCACACCCTCCTGCTGGGCACCGTCGCGCAGCGTGGTGTCGTACACGTGGAACTCGTCAGGCTGCGGCTGACGTTGCGGCTCAGGCAGCGTGTTCATCCGGGTCCAAACTCTCGATGATCGTGCGATCCAAGCAAACTGTTCGCCACCGGCTATTCCACCAGTTCACGCAGCGCCCGCTCCCACGGCGGTTCAGGGAGCGGACCGTAGGTCGGCCCGACCGTCTGCCGGACGGCGAACAGGCCCAGGGTGGACAGCGCCAGCAGGGTCAGCACCATCAGCGTGGCAACTCCAGGCTGCAGCAGGGTCCGTGCCACCTGGCGACCCCCGGTTCGGACATCTTCACTGGCCGGCCCCCACCAGACGAACAGTCCTGCGACCACGCCGCCGAGCGCGAGCAGCAGACCGGGCGACGTCGGGTCAGTGAGCAAGACCGCAACCACGATGAACAGGCCGCCGTCGAGCAGTGCGATACCGACGTTCGCAAGCGCGGCGGGCACGTTGAGCACCGCGAACCACGGCACGCAGATCGTGGCGACCAGGGTGTCGTTGCTCCGTACGCCCCGCTCGCGCCGCCACTGGTAGAGACGCCGCTCACGGAACGCCAGCGTCCGCAGCAACAAGGCAATCACGAACACGATGACTGCCGTGGCGACCGGCACCGTCGCTGCACCGACGACGGCCAGCGCGAACGTCAGCGTCCACAGTGCAGCCGTGGCTATGTACGGCGGCTGGTTGATCGGTGGCCACGGGGTAGGCGTATGGGCCGGTGTCGCCCCTGAGCCTGGGGACGAACCATCGGTGGACGCCGGGGTAGCGAATCTGGCCGGCTGTCGGTCTGCTGTCTGCGTAGACGACCTCGCCGCCCTCGCCGCACCCGCGGTGTCCGAGCGATCCGATCCGTCCGGCGAGCCACGCAACGTGCCGGGGGGTGGGCTGGTGCGGGCCAGCTCCGGGCGACGCTCGGACGGACCGGCGTACGCCTGCGGCAGCGACGGAGCAGCCGAGGTCAGCCACTCGACGAGCTCACCGGCTGCCGGACGGTCGCGGGGGTCGGGGTGCAGCGCCCGGATCACCATCCAGGACAGCGCTTCGGGTACGCCCGACAGGTCGTGCTCGCCGCGGCGTACGCGATCCATGACCGCGACAGCGGGACCCTTCCCGTACGGTCCGCGAGCGGTGGCCGCGAACACCACCGTCGCCGCCCACGAGTGCACGTCGGCCTTCGGCGTCGGGTCGTCGCCGTACAGGATCTCCGGAGCGAGGTAGCCAGGAGTTCCGAGCAGCCAGCCCGAGTGGGTGAGCTTCGAGTCGTCAGACAGCTGCGCGAGCCCGAAGTCGATCAACACCGGGTTGCGGCCCTCGATCAGCACGTTGGACGGCTTCACGTCACGGTGGAGCACGTCGGCCATGTGCACGGCCACGAGTGCCTCGGCCAGGCCGCGGGCAAACACGACGAGGTCCTCCCCCTCGATCGGGCCGCGCTGTTGGACGTGGTCGTGCAACGACAACCCTGGCACGTACCGCGTGATGACGTACGGCGTGTCGCCCCATGGGTCCGCGTCGTACACCTCGGCAACCCGCTGGGACCGCACGCGACGCAAAGAGGTGACCTCACGGGCCATCCGAGCCCGACCCTGGTCGTCCCCGACGACGTGCGGGCGCAGGAGCTTGATCGCCACCCGACGACCGTCAGGCGCCTGCGCCAGGTGGACGACACCCATTCCGCCCTCGCCGATCTTGGCGAGAAGCTCGTAGGCGCCGACCTTGGTCGCCGGCTCTTGCTCGGGCACGACTTACGGTAACGCGCGGGTAGTCGCGCGCTGGTGATTCCACGTACCAGGCGCCGGCCCGGCCCCGCCCCCGGGGGAAAGCGACCGCATCAGGTGAGCCGGTGCATCCAGCCATGGGGGTCACCGCAGCGCCCGTACTGCACGTCCAGCAGCCGGGAGCGGATCTGGGCGGTGACAGGCCCGGCATCAGGGCCACTCGACAGCTCTCCGTCGCGCCACTTGAGGGAGCCGACGGGTGTCACGACTGCTGCCGTCCCGCACGCGAACACCTCCACGATGTCACCGGAGGCAACGCCGTCGCGCCACTCGTCGATGGTGATCGGGCGCTCGGACGTCTTGTGCCCCAGCTCGCCGGCGAGGTCGAGGACCGATGCGCGAGTGACTCCCTCGAGGATGGAGCCGTTCAGCTCGGGCGTGACGATGGAGCCGTCAGCCTGCACGAAGAAGATGTTCATCCCACCCAGCTCCTCGACGTCGCGGCTGTTGCGCGCGTCGAGGAAGACGACCTGGTCGCAGCCATTCTCGATTGCTTCCGCCTGGGCGATCAGGCTGGCTGCGTAGTTGCCGCCGCACTTGGCGGCCCCGGTGCCTCCAGGAGCGGCTCTCGTGTAGTCCTCGCTGAGCCAGATCGACACCGGCTGCACACCACCGGGGAAGTACGGACCGGCCGGCGACGCGATCACCGCGAACGTGACGTGCCGGGCCGGGCGGACGCCGAGGAAGACCTCGGAGGCGAACATGAAGGGACGCAGGTACAGCGACGTCTCGCCGCCCGCTGGCACCCACGCCTCGTCGGTGCGCACCAGCGCCTCGATGGCGGCGACGAAGTCCGCAATCGGGAGCTCCGGCAGCGCCATCCGCGCGGCCGAACGCTGGAACCGCTGGGCGTTCACCTCAGGCCGGAAGGTCCACACAGACCCGTCTTCGTGCCGGTACGCCTTCATCCCCTCGAAGATCTCTTGCGCGTAGTGCAGGACCGAGCTCGCAGGGTCGACGATGAACGGGCCGTACGGCCGCACCACGGCGTCGTGCCAGCCGTGCTCGGAGGTCCATTCGGCGACGTACATGTGGTCGGTGAAGTAGCGACCGAACCCTGGTTCGGAGAGCATCTGCTCACGTCGCTCGGCATCGACCGGTGTCGTGCTCGCCTGGTGCAAGATCGGCATCGCTGCAGACGTCGCGGTCATGGAGGTCACGCTAACTCACGGTCTTAGCGAGCAGCCTGCGAGATGCGGCTGGCGATGTCGTCGCCCACCTCAGCCGTCTTGCGTGCGGACGTTCCTCGCGCGGAGACGTCGGCCTCCACGGCCTGGTCGACAGCCCCCGAAGCCTCGGCGTGACCGAGGTGCGCCAGCATGAGTGCCACGCTGGAGATGGCCGCCGTCGGGTCCGCAATGTGCTGACCCGCGATGTCAGGCGCCGACCCGTGCACAGGCTCGAACATGCTGGGGGTGGTGCGCTCCGGATTGATGTTGGCGCTCGCCGCCAGCCCGATGCCTCCGGTGACCGCGCCCGCTAGGTCGGTCAAGATGTCGCCGAACAGGTTGTCAGTCACAAGCACGTCGAAGCGGCCGGGATCTGTCGTGAGCAAGATCGTCGCTGCGTCGACGTGCAGGTAGTCGACCTCCACGTCGGGGAACTCCGCGCCGACGGCCGAGACGACCCGTGACCACAGGCTGCCCGCATGGACGAGGACATTGGTCTTGTGCACCCAGGTGAGGTGTCGGCGCGGTCGGGCCGCAGCCCGCGAGAACGCGTCCCGGACTACCCGCTCGACGCCGAACGCCGTGTTGAGGCTGACTTCGCTCGCGATCTCGTGCGGGGTGTTTGCTCGCAGTCGGCCACCGTTGCCGACGTACGGTCCTTCGGTGCCTTCGCGGACGACGACGAAGTCGATCGCCGGCCGGGCGGCCAGTGGCGTCGGTACACCCGGGTAGCTGCGGGAAGGGCGCAGATTGACGTAGTGATCGAGCTCGAACCGCAGCCGCAGCAACAACCCACGCTCGATCAGGCCGGCGGGCAACGCGGTGTCTCCCGGGCGTCCGCCGACGGCGCCGAGCAGGATGGCGTCGTGGCCGCGCAGCGCTTCGAGCGCGTCGTCGGACAGGACCTCGCCCGTACGAAGCCACGCCTCGGCGCCGAGGTCGTACGACGTCGGTCGTACCTCGAGCCCGTGCACTGTCGCGACGGCGTCGAGCACCTTGAGCGCCTGCGCCGTCACCTCGGGCCCGATACCGTCGCCGCCGATGACCGCCAGGTCGATCCGTCGGTCACTCGTCGACCGGCCTCGCTCAGTTGTCGTCAGGACGTTCTCCGCCGTGGTCACGCAGGTCCAAGGACTCCTGGACGGGGAGGCTGGCCCAGTTCGAGGGGTGAGCGGGGTGTTCGTCGTCCAAGTGGGCAGGTCCCCACTCCGGGTACATGTCGTACATGATGTCGACCGCTTTCGTCGTTGCTGACTATGGCGCGGTTCGAGTCGTCTCGAGAAGGGCGGGGCGACGACGTGGTGCGCGGCTCTAAGCGAACGCGGGTTACGCGGCTGCGGTGCGAGAGAAGCGACAGGAACGGTCTGCGATCGGCAGGTCTTCGATCCTCACCAGCGTGGTCGGCCAACGCCCACACTCCGCGGCGAGGTGTTGGCCTAAGAGGCCCCGCCGCGGCAAGTAAGGATGACTACGCTGAGCGTAATGACTCTGGGCCGCATGATCGGGCCACGCTACCGACGAGACGGGCTGCCGTCCGTAGAACAGACCGATGATCTTGTCATCTGAGACGTCGAAGGCGCTCGGCCCGGTATGCCAGAATCCGGAGGTGACCGCCCCGGACCAGCTGCCACCGATCGTCCAGCAGGCGCTCGACCTGTCACGTCGACGCGGATTCGTCACCTCCAGCAGGCTTGAGACGGGTCGGTTGCTGGCTGCGCTGGCCGCGAGCCGCAGCGGCGTCCTCGCGGAGTGCGGCACCGGCTGCGGCGTCGGCGCGGCCTGGCTCGCCAGCAGTGCACGCGAGGGCAGCATGGTCGTGACGGCGGAGGTGGACCCCGACCTCGCTCAAGCCGTCGACGAGCTGTTCGCCGACGATCCCCGCGTCGAGGTCGTCACCGGTGACTGGGCGTCGCTACGGGATCGAGCGCCGTTCTCCTTGCTCTTCCTGGACGTACGCGAGGCCAAGGCGTCGGGCATCGACACGGTGGCCGAACTCCTCGGCCCGGGCGGCATCGCGGTGCTTGACGACTTCACCCCGTGTGCCACCTGGCCACCGACGTACCACGGCCGGGTCGACACCATGCGGCAGCAGTGGTTCACCGACCCACGGTTCACGACGGTCGAGGTCATGGTGACCGACGACGCGGCTGTACTCATCGCCACCCGCGACTGACCGTCGGGGCCGTTTACTGCGCTGCGCTCTGCGGCAACTGGCACGAGGCGGAGGACGTCGTGCAGGCGTCCTTCACCAAGCTGTACGTCGCCTGGCCGAAGATTCATCGCGACGGTGCCGAAGACGCGTACGTGCGTCGGCCGAGATGCTGACGGCCTGCGAGGGGGCGCCCGAACAGTCGTCGACCGGCTACCGGGCCTTGTTCGGTCCCGGCACGGCCGACGTGATGGCGATGACGATCGACGAGGGCAAGACGGCGAGCGCAACCATCCGGTCGGCAGACGGTGAGGCGTGGGTGAGTGCTTCGTGAATGCGGGCCCTGAGGCCGAGTTCTCGGCGGGCGTCACGGCTTACGACACGGACGTCCGCGGCGCCAGCGCGACGAGCGAGTTCACCTGGAACGGCGGTCCTGACTGCGACGTGAACAAGGCAACGGAATGCTCGACTTTCTCCGTGACCATGGTCGCGCGGCTCTGATCAAGGCGACGAGGTCGCTGCGGCGCGCACCGCCGCGACGACTTCTTCGTCGGTCAGGCTCATGTTGACCGACGCGCCGGTCCGAAGTCCTGCCCCAGCAGCCATGGCGACCTGCGCCAGGGGGTCTGCCACGTTGCCGGCGGCATAGACGCCGGCAACCGACGTCGCACCCATCGGGTCGACGACCACATACGTGCCCCAGTCGGCTCCACCCATCTCCAGCTGCGTGGCTTCTACGCCGAGGGCGTGGACCAGGTCGGCCCGGGCGTTGAACCGAGGTGCGACGACGAGGGCGTCCAAGGCGAACGTACGTCCGCCGTCGAGTCTGACCCCGACCAGGGTGTCGCCGGACACGTCCAGCGACGTGACCGTTCCACGCCTGATGGCGATCCCCCTGGCCCGCAACGCGCGGATCTCCTCCGCGCTCGGCCCGGGGGCGGTGTGCACCAGCAGGGTCACGTCGTCGGTCCACTGCCTCCACATCTGCGCCTGGTGCGCCGCCATCGGCGATGTTGCCAGCACGCCGACGCGCTGGTCCTTGATCTCCCATCCGTGGCAGTACGGGCAGTGCAGCACGTCCCTGCCCCATCGATCCGCCATGCCGGGGATGTCGGGCAGTTGGTCGACCAGGCCGGTGGCGAGCACCAGCCGCCGAGCGGACACGGCAGTGCTGCTCTGCAGCTGCAGCTCGAAGGCAACGTACGGCGACTCGTCGTCGTGAAGGCGTTCGACCTTGGTCACGGTATCGGTGACCACAGTGCCGCCGTAGTCCTCGACCTCGCCGCGCCCGATCCGCAACAGCTCAGCCGGCGGTGTGCCTTCGCGAGTGAGGAAGTTGTGCACGTGCGCGGCCCGCGCATTGCGCGGCTCGCCGCTGTCGACCACGAGGACCGTACGGCGAGCACGGACCAGGGCGAGCGCCGCGGAGAGTCCGGCGGCGCCACCTCCGATGACCACGACGTCGAACTCTCGGTCTGCTGCGCGCTCGGCTGTCATGACACCACTGTGCTGGCGGAGGAGTCGATACGCAAACGTGTTTGCTGATCTGGCAAACTACGCTCATGCCCATACTGAACGACGACCTGGTCGCTGATGGCTCCCTCGCCGCGGTAGGGCCGCGCTTGCGTGACCTGCGGCACGAACGCGGATCGACGCTGACGCAGCTGGCTGAGGTCACGGGAATCTCCGTGAGCACGCTGTCACGGCTCGAGTCGGGCCGACGTCGACCGAGTCTCGAGCTCCTACTGCCGCTGGCTCGCGCGCACCAGGTCACGTTGGACGACCTGGTCGGCGCGACAGCCACCGCCGACCCACGCGTACACGGGACACCGATCGAGCGTCGCGGGATGACGTTCGTTCCACTGAGCCGACAAGTCGGTGGAGTGCAGGCTTACAAGCAAACCGTGCAGCCCGGTGCGGGCTGCTCGCGAGACGGCCGCCCGAAGCCGATGACCCACGACGGATACGAGTGGATGTACGTGCTGTCCGGCCGGGTGCGTCTGCTGCTCGGTGAGCACGATCTGGTGCTCAAGGCAGGCGAGGCGGCCGAGTTCGACACTCGCACTCCCCACGCGGTGACGGCGGCGGGGAGCCGTCCGGCAGAGATTCTCCACCTGTTCGGTCCGCAGGGGGAACGGGTGCATGTCCGGGCCAAGCCCAAGGGTCGCTGACAGCGGATACGGCAGGCTGTTCTCGTGCACTACATCGGCGTCGACCTGGCCTGGGGCCAGCGCAAGCCCACCGGACTGGCCGTTCTCGACGACGACGGGCGGCTGGTGCACCTGTCGTGCGTAACGACCGACCAAGAGATCCTCGACGCTCTCGCGCCGCACGTCGAAGGTGATTGCCTCGTCGCGATCGACGCGCCCCTGATCGTCACCAATGCGACGGGTAACCGCGGGTGCGAGGCGGCACTCAATCGGGACTTCGCGCGCTTCGACGCAGGTGCGCATCCGTCGAACACCGGCAAGCCGGAGTTCCGGGACACACCGCGGGGGGCGCGGCTGAGTGCAGCCATGGGGCTCGACCTGAACCCTCGTTCCGGCAGGGCCCGGCGCGCGATCGAGGTGTATCCGCATCCGGCAACCGTGGTGCTGTTCGAGCTTGGGCGCACCCTCAAGTACAAGCAGAAGACGGGCCGACCCGTCGACGCGATCCGGGCGGAGCTGCTCGAGCTGATGCGGCTCCTCGAAGGGCTCGAAACGGCCGACCCGCCGCTCCTCCTTACCGAAGTCGAGCACGGTGACGCCGGGTGGAGTGCGTTGCGCGCGCACGCGGAGGACGGCACCCGCAAGAGCCAGCTCCGCACGGTCGAGGATCAGGTCGACGCCGTGGTGTGTGCGTACGTCGCCTCGTTCGCCACGCGTCACCCGGCCCGGATGACGACGTACGGTGACGTCGAGACCGGCTACATCGTCACGCCGACGCTGCCCGCCGGACTGCAGCCGACGCCCCGGGCGCGGCAGGCTCGGGCAGACGATCCGGCCATGGCGGGTGACCCGATCGGAGCCGCGGTGAGCTCGTACGCCGCGCAGCAGCCGGCGCTGGTCCAGACTGGGGCGCGGTTCGTCTCGCTCGTCACCGACATCCTCGACGAGGCTGGCATCAACTACCTGAGCGTGACCGGTCGCACCAAGAGCGTCGAGTCGTTCGCCGCGAAGGCAGCTCGCACCGAGGACGGACAGTTGGTGTTCCCGGACCCGCTACGCGACATCGCCGATCAGATCGGCCTGCGAGTAATCACCTATGTGCACAGCGACGTGTCGGCGGTGGTCGACCTCCTCGAGGACCAGGTGACCGTGCTCGACGACCGGGACATGGGTCGGGAGACCGCGAGCGAGGGACGCTTCGGCTACGCCAGCCGGCACCTGTTGATCCGGCTCGACGACAAGCGCGAGGACGACTCGACATACGGGTCGCTTCGTGGGCGTACGGCCCAGGTGCAGATCCGGACCGTCCTGCAGCACGCGTGGGCCGAGTTCGAGCACGACATCCGCTACAAGGGCACCATGCCCGCCGAGCACGCCAGCGACTTCGACCGACGGTTCACGCTTGCGGCGGGACTGCTGGAGCTCGCCGACCGCGAGTTCTCCACCATCCGTGACCGACTGCGCGACGGCAGCACCGAGACTCTTGACGCAGAGGACGACGACCCGAGGATCACCGCGCGCGAACTGGCGGCGTTCCTGGCCGGACAGTACGCGGACGCCGGGTGGTCGCGGACCGACCACTACGTCTGGATCTCGGGTCTTGTCCTCGAGCTCGGTATCACCTCCCTGAACGAGCTCGGCGATGTGCTGCGGTCGGCCGCAGGTGCGGACCTGGTGGAGCGGATGGGGTATCGCTACCCACCGGGGGCGGTCCGCCGCCTCGACGACGCCTTGCTGTCTGCCTTCGGCCAGACGTACGTCGCCCTGCAAGGCAACGCCCACCGGCGACCCGCCCTTCGCTCTCGCCTCGACAAGCTCCGCGGTTAGTCCCATACCCGCCGGTCGGCCGAGCTGCCGAGGCCACCGCCTGAGAGAACCGAAATCCGTTGTCCACAATGGCTTCTGAGGCCTGGAGAGTGTCGACGCGAACGTCTAGAATCGAACACATGTTCGAGATCGAAGTCGACGAATTGGACGCCGACGAGCTGCTCACCCATTTAGGTGTGGTCCGGTCGGTGGTGCAGCAGGCCGAGGTCCGCACCCTCGAGATCGCCGCGGCCTGGGCCGACCTGCACGGAGTCATCGCCTGCCCGGCGCCGAGGTTCACCTTCGGAGAGCAACTGGTGCCGTTCGGCGGAGACGGCGCCCCCGACGTGGCCGAGTTCTGCCCCGCCGAGCTCGGCGCCGAGATGGGCACCTCCCCCGAAACCGCCGCGGCCCTGATCGGTGACGCTCTCGACCTACGCCACCGTCTGCCGCGGCTATGGGACCGGCTCCAGTCCGGCGAGGTGAAAGCATGGGTCGGGCGCAAGGTTGCCACCGACACCCGCGACCTCACCCTCGAAGCCGCCGCGGTGGTCGACCGACGCGTCGCCCCCTACTCTCACAAGCTCTCGTGGGGCCGGCTCGCGAAGGTCGTGCAGGCGGCGATCGTCGATGCCGACCCCGACTACGCCCGCCAGCGCGAACAGGCCGGCGCCGGGACCGCGGAGTCTGGCTACGCCCGGCAGACGAGACCGGCAACGTGTACGGGTCATTCGCCGCCGCCGGACCCGACGCCGCCCGATTCGACGCCGGCCTCAACGGGATCGCCGACGCTCTTGGTGTCCTCGGCGACACCGACCCCAAACAGGTCCGCCGCGCCAAGGCGCTCGGCATCCTCGGCAACCCCCAACAGACCTTTGCCCTCTACGCCGCCGCCGAAGAGGCGCAGCAGACGCCAGCGGTCGAGCCGCCCACCTCCTCGATCGAGCCGGTCGCGACCCCACCACTGCAACGCCCGCGCGAGACGTCGATCGACCCGCGGCCGAAGGCCGTGCTGTACGTCCACGTCACCGACGACACCCTGCGAACCGGACACGGCGTGGCCCGGGTCGAAGGCGTCGGACCCGTCACTGCCACGCAGGCCCGCGAGTGGCTAGGCGACTGCTCGATCACCGTCAAACCCGTCCTCGACCTCGCCGGCATTGCACCCGTGGACGCCTACGAGATCCCCGAACGCCTTCGCGAAGCCGTTCATCTGCTCACCCCGGCCGACGTCTTCCCGTACAGCACCAACACCAGCCGTCGCATGGATGTCGACCACACCGTCGCCTACGTCTCACCCGACGACGGCGGACCACCAGGCCAAACCCGGATCGGGAAGCTCGCCCCCATGACCCGCCGACATCATCGCATCAAGACCCACGGCGGTTGGCATGTCGAACAACCCTTCCCGGGCATCCACGTGTGGCGATCTCCTCATGGACGGATCTACCTCGTCGACCACACCGGCACTACCCGCCTCGGCACGA
>Ga0136617_10002897_pt1 | contig 15310 bp, 17 predicted proteins | sample AntDrymUQ3222106_2_FD_129672 | JGI IMG/M metagenome (GOLD analysis project Ga0136617, IMG submission 129672) | Polar desert sand microbial communities from Dry Valleys, Antarctica - metaG UQ322 (21.06) | ecosystem: Environmental > Terrestrial > Soil > Desert | place: Antarctica: Dry Valley...
CGGCATCGAGCGCCGCCGCCACGACCCCAGCCGTCCGCCCCGGCGGCACCGCCACGATCACCACCTCCCGGTCGGCGAGCCCCGCCAACTCCGCCACGACCGCGAAGCCCTCCGCCGCCGCCGCCGCCCGCACGCGGGGGTCGGCGTCGTACCCCACCGCACCCCCCAGTCCCCGCAGCACCGACCCCCCGATCAGCCCGAGGCCGACGACGCCGGTCCTCACCGCTCGACCCGCTCGAGCATCCGCTCGTAGCCGAGCACGGCCTCGGGCGGGAGCTCGCCGCCGGGCGGGTGCGCCTGGCGCGCCGGGTCCTCGGGGAACGAGCCGAGGAAGCGCGTCTCGCCCGGGAAGCGCAGCAGGCCGAGCACGGCGGCGCGCACGTGGGCGTCGGCGACGTGCCCCTCGCACTCGATCAGGAAGCGGTACTCGCCCAGCAGCGCGCGCGTCGGGCGCGACTCGATCGTCGTGAGGTTGATCCCGCGCACGGAGAACTCCTGCAGCAGCCGCACGAGGCTGCCCGGCTCGTCGCGCCGCGGGGTGACCGCGAAGAAGGAGCGGTCGCGGCCGGTCGGCGCCGGGCAGCGACCGCGCAGCACGATGAAGCGCGTCGAGGGCGCGGCCTCGTCCTCCAGCGCCTCCCGCTCCACCCGCAGCCCGTAGACCGCCGCCGCCGTCAGCGGCGCCAGCGCGCCCACGCCCGGCGCGCCGAGGTCGCGGCACGCCGCGGCCGTGCTGGCCGCCTCGACCGCCTCGAGCCCGCCGGCGCGCAGGAGGCCCGAGCACTGCGCCAGCGCGAACGGATGGCTCGTCACCGCTCGCAGCGGCGTCTCGTCCCCGGGGGCGCGCAGCAGCGCGAACGAGACGGGCAGCACGCGCTCGCCGGCCAGCAGGGCGCCCGGCGAGCGCAGGATCTCGTCCAGGTTCTCGGCCACCGAGCCCTCGAGCGAGTTCTCGAAGGCCACCACGCCACCGTCGGCCGCCCCCGAGGCGACCGCCCGCACCACGTCGACGGCCGTCCCCGCGGGCGCCAGGACGTCCTCCGAGCGCGCGACGTCGAGCGCCGCCTGATGGGTGAACGTGCCCTCGGGACCCAGGTACGCGAGCGTCGCCACCTGGCGGGCTCCTAGGCGGGTGCGGAGGAGAGCACCTTGCCCGCGACCGCGGCCGCCTGCTCGACCCGCGCCACGTACTCGCCGAACGTGTCGGCGTAGAGCGCCTGGGGCCCGTCGCAGATCGCCTCCTCGGGTGCAGGATGCACCTCGACGATGATCCCGTCCGCGCCCGCGGCGGCGGCCGCCAGCGACAGCGGTGTCACCAGGTCCCGCCGCCCCGCCGCGTGGCTGGGGTCGACGATCACGGGCAGGTGCGACAGCTCCTTGAGCACCGGGACGGCGGTCAGGTCCAGCGTGAAGCGGTAGGCCGTCTCGAACGTGCGGATGCCGCGCTCACACAGCAGGACGTTCGGGTTGCCCTCCTTGAGGATGTACTCCGCCGCCATCAGCAGCTCCTCGAGCGTCGAGGAGAGCCCGCGCTTGACCAGGGCCGGGATGCCGGAGCGCCCGATCTCCGCCAGCAGCGAGTAATTCTGCATGTTGCGGGCGCCGACCTGGATCACGTCGGCCACCTCGACCACCGCCTCGAGGTCGCGCGCGTCCATCAGCTCGGTGACGATCGGCAGGCCCGTCTCCTCGCGCGCCTCCGCGAGCAGCCGCAGGCCCTCCTGGCCGAGACCCTGGAAGGAGTACGGGGAGGAGCGGGGCTTGTAGGCGCCGCCGCGGAACAGCGAGGCGCCGGCGTCGCGCACCGCGCGGGCCGTGGTCAGCACCTGGTCGCGCGACTCGACGGTGCACGGGCCGGCGATCAGCGAGAAGTGCTCCGCACCGATCCGTCGCCCGTCGATGTCCACGATCGTCGGCTCGCGGTTCTGCGAGGACGCGAGCTTGTAGGGCTTGAGGATCGGCACGACCTGCTCGACGCCCGGGGCGCCCTCGAGGCCGAGCCGCGCGACGTGCTCGCGGTCGCCCACCGCGCCGATCACGGTGACCTCCTCGCCGCGTGAGGGGTGCGCGCGCGCCCCGCAGGACTCGATCCGCGCGATGACGGCCTGGACCTCGTCCGCGGTCGCCGTCGATTTCATGATGATCATCATCGGGTGTGCGTCTCCTGGGCCAAGAACTCTAGAGAGGGATACGAGTGGCGCGGTGGGCGTGGATCGCCCGGGGTCGGCGCTCGGCCCTGAGGGCCCGTGGCTGGACGGTGCGCCGCGCGGGCGGCACCGGCCGAGCGCCTAGCTAAATCGCCAGGCGCGATAGGAGAGGGCGTAGCTGCGACCGGTCGCCGCGGCGGCGGCGAGGGTGCGGCGAGCGGTGCGGTGGTGCCGGCCAGTCATGGTCGCGAGGAGGGTTGTACCAGAACCTCGGTGCTTCCGCGGAAGCGCTTTACCGCTCGGACCCATTCGCGCCGCGAGATCGGGCGCCTCCGAAGGGCGTCACCCGATCCCGCGCCGTCTAGGCTGGCGCGCGTGAGCAAGAGCTACCCGCAGCGGGCCTTCGCGGTGCCGGCGGACGCGACCGAGCTGGTCGTGATCCGCCACGGCGCCTCGGCGGCGATGGAGGCGGGCAAGCCGTTCCCACTCGTCGGTGGCCACGGCGACCCACCGCTGGCGCCCGACGGGCTCCGCCAGGCGGAGGCGGTCGCCGACCGCCTGCGCGACGAGTCGCTGCGCGCCCTGTTCGTGACGCCGCTGCAGCGCACCGCCCAGACGGCGGCGCCGCTCGCCGGCGCCGCCGGCCTCGAGCCGGTCGTGATCGAGGACCTGCGCGAGGTCCACCTGGGCGAGTGGGAGGGCGGCGAGTACCGGGTCCGCATGGCCGAGCGCGACCCGCTCGCCATGCGGGCGCTCACGGAGGAGCGCTGGGACGTGATCCCCGGCGCCGAGCCGATGGAGCGTCTGCACACCCGCATCGCGGCCGGCCTCGCTGCCATGCTCGCCGCGATCGGCCCGGGCGCCACCGGCGCCGCCGTGCTGCACGGCGGCGTCATCGGCGAGCTGTGCCACCAGGTCACGGGCAGCCGCCCGTTCGCCTTCATCCACGCCGACAACGCCTCGATCTCCCGCATCGTCGCGTTCGCCAGCGGCCATCGACTGCTGCGCAGCTTCAACGACACCGCGCACCTGGACGGTCTGGCGCCTGGCTGAGGCCCGCGCCGCGCCCGTGCTACGCTGTGCCACGCATGGACGTGTCGGTCCGGGAGCTTCGTAATCACACCGCACGGGTCATCTCGGCGATCGAGAGCGGCGAGCCGGTCGTGCTCACGGTGCACGGCCGTCCCGTCGCCGACATCGTGCCGCGAAGCCAGCGCAGTGAACGCCGGCCGTCGGAGCTGGTCCTTGCGGACTTGGCCGCCATCAGCGCGCTCGCCGGCGAACTGGGCGTCGTCTCGGACGCCACGGACTTCGACGTGGGGTTGACGACCGACGACATGATGCCGTGACCAGCGGCTACCTGGTCGACACGAGCGTCTTCATCGCCGCCGAGCAGGGTCGCCGGGTCGGCGAACCGCCCGCGGGCGACGCACGCATCTCCGTCGCGACCCTCACGGAGCTGATCGTCGGAACCCGCCGCGCACCGGAGGGCCCGCCTCGGACACTGCGCATGACGACCCTTGGACGGGCGCGCTCGTTCATCGCGCTCGCGTACGACGAGGCGGTCGCCGAACGACTCGGCGAGCTGCTCGCCGCCGCGCGCGCGAGCGGCCGCCGGGCGGGCGCCATGGACGCCATCATCGCCGCGACCGCCGCGGTGCACGACCTGACCGTCTGGACGCAGGACGACGACTTCGAGGTGCTCGCCGGCCTTCTCCCCGGCCTGCCAGTGCAGCAAGGCTGAGCCGACCCGGCAGAGCTCCCGCCGCGTCACCCGCAGCGGCCGGTGTAGCGGCACGCGACGATCGACGGCTGCTCGACCGGTCGGCCGGCGTCGATCGAGTGTGCGAGGCGGACGAACTGGGCGTGCGACCAGGCCAGCGGCGTCGCGGAGAAGGTCGGCTCGCCGGCGGGGAAGCCCGGCCGGCCGGTCGGCGGACGGCCGTCCCAGACCTGCTCGGGGATCACCCGCCGTCGTTGGCGGCCAACGCCATCGAGCGCAGGTGCGCGTCGGCGGGACGGCCGGCCAGCAGCTCGTACTCGCCGCGCTCGCCGGAGAAGATCGGCCACACGCGCCCGAGCGTGCGGAACGTGTCGGGGTCGTTGAGGTCCCACATGCCGCCGTCGCGCCGCTCGCCGTAGCCGTCGGTCGTGAAGCGGTGCCAGAACGGGCCGTTGGGGGTGTTCGTGCGCAGCTGCGCGTCGACCACCTGGAGCGTGTTGAGGACGACCGGGTCGTCGTGGGGCTTGACGCCGAGGCGGACCAGCTCCAGGAAGCTCGGGTCGACCTCGCGGCGCTGGTCGGCGTCGCTCGTCCCGGAGTCGCCGACGTCGTAGCGGGTCGCCCGGTCCGGGTCACGCCCCTTGGTCACGCGCAGGTAGTACGGCCGCGGCGACCACGGGCCGGTGCTGGTCACGGTCCAGCGCTCCACGTCGCGTGCCCACACGTCGGCGGTGCGCTCGTAGCGGGCGGCCGCCGCGGCGTCGCCGTTGCGCCGCGCGAGGTCGACGGCGCACACGAGCCCCGCGATCTGCGCCGCGATCGTGGCCGGCGACCACCCGGCCTGGTTCTCCCAGCGCTCCTGCTGGCTGCGCGGGCCGGTGCGCACGACGTAGTCCGCCGCGCGCTTGACGCGCCGCCAGGTCGGCGCGTCGTCGCGCCCGAGTTGCCAGGCCAGCACGATCGGCAGCGCGACCTCGTCCATCTGGGTCTTCTCCCAGCGCTGGCGCCCGTTGGTCACGGAGTTCTGCGGGAACGAGCCGTCGGGCTTCTGCTGGCGGAAGAAGAGGTAGCTCAGCGCCCGGTTGGCCGCCGCGACGTCACCGGCGGCGACGTGCGCGGTCGCCACCTGGTAGAGGTCGCGCGCCCACACGAGGTGGTAGGGGCCCGACGGCAGGTCCTCCTCGATCGTCATCTTCCCCCACGCCCACGGCATCGAGGGGGAGGCGATGCCGGCGCCGCGGAACGTCTTGTCCTCGGACGCGTCGAGCACCATGAGCGACGTGTCGTAGGCCGCGCGCAGCGCGGCGTCGGCGGCCACGCTGCGCGGCGCGCCGGGCAGCGAGTCCAGGTACGTGGCCCAGCCCCTCGCGTACGTCGCCGCCGCCGGACCGAAGCCGCGCAGCGAAGCGCGGGCGGTGGCGAGCGCGGCGCCGCGCGTCCCGCCGAAGCCGAGCGCCAGCGTCATCCGCCGGCGCTGCACCCCGTCCAGCGCCGTCCGCGCGGCCTGGCGGACGTTGCCACGCCGCCGCGCGTCGAAGCGGCCGTCGAGGTCGCCGCCGCGGCGGAGGTCGCGCAGCGGGTTCGAGCCGCGACGTGCGTAGCCCGAGCTGCTCTCGCGCAGCCCGGGCGCGGCCATCAGCGCGCTCGCCGAGCGGCGGTCCCAGGCCACCAGCGCCCGCCCGCGCGTCGCGCCGCGGTCGTCGTCGCCGCCGTTGGAGAGCGCCGGATCGAGCACGGCGAACAGCCGCAGCGGCCGGCCCGTCTTCGAGGCGAAGTCGACGTCCATCAGCACCGTCGCACGGGCGGGATCGGTGACGTAGGTCTTGGTCAGCCGCCAGCGCGGGCTCTCGACGACCTGGCGGAACGTGAGGCTGCGCGGGTCGGGCCGCTCGACCCGCGCCGTCGCGGCGCGTGTCTCGCGCTCCACGAGACCCTGGCCGTCGGTGACGACGAACTCGAGGTCGCGGACGGCGGGCGTGCCCACCTCGCTGAGCTCCGCCGAGCGCAGCGTGAACCAGACCTTCGAGCGCAGGTCGTGGGCGGTGCCGAAGCCGTGCTTGTCGGCCGCGCCGAACGTCGCGCGCGCGCCGGGCGCACCCGCGGCCGCTCCCGCGCGGCCGCCGCCGGCACGGCGGCGAGGCAGGCGACGAGCGCGAGCAGCGCGACGCGACGCATGCCTACGGCAGCGCTCCGAGCGCCTCCAGGAAGCGCTCGTTCTCGGCCTGCGTGCCGACCGTCACGCGCAGTGCGCCCGCGCGGCCGAGCGCGCCGCCCGCGCGCACGAGCACGCCGCGCTGGGAGAGGCCCTGCACGATCGCGGGCTCCTCGCGCCCCTCCCCGAGGTCGAACCAGACGAAGTTCGCCTGCGAGTCCGCGGGCTCGATGCCGAGCTCGCGGAGGCCGTCCTCGAGCCCGACGCGCTCGGCGAGGTTGCGCTCCACCCTGCGCGTCACCTCGTCCTGGTGGTCGAGCGCCGCGACGGCGGCGGCCTGGGCGGCGGCGTTGCAGAAGAACGGCTGGCGCACCTGGTCGACCGCCGTACGGAACTCCTCAGAGCCGCACAGGGCGTAGCCGACGCGCAGCCCGCACAGGCCGAAGACCTTCGAGAACGTTCGCAGCAGCACCAGGTTGGAGTGCCTGGCGAGCAGGTCGACCGAGTCCTCGGGGTCCTGCAGCAGGCTGAAGTCGACGTAGGCCTCGTCGAGGATCACCGCCACGTGGCGCGGGACGCTCGCGACGAAGTCGGCGACCGCGTCCAGCGGCAGCGCCGTCGAGGTCGGGTTGTTCGGGTTGCAGACGATCACCAGCCGGGTGGCGGCGGTGATCTCGCGGCGCATCGCGTCGAGATCGTGGCGGTGGTCGGCGTCGAGCGGCACCTGCAGCGCCCGCGCGCCGGAGGCGGCGGCGAGGTGCGGGTAGACGGAGAACGACGGCCACGCGTAGACGACCTCGGCGCCGGGCTCGAGCAGCGCCTCGCCGGCGGCGAGCAGGACGTCGCAGGAGCCGTTGCCGATCGCGATCCGCGAGGCGGGCACGCCGTGGCGGTCGGAGAGCTTGCGACGCAGCGCGGCGTTCGTCGGGTCGGGATAGCGATTCGCGCCCGCCAGCGCGCGCGCGGCGGCCTCCACGACCGCCGGCAGCGGCGGGTACGGCGACTCGTTGGAGGCCAGCAGCGCGACCGGACCCTCCAGGCCGTAGCCCTCGGCGGCCGGGTACACGGGGATGCGGCGGATCCGCTCGGCGAACTCCAGGGCCATGGGCTCGACAGGCTACCTGTCGAGCGTCGCCCGGATGGCGACCTCCGATGTCACCCGGATGGTGACGCAGGCTGACTCCTTCGCAGCAGCACCGCGTAGTCGTTGACGCTGAACAGGAACTCGCCGTGCGCCGCGCGCACGCGCTGGTCCTCGACCCACGCGTCCAGCCGCGAGGCGAGCTCGTGGTGGGAGTCGCGCCGGACGGCGCCGGCGATCCCCTGCACCGCGGTGTCCGCGGCCTCGCCGGCGGCGAACTCGGTGTCGAGCTGCACCCACGCGAACGTTGCGACCAGCTCGAACGGCGACCGGCGCGCGATCGCGACGAGCTTGCGCCCGATCGCGGCGTCGGAGGAGTCCATCCACTCCTCCTGCGTGTCCGCGTAGGCGTGGACGAGCCGGCGCGTCAGCTCGAGGTCCGACGCGTTGAAGACGGTCGTGTCGAAGTCCGTGTGGCTGAGCAGGAAGTGCCCGCTGGGGGCGAGCACGCGGGCGACCTCGGCGAGGAAGGCGTCGGAGGAGACCAGCGCCTCGAGCGTGTTGTGGCAGACCACGCCGCCGAGGCTCGCGTCCTCGAACGGGAGGCGCTTGTTGAGGTCGGCGACCGCGGTGGTGAGGTTCGGCTCGGTGGCCAGCGCGGGATCGAGCTGCGGCTCGCGCCGCTCCACGCCGACCAGCGCGACGTCCGGGCCGAAGCGCTCGCGCAGCGCCCGCAGCGTGCGGCCGTCGCCGCAGCCGAGGTCGGCGACGAGCGGCGGCCGCGGCTGCGGCAGCGCCGCCGCCAGCCGGCCGTGGCGCTCGGTCACTGCGCGCCCTCGAGGTCGAGCCGGAGCGCCGTGGCCTCGCCGAGGTAGACGTGCTGGGGCTCGGCGCCGTTGGGCGCGTAGGCGTGGATCATCACCCGGATCACCCGCGCGAGGCTGCCGGGCACCGGGATCTCGCGGGCGCACAGCAGCGGCACGCGGCTCAGCCCCATGCGGCGCGCCGCGACGGCCGGGAACTCGGCGTCGAGGTCCTCGGTCAGCGTGAAGATGCAGCTCACGAGGTCCGGCGCGTCCAGCCCGTTGCGCTCCAGCAGCTCGCGCATCAGCGCCTCGGTGGCGGTCAGGATCGCCTCGGCCTCGTTGACCTGCACGGTGGTGGCGCCGCGGAGCGCGATCAGCCGCATCGGCGCGCCATTCAATCAGCGGCGCCGCCCGGCCGCGCGGGCCGGCGACCGGCGCGAGCGCCCGGCGCTGCGCAGCCGCTCGATCTCGGCGGCCGTCAGGCGCCGGTGCTCGCCGGGCTCCAGCCCCTTGAGGCCGAGCGGGCCGAAGGCCACCCGCTCGAGCGCCGCGACCGGGTGCCCGACCGCGTCGCACATGCGCCGCACCTGCCGCTTGCGGCCCTCGCGGATCGTGATCTCCAGCAGGTCGGGCGCGAGCCGCTTCACGCGCGCGGGCGCCGTGACCCCGTCGTCCAGCTCGACGCCGTCGCGCAGCGCCTGCAGCGCGGCGGAGCGGACCGGCGGGCGCCGGACCTTGGCCCGGTAGACGCGCGGCACCTCGAAGGAGGGGTGGGTGAGGCGGTGCGCGAGCGGCCCGTCGTCGGTGAGCAGGATCAGGCCGGTCGTGCCGGCGTCGAGGCGGCCGATCGGGTACAGCCGCCGGCCGCTGGGCACGAGCGAGACGACGGTCCTGCGCCCGTGGGTGTCGGCCGCCGTGGAGACCACGCCGGCCGGCTTGTTGACCGCGTACACCGCGCGGTCGCCCTGCCAGGCGCGCGCGGGGCGCCCGTCGACCTCGACGCCCTCGCTGCCGTCGACGTCACGCGCCGGGTCGCGCACCACCTCGCCGCCGACGCTGACGCGGCCGCCGAACACGAGCGCCTCGGAGGCGCGGCGGGAGGCGACGCCGGCGTGGGCGAGGTACTTGGCGAGGCGCATCGTCGTGCCACCATAGGTCACCCTCGCCGGCCTCTGCCATGGACCTCGCCCTGCTCGACGCCACGCTGGCCGCCGCCGGCCAGCCCGCCTTCCGCGCCCGCCAGGTGTGGCGCTGGACCGCGGCCGGCGCCGCCGGCTACGAGGCGATGACCGACCTGCCGGCCGCCCTGCGCGCGCGGCTCGCCGAGGCGGTGCCGTTCTCCTCGCTCGCGCTGGTCGACGAGGCGCACGCCGCCGACGGCACGGTCAAGGCGCTGTTTCGCACCCACGACGGGCGAGCGGTCGAGGCCGTGCTGATGCGCTACCGCGACGGCCGCCGCTCCGTGTGCGTCTCCTCGCAGTCCGGCTGCCCGCTGACGTGCACGTTCTGCGCGACCGGTGCGATGCGCTTCGGCCGCAACCTGACCGCCTCGGAGATCCTCGACCAGGTGCTGCACTTCCGCCGCCTCGAGACGCTCGACTACCTCGTGTTCATGGGCATGGGCGAGCCGATGATGAACCTCGACCAAGTGCTCGCCGCCGCCCGCCGGCTGCCCGCGATCGGCGTCACCCACCGGCGCACCGGCATCTCCACGGTCGGCTGGGTGCCGGGCATCCGGCGCCTGGCCGAGTCCGACCTGCCGATCCGCCTGGCGCTGTCGCTGCACGCGCCCGAGGACGCGCTGCGCTCGAAGATCATGCCCGTCAACGAGCGCTACCCGCTCGCCGAGGTGCTCGCGGCCTGCGCGGCCTTCTACGAGCGGCGCCGGCGGCGGGTGTTCGTCGAGTACGTGATGCTCGCCGGCGTCAACGACGGCTACGGCCAGGCGGTCCAGCTCGCGCAGCTGCTGGACCCGCGCATCTACAAGCTCAACCTGATCCCCTACAACCCGACGGACGCGACCTACGCCGGCTCCTCGCGCGGCGCGATCGACGCGTTCAAGGCGGCGCTCTCCGAGCACGACCTGCGCGCCACGGTCCGCCTCACCCGTGGCCGCGACATCGACGCGGCGTGCGGCCAGCTGGCCGCGAAGGCGCTCGCCGTCTAGGTGGTGCGCTGCGCGCGCTCGTCGCCCGCGCGCAGGAGCCGCTCGCGCAGCGCCGCCTCGTCCTCCGGGCTCGGGTCCCAGCCGACGGGGTCGGGCAGGTCGTCGACCGTGTTCAGGCCGAAGAGCGTGAGGAACAGCGGCGTGGTGCGGTAGAGGATGGCGCCGAACTGCGAGCGGCCGGACTCCTCGATCAGCCCGCGATCGGTCAGCGCCGCGGTGGCCGACTCGGACGCCACGCCGCGGATGCGCGCCACCTCGGGGCGGGAGACCGGCTGCAGGTAGGCCACGATCGACAGCGTCTCGGCCTGCGCGGGGGTGAGCGAGGGGGTGCGCGGGCGGGCGAGCAGCCGCCGCGCGCCCTCCTCGGCGTCCGGGTGGGAGGCGAGCGCCCAGCCGCCGGCGAGCTCGCGCAGCACGACGCCGCGGCCGCCGAGCGCGTGGCGCAACTCCCCGAGCGCTTCGCGCACGTCCTCCTCGCCCGCCTGCAGCGCGTCGGCCAGCTCGTCGACTCCGACGGGGTCGGGTGCGAGGAAGAGCAACGCCTCCACAAGGCGCGCGAGCCCGGTCACGAGGGCACCGTCCGGGACGCGGCGTCGCGCCGGGTGGGCACCATCCGGGACGCGGCGTCGCGCCGGGTGGGCACCGTCCGGGACGCGGCGTCGCGCCGTACGGCTGCCGCCGCCCGCGCCGCGGCCGGCCCCGGAGCGGCGCCGTGGACCATGATCTCGCCGAACGGCTCGGCCTGCTCCCACGCGGCCTCGCCGCCCTTGTACAGCTCCAGCAGCGCGAACAGCGTCACCGCGACCGTCACGCGGTCGGCGCCCTCCACCGCCTCGTCGAACGAGAACGCCCCGCGCCGCAGCAGCCCGCGAAGCACGCCGAGGCGGTCGGCGAGCGAGACGCGCGGCGTCGTCAGGTGGGAGACGTCGATCGGCGGCGGCGTGCGCAGCAGCCCGCCCAGCGCCTGGCCCAGCAGCGCCGACTCGTAGGCGGCCCGTGCGGCCTCCAGCGGCGCCCGCCGCAGTGCGTCGGGCAGCGGCGCCGCCCGGTACAGGTGGCCCTGCTCGGACTCGTGGCGCTCGGCCAGCCAGCCGCCCGCCCCGCGGAAGCGCGCGTATTGCAGCATCCGCTCGAGCAGCTCCTCGGCCGCCTCGGCGGGGGCCAGCTCGTCCAGCTCGGGCAGCTCCTCGCCGGGCAGCATCAGCCGCGACTTCAGCTCCAGCAGCGCGGCGATCAGCACCAGGAACTCCGTCGCCGCCTCGAGGTCCAGTTCCTCGCGCGCCTGCAGGTGGTCGAGGTAGGCGACGACGACGTCGGCCAGCTCCACCTCGAGCAGGTCCAGCTCCTCGCGCAGGATCAGCGACAGCAGCAGGTCGAACGGCCCGGCGAAGACGTCGAGGTCGAGCTCCAGCCGGTCGAGGCGCGGCGCGGAGCCCGCTGCCGGTGGGGGGCCTCCTGGCGAGACGGGCGGGGAGGTCATCGCCAGGGCAGGCTAGGTGGCGGGCCCGACGGACCGCCGCGCGGGACCGACTCCCATCGCCTCGCGGACGTCCGCCAGCGTGCCCGCGGCGATCGCCCGCGCCTTCTCGGCACCCTCGGCCAGGATGCCCTCCAGCTGGGCGTCGTCGCCGCGCAGCGCCTCGTAGCGCTCTCGCACGGGCGCCAGCCAGCCGGCCACCTCGTCGCCGACCGCCGTCTTGAGGTCGCCGTAGCCGCGGCCCGCGAAGTCGTGCTCGACCGCCTCGGGCGAGACGCCGCGCACCACCGCGAGGATCTCGATCAGGTTGGTGACGCCGGGCTTGTCCTCGGCGCGCACGATCTCGCTGCCCGAGTCGGTGACCGCGCGCCGGAACTTCTTCGCGATCGTGCCGGGCTCGTCGAGCACGTACACGGTGCCCTGCTCGGTGGCGCCGGTGGTGGACATCTTGCGCGCCGGGTCCTGCAGGTCGAGCACGCGGGCGCCGACCTCGGGGATCCGAGACGCGGGCAGCACCAGCGTCTCGCCGAAGCGGCCGTTGAAGCGCTCCGCCACGTCGCGCATCAACTCCAGGTGCTCGCGCTGGTCCTCGCCCACCGGGACCTCGTCCGCGCGGTAGGCGAGCACGTCGGCCGCCTGCAGCACCGGATAGAACAGCAGTCCGGCGGAGACCAGCCGGCGCTGCTGGGCGGACTTGTCGCGGAACTGGTGCATGCGGTTGAGCTCGCCGACCGAGGTGACGCTCGAGAGCAGCCACGACAACTCCGCGTGCTCGTGCACGTCGCCCTGGCGGAAGAGGATGCAGCGCTCCGGGTCGAGCCCGGCGGCGAGCAGGATCGCCGTGGTGTCGTAGACGCGCTCGCGCAGCTTGACGGGCTCGTACTCGACGGTCACCGCGTGCAGGTCGACGATGCAGTAGATCGCCGGGGCGGCCTTGTCCTGGCCGGCGACGTACTGGCGGATCCCGCCGATGTGGTTGCCCAGGTGCTTGCGCCCGGTCGGCTGGATGCCGGAGAAGATGACCACGGAGCGGGAGGGTACTGCGGGGGCGTCCGTGCCCCCGCGCAGTACCGCTGGACCTGTCTGGTCCGAGTCAGGCGCGGCGGCGAGCGCCGCCACCGGAGCCCGGCGAGGCGAGCGATTCCGCGGTCGCGGTGCACTCGGCGCCGCCCTGCCTGATCTGCTCGGCGAGGATGGCGGCGTTGACGTCGCACACGTTCGCCGCGATGCCGATCGGGACGAGGACGTCGACGTCGGAGATGTTGACGTTGACCAGGCCCTGCTGGTTGGTGGGGCCACCGCCGCTCCCGTTGCCGGGCGTGGCGATCGACTCGGCGGTCGCGGTGCACTCGGCGCCTCCCCGGCGCTCCTGGCGCGCCAGCACGCCGACGTTGACGTCACAGAGGTTCGCGGCGAGCGCGATGGGCACCAGGACCTGGACGTCCTAGATGTTGACGTTCACGAGACCGTCCTGGGTGGTCTGGGCCGAAGCCGGTCCGGCGAGCCCGAGCGTCAGGGCCGCGGCTGCGGCGACGATCGAAAGACGGATCTGTGTGGTTCTGAGCACGTTGTTCCTCCTTGGGTGGTTTCCCGTGCACCCGAGGTGTCCCCAACGCTCGATCGCCCGTAAGCACTACGTCCAACGTAACAATAAACGGGAGGACGACGCACCTTATATAGGTGCGTCATGCATTCGGTGCTGCGCCGCGCCCGTCGCGCAACGAGCGCCGCCAGCTGGGCGGTCGGGACCCTGGTCAGCGTCCCGACCGGGGGCCCGTCAACCGCGCGAGACGCGGCTAGTCGAGCGGCTGGCGGATCACGGGCCGCTTGGCGGCGCCCGCCTCGTCGAGCCGGCGCACCGGCGTCGAGTAGGGCGCGTTGCGGGCGATCTCCGGGTCATCGGCGCCCTCGCGCAGGATGTCGGCGATCGCGTCGGCGAAGGCGTCGAGCGTCTCGCGCGTCTCGGTCTCCGTCGGCTCCACCAGCAGCGCCTCGTCGACCAGCAGTGGGAAGTAGACCGTCGGCGGGTGGAAGCCGTGGTCGAGCAGCCGCTTGGCGAGGTCGAGCGTCCTGAGGCCGAGGTTGCGCTTCATCGGCGCGCCGGAGAGCACGAACTCGTGCATGCACAGCCGGTCGAAGGCGACCGGCAGGTGCTCGCCGATGCCCTTCTCCTTCAGCCGCGCGAGCAGGTAGTTCGCGTTCAACACGGCGGTCTCGGAGGCCTCCTGCAGGCCGTCGGCGCCGAGCGAGAGGATGTACGCGTAGGAGCGCACGAAGACGCCGTAGTTGCCCTGGAAGCCGCGCAGGCGCCCGATCGACTGCGGCCGGTCGAAGTCCAGCCCGAAGACGCCGTCGGCGTGCTTCACCACCTGCGGGCGCGGGAGGAACGGCTCGATCCGGTCCGAGACCGCGATCGGCCCCGCGCCGGGCCCGCCGCCGCCGTGGGGCTGGGTGAACGTCTTGTGCAGGTTGTAGTGGACGATGTCGAAGCCCATGTCGCCCGGGCGCGCGCGGCCCATGACGGCGTTGAGGTTGGCGCCGTCGTAGTAGAGCGTCGCTCCCACCTCGTGCACGAGCCGGGCGATCTCCTGGATGTTCGTGTCGAACACGCCGAGCGTGTTCGGGTTGGTGAGCATCAGCGACGCCACGTCGTCGTCGAGGTTGGCGCGCAGGTCGTCCATGTCGACACCGCCGTGCTCGTCGGTGCCGAGCTTCGAGACCTCGTAGCCGCCCATCGTCACCGTCGCCGGGTTGGTGCCGTGCGCGGTGTCGGGGGTGAGGATCTTGTGGCGCGACTCGCCGCGGGCCTCGTGGTAGGCGCGCGTGAGCAGCACGCCGGCCAGCTCTCCGTGCGAGCCGGCGCTCGGCTGCAGCGAGACGTGCGGGAGGCCGGCGATCTCGGCCAGCGCGCGCTGCAGCTCCCACATGATCTCCAGCGCGCCCTGCGCGCGCTCGGGCGCCTGCAGCGGGTGCAGGCGGGCGTTGCCGGGCAGCGCGGCGACCCGCTCGTGCAGCTTCGGGTTGTGCTTCATCGTGCAGGAGCCGAGCGGGTAGAAGCCGGTGTCGAGGTCGAAGTTGCGCTTGGAGATGCCGTTGTAGTGGCGCACGATCTCCGGCTCGGAGATCTCCGGCAGCCGCGGCGGCTCGCGGCGGCGGAAGCGCTCCGGCAGGGCGTCCTCGTCGACGGGGACGTCCAGCTCGGGCGCCACGAACGCCCGCCGCCCCTCGCGCGACTTCTCGAAGATGGTGACCGCGCGGTCGCGCTGCAGCGGGATCTCGACGGCGGCGCTCATGCGTGCACCTGCTCCGGGCGGCGCGCGCGGCGCTCGGCGGCGACGGCGTCGCCCAGCACGCTCGCCAGGCGATCGATGTCGCCCTTCGTGCGCTGCTCGGTGATCGCCACCAGCAGCCCGTCGCCGAACTCGTCGTAGTCGGCGCCGAGCGGGTAGCCGGGATTGACGCCCTGCGCCGCGCAGCGCTCGATCACGCCCGCGACGTCCGCCTCCAGCCGCACCGCGAACTCGCGCACGACGGGCTGCTCGTGGAGCAGCTCGACGCCCTCCACGCCGGCGAGCGCGCGCCGCGCGTAGGCGGTCCGCTGCAGCATCAGCTCGCCGATCTCCACGATCCCGCGGCGGCCGAGCCAGCTCAGGTAGATCACGGCGGCGAGCGCGTTGAGCGTCTGCGCGGTCGTGATGTTCGAGGTCGCCCGCTCGCGGCGGATGTGCTGCTCGCGCGTCTGCAGCGTGAGCACGAA
>Ga0136617_10002898_pt1 | contig 15309 bp, 11 predicted proteins | sample AntDrymUQ3222106_2_FD_129672 | JGI IMG/M metagenome (GOLD analysis project Ga0136617, IMG submission 129672) | Polar desert sand microbial communities from Dry Valleys, Antarctica - metaG UQ322 (21.06) | ecosystem: Environmental > Terrestrial > Soil > Desert | place: Antarctica: Dry Valley...
CCAGGTGTACCGATGACTGTCGCTGGCGATGTCATCTCCAGCCGCACGCCGACCAGACGTACCGCTCGGGTGTGGTCGAAGTCGGCCAACAACGCGACAGCGGCGTCGCCCAGCGCGTCGGGATCACTGGTGGGCTCGGGTAGACCTCTGCTGCGTGAGCGCGTCTCGAACGGGCGGTAGCGCACCTTGAGCCCTACCCGCACCGCTGGCCGACCTTCGCGCCGGATGTCGTCGGCAGCCTGCGCCGCCAACCGCCTCGTCTCGACCGCTACGTCCGCCCAGTCCGTGAGGTCCTGCTGGAACGTGGCCTCGCGGCCGTGGCCTCGCGCGATGTACGGCGTGGGGTCGACCGGTGAGGTGTCGACCCCTCGACCGAGCCGCCGGTACCACGGCCCCATGGTCGGACCGAGTCGGTCGGCCAGCATCTGAGTGTCGGCGTGGCCGAGCTGTTCGACGGTGGTGATGCCGAGGGCTGCGAGTCGTCGCGCGGTCTTCGTGCCGACGCCCCACAGAGCGTCCGTGGGGCGGTGCCCCATCACCGGGTACCACGTCTGCTCGGTCAGCATGGCCACGCCGCGCGGCTTGTCGAAGTCGGTGGCGATCTTGGCTCGCAGCTTGTTGTCACCGATTCCCACCGAGCAGTGGAGTCCGGTGGCGTCGAGCACCGCGGCCTGCACGTCACGGGCGTACGCCGTCGGGTCGTCAGTGTCCACGGCCATGAACGCCTCGTCCCACCCGAGCACCTGGACGGCCACCTCGAACGAGCGCAGGGTCTGCATCACCACCCGCGAGGCAGCGTCGTAGGCCGGCGCGTCGACCGGTAGGAACACGGCCTCCGGACACCGCTTCAGCGCTGTCCGTAGCGGCAACCCGGACCTGACGCCGTACTCGCGAGCGGCGTACGACGCGGTCGACACGACACCGCGCTCGGTCGGATCTCCACGGCCGCCGACCACGACGGGACGACCCGCGAGCTCTGGCCGACGCAACACCTCCACCGCCGCGATGAACTCGTCGAGGTCGACGTGCATCACCCAGGCCGTCACCAGAACCGCCGCTGGTAGCGGGGCCCGGGCGACGAATCGTGGCCCCTCGTCACCTGTTGACCGACGTGACCGCGACGAGTCGAGATGCGGCCGACACTGCGCTGTCCTGAGCGGCTGGCCGTCTTACCCGCCAGGCATCGGGACGAGTTGCTGCACGTTCCACGCATTGCCGTCGGGGTCCTGGAAGTACACGAACCGCCCCCACGCCTGGTCGTCGACGTCCGACACGTCGAGCCCGCGGCCCGCAAGGGCTGCGTGGACCTCCTCGATGTCGTCGGCCACCAGTTGCAGGCCCTGGTAGGGACCCGGCTCGTCGCCGGCTCCGAAGAGGCCTTCGCCGAACGCGATCGAGCAAGCCGAGCCGGGCGGTGTGAGCTGGACGAAACGCAAGGTCTCATGGACGCGCTGGTCGTGGTCGCACACGAAGCCGACTCGCTCGGTGTAGAAGTCCTTGGCCCGGTCGACGTCGCTGACCGGGATCATGATGAGCTGAAGTTCGAGGTTCATGAATCCTCCAGTAGGGGACGTTTGGTAACGGTCCGACGTAGTGCCCGAGCGTACGGTGACCGACCGACAGTCTGAGGTGGTCCGAACGGTCAGGCTTTACTGAATTCGCCGTTCCCAGCGACACTGCTGGGCCACCATCGCGACATGGGCTGGGAACTGCAGGGGCACACGCAGACGGGGTTCACCCATCGGGCTGCCCGGCTCCGCGCCACGCAACGTCCGCACCGTACGGACGGCCCCTCGAACTCACCCGCCCGCCGTCGCCGGCGGATCGCTCGATGGGGGCGGCGGGTGTTCATGTTCCTGGCAACCATCGCGGTACTCGCCGCTGCGATCGCGCTCGAAGCCGAGCGCCCGGGGCGTGGTGTCACTGTCGCCGGGCCTGAAGCCGCTCCGCAGGTCGCGGAACAGCGCCGTCAGCCGCTGCAACCCCCGGCCGAGGCGAACGTGAAGTCCCAACAGCGGACCCAAACCGCCGACAACGCTCAGGCCGTCTTGGCGACTCGTACGACGCCCTGCACCATCACGAGGAGCCTCGTAGCGCTGGTGGCCCATGCAGTGGGTACGGACCCCGCCCGGCCGAGTCCGCGGCGCTGTACGGAGCAGACTCAGCGGTAGCGCGGTGCTGGTTGTCTCGAGCCGTCTCGTCCACCCGCTCGTCGGTCCCCGACGTGACCCGGTTGTTGGCTAGCGTCCCCCGTCTGACGCAACGACGACTCGCCTGACGGGAGGCGACATGGAGGACGGGCCGTTCTCGGACTACCCCGTCAGCGGGCAGGTCATCCGAGACGCCGCCAACGAGACCCGTACCCGGCTGGCGTCGGTCGACGTGCTGACCGCCGACGTGCAGTCGGTTCACCGCGCCGCGATGGAGGCCGTCGAGGGAGACCTGCAGGAGTCCATCGGGAACGCACCGACAGGGGTGCAGCTGCAGGCGACCGAGCTCAACCGTAAGGCGGAGTTCGCGGCGGGCTGCCTGGAGTTCTTCGCGCTGGCCGTGGACGACTTCGACGAGCTGCGCACGACCTATCCCCGGGCGGTGAGCCCCCTGAACACCGCGTGGTCCGAGGCCTTGTCGTCGGACTTCGGGGTGTCATACGACGCAGTCGTCGACGATTCGAGCCCGGAGACGCGGGACCTCACACTGCAGGACTTCTACTCCCAGCGTTCGATCGCCCACCGCGAGCTGTACACCGCTTTACGGGCCGAGTATGAAGCAGCCGAAGGTCTGGTGGACGACGCGGCGTCCGAGGTATCGACCATGCTCGAAACCGGTCCGGACGACCACGGCAACGTCGAGCAGCTCTGGGAACGCGGGTGCCTCCCGTTCTATGCACCCCTCATCTTCACCGACACCGACTTCAGCAGCATCACCACGACGCCCGAGGTGACCGCCGCACTGGAGAACCACCTCGACTCCTACCCGGACCTGCGCGAGGACCGGTACTTCCACGCCCTGCAGAGCCTGGTGCTGGAACCGGAGCCGAGTCCGGAGGAGATCGACGAGTCGGTGACGTTGCTGCGCGACGCCGGCTTGCTCGACGCGGACGAGGAGCCGGATGCCTACTACTTGATGTGGCTGAGCTGGTCGCTACGCAAGGGGCTCGACCCGGCCGACATCGTGGAGCGAGCCGAACAGGAGGAGGTGTCGATGGAGACCTTCGACGACCTGCGCGAGCTCGACTCGATCCAAGACCCTGAAGGCCGGCTGTTCTTCTTGCTACAAGGCGATGAAGGAGCCAAGGACATCGCGCGCCATACCGAGCTCCTGCACGGCGGAACACCGAGCATCACGAACGTCCGGCGCTCCAACAACGAGTGGACGTATGACGGGCCTGGGTGGCGTGACAGTGAGGTCGAGCAGTCACTGCGGGCAGGCGCCGCAGTCGTGTCGACTCCCGAAGGCACCATGATGACGATGCCCGGACGCGACGGAGCGACCCACATCGTCGGCGGATCGGGCACGACCTGGATGGAGATGTTCTCGTTCAACAAGGACGAGGACGATCCCGAGCAGGCACTGCGCGACATCATCGAGGCGGGAACCCACAACGGGAGACAAAATGGCCTGCCGCTGACGCCCTATCTGCTGCACGAACGTCTACACACGGCCCAGTGGGCGGAATGGGGCTGGCGGTTCGACCTCGCCTACGCCGCGGAGTCCGCTACTCAGGGCCACGCGGGCAGTTGCGGGAACAAGTACGAGGAGGGGGCGGTGTTCGACTGGGGCGGGTACGACGAGTGCACGCCCTGGAGCGACGACTGAGCGCGGCACCACACGGACAACCCGGGTGGTAGGGCTGAGTCAGCGGTAGGCGCGGTGCTGGTTGTCTCCGGCCGGCTCGCTGCGTGAGCTGTCGGCGATCCACGGACCGGTCCCCTCGGACTGGTCGAGCACACCGGCCTCGACCCAGGCAAAGTCCCCGTCGAGCAGCCGAGCGGTGAGCCGGCGATCCGCGGAGTCGGTGTTCTTCCACAGTCCGTCGAACAGCCTCTCCACCCGCAGCCGCGCCTGAGCACAGAACACGTCGGCGAGGACGTACGCGGACTCACCCTGCATCGGCTCGTCGACCCGCAGCATCTCGGCCCGCGAGCACGCTGCGGCCATGGCGAACAGTTCCGCACCGATGTCGACGATGCGGCCGAGGAAGGCCTGCCGGTACTCGAGCTTGGCCTGCCAGCGGCTCATCCCGTAGAAGGTCTGGCGGGCGAGCTTGCGCGAGGCACGCTCGACGTAGCGCAGATGCTTGGCCAGCACCCCGAACTCGTCGTACGACGTCGGTAGCGTGCCCTTGCCGACGACGAGCTTGGGCAGCCAGGCCGCGTAGAAGCCGCTGGCCTTGACGGCCGCCTTGGCCTTGGCCGAGGTGCCGGCATCCGGCGAGGCGAGGTCGCCGGCCGCCTGCAGGTGCGCGTCCACGGCTTCGCGGGCGATCAGCAGTCGCATGATCTCCGACGAGCCCTCGAAGATGCGGTTGATGCGCAGGTCGCGCAGTACCTGCTCGGCCGGCACGGCTCGTTCGCCGCGGGCGGCCATCGAGTCGGCCGTCTCGAAGCCGCGGCCACCCCTGACCTGGACGAGCTCGTCCGCGATCGTCGAGGCCATCTCGCTCGACCACAGCTTGGCCAGGGCGGCCTCGATACGGATGTCCTTGGCGCCCTGGTCGGCCAACTGTGCCGACAGGTCGAGCACGGCCTCCAACGCGAACGTCGTCGCGGTGATGAACGACAACTTGGTGGCGACTGCCTCGTGCTGGGCGAGCGGCTTGCCCCACTGCACCCGCGCCGCCGACCACTCGCGGCCGATCTTGGTGCACCACTTGGCTGCCGCCGTACACATGGCCGGGATCGACAAGCGACCGGTGTTGAGCGTCGTCAGTGCGATCTTGAGGCCGTCGCCCTCGCGCGCCAACCGGCTGCTGGCGGGGATGCGCACCCCGTCGAACCGCGTCACGCCGTTCTCGATGCCGGACAGACCCATGAACGCGTTGCGATGCTGCACGGTGATGCCGTCCGCATTCGCCTCCACGACGAAGGCCGTGATGCCGCCGCGGCCACCCTCGTGCTTGGGCACCGCCGCCATGACGACCAGCAGTTCGGCGATCACCCCATTGGTGGTCCACAGCTTCACGCCGTCGATGACGTACGTGTCGGTGCCGGCGTCGTACGTCGCCGTGGTGCCGAGCCGGGCGGGGTCCGACCCGACGTCGGGCTCGGTCAGCAAGAACGCGCTGATCGCGCCCTTCGCGCACCGCGGCAGGTACTCCTGCTTCTGGGCCGCGCTGCCGAAGCTCTTCACGGGCTCGGGCACGCCGATCGACTGATGCGCCGAGAGCAGGGCGCCGATCGTCGGGTGGACGGAGCCGGCCAGCATCAGCGCCCTGCCGTAGTAGGACATCGGAAGGCCGAGTCCGCCGTACTCCTGCGGAATCTTCATCCCGAACGCACCGAGCTCGATGAAGCCCTGGATGTACTGGTCGGGGACCAGGGCCTCGCGCTCGATCTCGAGCCCGTCGAGGGTCTCGCAATAGGCCCGCAGGTCGGTGAGGAACTTCTCGCCACGCTCCACGTACGCCTCGTCAGCACGCGGGTGTGGGTGGATCAGTCCCAGATCGAAACGACCGAGGTAGAGCTCTTTGGCAAAGCTCGGCCGCGTCCACTCCGTCTCTCGGGCCGCCTCTGCCACCTCACGGGCTTGCCGCTCCGAGACCTGGGTGTCGCTGTTCGGCTCGGGCTTGGCTTCGGGGGCGATTCCCTCGGTGGTGGCGGGCGTCGTCCTCGCGTCGGTGCTCATGGCTGGCTCCTCGAATTCGCGGCTTCTCGCCATTGTTACTCGAAGGTAGCCTACGCACTTTGGCGTCGGACGTCAGCCTTCGGCCGTAGTCGGTGTCAGGCCGGCTGGGGCCCGTCGTCACTCCCGTCGTACGTCTCGAGCGCCCGGTTCCGAGCAGCTCGTGGTGGGTCGGCGTCACCAGAGCCCACGGCCGCGATCCGCTGACGGCGGAGACGGAGCTCTCGACGGTCGGCCAGCTCGTCGCGTGCCAGGACACAGGCCTCCGGAGGATCCAAGAACTCGTCGGTGAAAGGCATGCGCTCAGCGTCTGCCGCTCGTGCGGATCGAGCCACCCGTCGTCCGTCGACTGTGGAAAGCCATGGCCGACACGGGTCGGTGGAGATTCCCTTGTGGATAACAACTTCTGCACCGTCAGAGTCGCCATGCTGGGGTCATGAGCGACGACAGCGGCCGACGGCGCCGACTTGCCAACACCGGCCCGATCCGCAGCCAACGAGATCTGCACGAGTTGTGGGAGCTCCTGATGGGTGAGCTCGGCTTCACCAGACGGTCGGTCTGGGTGATGTTCATCAACGCCTACGACCACTGCGTACCCAGCCTGTTGCAGATCGAGGACCTCCCCGACAACCCTGACGACCAGTTCTTGAGCGGGCTCATGCAGATCTGCGGGAACTTCGCTTCCGACGACCCGTCCGACTGCCGCGTCGCCATGCTGGTGTCACGTCCCGGTTCGGCCGCGGTGACACCGAGCGATCTCGGCTGGGCCCGTGGCCTGCGTGATGCGGCCCGAAGTGCAGGCGTTTCCTGCGAGGGGTCGCACCTCGCCAACGATGACGGGGTGCGACCCCTCACCCCGGACGACATCGGTCTGGCCGAGCCAGCCTGACCAGACCGAGACGACCAGGACGCCGCAGTGTCGACCGGGGACCGGCGGGTCTCGTCACCGCTCGCGCGGCGCCTCGTAGATCAGTAGCTCGGTGCCGGCGACCTCCTCCTGGTCGTCCGGTGCCGCCAGCAGCCGGATGGTGTCGCGGTCGACCTCGAAGGCCACCGGGTTTCGGGTGGCGACATGACCTGCGGCCGAGAAGTACGGGAACGGCACCTCGTGCAGGATCTCGTTGTCACGCAGGCTGAGCAGCGTCAGGCCACCAAGCTCGTAGGTAGCGCCGTCGGCGGTCGGGAGGCCTGTCACACCGGTGCACAGCTGCTTGGCCCGAGCCGCGTACGCGCAGTCCTGGTAGTCCAGTACGTGGTTCTGGTTGGCGACGGACTGGAGCAGGCGGCCCCGAGGCGTCCAGGTGAACAACGTGCGCGAGCCCCAGCTCACGCCGTGGATCTTGCCGGTGGTCCGGTCGCGTACGACGCCGCCCACGTGGTCGCGGTAACGGAACTCCTCCGTCACCCGGTAGTTGCGGGGGTTGATGCGATAGACGATGGCGTCGCTGTTGGGCCGGTACTCCGCGACCGGCACCCAGACGTCGCGACCGTCGAAGTCGATGCCGCCCGGGTGATAGATGGTGTCCTCCCCGACCACGATGTCGCGCAACAGCTCTCCCTCACGCGTCATCACCAGCACGTGACCCACACCCTTGCCCGGCGAGCGGTCATACCCGTCGCGCGGCTCGGGGTAGGGAACTGTGGGCTCGAGGATCTCCACGGTCGACATGAAGATCTTGTTGCCGACAAGCGCGAACCCCTGCGGGTGGTACGTCGGGAAGTCCAGCGCGATCCGCTCCGTGAGCTGCCACGGGGTGGTCCTGTCCAGCTGGCGAACCTCCCGGGCAACGGCTCTGTCACGGAACTTCTCGACGGCTGTGTGACGGGAATCGACGACGGTATTCGATGCGGACGCGTAGACGCCGACGGCGGCGATGGCTGACACGGCCGCCAGGCCAGCGATGAGGGCGGACGAGCGGGCAAGATGGCGCATGGGCGCTCCCAAGTGCGGTAGAGGTGGCTCTCAGACTGGCCGAGAATCGCAGCGGCGTCCACCGACGGCAGACGAACTCCCGTCGACGAACCCGCGCGAACGGCCCGCGCTCACCGTCGGCTGGTGGTCTTCTTGCTGGTTGCGGACTTCGTGGCCGACGTTGCCTTGCGGGCTCCGGTCTTGGTCGCCGCCTTGCTCGCGGTCTTGCGTGCCGTGGACGTACGTGGGCTCGCCGTCGACTTCGTGGCAGCACCTGATGCGGTGGACTTTCGGGCGGGCGTCGCCTTCTTCGTCGCCGCCTTCTTCGTGCCCGTCTTCCGCGCCGGCGTCCGTCCGGACGCGACCGTCTGCGCCGAGGTCGTACGGCTACCCGAACTGGCGGCGCGCACCGCCTGGCTTGCGCTCCCGGCTTGGAGCTTGTCCGTCGCCGTCTCGGTGGCCAGGCTCGCCTGGACGTCGGCAAGCTTCGCCATCTGCTTGGATGCCGCCTGCTGAGACTTCGCCAGATCCTTCTTGGCCTGGTCACGATCCTTACGTGCGGACGACTTCATGCCCCGCGCGTCATCGACCTCGCGGGTTAACTGCTTGGCCGACTTCTTGGCGTCCTTCAACGCGGCCTTCAGCTTCTCGTAGGCACCCAATGCCTGCTCGTCGGCCTTCCCCGTCTCCGCGACCCGCTGTTGATCGAGCTCTACCGACGCCACCGAGTGCTCCGCCTTGGCCCGCCGTTTCTCCACCTGCTGCGTCAGCTTCTCGGTGTCGCCGCCCATCACACGTCTCCTCTGAGGTCATCCGCGCCGAACCAGCGCGTATGCGGAACGTACCCGCTCCAGCCGCTGCCATGCCATGCTCGCGGACATCAGGCTCGGCTCGACGTCGCCCAGAGGTCGACGCCGGAGTCGACCGCGTGCTGGTCGATCGCTGCGAGCTCGTCCGCGCTGAACGCGAGATGGTCGAGGGCTGAGACGTTCTCCTCGAGTTGACCGACGCTGCTGGCGCCGATTACCAACGAGGTCATCCGCTCGTCGCGCAGCGCCCACGCGAGAGCCAGCTGAGCCAGCGACTGCCCGCGATCGGACGCGATGTCGTTCAGCGCGCGCAGCCGTGCGAGGTTGTCGTCGCTGAGCATCTCGCGGTCGAGGCTGCCGTCGGATGCCGCCCGCGACCCTTCCGGTATGCCGTCGAGGTACTTCCCGGTCAGCAGTCCCTGCGCCAGCGCGGTGAACCCGATGCAGCCGGCGCCCACCTCGTCGAGCGCGTCGAGCAGGTCCGGCTCGATCCAGCGGTTCATCATCGAGTACGACGGCTGGTGGATCAGCAGCGGCGTGCCGAGGTCGTGCAGGATCGCCGCCGCCTCCCGAGTCCGGTCGGCGCCGTACGACGAGATCCCGACGTACAGCGCCTTGCCCTGCCGCACCGCCGTGTCGAGCGCACCCATCGTCTCCTCGAGCGGGGTGTCGGGGTCGAAGCGGTGGCTGTAGAAAATGTCGACATGGTCGAGGCGCATCCGGCGCAGCGAGTCGTCCAGGCTGTTCAGGACATACTTCCGCGAGCCCCACTCGCCGTAGGGCCCCGGCCACATGTCGTAGCCCGCCTTGGTCGAGATGACGATCTCGTTGCGGTACGGCTTGAGGTCCTCGGCGAAGATCTGACCGAAGTTGGTCTCCGCCGTCCCGTACGGCGGGCCGTAGTTGTTGGCCAGATCGAAGTGGGTCACCCCGAGGTCGAACGCCCGCCGGATGATCGCCCGTTGGGTCTCCGCCGGCCGGTCGTCGCCGAAGTTCTGCCACAGACCGAGCGACAGGAGCGGGAGCTTGAGGCCGCTTCGCCCGCAGCGGCGGTACGTCATGGCGTCGTACCGGTCGTGGGCGGCCTTGTGGGTCGAGGAGGTCACGCGGACAGTCTGCCGGTACCGACCTGTGGACGACACGCCGAGGCGCGCCGCCGCAGCGCCGCCCCTGTGCTCGCTGGTCCACAGATTTCCGGCGCGACGTCGCGACCGGCCATCCGCAGCCGTAGGGTCGCGGAATGACGACGGGGCCTCTGGAGCTCGAGCGACGGGTTCACCAGCTCGACAACGACGTCCGCGACATCTACACCCTGCTGGCGCAGATTCAGCTGACCCAGGGTCGGCACTCCAACCGGTTCGACGAGATGGGCGCCGACCTCGATGGCTTACGTCTGAAGGTCGACGCGCTCGACACCAAGGTCGACACGGTGCTCGAGCTCCTACGGTCGGGTCCCACGACCGCCTGACGCGCGTCGCGAGGCAGGATGAGCGGCAATGGCCGCTTCTCCTGCCCTCCGTCTCGTCGACGTCCTGCCGAGCGACCCGACGCCGGATGCGCTGTACGACGCCTTCGAGAGCTGGGCGAGTGACCAAGGGCTGACCCTGTACCCGGCGCAGACCGAGGCACTGATCGAGCTGGTCGACGGCGCGAACGTCGTCCTTGCGACGCCGACCGGCTCCGGCAAGAGCCTGGTCGCCGCAGGCGCCCACTTCGCGGCGCTGGCCGACGGGCGCCGCAGCGTCTACACCGCACCCATCAAGGCGCTCGTGTCGGAGAAGTTCTTCCAGCTCTGTGAGCTGTTCGGGGCCGATCGGGTCGGGATGCTGACCGGCGACGCCACCGTCAACCCGCGGGCGCCGATCATCTGCGCGACCGCCGAAGTGCTCGCCAACCAGGCCCTGCGCGAGGGCGCCGCCGCCGATGCGGCGCTCGTGGTGATGGACGAGTTCCACTACTACGCCGAGCCCGACCGCGGGTGGGCCTGGCAGGTGCCGCTGCTGGAGCTCACCGGCGCCCAGTTCGTGCTGATGTCGGCGACTCTCGGCGACATGACCCGCCTCCGTGACGACCTGGCGCGGCGGTCGAGCCGTCGTACAGTCGTCGTCGCCTCCACCGACCGACCCGTCCCGTTGCACTTCTCCTACGTGACGACTCCGGTGCACGAGACCCTCGAAGAGCTCCTCACCACGCACCAGGCTCCGGTGTACGTCGTCCACTTCACCCAGGCCGAGGCGGTGGAGCGGGCGCAGGCCTTGTCGAGCATCAAGGTGGCGACCCGCGAGGAGCGGGACCTGATCGCCGAGACGATCGGCGAGTTCCGGTTCGCGGCGGGGTTCGGGCGCACGCTGAGCCGACTGGTGCGGATGGGGATCGGCATTCACCACGCGGGGATGCTGCCGCGGTACCGACGGCTGGTCGAGACGCTGGCCCAGGCAGGCCTGCTCAAGGTGGTCTGCGGCACCGACACCCTCGGCGTCGGCATCAACGTGCCGATCCGCACCGTCGTGTTCACCGGGCTGACCAAGTACGACGGCGTGCGGAGCCGGCAGCTGAAGGCGCGCGAGTTCCACCAGATCGCCGGCCGGGCTGGCCGAGCAGGCTACGACACGGTCGGCAGCGTGGTCGTGCAGGCGCCCGAGCACGAGGTCGAGAACGCGCGGTTGGTGCGCAAGGCGGGCGACGACCCGAAGAAGCTGCGCCGCGTCCAGCGCAAGAAGCCCCCTGAAGGGAACGTGGTCTGGAACGAGAAGACGTTCGAGCGGCTGGTCGCTGCCGATCCGGAACCGCTGACGTCCAGCTTCGGGGTCACCCACGCGATGCTGCTCAACGTCATCGCGCGGCCAGGCGACCCGTTCGCCGCCATGCGCCGCCTGCTCACCGACAACCACGAAGACCCGGCCGCACAGCGCCGACACATCCGCCACGCGGTCGCGATCACCCGGGCCTTGCTCGCCGGCGGTGTGGTCGAGCGGCTGGACTCCCCTGCCGCAGACGGCCGAGGTGTGCGACTGACCGTCGACCTGCAACCGAACTTCGCCCTCGACCAGCCCTTGTCCGCGTTCGCCGTGGCGACGCTCGAGCTGCTGGACACCGACGCACCGACGTACGCCCTCGACGTGGTGACGGTGATCGAGTCGACGCTCGAGGACCCGCGCCAGGTGCTGTCTGCTCAGCTGTTCAAGGCGCGCGGTGAAGCGGTGGCGGCGATGAAGGCCGACGGCATCGAGTACGACGAGCGGATGGAGCTGCTCGACGAGGTCAGCTGGCCCAAGCCGCTCGAAGAGGTGCTGCAGGCGGCGTACGAGACCTATCGCGGGGGACATCCGTGGGTCGCCGATCATCCGTTGCGGCCCAAATCGGTGGTGCGCGACATGTACGAGCGGGCGATGACGTTCGTCGAGTACGTCGGCTTCTACGGCCTGGCCCGCTCGGAGGGCCTGCTGCTGCGCTACCTCGCCGACACCTACCGGGCGTTGCGCCACACGGTGCCGACGGCGGCGCGCACCGAGGATCTCGACGACGTGATCGCGTGGCTGGGTGAGCTGACGCGGCAGGTCGACTCGTCGCTGCTCGACGAGTGGGAGAAGCTGGCGGCCGGAGCCGACTCCGGGCCGACTGAACCGGTGCGGCCGAGCCTCGACGCCGACGTACGCCCGGTGACCGGCAACCCCCGGGCCTTCCGGGTGCTGGTGCGCAACGCGATGTTCCGTCGGGTCGAGCTGATCGCCCGGCGTGACTGGGCGGCGCTGGGTGAGCTGGAGGCCGACTCAGGTTGGGACGCCGACGCCTGGCGCGAGGCGATGACGCCGTACTTCGACGAACACGCCGAGCTGCGCACCGACGCCGACGCCCGCGGGCCTGGGCTGCTGATGATCGACGACTCGTCACCCGGGACGTGGCAGGTCCGGCAGATCCTGCACGATCCGCAGGGCTACCACGACTGGGCGCTGCTCGCGACGGTCGACCTGGCCGCATCCGACGAGGCCGGGTACGCCGTCGTACGTCTCGATGACGTCGTCTCCGGCTGACCACCGCGCGAACCGTACGCGGGTTGAGCCGCGGCGCCTTGGCCGTCGCGCCCCCGGATACCCGGGAGGCCCGGGGCACTAGGGTCGCCGGACGAGAATCGGGGCGCGCCTCGCCTCGTCGTACGACCACGGCAAGGGCCGCCTTGGAGCAGGGGAAGGGACCACGGGATGGACAGCACCGACGTCAGCGCCGAGGCGTACTACGAGTCAGTGACGTCGGTGTTGGACGAGGTCCGCCGACACGCGGTCGGTCCCGTGCAGGACGCCGCCGACCTGGTTGCGGAGGCGTTGCGGGCCGACGGCGTCGTACAGGCCTTCGGCTCCGGCCACTCGGAGGCGTTGGCGATGGAGATCGCCGGGCGCGCGGGCGGGCTCGTCGCGACGAACCGGATCTCGTTGCGGGACCTCGTCATCCACGGCGACCGCTCCCCCGAGTTGCTGGCCGATCCGACCCTCGAGCGCGACCCCGCCATCGCGCAGGCGCTCTACGACCTGACGGACCCCGCACCGGCAGACGTGTTCGTGATCGCCTCCAACTCCGGCGTCAACGGCTCGATCGTGGAGATGGCCCGCCTGGTCAAGGAACGCGGACACTCGCTGGTGGCGGTGACGTCGGCGGCCCAGGCGCAACAACTCGCGTCGCGTCACCCGTCAGGGTTGCGGCTCGTCGACCACGCCGACGTGGTGCTCGACAACCGGTCGCCGTACGGCGACGCGGTGCTCGAGCTGTCCGGTGGCGGCAAAGTCTGCGCGGTGTCGTCGATCACCGGCGCCCTGCTCGCCCAGATGCTGACGGCGGAGGTCGTGCGTCGGCTCGCCGACGCCGGGCAGACACCACCGGTGTACCTGTCGGCCAACGTCCCCGGCGGCGACGAGCACAACCACGCGCTCGAAGCGAAGTACGTCGGCCGGATCCGCCGGACTGCCTAGGCCGGGCCGACTCGGAGACCGAGGCCACTGGCCGGCCCGAGGTGACGACCGTCACGTGGTGCACCTCACGGCCGGATACGGGCACTTCACCTGGCCGGTGCGGCGTTGTCACCATCCAGAAACACCCGACACCGATGCTGGTGTCGTTGTGTCCGCTGTTCTCTAGCTGGAAGCCACTCCTTGTGACTGCATCGCCTGTCCACCCGCCCGACGTTCACTCCGACCGAGACCACCTGGTCCGACGGATCGCCCTGGTCGCCCATGACAACAAGAAGGTCGACATGCTGCGCTGGGCGGACTTCAACCGCGCCACCCTTCGCCAGCACCGGCTGTACGCCACCGGAACCACCGGCACCTTGCTCCAGCACGAGATCGGTCTCGACGTCACCCGTTACTTCAGCGGCCCCGTCGGCGGCGACCAGCAGATCGGCGCCAAGATAGCCGAGGGCAAGATCGACATGTTGTTCTTCTTCTGGGACCCGCTGGAGCCGCAACCGCACGACCCCGATGTCAAGGCGCTGCTCCGGATCGCTGCCGTCTGGAACATCCCGGTCGCCTGCAACGTCGCCAGCGCCGACCTGATGATCTCGTCGCCGCTGCTTGCCAGCGGCTACCGGCACGTGCGCCCCGCCGACCTGGAGCCGGTGGCCTAGCCCGGCGCCAGTCCCAGGCGTGAGGCCGGGTCCCGCCCGGCGCACCGTCTCGACCCGTCGTACTGTCGTCGATATGCGCAACCCCGTCGCCGCCTGGTTCGGCCCTGATTCCACGTGAGCGGCGGTCTGCTCGTGGTCGGCGGAGGTCCGGCCGGGCACAGCGCCGCGGTTGCCTACCGCGAAGCGGGCGGTACTGGTCCGGTACGTCTGGTGTCGGGCGATGCCCGACCGCCCTATGAACGCCCACCGCTGTCGAAGGGCTTCCTGCGGGGAGACGTCGACACGGACGAGCTGGCGCTCGAGAGCGCAGACTTCTACGCCGACCACGACATCGAGGTCATCGTGTCGACCCACGTCACGTCACTCGACCCGATCCGTCGGTCGGTCACGACCGACGCCGGTGACGAGTGGTCATACGACACGTGCGTGCTCGCCACCGGCTCGCTCCCGGGCCTGCTGCCCGTTGAGGGTGGAGACCACCCCGACGTCCTACGGTTGCGGATGCACGGTCAGGCCGAGGAACTCCGCCGCAGGGCCGAAAGCGCGCAGACTGCGGTGGTGGTCGGGTCTGGCTTCATCGGCTGTGAGGCCGCAGCGTCGCTGTCGATGCGTGGTCTGGTCGTGACGCTGGTGACCAACGAGACCGCACCTCAGGCCGCCCGCCTCGGACCGGACGCAGCCCGCCGCATCGCCGGCTTTCTCGACGACCTGAGCGTGCGGCTGGTGACAGACGCCGACATCACGTCCGTGGTCGAGGGACATACGGTGACGCTGGCGGACGGTTCCAGCCACCGGGCCGATCTCGTCCTCACCGCGGTGGGTGTCGAGCCGCAGGCGCAGCTGGCCGACCACGCGGGGCTCGGCATCGACCGCGGCCGGGTCGTGGTCGACGCGAAGATGCGGACCGTCGTTCCCGGCCTGTTCGCGGCCGGCGACGTGGCCTGCGCGCGTCATCGGATCGCTGACCGGGCGCTGGTCGTCGAGCATTGGGGCGAGGCCCTGGCGATGGGCGAGATCGCGGGCACCAACGCTGCCGGTGGCGATGCGGAGTGGACCGGTGTGCCCGGGTTCTGGAGCGAGATCGGCGACGAGATGCTCAAGTACGCCGCATGGGGTGACGGCTTCGACAC
>Ga0136617_10002899_pt1 | contig 15309 bp, 13 predicted proteins | sample AntDrymUQ3222106_2_FD_129672 | JGI IMG/M metagenome (GOLD analysis project Ga0136617, IMG submission 129672) | Polar desert sand microbial communities from Dry Valleys, Antarctica - metaG UQ322 (21.06) | ecosystem: Environmental > Terrestrial > Soil > Desert | place: Antarctica: Dry Valley...
TACAAGGTGGCGAATCTGACCATCGAGATGCGCGCTGATCAGACCGCGACTGAGGTCGTCGAACGGCTTCTCCTGCAACTCCCTCGGGAGGCTCACTCGCTGCGCCCATGAGGGCAATATTAAGCGATACGAATAACTTATAAGAGGGTGATCTCTTCAGAGGACGAGGTTGTCCTCTGAAGTGGAACATAAGTCTATCATTCGAACGCGACTGTAACGAACTTCCTTGTGCATCAATGGTTTACAGAGATAGATGGATGGCATCCCAGCCGCAGGGTGCCTATCCCAGACTGACCGAAAGATTTGCTCAGAAACGCGACACACCAGGAGCCGGATGATGCGCAAAGCGTCCCTTTTCTTCCTCATAGCCTTAGCAGCGGTCGGTGCGGAGGCCAGAAGCCGTCACCAGTCCTATTTCACATTTGAAGACGGGGGAACAGTAGTGCGGCAGGGAGAAGACACGGTTGACGCCCGGGTGAATCTGCCGATCTTTCCTGGAGACGAGGTGCAGACAAGTCGTCGAGGGCGAGCGGAGATTCGTCTCGCCGACGGAAATGTGATTGCAATGGATCGTGGGACCACGATTCAGTTCCGGTCAATCCTTGATAGTTACGACGGCGATGCGACGCAGACGGTGGCTCAGCTCGACTTCGGGCTGGCGATCGTCCATCGCTTCGCAGAAGACAGCACAGCCATTCGGCTGGATACCACCAACGCCAGTTACGTGAGCTCGCGTGATGCGATTTACAGTGTCGAGACCGACGGTCGAGGAAGCGATATGGTCTCGGTGTACGAAGGCGGAATGGAAGTGCGTACTGCCGCGAAGACCTCTCGATTGCGAGCGGGAGAGCAGGCGCGTGTGGATAACCAGGGCGTTTACGGCACAAACAATCTTGTGCGTGATGGAGAGACTGATTTCGAACGATGGTTTCTCCGGCGTGCCGACCGTTACGACGATTCGTCGAGCCGCTACCTCGATCGACGCCTGGCCTATGCGAATCCGGAGCTTGATGATCATGGCAGCTGGGTCTACGCGAATGATTACTCGAGTTACGTCTGGAGGCCGCGTGTCGCGTCCGGATGGCGTCCTTATCGCGACGGTTCCTGGGTACACAGCCCGTACGGTGGGCTGGTATGGGCGTCTTACGAACCATGGGGATGGGTCCCGTATCACTACGGTCGCTGGGCCTGGAGCGGCCCTTACGGGTGGGTCTGGCTTCCTGGCAGCGGATACTCTCCTGCGTGGGTGTACTGGGCGTTCGGACCTTCGTACGTCGGCTGGGCCCCAGCTGGTTGGTACGATTGTTCCTCGTCCTACTACGACTGGGCTTACCGACCTTATCGACGCGTTGGATTCGATGTTGGCTTTGGCTTCCATGGAAGGATTCGACTCACCGGGGCCGACCTCACGCCGTGGACCTTCGTCTCTTCGAATCAGTTGATGTCGAACCGCGTGGATCGCGCTGCTCTCACCACGGACGCGATCCGAGGCAGGCTTTCACGCGACGGCGATCAGGCCACTCTGACGAATAATGTGCGATTCACCAGATCAGAATTGAGGGATCCGGCTTCCGCTGCGTCGATCATCTCGCGCAACGGAATCGGAGGTGGTACCGGCAGAGAGGGTTCAGGGCCCACGGCGGATTTAACTCCTTTTTTCCGTCGTGACCCTGAGCTTTCGTCGTCGATCCGGCAACGCGTGACACGCATGGATGTCCCCAGATCGGGGCTGGCTCCTGCGACAGGCGGCACGGAACCGTCGGGACGTATCAGTCGCGGTGACACCACCACGCCAGGCGCGCCATCGCGTCCCAGGTCGGTTGCGATCGGCCGTGGCGACTCCGCACCAAGCAGCCCGGCCTCTCCTGCAGGGGGCTCTGTGCGTCGTGAACGGCCCGCCGTGCGCGAGCTCGTCGAGCCAGACCGCGAAGACGGCCGCGCCACGATCCGCCGCGATCGAACGCCCGCGCCTCGCGCCGAGGGGAATTCACAGTCCGGCGAAGAGGCCAGTCGGCAATCGAATGAGCGGTCGCGAGTTCGTCGTGAGCCGGCAGAGAATGCGGAGCGAACTCCTCGTGATCAAAGTTGGCGAGGTTCCACACCTGGTGTGAATCCGTCCGGAACAGGAGATTCCCGCCGTTCCCGTGATGGTGCCCGCTCGCGGGAGGCTGGAACACCCGAACGCTCTCGTGACGTGCCACGGCGTGTCATCGAGGGAATCGGCGGCGTACGAGTCACCCCTCGTAGAGAAGCGGATTCTCCGCGGCCTGAAAAAAAGGAAGCGCCTCGTGAGGTAGAACGGCGAAACCCGGAGCGTCAGCAGGCGCCCAGAGAAGCGGCACCGGCACCGCGCAATCAGGGAGATGCACAAGAAGGACGCATCAAGAGAGACAATCAGGAATAGTTCCCGGGCGTCGGGGGCGCAATCTGAATTGATCTAACTCCCGCACACACCTACAATGACCCGCGGATGACCCTGCGAGTCCTGTTCGTTCTTTACTGCATCGAAGCAGGGCTGTTTTTCTTTCTGGCGCCCTGGACGCGGTTCTGGACCTTCAATCCTATCCTCACCGTGACCCCGGCGATCGCCGCCTGGACGCAGAACTCGTATGCGCGCGGATTCGTCTCCGGAGTAGGCGTCGTTCACCTTCTGGTCGGACTGCGTGAGGTCTTCGGTATCCTTCGACACCGACGCACGCCGGTTGACGTCCCCCGGTCCGAATGAAAAGCTACGTCATTGCCGACCTGCAGCAGGAGCCGGACGAATCCTTCTTCGATCGGCTCGGCGCTTTGATCCATCACGGGGTGGACTACATTCAGTTGCGCGCCCGGCCAGTCGATGACATGGCCCTCTTGAACGTGGCCAGACGTTGCCGGCGACTGACTCTAGGTAGCGAGACGAAACTGCTTGTTAACAAGCGGGCGGATATAGCGGCGAGCGCTGAAGCAGACGGCACGCATCTTCCGTCCGACGGTCTACCGGCAGCTGCAATACGGGAACTATGGCCGGAACTCCTTCTCGGGAGATCGTGCCACTCTCTTGATGAATGCAGGTCCGCCGCCGAAGAAAAGATTGATTACATTCTGTTCGGCCCCGTCTTCAATCCTCGCTCGAAGAAAGGTTCGGAACCCCGAGGCCTCGAGGAGCTTCGCCGGGCAAGCTCCTTCGGGATACCGCTGTTCGCGCTCGGCGGGATATCGATCGAAAACCTCAGTGAGCTGCGGGGTTATCGGCTGGAGGGGATCGCTGCGGTGACCATGTTCATGAAGGATGTGCCGGTGGCACAGGTTGTACAGGCGGTACGCGCACTGTGAGAGGAGCTCGTTTTCTATTTCCGCTGATCGTAGCAGCCGTCTTCTTCGGTCTCTACATCATTCTCCCCGATCTGCCTGAAAAGGCTCGTCCATCAGGCAAGACTTCAGCGGCGCCAGGAACCGTCGTTCCGGCCACCCAGCCGTCGACAGGGAAAAGCTCCAGCAGCGCGTCCGCAACGGGAGTGGTGCCAGCGGCCCGCGCCAATAACGCGTCAGGATCGACTCCGGCGAGCAGTCCCGTGGATCGCGCGGTGATCTTCGGGACGAATCTCTGTCTTTTTCTCGCATGCGTGGGACTCGGATTCTTCCTGGTTCGTCTGTTTGACATGATGTTTTTCGGAATCATTTTTTCCCGTCGCAGGAAGATCGCGCCACCTCTGCTACTGCGACAGATCGTGTCCTTTGTGCTCTACATCCTGCTGTTCGGCTTCCTCATCTCTTTTGTTTTTCAGACGGACGTCACAGGCATTCTTGCGGGAACCACCGTCCTCGCCGCCGTGATCGGTCTTGCTTTGCAGGATACGCTTGGCAACCTGTTCTCTGGTATCTCACTGCACATAGAGAACAGCTTCGACGTTGGCGACGTGGTCAAGTCAGGCGAGCTGATCGGAGTGGTCGAAGGCACGAATTGGCGGGCCACCCGGCTGCGTACCTTCAACAACAACGTCGTAGTGCTGCCAAATTCGGTGATCTCCAAGGAGCGTCTGGAAGTCTTTCCGCGCAACAACAACAACGCGCGAGTGCTCGCCGTTTCGATCGGCTATGCGGTTCCGCCAGCGGTGGTCATTCCCATACTGGAACAGGCAGCCGCAAATGTGGTGGGCGTGTCCGCGGACATCGCATGTATTGCCCGAGTGGGGCCGTTCGCCGACTCGGCAGTGACGTACGAGCTGAAATACTGGACACGCACATATCAGTTGCGGGAAACCATCGACGCGGAAGTACGCCGGGCCATCTGGTACGCCCTGCGTCGCAACAAGATCTCCTTCCCCTATCCCGTACGCACTTTCCAGAGGTTCAACGAAGCGGAGCCGGACAGCGGTTTGCACCGTGACAATGTTATCGAACGGCTGGAGGGGGTGGCGATTCTTGCGCCCCTGTCGGAAGAAGAACGGGGAGCGATCGCCGAGCAGACCACCGTGCATCATTACTCCCGCGGCGAAACAATCATTCGGCACGGCCACGCCGGCGAATCCATGTTCGTGCTTCACGAAGGGACAGTTTCGGTGCGAGTGCCTGGTCAGGGAGGGGGCGTAGAGATTGCGCAACTCGGCGCCGGAAGCATTTTTGGCGAAATGGCGCTGCTCACCGGCGAATCCAGGACCGCGGACGTCATCGCCATGACCGACGTCATCGCCCTGGAAATCGAGAAGCAGGCGCTTTACCCCGTCTTGATGAAGAATCCCGATCTGGCTGCCGCTCTCTCGGCGAAGATCGTTAAGAGAAAGGACGCGACGGCCTCACTTTCGCAGGGTGATCTGGAGGAGCAGAAGAGCCTCTTGCAGAAAATCAGGACTTACTTCCGCCTCTGAGGCTACGATCCGTGATGAAGCCATGAACGACCTGCTGCTCGTCGAAGACAAGGAATCGCTGGGTCGGATGCTCGTGGAAGCGCTTCAGGCGGAAAAGCTCGACGTGGACTGGGCGAATTCCGGGTCCGACGCGATCAAGCGGCTGACGGAGGGACGCAGATACATTGCCGTGCTGACGGACCTTCGCCTTCCTGGCTCGGATGGCATCGATGTCCTGCGCCAAGTCAAAGAGAGCGACCCCGATTGTCCGGTGATCGTCATGACTGCCTACGGGACGATCGAGAACGCCGTGGAGGCGATGAAGATCGGCGCATATGACTTCATCCAGAAGCCGATCGATCTCGATCACCTTGTCCTGCTTCTGCGGCGCTGCATGGAGTATCGCCGTCTGCGCTTCGAGAACATTCTTCTGCGAGAGGAATACCAGAAGCGGTATGGATTTCCCATCATCGTGGGAGACTCACCTCAGATCCGCACGGTGTCCGAGCAGATTCAGAAAGTCGCGGGCACTGAGTCCACGGTGCTGCTTCTTGGCGAATCCGGCACGGGCAAAGAGCTGTTCGCCCGTGCCGTTCATCAGCTCTCGACTCGTCGTGATCGACCTTTCGTGGCCATCAACTGCGCGGCGATTCCGGACACGCTCATCGAGAACGAGCTCTTTGGTCATGAGAAGGGTGCCTACACCGGCGCAGGATCGAGACAGATGGGGAAATTCGAGCTGGCGAATGCCGGCACGATTTTCCTGGACGAGATTGCAGAACTGGGCATCGGCGTGCAGTCGAAGATTCTTCGTGTCCTGCAGGAGCGCCGTTTCGAGAGAATCGGTGGATTGTCGACGATCGCTGTCAACGTCCGCATCATCTGCGCCACGAATCGACTCCTCGACGAAGAGGTGAAGAAAGGACGATTTCGAGAGGATCTGTTCTTCCGGATCAACGTCTTCCCGGTGACCATACCTCCTCTCAGGACCCGCCGCTCTGATGTCGACGCATTGGCCGATCACTTCCTGGCAAAGTTTGGCAGGGAGCTTGGAAAGGGCCGCGTCACGATCAGCGAGGAAGCGCGGCAGGCGCTGCGCGATTATCAGTGGCCCGGAAATATACGAGAACTCGAGAATTGTATCGAACGCGCTGCAATTCTATGCGATAGCAATCGAGTGGAACGCAAGGATCTGAACGTCGAACCGAGAAGTGAGGCGCCTGCCGGCCTGCACGAGATCGTGGACATGTCGGGAACGCTGGTCGAGGTTACCGGGCGTGCTGTGTCCATGGTGGAGCGAAGAAAGATCGCCGACGCGCTCGATGCGGCGCCTTCGCGAGCCGAGGCGGCGACACTTCTTGGGGTGAGTTATCGAACACTTCTCAACAAAATCAAAGAATACGGGCTTGATGCAACCGGGTCGTCCCATTGAGCACAGGAGTGCCAACCTCCCGCGATGTGGTGCATCATCTCAACACCCGGTTCGAGCAGCTTGGCCTCCCATACCGGCTGGAGAATGTCGCGGTGTTGCCATACATGAATCCCATGTGGCTGGCAAACTGGGAGGTTCCGCAACTGGACAGCGTTCCGGAACGGGAGATCATCGATGCAGAGATCCGCGAAGCGCGGTGGTTGTTTCCTCAGGTGATGGAAGAGTATTAAGGTGAGGGGATTCGCCAGGGTGGCGGCGATGGGAAATCTGTTCACCGTTTGCACGAGCCAGCGGGCACACAGCTGTGTGCCCCTACACCACGATCGCCGCTCGATCTCGTAGGGGCGGACAGCTGTCCGCCCGCACCCTTCGTCGCTGGCTGTTCTGCATTCGCGCTTGGACGGCCCCGTTCAGTTTGCCGTCTTCAGGCTCGCCGAGATCTTTCGCTGGTACGCCTCGGCCTGACGCAGGGTTGACGGCAAATCGATCGTCAGCAGCTTTCTGTCACGCATGAGGATTCGCCCGTCGACAATGCTGGTCACCACGTCATCTCCGGAGGCGGCGTAGACCAAGGCTGACTCGACGGAGTAGAGAGGCTGCGTCTTTGCCTGCGAGACATCAACAACGATGATGTCCGCCCGTTTGCCCACTTCGAGAGAACCAATCTTGTGGTTCAGACCGAGCGCTCGCGCACCGTCGATGGTTGCCATCTCCAGAACGTCCCTCGCGCTCAAAGCTTTCGGATCCTTACGAGCAATCTTTTGCAGCCGGGCGGCACTGGCCATCTCTTCGAACATGTCCAGGTTGTTGTTCGAACCAGCGGGACCGTCGGTACCCAGACCCACATCGATTCCTACGCGTCGCATTTCCGTAACGGGAGCAATGCCGGAAGCAAGCATCATGTTGCTCTCCGGATTGTGAGCCACACCAACCCCCCGCGCGGCGAGTATCTCGAGTTCTTCGCCGGACAGCCACACTCCGTGTGCGGCGACCACGTCTGCGGCCAGAAAGCCAATCGACTCGAGGTACTCGGCGGGGCGTTTGCCCTCCGACCGTCCAGCGACCTGCCGCAGTTCATCCTCCGTCTCGGAAAGGTGGATGAGAATGGGGATGCGAAGCTCAGTTGCCAGGGCGCGAACTTCAATCAGATGTTCCCTGGAGACCGTAAAGGGCGCGTGAGGAGCAATGGCTGGAGTTATCAAAGGATCATTGGCGAACTCGGCAGCGAACTGACGCATGTACGCGATCGCTGCGCTCCACGTCTTGTTGTCCGGAGCCGGGAAATCGATCAATGTCTCACCGAGCACTGCTCGCAGTCCCGCTTTTCTGGTCTCCCGGGCGATGTCGGCTTCGAAGTAGTACATGTCTGCGAACGTGGTCGTCCCCGACCGGATCATCTCGGCAGCAGCGAGGCGTGTTCCCCAGCGGACAAACTCGGCATCGACGTTATTCTTCTCCGCTGGAAATATGAAGTTCTGCAGCCAGTCCATGAGATCCCGATCGTCGGCGATCCCCCGAAAAAGAGTCATCGGCGCGTGCGTGTGAGCATTGACGAGCCCAGGCATCACGGCCATACCGCTCGCGTCGATTGGGGCTTGCGCGGTGAAACGGCCGTCCAACTCCGCCTTCGAGCCAATGGCCACGATCTCGCCGTTCCTGACCGCAACTGCGCCGTCCACAATGTTCTCGCCGGCCATCGTGATCACTGTGCCGCCCAGAATGAGAAGGTCCACCCTCTCTTTGGACGGAACGGAGGATCGATTCGGTTCGGGAGAGGATGTGGAGGCGGAACAGCCCGCCAGGAGTAGCCAACATGAAGTCAACACCGCCGGGAGGATTCGCATCACTTCTCCTCCGCTTTGAACACAAAGGGTTCTGGAAGCAGCTCAGCGAGTCTGAGTCTTCGGACGTTTCCGTCGAGGTTGGCGATCACGACCTCAATATCGTCGCAGAATTCCCATAAGAGTTGCCGGCATGCTCCGCAGGGGGAAGAGGGTTGTTCGCTCTGTGTGATCACGGCGATGCGGTCAAAGGACCGCTCTCCCGCGGCGAGAGCCGCCAGCAGAGCCACCCGCTCAGCGCACACTGTCAACCCGAGGGTGGAGTTCTCTACATTGCATCCGCGAAAGATACGGCCAGCCGGGGTGCTGATCGCGGAACCGACCTTGAAGTTCGAGAACGTCGCTACAGCATTCTCTCTGGCCTGAATGGCCTCAGCGATCAGCGCATCCTCACTCACATCAGAGCGCCGCCTCCTGGGTTTGTTCGGGTCAGATAATGGCATCAAGGATCTGGGCCAGCGGCATGCGGCTGCACGTATACATCGGCGTGTCGCGCAGGGTGTATTTGGACGATTCGGTTTCGCGGAGCTCCTGAACCAGATCGAGAAAATCAGCCGCCGAGTCGGACTCGAACGCAACAACGAAGTCCTGATCGTCGAGACCAAATGAATAGGTAGTGTTGATCTTGACACTGGGATACTTGTGGCCGATCGCAATGTGCTCGCTCATGATTCGCTGGCGCTCGCTCATCGGGAGCAGGTACCAGTCGCGGGTCTTGACGAAGGGGTAGACGAACAGTAGCTGCTTTTCGCCAGGTACGATCTTCAGCCGGCGGCCTTCCTGTCCTTCATGAACATGCTCCTCGACGTATTGAGAATGCTTGGTCATCGCCAGGAACGATTCCGGGACATCGAGAAAACCTCCCAGGGGCGAACGAAACATTTCGGCGGCCATCTCCTGAAACGGGGCAAGGTCGTAGCCGATGCGCCACAGCATGAAGTCGGATCCCGCTTTCAGTCCCACTGTGGAGTAGGGAAGGATGATCATGTTCTGCCGGAAGCGTCCGACGATCTCCACGAATTGATTCCTGCAATCCGAACGGAAAGACTCATTCTCGCGCCGGATAGCGCGATCCACTTTGAAGAACATGAAGTTGACGAATTGTCGGGCGGTGGCGGGGGCAGGAACTGGCCTGTCCGGTTTCGGTTCGGTGATCGTGGTCATCGTGGCTCCTGATTCCGGCGGTGATTCTAACAAATAGGTCCCGCTTACAGTCCAGGCTTCATGCGCTGGGTGGTAGGGGCACAGACTCACACCCGTGTCCACGGGCATGTGCCGAGGCAGGGAACGAGTCGCCCCGGCCTTTTGGGAGGCGCCAGAAAGCGAGTTTTTCTAGGTGCGGCCAGAAACGGCGGAGGAGTTCACTCGGGGTATCAATAGGGGTGGAATCGACGTGGAATTAGACCGTCTCTGGCCAACGGCTTGCGTAGGGTTGCTCGAACGATTGGAAAGCGCAGGCGGTCTCGGCAGGCAAATTCTATGTAAAGGGACGTAAGTCACTGCTGCTGAGTGACATGAGCCCAGAAGCCCAACCAGTTGTGCATTTTGCTCCGGCCTCCGTCAGTACGCGCCTTCGGGAGTTTTTCACAGCATTTTCCGCGAGGTTTTCCACAGATCCTGTGTAAACCGAAATCCACCCTCACGAATAACCTGTGGATCATCGCCAGTAAAGTCCACGATCGTTGATGGTTCCTCATGAATCGGACCGAAATCCACAATTGCGCCGACGCCGTTTTTTACTTTCTCATCCAAATTTTCCATGCTATAAACTTCGCTTTTCCCGCTGACATTCACACTACTCGAGGCGAGCGGTCCGCTGATTTCAATCAGATCGCGCAGCCACTGCACCGCCGGAACGCGGACCGCAATAGTTGAGGAAGCTCTCGCCGCGGCAACTGGTCGCAGGAGCGGGAGCACGACCGTCAACGGTGCTGGCCATAACTGTGCGAGAACGTTGCGCGTGTCAGGCGTCAGTGCGACACCCAGTGTGTCCAGATCGTCGATCTTCGCGATCAAGACCAACAGCGGCTTGCCGGACTCCCTGCTTTTGAGGGAGTACAGGCTCTGCACCGCTGAGGCGTTCGTCGCGCTGACATGGAGTCCATAGACAGTGTCGGTCGGAAGAATGACGACTTCTCCAGCGGCAATGTGCGAAGCGACGGCTTCGAGGATTGCGGGGGTGATGTCCTGCGGAGAGAGACGCCAGTGAGCAGTTGACTTCATCCGCTCAGGTATCGAGCGACGATCGCTCTCGCTTCGAGTGGATTGGTAGTTCCTTCGACGATGACGCGGCCATCACGGAAAAGCGTGAGTTTACCCTCATGAATAGAAGTGGTGAGAGATTCTTCATTCTCTTCCACCGTCCCGATCGTGCGCATGCGGGCGCTCACGGCCGAAAGGTCGAGTGCATCGCCCGTGGTGATCTGCACTGAATTTCTACCGCATAGTGTCACCAGCTCGTGCTCTTCCTCGTGCAGTGAGGGAAGATTTTTCGTGCCGCAGGAGAGACAGGCCGGATCGGCCATCGTCTCCGTAAAAAGGCGGCGAAACGTCGATTCGTTCGACCAGAGGTCGATTGTCTGCACTCCGCGGACGAATGTTTTCTCCACGAGCCACTTCAGCGCGGCGGCGACCTGCAATCCTGCGATGACGCTGGGCAGGGGAGTGATGATGCCGGCGGTATCGCAGCTCTCAACAGTTCCCAGCATCGGTGTTGAGCTGACGTAGCAGCGAAGGCAGGGTGTTTGCCCCGGCATGACAAAGGCCATCAGTCCACGGCTTCCAACGGCTGCTCCATAGATCCACGGCACGCCGAGATGGATGCTGACGTCGTTAATGAGGAAGCGTGTCTGGAAGTTGTCAGTCCCGTCCACTACCAGGTCGAGTCCTTCGAGAAGTCGCACGGCATTCGATGCGCTGAGGTCGCGCACCAGAGGCTCGCAATGCACTGCCCGGTCGATGGCCTGCAGATGACGTGCAGCCGCCGTCGCCTTGGGACGGGCGTGCGCTGCATCTTCCTCGGTGAAGAGAGTCTGTCGCTGCAGGTTGCTGATCTCGACGTAGTCTCGGTCGATCACCCGGAGCAACCCGTTCGGAACACTGCCCACCCCCGCCCGGCAGAGCAATTCGACAATACGGCTGCCGAGGGCACCGCATCCCACCACGCCTACCCTTGATGAGGCGATGGCGCTTTGTCCTGCTTGCCCGATCGGCTCGAAGAGGTGATGCCTCGAATGACGGTGAGGGGGGTTCATCGGTTCTTTCGAACAGCGGCTACTCGGTCGGGCTTCCCTGACAAAGGCCCGCGAGCCTGTTGAAGCAGCTCCGCTGCATGGTTGCGCGCCGACTCGGTCACTGTCGTTCCTCCGAGCATCCTGGCGATCTCTTCGATTCTGTCCTGCTCTTCCACCAGTGGCTGGATCCGGGCTCGTGTGTGACCTTGATATTCTTCCTTCCACACTTTGAAGTGTGTCGTCCCGAAGCTGGCGATCTGGGGCAGATGGGTCACGCACAGTACCTGATTGGAGGAGGCGAGATCGCGCAGTTTTCTTCCGACGACTTCCGCCACTCGCCCTCCGATGCCTGCATCAATTTCATCGAAGATCAGGCTCGCTGCAGCGCTGCGTGGCGAGTGTTTGAACAAGGCTGCCGCGATGGCCAGTTGCATCCTCGACAGCTCGCCCCCCGATGCGATCTTCTGCATCGGCCGCGCCTGTTCGCCCCGGTTTGGTGCGATCAGAATCTCGATGCGATCAAATCCGTCCGGACCGTTTCGGCTCAGCTCTTCGGAGCTAGCAGCGGCATTCCCCTCGCTGGAGACAATGACCTGAACGCTGGTGCCCTGCATTGCCAGATCGTCGAGTTCGCTGCGTACTGCCTTTTCAAGCTCTCCGGCGTTCCGTTTTCTATTGAGCGACAGCTCTGTGGCCGCCTGGTGATAGGCATTGAATGTACTCTGCTCGAGCGCCTCGAGTTTTGAAAGATGTCCCTCGAAATCTGTCAGCTGTTCGTGTTCGAGGGAGATGGCGTCGTGATGGTCCAGTACTGCCGCAAGAGAATGACCATATTTCTTTTTCAATCTCTCAAGAAGAGAAAGGCGCTCTTCGACGATGTCGAGGCGCGCTGGATCGTGACGGACGGAATCAGACAGCGACGCCAGGCTCCGAGCGATCTCCTGCAATCGGTAACGAGTCTCTTCCAGATCGCTGTAAATCTGTGTGACCGCAGGGATGCGGCTCTCGAGGGGTTGCAGCAAATGTGCGGCCCGGGCAATCAGAGGGAGAGCAGCGTCCTCTTCCTCTTCGAGCAATCGATAGGCGCCAGCACTCGCCTCGATCATCTCCTGCGCATGAGCAAGGATCTCGCGCTCGGCGCGAAGCTCGTCTTCTTCGCCCGCGCTCACATGTGCCGAGGCGATCTCGTCAATCTGATACTTGAGAAGGTCGAGTCGCAGACTGCGATCACGTTGCGCATTGCGCAGTTGCTGCGACTCGGATGCACGCTTTCTCCACAGGGAGTGGTTTTGTCGCGTACGTCCGAGCAGCATCTCGTTCTGGGAGAATTGATCAATCAACTCCCGGTAGGTCTGCCCTACCACTCTGTCGCGAGCCTCACTTTGCCCGTGAATCTCCAGAACCTGATCCATGGTGTTGGTCAGCTCGCGCACGGAGGTCGGTGATCCGTTCACCAGCACCCGTCCACGTCCCGTGGTGGCGATCTCCCGGCGCACGATCAGTTCGAGCTCACCACCGTCACTTTCTACCGTGAGACCTGCAGCCTGCAGAGATTCCTTCAGGGTTTCAGGGAGGTGGAACACCGCCTCTGTTGTCATTTTCTCCTGGCCGCTGCGGATCATTTCGCTCGATCCCCGACCTCCACGAAGAAAATCGAGAGAATCAATCAGAAGTGATTTGCCCGCGCCGGTCTCGCCGGTCAGGACATTCAATCCCGGGCCTGGCTCGATCTCGAAATGCTCCACGATCGCCAGGTTGCTGACTTTGAGGTATGTGAGCATGAAATGGTGTCTATTGTGCGGAAGGTGTGGGGAGATGGCAACGTGGTGGCTCGGTGCGTCGTTTTTAGTGCTCGGTGTTCGGTGCTAAGTGCAGAGCTCCTCAGGACCCATGCTGGTGCTGAAGCTTGCGCGTTGCGTCGAAAACTGCACTCGGCCACGCAGTCCAGGCAGAGATGGACGCGGGTAGGATCCGGGGTTGCTCCCACTGACTGGCCCGTCGACGCAAGCAGAGCAATTGGTAGCGGCGCATGGCTTGAGCAGGCACTCTCGGGGGAGGCGTGCTCGACCAGTCACGGCGCGGTCATCAGGCTTTGAGCAGACCCTGATGCAGACGGAGCTACCAGCGCACGCTGTGCGCCGCTACGCAAGATCCGGTCTGGACGCCACAGACTCCTCGCTCCACAGCTTCTGAGTATGCCAACAGAGCCATGCCCCACCGAGCACTGAGCACAGTCTTTGCTTTGTCTCGAGTCGAGAGGAAAAATCATGAACTTGAAGACTTTATCAGCCACCGCGTTGCTACTTAGCGCCGTGGCCTGCAGCCAGGAGCAGGCCTCGCAGACCCAGGAAGCTTCCGGACGCGTTGCAGACGCGGCCCAGGCTGAAGGACAACAGATTCAGGAGAGGTTGGATCCTGCCGTTCCGGTCGGACCACCTCCTACGGCACAGGAACTGGAACAGGAGCGGTTCAACCAGGAATGGCGTCGTTTGGGCTCGTTCCAGGTCTCGCAACCCAGTCCCACCCCCGTTGCGCCGCAGATGACGCCCGCCCAGATGACGCCGGTTCCTATTGCCGCCTCTCCGACACCGGCTGCACCTGCTCAGGACATCGCCTTCGTGCAGGATCCTCGATTTGGAGAAAAGATGGCGGGGACGAACCCCGCAGTCATCGATACGATGCCGGTTCGCGTTCCGGTCAAAGGCGATGTGAACGGACCCACTGTATTGAAAGCGCAGATCCTGCTGGACCGTGCGCGATTCTCCCCCGGGTTCATCGATGGACGCTGGGGAAAAAATTCAGAGATCGCTGTCTACTGGTTTCAGCGGGAGAATGGTCTCCCTCCCACGGGTGAGATCGATGAAGGGACGTACCGGGCTCTGGCCGCGGCCGGAGGCAATCAGCCCGCGCTCCTTCCGTACGTTCTTACCGCCGAGGATGTGAAGGGTCCTTTCACTCCCATTCCGGAAGACGTCTACGATCAGGAAAAACTCAAGTGCCTGTGCTACGAAACCCTCACCGAAGCGCTCGCCGAACGATTTCACACTTCCGCCGGACTTTTGCAGACGTTAAATCCCGGTATGAAGATGGATACGGCGGCTGCGGGACAGCAGATCATGGTGCCGAACGTCCGTCAGGCCATCACCCAGGACACGCCGGCAGCCCTCTCCAAGCTGGTTGTGAGCGTGAAGGGCAGTTACATTCACGCGGTGGACATGTCGGGGCGTACGGTGTTTCACGCGCCCACGACCCTCGGCTCCAAATATGACCCGTCTCCGAACGAGACCGTAAAGATCGTGGGAATTGCACACAACCCTCATTTCCATTATCAGCCGAAGCTTTTTCACGAAGTGCCCGACACTAATCCTGAAGCCAACCTGCAGCCCGGGCCGAATTCGCCAGTGGGCGTTGTCTGGGTCGCGTTGAGCAAAAAACATTTCGGTATCCACGGTACGGCCCATCCCGAGTCGATCGGTTACTCGTCGTCCCACGGATGCGTCCGGCTATCGAACTGGGACGCCAACGATCTTTCCAGACAGGTTCAGAAAGGACTGACTGTCGAATTCGTAGACACGCGAGCCGAGACTGCGGAAGGCACCCCGGCAACGGCCGCATCCACCCCCACTCGGTAGAGTCGCCAGACGCACCCTCTCCCTCTGCCGAGGGAGAGGGTGCCGAGCAAAGCGAGGCGGGTGAGGGAATCCGCGACCAACACTGTATTCTTCCGGTAGCAAGGACCACTGGAAAAACGGACAAAGATTCAGGAGCGGGCACCGAGCTCACGAAGCGGTTTCAAGCAGTGCTCCTGAATTCACATCGTTCAACTCGTCCATCCCTCCAGCCCTCTGCGGAACAGGGCCATCGCTTTGTTGGTATTCAGGATGACTTTGAACGAGTCGATGTTGCGTTTCGGAGCGCGCTCGATGAGTTCTGTGACCAGTTGCACCATCCCACTGTATTCCGGAGCATGCTCCCAA
>Ga0136617_10002900_pt1 | contig 15307 bp, 12 predicted proteins | sample AntDrymUQ3222106_2_FD_129672 | JGI IMG/M metagenome (GOLD analysis project Ga0136617, IMG submission 129672) | Polar desert sand microbial communities from Dry Valleys, Antarctica - metaG UQ322 (21.06) | ecosystem: Environmental > Terrestrial > Soil > Desert | place: Antarctica: Dry Valley...
ATCGGTCACCGGCGCGGTATCGGTCGGGTCCGGCGTGGCGGGTGCGCCGTCGTCGCTGTCGTTCACGACGAGCGTGGTGTTGCCGACGGCGCTGTCGGTGCTGTTGAAGGTCTCGTTGTCGGCGACCGGCGCGTCGTTGACGCAGGTCACGGTCATCGACACGGTGGCGATCGAGCCGCCGTTGATCGTGTAGGTGAACGTGTCCGCCGGAGGGCTGGGCGGGTCGTTGCAGTAGTCGGGGTCGGGCTGGTAGGTCAACTCGGTGTGCGCGCCAGGCGAGCCGCCGGTCAGCACGACCGCCCCGTCGTCAGGCTGGGTAGCCGACGTGATCGTCTTCGGCCCGCCGTCGACGTCGGAGTCGTCGGCCAGCACCGGGAGCGACGTCGCCGCGGCGTCCTCGAGCACCGTGCCCGAGTCGTTGACCGCGACCGGTGGGTCGTCGACCGCGGTGACCGAGATCGTGCGCGTGTCCGACCCCGTCGTGGTGGAGGCGTCGGTCGCGCTGAACGTCACGGTCCGGTTGAGGGTGCTCGGGTCCTCGCTGCTGTTGACGTAGGTGATCGCCCGCAGCGCCGCCTGGTAGTTGGCCGGCGAATCGAAGCCCGTCAACACGATGCGATCGTTGCCCACGTCCCCGCCGTCGAGCGTGATGTTGTCGGCGAGGTCGTTGTCGCTCCAGCCCAGGACGTCCTGGCCGACCTGGTGGTTGGTGGTGATCTGCGCCCTGGCCGTAGCGATGCTCTCGGCCTCCGCCTCGGTCACCGTCAGCGCGGAATGGACCGCGGGCGCGACCTGGTTCTCGGTGTAGGACAGGGTCCCGCCCGCCGTCACCACGGGCGGGTCCGCGACCGGCGTGACCGTCACGGTGGCAGTCGCGGTGTTCGAGAACGCCAGGCCGTCGCTGACCATGAACGTCACCGCGCGGTTGGTGTCGGTCGGCGTCTGGTCGACGTTGGCGTACTCGACCGTCGCCAGCACCTGCTCGTACTGCTCCTTGGTGGCGGAACCCGTCAGTGCGAGCACGCCGCTGCTCGGCGCGTAGGCGGCGGCCGTGATCGGCGTTCCGCTCGGGTCGACGGTCAGCGCCTCCGCCGCCCCGTCGGGCCGGTTGGTCAACGTGACCGTCGCGGACTCCATGTCGGTGTCGTCGGTGTCGGTGATGGCGTTGTTCGGGGCCAGCGGTAGGGCCGGGTCGTCCTCGGCGAACGCCACGGAGGTGTCGTTGCCCACTGCCACCGAACCGTCGTCGAGGTCGAGCACCGGTGCGACGTTGGCCCGCACCACGGTCACCGTCGCGGTGGCGGTGTTCGAATTCGCCGTACCGTCGTTGACCGTGAACTCGATCGAGCGGCTCGCCGCATCGGGCGGATTCTTGGTGTTGTCGTAGCGCACCGACTGCAGCACCTCGAGGTACTGCGCCTTGGTGGCGGTGCCGGTGAGCGCCAGGGTTCCGGTGGCGGCGGTGTAGCCGACCGTGATCCCGGTGGCGCCCGGATCGGCGGAAAGGCGCTCCACGCTGTCGCCGTCGGGGCGCGCGGTCAGCACCACTTCCGTCGACTCCATGTCATCGTCGTCGAGATCGGTCAACGTCGCGCTCGGATCGACCACCAGCACCCCCGTGCCGGTGTGCGGGCTGGACTCGTTGAACGTCGCGCTCGCGCCCGTCCCACCCGACCCCGCATCGAGGTCGAGCGCCGGCGCGTCGTTCTGACACGTGACCGTCACCGCCACCGTCGCGGTGTCGCCGCCGTTGACGGTGTAGGAGAAGTCGTCGGTCGGCGCCGCGCCCGGGTCGTTGCAGTAGTCCGCGTCGGGCGTGTAGCGCACCAGGTCCGGAGACCCGTCCACCACCGACGTCGCCCCGTGCGCCGGGTCATCGACACCGGTGATCTCGATCGCGTCACCGTCCGCATCGACGTCGTTGCCCAGCACCGTGAAGTCGGTCGCGCCCGAGTCCTCGCCCACCGTGCGCGCATCATCGCCAGCCACCGGCAGATCGTTGGCGCAGGTGACCGTCACCGCCACCGTCGCGGTCGAGCCACCGTTGAGCGTGTACGTGAACGTGTCGGGCGTCGTCCCAGGGGGGTCGTGGCAGTAGTCGCTGTCGGGCTTGTAGGTCAGGCCGTCGTGCGCGCCCGGCGAGCCGCCGGTCAGCACGACGGTGCCGTGCGCCGGATCGCTGGCCGAGGAGATCGTCTTCGGTCCGGCGTCGAGGTCGGTGTCGTCGGCCAGCACGTCGACCGCGGTGGCGGCGGCATCCTCGGCCACCGTCGCGCTGTCGTTGACGGCGACCGGCGGGTCGTCGGTGCACGTCACCGTCATCGAGACGGTCGCCGTCGAGCCGCCGTTGAGCTCGTACGTGAAGGTGTCCGGACTGGTGCCAGGCGGGTCGTTGCAGGAGTTGGCGTTGGGCGTGTACGTCAGTCCGGTGTGGGCGCTCGGCGCGCCGCCGGTCAGCACGACGGTCCCGTTCGCCGGCTGGGTGACCATCGCGATCGTCTTCGGCCCGCCGTCGACGTCGGTGTCGTTGCCCAGGACCGCCAGTGCGGTCGCCCCGGCGTCCTCGGCCACGGTCGCGCTCTCGTCCACCGCGCCCGGGTCATCGTCGACGGCGGCGATCGTGACGCCGTGCGTGTCGGCGAAGCCGGCGCCGCTCGCGTCGCTGGCCTGGTAGGTGACCGTCCTCGGGGCGGTGCTCGGTTCCTCGCTGGTGTTGCGGTAGGTGACGGCCTCCAGCGCCTCCTCGTACGCCGTGACGGTCGCGCTGCCGCTCAGCGTCAGCGTGGCGGTCGGCGCATCAAACAGCGCCGTGATGTCCGGCTGTGCCGGCATGGCGAGGATGTCCTGGCTCTGCTCGTAGTTGCCGGTGACCTGCACCGTCGCGCCGACGAGGTTCGCGGAGTCGGGGTCGGTGATCGTGATCGCGGTGTCGATCGCGGTCGCCGGGTCGTTCTCGGTGTACGCGAGCGACCCGACGGAGTTGTCCACGTCCGGCCGGTCGTTGGTCGCGGTGACGGCGATGCCGCGCGTCTTCGGGGTGGACCAGGCGACGCCGTCGGTCGCGACGAACGTCACGGTGCGCGTCAGGTTGCTCGGGTTGCTGGACGCGTTGCGGTAGCTCACCGCTCGCAGCGCCGCGCGGTAGTTGGCGACCGCGTCGTTGCCGCTCAGCGTGAGCGTGCCCGTACCCGAGTTGTAGCTGCCCGTGATCGTCGCCGTGTCTGCGAAGGCGAGCACGTCCTCCGGCGAGGCGTGGTTGGCGGTGATCGTGACCGTCGCGCCGGTGATCGTCGCCGAGTCGACATCGCTCAGCAGCAGGTCCGCGTCGACCGGCGTCGCCGGAGCACCCTCGGTGTAGTTCAGGGTGCCGCCAGACGTGATCGCCGGCGCGTCGTTGACGCACGTGACCGTCATCGCGACCGTCGCGCTCGAGCCGCCGTTCAGCGCGTACGTGAACGTGTCGGCGCTGCCCACCGGCGAGTTGCAGTAGTCCGCGTCAGGCTCGTACGTCAGGCCCGTGCCGCCGCCGGTGATGACGACCGTCCCGTTCGCCGGGTTGCTCGCGGAGGCGATCGTCTTCGGTCCGGCGTCGGTGTCGCTGTCGTTGGACAGCACGGGGATCGGGGTCGCCGGCGCATCCTCGGCGACGGTGGCCAGGTCGTTGACCGCCACCGGCAGATCGTCGACATCGGTCACGGCGACCGTCAACGCGCCCTCCAGCGTGCCACCGTGGCCGTCGAAGACCTGCACGCGGATCGCGTAGCTGGACTTCGTCTCGAAGTCGAAGGTCGCGGCGGTCCGCAGCGTGCCGCCGGAAAGCGTGAACGCCGCGTTGTCGTCCCCGCCCGCGCCGCCGACGAGCGAGTACGTCAGCGTGTCGCCGGAGTCCGGGTCGGTCGCCGACAGCGAGCCGACGGTCGTCGCGGCCGGCTGGTTCTCGGCCACCGACGAGCCCGACAGCACGAGCGACGTCGGCGCGGCATTGCCCGGACCCGGAAGCGGTGTCGGCTCGTCGGAGCTGCCCGCGTTGTCCGGACTGACCTTCTTCAGGGCGATGATCCCGCGCGCCTTCACCGACCTGATCCGAGCCGTCACGCGAAGGTTGAGATTCGAGCCCGTCGGCGTCTTGTTGAGCCGGCGCGTCAGCGTGCGCGTACCGGGCTTGAGCTTGACCGCATCCCACGCCTGCAGGTTGCGCTGACGGTTGCGCACGACGGCCAAGCGGATCTCGACCGGGCGCTTGTTGGAGATCCTCACGCTCACCAGTCGCCCACCAAGCACTCCCGTACCGGCGCCGACGCCCAACTGCTTGAGCTTGCGATAGCGGTACGGCGTCGAAGCAGCCGCCTTCGCCGACACCGACGCAGACGCCGCGCGGGTGCCCGCGTCCCCATCCAGCACGCCCAGCTTCGCCTCAGCACCGCCCGCAAGCGCGAGCATGAGGGCGATGACGCCGCCCGCGACCAGGCGGCGAAGGCGTGACGCGGTGGGGTCTGCAGCATCCATGCGTGACCTATTCAGCGGCGTGGCTTCCGTGCCGCGCCTATCGCTTGGTCAGCAAAGTACTCGGCGCCGATCGCCAACGCCAATCAAACGATCGTCCAGTTGCCTTCAGTTCGGGCGATACCGGCCGCGAAAGGCCCGCAGTTCGGCCGAGTGCGTCGCCGACCGCGTTCAGCCCGCGGTCGCCCCCATTGCCTCACGGACGCCGTCGCGCAGCTGCGCGGGCTTGGCCGCCTTGGGCATCCAGCCGTCGGCCTGCAGCCGCTCGGCCTCCTTCTCGAGGCTGAACGGCGGCATGTTCGAGATCAGGACGATCGCCGTGTCGGGCGAGCGCTCGCGGATCTGGCCGACGAGCGCGGCCGGCTCGGGCACGTCGGGCAGCACGAGGTCGAGCAGCAGCACGTCGGTGGGACAGCCCGCCAGCTTCTCGAGCGCCTCCTCGCCTGTGCTCGTCGCCGCGACGACCTCGATGTCGCCCTCCTCTTCGAGCACCTGACGCAGGAAGAACTTCACTGCTCGAGCGTCGTCGCACACCGCTACCCGGATCGCCGCCACGGCCCGCAGGCTAGCGGGTCCCCGGCCGCCGTTACCCCTTGCGGGGCGCCGTCAGAGCAACTCCTTGGCCTGCAGGAACTCGCGCGCGACGGCGGCGGGACGGCGGCTGTGCAGATCGACTGCGGCGTTCATCTCGCGCATCGCCCCCGTCGTGAGCATCTTGGAGACGGCGTCGATCGCGGTCTGCAGGCGCGACCCGTGGGCCGCCAGGATCCGGTCGCTGACGATCGGCGCCACGTGCCCGGAGGCGAACAGCCCGCGCGGGTCTTTCAGCACCACGTAGTCCTCCCCCGCCAGCTGGCCCTCGGTCGTGAAGACCGAGGCGACCTCGACGTCGCCTTGGTCGAGCGCCGCATAGCGCTCGTCGCTGGCCAGCGAGCTGACGCGCAGGTTGCGCAGGCCGTAGACCGCGTGCAGCCCGTCGAGTCCCTCGTAGCGCGTGCGGAACTCGGCCAGGGCGCCGATCTTCACGATTCCCTTCAGCCGCCGCAGGTCGGCGATCGTCCGCAGCCCGTGGCGCCGGGCGAACTCGGGCTTGACGCCCAGGGCGTTCGAGTCCGAGAACGGCGTCTGCGCGAGCAGCGTGAAGCCGCCGCGCTTCTCGTAGCGCTTGGCGACCTCGTAGGAGGCGGCCGGCCGGCGCGGCCGCGAGCGCACCTCGGCGACCTCCGACAGCAGCACGCCGACGTACTCGGGATACATGTCCAGCGCGCCGCGCTTCAGCGCGCGGTGGATGATCTCCGTGCTGCCGACGTCGGTCTTCAGCACGACCTCGAAGCCCTGGGCCTCGAGCGCCTGGCGGTAGAGCTCGCCGAGGATCGTCTGCTCGGTGAAGTTCTTGGCGCCGATCCTGATCGGCGGCCCCTTCGCGGGTGCGGGACGGTCGGTGCTGGACGTCTGGTCGTCGTCCGACCCGCCGCATGCGCTGAGCACAAGCGCGAGCACGAGCGCCGCCAGCAGGGCGAGGAGGGCCTGCGGCGCGCGGCCCACTACGCGCTCGCCCGCACGCGCGGAGGCTCGGCGTCGGCCGGCAAGGCGGCCGGCAGCGTGAACGAGAAGACGCTGCCCTCGCCGGGGCTGCTGGACACCCAGATGCGCCCGCCGAGCTGGTCGACGATGCGCTCGCACACCGCCAGCCCGATGCCCGTGCCCGGGTAGTCCTCCTCGCCGTGCAGCCGCTGGAAGGGCTCGAAGATCCGCCGCGCGTGGTCGGGCTTCATGCCGATGCCGTTGTCGCGCACGGTGAAGCGCCAGTGGCCGTTGTCGCGCTCGGCTTCGATGTTCACGTGCGGAGTGTCCTCCCTTGTGAACTTCACCGCGTTGCCGACGAGGTTCTGAAAGACGCGGCAGAGGTTCGCGCGGTCGGCGCACACGACCGGCAGCTCGCCCACGACGATCTGCGCGCCGCTCTCCTCAATCGCTCCGGCCAGCGCCTCGAGCGCCTGGTCGACCACCTGTCCGACAGGCACCTCCTCCACGCTGAGGTTGCCGCGGCCGGCGCGCGAGTACTCGAGCAGGTCGCGGATCAGCGCGCGCGCCTGCTGGGTCGCGCCGCGGATCCCCTCGACGAGGTCGATGTCGCCCGGGCCCGGCTCGCCACGGCGGCGCTCGAGCAGCTCGGCGTACATCGAGATCGTTGTCAGCGGCGCCTGCAGATCGTGCGACGTGACCGACGCGAAGTGCTCGAGCTCGGCGTTGGAGCGCGTCAGCTCGGCGTTTGAGTGCTCGAGCTGCTCGCGGCCGCGCTCGAGCGAGTCGGCCATCGAGTTGAAGCCGCGCGCGAGCTCGCCCAGCTCGTCCTCGCGCTCGGCGGGAACCCGCGTCGACAGATCGCCGGCGGCGAGGCGGCCGGTGGCCTCGGCGACCGTGCGCACCGGGCGCAGCACCGAGCGGCGCAGGTACAGCGTGAAGCCCAGCGCGATCGCGATGACCAGCGCCAGGCCGCCGATGCCCAGGCGAATCGCACGCGACGAACCGCGGTTGGCGGCGTCCTCACGGGTGCGGATAACCGCTCGCTCACGGTCGAACAGGCGCTCGAACTGCGTGCGGACACGGTCCAGGCGCGCGCGGCCGCCGATGGTCTCGACCTGGCTGAGGGCCTCCTCGAAGCCGTCCTCGCTCACGATCTCGATCAGCGACTTCACCCAGAACTCGTCGTAGTCGCGGATCGCCTCGCTGAGCGCGGCCACGCGAGCCTGCTGGCCCGGGTGGTCCGACACGAGCCGCACGAGCTGTCGCGTCGCCGCCGGATAGGCGGCGAGCTCGCGCGTGACGGTGCCGAGGTAGCGGCTCTCGCGCGTCGTGACGTAGCGGTTCAGGCCGCTCTCGATCGACAGCAGCGACTTCTCGAGCTGGTTGGCGAGGCCCACGGCCTGCTGCGAGCGAAAGGCGACGCTCGTGGCCTCGCGTTGGCCGGTGACGGCGACGATGAGCGAGATGAGCGCCGCGCCAAGCAGGATCGCTGAGGCGGCGCTGAGCGCCACCACCTTCGTCGTGATCTGAGTTTTGAGACTCCGATGCAGCACGAACGCACGCCTCAGGGGACCGCAGAAAATGTATCCCCTGCCGCGTGGCGCACGACAGGATCCGCTGTGGCATCCGACACAGATGCGGCGAGGTTCGGTTCTCCCCCCCGAGGGTAGGGGTGGGCCGTATTGAGGGACTGCTGCAGTCTGCCGACAATCATGGTGTGTCACCCACCGTGCTGATCGTCGACGACCACGCGGCCTTCCGCGCGCTCGCGCGGCGGGTCCTGCAGGCCGACGGCTACGAGGTCGTCGGCGAGGCGACGGACGGCCAGACCGGGCTCGACGCCGCCGGCTCGCTACAGCCCGACGTCGTCCTGCTCGACGTGCGCCTGCCCGACATGGACGGCTTCCAGGTCGCCTGCCACCTCGCGGGCTGCTGCACGGCCGCTGTCGTCGTCACCTCGAGTTCCGACGACCCGCTGTACCCAGAGCGCGCGACGAGCAGCGGCGCACGCGGCTTCGTCGCCAAGCACGACGTCTGCGGCGCAGTGCTCGACCGGTTGCTCGGTCCCGCCGCGTAGACCAGCGCTCACCGCCCCGGGGTGCGAGGCTACGCGTATGCGCGTGGTGATCGCCGACGACTCGGTCCTGCTGCGGGCGGGCCTCGCCCGCCTGCTCGAGGATGCCGGCTTCGAGGTCGTCGGCCAGGCGTCGGATGCCGAGGACCTGCTGCGCAAGGTCCGCGCGCACAGGCCGGACGTCGCCGTCACGGACATCCGCATGCCGCCGACGCAGACCGACGAGGGGCTGCGCGCGGCGCAGCTCATCCGCAGCGAGCTGCCGGGGATCGGCGTCATGGTGCTGTCGCAGTTTCTCGACGAGGGCTACGCGCTGGAGCTGCTGCAGGGCAGCGCGGAGGGCGTCGGCTACCTGCTCAAGGATCGCGTCGCTGACGTCGACGCGTTCGTGGACGCGTTGCGCCGCGTGGCCGCGCGCGGCTCGGTGCTCGATCCGGAGGTCGTCGCGCAGCTGCTCGGCCGCCGCCGCGGCGTGGACCCGCTCGACCGCCTGACGCCGCGCGAGCGCGAGGTCCTCGGCCAGATGGCCGAGGGCCGCTCGAACAACGCGATCGCGCGCGAGCTCGTGGTCACCGAGCGCGCGATCCAGAAGCACGTGACGAGCATCTTCGCCAAGCTCGGGCTCAGTGCGGCGCAGGACGGGCACCGGCGCGTGCTGGCGGTGCTGCAGTACCTCGACTGCTGACGCGGGGGGGTGGGGCTAGCCACACCTGCGGACGCCGGCTGTCCCCATCGCGAGGCCGTGCCTGCGCTGGCAGGCTTGCGTGCATGAAGCCGGACCTGCGTTCCAGCTACGTCGAGGGGCTGATGACCGTGCCCACGGTCAATCCCGGCGAGCTCTTCCGAACCGTCCGGTGGCAGAGCGTCACGCTTAGCGGTGTCCACGGGAACCCCTCCCCGTGTCCACGTTCGTAGCTGCCGAGCCGGCGACGGTCGACCTCCTCCCCAGCCGTCGCCGGCTCGCGCTGCGCCTCGCGCTCGTCATGGCCGTGCTCGCCGCGCTCGCCTTCGCCGTCTCGTCGCTGCCCGGCCTGGGCGAGGTGCGTGCGCGGCTGTCCGACGCCTCGCCCGGCTGGCTCGCCGCCGCCGCCATGCTGCAGGTCCTGTCCTGCCTGGCCTTCGTCGTGGCGTTTCGCGGCGTCTTCTGCCGGCACCTGCCCTGGCGCCTGAGCTACGAGGTCGGGATGGCGGCGCAGGGCACGAACGTGCTGCTGCCCTCGGGCGGCGCCGGCGGCCTGGCGCTCGCCGCCTGGGCGCTGAGCCGGACCGGCATGCCGACCGAGCGCCTCGCGCGGCGCACCGTCGCGTTCTACGTGCTGACGAGCTCGGTGAACTTCCTCACGGCCGTGATCGCGGGCGTCGCGCTGGCGCTGGCCGGCGGCGCGCTGCTGTGGACCGCCGGTCCCGCGCTCGCCGCAGGGCTCGTGATCGGCGCCGTCCTGGCGCTGCCGCGCCTGGCCGCGCGCCCGCGCGCCGGCCGTCGCGGGCAGGTGCTCACCGCGCTGAGCGCCGGGATCGGCGACGCCGTGCGGCTGGCGCGCCCCGGCAACCCGCTGATCCTCGCCGGCGCGATCGGCTTCATGGTCTTCGACCTGCTCGCGCTGGGCGCCGCCTTCGCCGCGCTCGGCGCGCTGCCGCCGCTCGGCGTCCTGGCGATGGCCTACGTCCTCGGCCAGCTCGGCGGTCTGATCCCGCTGCCCGGCGGCGTCGGCGGCGCCGACGGCGGCCTGATCGCGGCGCTCGCGCTCTACGGGACGCCGCTGGGGACGGCCGCCGCGGCGGTGCTCGCCTACCGTGCGTTCCAGCTCGGACTGCCGGCGCTGCTCGGCGCGCTGGCCGTCGTGCGGCTGCCGCGCGTGCTCGACCACGCGCCGGACGTCGCGACGCTGTGCGAGCCGCGGGTGCGCGAGCGCGCGCCGGACGCCTGCGCGCGGCGCGAGCCGCGCGTGGCCGCGGCTGCCTGAAGCCAGGCGTTGCGAGTTGTCGGTCCGCGCCCGACGAACTCGCAATGCGACCCGTTGCTCAGTCCGTGGCGGGGGCCGTGGCCGCGCCACCACGGCGCCTGGCGAACAGCGCGGCGGCGACAACGCCACCGACCGCGCCGAACAGGTGCGCCTGCCAGGAGATCCGCTCCTGCGGCAGCAGCCCCTGCAGCATGCCCAGGCCCCAGACGCCGACGACGAGCGCGCCGACCGCGAGCTCGGTCAGGCGCCGGCTGAGCAGCCCGCGCGCGACGAGGTAGGCGGCGTAGCCGAACACGACGCCGCTCGCGCCGAGGTGGACGGAGTCCGTGGAGGCGATCAGCCATGTGCCGAAGCCGCTGACGAGGGTGACGACGAGCGTGACGAGCGCGACCCGCACGAGGCCGGCGAACGCGATCGCGGCGCCCATGACGAGAAACGGCACCGTGTTGGAGATCAGATGGCCGAAGCCGGCGTGCAGGAACGGCGCCGCGAGGATCTCCGGCAGGCCGTCGACGTCGCGCGGATGGATGCCGTAGCTGTCGAGGTCGCCGAAGCCGATCTGGTCGGCGACCTCGGTCAGCCACATGAGGGCGACCATCGCCACGACGAGCAGCAGCGCGTTGGTGCGATCGGGCCCGAGGCGGTCGGCCATCACACGGAAGCTACAGGGCGCGTACCGTTGCCCCTGCAGATGGCCGATCTCGCCGCCGACGACCCCCGCGCCGCCGCCTGGGAACGGCGCCTGCGCCCTGCCGTCCTCACGGCCGCCGTGGCGGTCCTGCCGCTGCTGGCCCTGCACCTCTCGCACCCCCACGGCGCGCTGGCGGCCGTCGAGACCGCCGGGCACTGGCTCGTCTGGCTCGTCTTCATGGTCGAGGTCGTCGCGATGCTGCGCGTCGTCCGCGACCGGCGCGCCTGGATCGACGGCCACCGCTTCGAGCTGCTCGTCGTCGCGCTCTCCTCGCCGCTCGTGCCGCTGGCGCTCGCACTCGCCCCCGCGCTGCGGCTGCTGATCGTCGCCAAGCTCTTCAAGACGCTGAAGCTCGCCAAGGCGATCAAGCTCGCGAAGCTCGGCAAGAGCGTGCGGCTGCTGCGCCGCAGGCTCGCGCTGACGGGCGCGGCCTCGGTCGCGCTCGGCGTGCTGGCGCTCGCGCTGGCGGCGCTGATGGTCGCCTACATGCTGACCGGCGAGTCGCCGCTGGAGGGCGCGGCGCGCACGGTCACGCTCGTGGTGGCGGGGATGCTCGCGACGTTCGGCGTCAACCACCTGCGCCGGCGGCTGCCGGTCGGTGCGCAGTGATGAGTCCATGAAGCGCGGGATCGCTCGGGTCGTGCCGAACCAGGCGGGGGTCCAGCGGCGGCGGGCTGTACCTCGGTCGGCGCCCGCGCACGCGGGCCGGCTCTGACCCTTGCCGAGCCGGCGACAGGTAGAACTCCGTGGCATGCCTGCGTCCGAGGCGACGGTCGTCGAAGCCGGTGGCCGGGAGCTGCGCGTATCGAGTCCCGACCGCGTGATCTTCCCGAGCACGGAGCGCACGCCCACGATCACGAAGCTCGACGTCGTCAAGTACTACCTCGCGGTCGGCGACGGCATCATGCGCGCGCTCGCGCGGCGGCCAACGACGCTGGAGCGCTGGCCGAAGGGTGTGCACCCGGGCATCGTCGTCTCGACGCGCGAGAAGGGCGGCGGCGATGCTTTCTTCCAGAAGCGGATCCCGCGCGGGGCGCCGGCGTACGTGGAGACCGCGCGGATCGAGTTCCCCTCGGGCCGGCACGCCGACGAGATCTGCCCCACGGAGCTCGCCGTTGTCGCCTGGGCCGCGCAGATGGGCACGATCACCTTCCACCCGTGGCCGGTCCGCCGCGATGACGTCGACCATCCGGACGAGCTGCGCCTCGACCTCGACCCGCAGCCCGGCACGGACTTCGCCGACGCCGTGCGCGTCGCCGCCGACGCGCGCGTGCTGCTCAGCGACCTGGGATACGTCGGGTTCCCCAAGACCTCCGGCGGCCGAGGGGTCCACATCTACGTCCGGATCGAGCCGCGTTGGTCGTTCACGGACGTCCGTCACGCCGCCATCGCCTTCGGCCGCGAGCTCGAGCGGCGCCTGCCTGGCCAGGTGACGACGAACTGGTGGAAGGAGGAGCGCGGCAAGCAGATCTTCGTCGACTACAACCAGAACGCACGCGATCGCACGATCGCCTCCGCCTACAGCGTGCGGCCCAGGCCCGGTGCGCCCATCTCCGCGCCGGTGACCTGGGACGAGCTCGCGGCCGTCGCTCCCGAGGACTTCACCGTCGCGACGATGCCCGCGCGCTTCGCGGATGTCGGCGATCGCCATGCCGCGATCGATGACGTCGCACACTCACTGCAGCCGCTGCTGGACCTCTACCAGCGCGACGAGGCGGAGGGCCGCGGCGACATGCCCTATCCGCCCGACTATCCCAAGATGCCGGGCGAGCCCAAGCGCGTGCAGCCCTCGCGCGATCGCGATCGCCCGCGATAGCAACAGCGCGGTGACCGCGGCTCACGGGGCTTGCGGCAGCCGCTTGGCGCCGCGCCTGGCCCGGGGAGCGGAGGGCGGTGGCACGACCGGTCCGATGTCCCCGTCGGGGGCAACGTCGAGATCGACGATCACCGGCGCGTGATCGCTCGGCCCGGGACCCTTGCGGGCGTGCCGGTCGACCCAGGCGGCCCGCACGCGGGCCGCCACCGGCTCGCCGGCCAGGATGAGGTCGATCCGCATCCCGAGGTCCTGGTGGAACATGCCGGCGCGGTAGTCCCAATAGGTGAACAGCCGCTCGCGGTCGGGCCACTTGTCGCGCACGACGTCGCGTAGGCCGAGCGCCTGCAGCTCGGCGAGCGCGGCGCGCTCGGGTGCCGTCACGTGGGTCTGGCCGAGGTAGGCGTCGGGGTCGAACACGTCGTCGTCGGTCGGCGCGATGTTCATGTCGCCGCAGACGACGCTGCCCTCCGGGTCGGCGGCGACCATCTCCCGCAGCGAGGCGAGCCACGCGAGCTTGTAGTGGTAGTGCTCGGAGTCGGGCACGCGCCCGTTGGGCACATAGACCGAGGTCACCCGGAGCCCATCACAGGTGGCCGACACCGCGCGCGCCTCCGGACGCGGGAACCCCGGCGCGCCGGGGACGCCCGCGACGACGTCGTCGAGCCCGACGCGCGACAGGATCGCCACGCCGTTCCACGTCGCCTCCCCGTGCGCCGCCACGGCGTAGCCGCGACCCGCCAGCTCGTCGCCGAGCAATGCGGCGAAGGCGTCGTCGGCGAGCTTGGTCTCCTGCAGGCACACGACGTCCGGCCGCCGCTCATCCAGCCACGCCAGCAGCCGCGGCATGCGCTGCTTGACGGAGTTGACGTTCCACGTCGCGATGCGCACGCAGCGCACGGTACCCGTCCAGGCGCAGGCGGTTGCGCCCCCTACTTGATCGTGTCGTAGATGCTGAACAGCGGCAGGTACATCGAGATGACGATGAAGCCGACGATGCCGCCGACGAACACGATCATCACGGGCTCGAGGATCGACGTCAGCGCCCGGACGGACGCGTCGACCTGGTCCTCGTAGAAGTCGCCGATCTTCGAGAGCATCGTGGTCAGCGCGCCCGTCTCCTCGCCGACCTTGACCATGTGGCCGACCATCGAGGGGAAGACCGCGCAGTCCATCAGCGGCTCGGCGATCGTGCCGCCCGCCTTGACGCTCGTCGTGACGTTCGCCATGGCCTCCTCGATGACGACGTTGCCCGCCGTCTGCGAGGTGATGTCGATCGCCTGCAGCAGCGGTACGCCGGCGCCCATCAGCGCCGAGAACGTGCGCGACCAGCGGGCGAGCGCGACCTTGTGGAAGATGTCGCCGATCTTGAAGGGGATGCGCAGCAGGAAGCGCTGCCACAGCGCGCGGCCCTTCGGCGTCTTCTTGAGCTTCGCGAAGCCCAGGACGAAGGCGACGGAGCCGCCGATGAGCAGGTACCACTTGCCGGTGACGAGCTCGGAGATGGCCATCACGAAGCGCGTCATCGCGGGCATCTTGGCGTCGCCGCCGATCTCCTCGAACACGCCGGCGAAGACGGGGACGATGAACGCGACCATGCCGATCATGACGATCATCGCGAAGGTGAGGATGACGATCGGGTAGGCCATCGCGGACTTCACCTGACGGCGCAGCGACTCCTCCTTCTCGAGCTGGTCGGCGATCCGCAGCAGCGACTCCTCGAGCATGCCGCCGGTCTCACCGGCGCGCACCATGGCGATGTACAGCGGGGTGAAGGACTTGCGGTGACGCCCGAGCGCGTCCGACAGCGGCAGGCCCGCCTCGACGTCCTTGCGCACGGCGACGAGCTGCTCGGCGAGCTTCTCGTTCTCCGTCTGCGCCTCGAGCACGTACAGCGCGCGCAGGATCGTCATGCCGCTGGAGACCATCGTCGCCAGCTGGCGCGTCATGATCGACAGGTCGTCGATCTTGATCCGGTTGGCCCACGGCAGCTCGATGTCCTTGCTGGCGGCGCTCTTCTCGGCGATGTCGACGACGATCAGCCCTTTCTGCTTGAGCTGGTCGGCGACGGACTGCTTGGACTCGGCCTCGACCTCACCCCTGGCCTGCTGGCCGGCAAGATCGATCGCCTTGAAGACGAACGTGCCCATGGGCTAGCCCACGGAGAAGGAGCCCGCGCCGAGCAGGCGGCGCAGCTCCTCTGGGGTCGTGGACCGCGACTCGGCCATCTGCTGCGTGATCTTGCCCTGGCGCACGAGCGTCGCCAGTGCGGCGTCCATCGTCTGCATGCCGATGTTCCCGCCGGTCTGCAGCGACGAGTAGATCTGGTGCGTCTTGCCCTCGCGGATGAGGTTGCGGATCGCCGGCGTGGCGAGCAGCACCTCGCAGGCAGCGATGCGGCCGGCGCCGTCGGCGGTCGGCAGCAGCTGCTGGGTGATGATGCCCTGCAACGCGACTGAGAGCTGGACACGCACCTGCTGCTGCTGGGTCGCCGGGAAGACGTCGATGATGCGGTCGATCGTCTGCGGCGTGTCCTGCGTGTGCAGGGTGGCGAAGACGAGGTGGCCGGTCTCCGCCGCGGTCAGCGCGGTGTGGATCGTCTCGAGATCGCGCATCTCGCCGACGAGGATCACGTCGGGATCCTGGCGCAGCGCGGCCTTCAACCCGAGGCCGAAGGACTGCGCGTCGGAGCCGATCTCGCGCTGGTTGACGATGCACTTCTTGTGGCCGTGCAG
>Ga0136617_10002901_pt1 | contig 15306 bp, 15 predicted proteins | sample AntDrymUQ3222106_2_FD_129672 | JGI IMG/M metagenome (GOLD analysis project Ga0136617, IMG submission 129672) | Polar desert sand microbial communities from Dry Valleys, Antarctica - metaG UQ322 (21.06) | ecosystem: Environmental > Terrestrial > Soil > Desert | place: Antarctica: Dry Valley...
CTCCCACTCTGACGCCGTGCCCGAACCGCGCCTGCGGCCAGGTTAAGCCGCCGCACGAAGCGTGTCCGCACTGTGGTCAGTACAAGGGCACCGAAGTCCTGTCGGTCTGATCCCGACCTGTTGAGCGGGGATTGCCGTGTCCGAGCCGGCAGCCGGCCGCCCGGTGACCGACGAGCCGGCTGAAAGCCTCGATCCGGGGCGGAGTGCCCTCCTCGACGCGCTCGGGCTGCCGATCGGTGAGGAGATCCTCACCCTGGCCCTGACCCACCGCTCCTACGCGTACGAGAACGGCGGACTGCCCACCAACGAACGGTTGGAGTTCCTCGGGGACTCCGTCCTGGGGCTGATCATCACCGACACGCTCTACCGGGCAAATCCCGATCTCGCCGAAGGGCAGTTGGCCAAGCTGCGCGCTTCGGTGGTCAACATGCGCGCCCTGGCCGAACTCGCCCGGGGGCTCGGACCGCATGGGTTGGGTGCTGCCCTTCGGCTGGGCGCCGGGGAGAAGTCCACTGGAGGCGCGGACAAGGACAGCATCCTTGCCGACGCGTTCGAGGCGTTGCTGGGTGCCATCTACATCGACCAGGGACTGCCGGCCGTCAGCGCCCTGGTCGGGCGGTTGTTCGCCGACGTCCTAGACGAAGCCGCGACCAAGGGAGCCGCGCTGGACTGGAAGACGAGCCTGCAGGAACTCACGTCGAGGCTTGGGCTGGGTGCGGTCGCCTATTGGGTCGTCGACGACGGCCCCGACCACGAGAAGACGTTCACCGCCTACGTCGAACTGGGTGGCCAGCGCTACGGCAGCGGAGTCGGACGGAGCAAGAAGGACGCCGAACAGCGGGCGGCCGAACAAGCCTGGCAGGAGCTCTCCGTCCTGCGCGGTGCGGCGGAGTGATGCCCGGAGATGCCTGAACTGCCCGAGGTCGAAGTAGTCCGACTCGGCTTGGCCCGTTGGGTCGTGGGCCGGGAGATCGGTACGGTCTCGGCCCGCCATCCGCGGGCGACCCGACGATTCGCGGGCGGTCCACTGCACTTCGAGGCGGCCCTGGTCGGCCGGACGGTGTTGGCCGCCTATCGCCGCGGCAAGTACCTCTGGCTGCCCCTGTCGGACGGGCAGGTGCTGCTCGGACATCTCGGAATGAGCGGCCAACTGCTCATCGCGTCAGCAGCTGCGCCGGAGGGTCCACACCTGCGGGTTCTCTTCGGCTTCGCCGACGACGGACCGGGCCTACGCTTCGTCGACCAGCGGACCTTCGGCGGGATGTGGGTGGAACCCAGCGGCCAGGGTCCGGATCACCTACCGGCGAGCCTGATCCGGATCGCCCGCGACCCGCTCGATCCACTCTTCGACGAGACGCTGTTCATTCGCCGGCTCCGGCGACGCCGCACCGAGATCAAACGCGCCCTGCTCGACCAGTCGTTGATCAGCGGCGTGGGAAACATCTATGCCGACGAAGCGCTCTGGCGGGTCGGGCTGCACGGAGGCCGGGCGACCGGAACCCTCCCGGTGGCCAAGGCCAAGGAGCTCGTCTCGGCCATTCGCGAGGTAATGGGCGAGGCGCTGGCCCAGGGCGGCACCAGCTTCGACTCCATGTACGTCGACGTGAACGGTGACAGTGGTTACTTCTCCCGATCGCTGAACGCCTATGGGCGCACCGATCAGCCCTGCCCGCGCTGCGGCACGCCAGTGCGACGCGAGGCGTTCATGAACAGGTCGAGTTTCTCCTGCCCGGTCTGCCAGCCCAGACCGCGCCGGCGGCCGGCAACGGCGCGGCGGCCGTGACCGGCGACTCCGGCGAGGCAGACGGCGACCTGGTTGGGCGGTCCGACCGAGCCCGGGTCACGATCTGGGTGGTCGGGCATGTGCAGGGGGTGGGCTTGCGGTGGTGGGTCCGGGATCAGGCCCGGTCGCTGGGCCTGACCGGATCGGCGAGCAACCTGTGCGACGGATCGGTCGAGATTGTCGCCGAAGGTGCCCGGTCGGCTTGCGCGGATCTGCTCGCGCGGGTGCAGGGCCGCAGCGCCCCCGGTCGGGTCCGATCGACCACCCATCGTTGGGGGTCGAGCACGGGTATGACGCGCTTCACCGTGAGTTAGCCCGGTCGGGTGCCGCAGCCGTTGACCGGAAGGGGGCGGGCTGTCACCCTAGAGGCCTCTGGAAGAAACCTGACCCGCGCAAGCAAGCCCGCGGGCTTCCCCATCTGCAAGCGGAGGATCCATCCATGGCCAAGGCCCTCCTGGGTCACGTTGCCAACCCATCGTCGCTGTTGCTCGAGGAGACGGTGACCTTGCGCGCCCGGATCCGGGCTCTCGAGGCAGAGGTAGCCAGTCTGCGCCGGGAGCGTGACCTGCTGCTCGGTGAAGGACTTCGTCGGCTGGCCGACGAGGCATCGGCACCGTCCGAACCGGTCCCCGCCTGAGCCCGGTTCGCTCACCGCCAGATCCGTCCGGCGTTCGGCGCGCCGGTCACCAGCTTCGAGCGAGGGCTCAGATAGCCTCTGTACGGCCCCTTCCCCCACAGCGCTCACCCGTCGTGTCGGCCAGAGGAGTTCTTTCCCGACCCGCTCTGGAGCCGCGTGCATCTGTCCAGTCTGACGTTGAAGGGCTTCAAGTCCTTCGCGTCGTCGACGACCCTGCGATTCGAACCGGGGATGAACGCCGTCGTCGGTCCCAACGGTTCCGGCAAGTCCAACGTTGTCGATGCCATTTCCTGGGTGCTCGGCGAGCAGGGCGCCAAGAGCCTTCGCGGCGGAAAGATGGAAGACGTCATCTTCGCCGGTACGCCCGGCCGCGCACCCTTGGGCCGCGCCGAGGTGACCCTCACCATCGACAACTCCGACGGTGCGCTGCCGATCGAATACGCAGAGGTCTCGATCACGCGGCGGATGTATCGCTCCGGCGAGAGTGAGTACGAGATCAACCGATCGTCCTGCCGCCTGCTGGACATCCAAGAATTGCTCTCCGATTCCGGCATCGGCCGCGAGATGCACATCATCGTCGGCCAGGGGCAGCTCGATGCGGTCCTCTCGGCCCGTCCCGAGGAACGCCGCGGATTCATCGAGGAGGCCGCCGGTGTCCTCAAGCACCGCAAGCGCAAAGAGAAGGCGATCCGCAAGCTCGATGCGATGCAGATCAACCTCGATCGGGTCGGGGATCTGACCGAGGAACTGCGCCGCCAGCTCAAGCCCCTCGGGCGCCAGGCGGAGGTGGCTCGACGGGCGCAGTCGGTCCAGGCCGACCTGCGCGATGCCCGCCTCCGGCTGTTGGCCGACGACCTGGTCACCCTACGCGAGGCGCTGGACAAAGAGATCGCTGACGAAGAGCTCATCCGCGGCCGTCGTAGCGAGGTCGAGGCCGAGCTGCGCACCGCTTCGGCCCGCGAGAGTGAGCTCGAGAGCGGTTTGGGGCAGACGTCCCCGGCGCTGGCTCGCGCCCAGGACGTGTGGTACCAGCTCTCGGCACTGGGGGAGCGGCTGCGGAGCACTGCTCAACTCGCCGCCGAGCGGTCTCGGCATCTGTCCACCCCGCTGCCCGAGCCGCCTCCCGGCCGGGATCCGGAAGCGCTCAACGCCGAGGCGCTCGCCGTACGGGCCGAGCGAGTCGAGCTCGACGGTCATCTCACGGGCGAGCGGGAACGGCTGAGTGCGGCGCTGTCGGCTCGCGCCGCGCTCGAGGGGGAACTGCGCCAGGCCGAGGATGAATTGGTCCGAATCGCTCGCGCCCAGGCAGATCGCCGGGAGGGGCTGGCCCGCTTGGCCGGAGACCTCCAGGCCATCCGCAGCAAGGCCGACGCCGCGGAGGACGAGATCAGCCGGCTGAGCACGGCGGTGGGCGATGCCCGGACTCGTGCCGAGCAGGCCGCAGGACAGTTCGAGGCCGTCGAGAGCGAGATCGGGGAACTGGGAAACTCCGAGCAGAACCTCGACGCGCGCCACGAAGCGGCGGTGGCTGCCTACGAGGCCACCGCTACGGAGGTCGCCCGGCTGATCGACGCCGAGCGGGAGGCCGAACGCCAGCGAGACGCCTGGCGGGCCCGAGCCGAGGCGCTGGCTGAAGGCTTGCACCGCAGGGACGGTGCCGGGGCCCTGCTCGCTGCCGAGCAGGACATCCCGGGGCTGCTCGGGTCCCTGTCGGCTCTGCTGCGGGTCGAGCCAGGCTATGAGGTCGCCGTTGCGGCGGCACTCGGTCCGATCGCCGATGCCGTTGCCGTACGAACGCCACGCGATGCCGCCGCCGCACTGACCTATCTGCGAACCCAGGACGCCGGCCGGTCCGGCATCCTGGTCGGCAGCCCGGGTCAAACTGCACCGATCGAGTCCTGGCCCAGGCTGCCCGCTGGCGCCCGCTGGGTGCGTGAGCTGGTCTCCGCGCCAGCTGAACTGGCCTCGGCGGTGACTGGGGCACTGGATCGGGTGGCGGTCGTAGCCGACATCGACCAGGCCGTGCCGCTGGTCGAGATCCATCCGCGGCTGCGGGTCGTTACCGCCGACGGTGATGTCCTCGGAGCGCACTGGTCGGTCGGCGGTTCGGTCAGCGCGCCGAGCGCCATCGAAGTCCGGGCCGCGCTCGAGGACGCCCAGCGCAAACATGCCGCTGCCGAAGCGCTCAGCAGTCGGTTGCAGACCGACCTGGAAACCGCGCGCCGGCTCGCGGCGATCCGCTCGGCCGCGGTAGAGAGCGCACTCGCCGCGCTACACGAGTCGGATGCAGCGCATTCGGCCGTCGCCGAGCGGCTGGGTGAGCTCGGCGCGGCAGCCCGGTCGGCGGCGGCCGAAGCGGCGCGTCTCGAGCAGTCCCGGGCGGCCGCTGAGAAGGCCCGGGACGCAGACCTGGCGGGACTTGCCGAGTTGGAGGAGCGTTGGCAAGCGGCCCGGGTCGCCCCGTCCGCCGACGAGCCATCCACCGCCGGTCGCGATGAGTTGCAGCGGGCCGTCGCCCAGGCCCGCCAGGAGGAGATGGAACTGCGTCTGGCCGTACGTACGACCGAGGAACGCTCCCGTGCGCTGGCCAGTCGTTCGGACTCCCTGCAGCGGGCCGCGGAACAGGAGCAGGCCAACCGCGCCCGCCAGGAGGCCGCTGCCGCGGCGCGCCGGAGCGGCGCTGCGATCGCGGCCCAGGTACGGATCGCCGCCGAGCAGACCCTGGCCCACGTTGCCGCTTCGCTGGAGCGGGCCGCGTCCTCCCGTGACGAGTTGTCTCGGGAGAAGGTCAGCCGGGAGGGCGAACTGCTCGGCCTGCGGTCTCGGATCCGTGAGCTTTCCGCCGACCTGGATCGGCTGACCGACGAGGTGCATCGTGACGAGGTTGCTCGCGCCGAACAGCGGCTGCGGATCGAGGCCCTCGAGGATCGGGCCGCTCAGGACTTTGGCGCGGATGTGGACGTTCTGATCCGCGAGTACGCCCCGAACACGCTGGTTCCTCCGTCCATGGCCGAGCTGAGTGCGGCGCAGGCGGAGGGACGCGAACCGCCGCCGGCCAAGCCGTACGACCGGCTGAGCCAGGAGCGTCGGGCCTCCCGTGCCGAACGTGACCTGGCCTTGCTGGGCAAGGTGAATCCACTGGCGCTCGAGGAGTTCTCGGCCTTGGAGGAGCGGCACGCTTTCCTGGCCACTCAACTGGAGGATCTCAAGAACACAAAGCGCGATCTGCTCTCGGTCATCCGGGAGGTCGACAGCCGGATCCTAGCCGTGTTCGCCGACGCTTTCGCCGATGTGGCGCGAGAATTCGAGACCGTCTTTGGCACGCTCTTTCCTGGTGGCGAGGGGCGGCTGATCCTGACCGACCCCGACGATCTGCTGACCACCGGTGTCGATGTCGAGGCCCGACCCCCGGGAAAGAAGATCAAGCGGCTGTCCTTGTTGTCAGGGGGAGAGCGGTCGTTGACCGCGGTGGCGATACTGGTGGCGATCTTCCGGGCTCGGCCGTCCCCGTTCTACATCCTCGACGAGGTGGAGGCCGCGCTGGATGACGTGAACCTTCGCCGTTTCCTCGGCCTGATCGAGGCGCTGCGCGATTCCAGCCAGCTGATCGTGATCACCCATCAAAAGCAAACCATGGAGATCGCCGACACCCTGTACGGCGTCAGCATGCGCGGCGACGGCATCACCACGGTGATCAGCCAGCGGATCCGCGAGCTGACCTCCGCCTAGGTCAACCCCGATGCACTTTTTACGTACAAAGTCCGGTCAGCCGGTTTCGGCTGAGGGGACATTTCACGTAAAAAGGGCGCCGCCGCGAGGCCTCAGATGAGCAGATCGACGATCAGCGGCAGGTGATCGGAGGCATCGCTGCGGATCACCTGGGCTGCCGAGGGGAGCACCCCGGCTGAGCACAGCACGTGGTCCAGGCGCTTGCTCGGCCGGTGCGCCGGATGGGTATAACCACGGCCCGAGCCGCGCTCGGTCCAGGCATCACGGAGGTCCTTGAGCGCGGCCAGTTCCGGCGCGTCGTTGTCGGCATTGAGGTCGCCCGCGATCACTGCGGCACCCATGGCGTCGTCAACCAGACTCCGCACGACTCGGGACTGCGCAGCGCGGTCCTCGACGCTGTCGTGACTCAGGTGGGTATTGATCACCCAGAGCGCGCCTCCGTCGAGTTCGATCAGGACCCGTTGGGCACTGCGCGGCTCGTGTCCTGCTCCACCGGGGAGCGGGTGCAGGCCATGGGTGAGGATCGGCAGATGGGACAGGGTGGCGTTCCCGTACTCCCGGGTCCGGCCGTCGCGCCCCGGGCGGCTGATGCTCGCACCGAAGACCACCTGCATGTCCAGCGCGCGGGACAGCTCCAGGGCCTGGTCGAGGTTGTCGCTGCGGTCACCGAAATGGCAATCAACCTCCTGCAGGCACACAATGTGTGCCGCCGTTCGCCGGATCACCGACGCCGTGCGGTGGAGGTTCACCGTCCGGTCCAGCCCTCGTCCGTGAGCGATGTTTAACGCGGCCAGTCGCAGTCCGATGGGCACCGGGGCACGGTAGTAGCCGCGAACCTCAGGACGTCAGGATCCGCCAGATCGCCACGATCCCGACGACCACGATCAGGCCGCGCAGCGCGACCGACGGGAGCCGGCGGCCGACTCCCGCGCCGACAAAGCCGCCCAGCAGGGAGCCTGCGGCGATCAGCCCGACCACCGCCCAGTCGATCCGGCCGAAGGCGAGCAGCGCGAAAGTCACCGCCGCGACCGAGTTCACGATCAGCGAGAGCACGTTCTTGAGCGCATTGAGTCGTTGCAGTGGCTCCGGCAGCAGGATGCCGAGGAGGCCGATCAGCAGGATTCCCTGCGCGGCACCGAAGTAGCCGCCATATACGCCCGCGCCGAAGGTGCACCCCGCGGTCAGTAGACCGTGCCGGCGGCCGGGCTCAGACTTCCCGTTCCGATCGCGCCGCTGCTGCAGCTTGTCCTGCATCCACGGCTGGATGACGACAAGTACCAAAGAAAGTCCCAGCAGGACCGGGACGATCGTGGTGAATGCCGCCGCGGGCAACACAAGGAGCAGCACGGCTCCGGTGACCGAACCGAGCAACGACATCGGGCCCAGCCGCAGGATCCGGCCGCGCTGCCCACGCAACTCCTCCCGGTAGCCGAAGCTCCCGGACATGCCACCGGGCACCAGTCCGATGTTGTTGGAGATGTTCGCGGTCACCGGCGGGTATCCGAAGGCCAGCAGGGTGGGAAAGGTGATCAGCGTTCCGGAGCCGACCAATGTGTTGATCGTGCCAGCAGCCGTGCCGGCCGCGAAGATCGCCAGCGCCTCGAGCCAGTCCACGTGCCGCGACGCTACCGAGGCCGAGTGGCACACGTCGCGGGGGCTGTACGTCGAGTCTCCACGCCCAAGTCAGATGTCGTAGGTGTGCGGGCAACCCGCGCGGCGTGCCCCCCGCGGAGCTACGACATCAGTGGGGGATAGGGCCAGATGTCGTAGGTGTGCGGGCAACCCGCGCGATGTGTCCCCCGCGGAGCTACGACATCAGATTGCGAGTCAAGGGCTTGGGCGCTGGCGTCACTTTGACAGACTTGGCCCGTGGACCTCGTCGTCATCGGGATCGTCGTGCTCGTCGCCCTCATCGTCGTGCTGGCTGGATTCCTGGTCAGCCGCGGCCGGCAGACCACTCGCCTCGATGACCCGACGGTAGAGCATCGAACCCGGACCGCAGGTGCCGAAAGCGCGACCCGGCAAGGTCCGGCGATCCGACCAGACAGTGACGCGATCGACGTCGCGACGCCGCCGGACGCGATCAGGATTCCGGACTCGGTCATCATCCCGGTCGAGATTCCGGAGCCGTCGGCCGGCCGGATGGTCCGGCTGCGATCCCGGTTGGCCAGGTCACAGTCTGCGCTCGGCAGGGGGCTGCTCTCGGTCCTGTCCCGGCAGCGACTCACCGAGGACGACTGGGAGGAGGTCGAGGCGACTCTGCTCGGCGCAGACGTCGGGGTGGTTGCGACCGCCGAGATCGTGGAGCGGTTGCGGACCCAGAGCCGGGTGATCGGAGCAGCCTCGGCCGACGAACTGCTCGAGTTGCTCACGGTCGAACTGGTCAATGCTCTCGACCCCGAGGCCGACCGACAGCTTCAACTCCGGCCGGTCGACGGGCACCCAGCTGTTGTCCTCGTCGTCGGGGTCAACGGATCGGGCAAGACGACCACCTGCGGCAAGATCGCCCGGGTACTGGTCGGGGACGGGCGCAGCGTCCTGTTGGGTGCAGCTGACACCTTCCGAGCCGCGGCGGTCGAACAGTTGACCACCTGGGGGCAGCGAGTCGGGGTACAGACCGTGCGCGGGCCCGAAGGTGGTGACCCCGCATCGGTCGCCTTCGATGCGGTCAAGCAGGGCGCCGAGGCCGGCGTCGACGTGGTCGTCGTGGATACCGCGGGACGGCTGCACACCAAGGCCGGACTGATGGACGAACTCGGCAAGGTCAAGCGGGTGTTGGAAAAGCGCGGGCCGGTGGCCGAGACGCTGCTGGTCCTGGACGCCACAACGGGTCAGAACGGGGTGGTACAGGCGCGGGTGTTCACCGAGGTCGTGGACATCTCCGGAATCGTCCTGACCAAGCTGGACGGGACGGCCAAGGGCGGCATCGTGATCGCCGTACAACGGGCCCTCGGCATTCCGGTCAAGCTGATCGGCCTGGGTGAAGGTCCGGACGACTTGGCACCCTTCGATCCCGCGACCTTCGCCGAGGCCCTGCTGTCCTGAGCGGCAACCTGATCCGAACCCGGTCGTCGTCAACAGGCTGGCAACCTTCCGGCACCCCCGACGCGTGTTAGGGGCGTGGGGACCTCCGATGTCACGGTGCCGTACCAGCTGGTGGTCAACGCCCCTCGGCGGACCTACCAGGTCGCCTCCGCTGAGCCCAGCGCAGCCGGACGGACACTGGTCCTGGCCCTGGTCGCGGCGTTGGTGATCCTGGCAGGGGTCCTGTTCCCACTGCGGACCGGCGTCGCCGAGGCACTCGGCCGTCCACTCACGAGTCCTCCGGCCCCCGCATCCGAGGAGCTCGTCAGCGTCGCCGACCCGGGTCCCGATCTTGCCGAATCCAATCCGGCGCGCGGTGTGGACGCGGCGATGGCCTTCGCCGCCGGGCGAGGCCTGGTCGGCCTGGCCGTCCTCGACCGCCTGACCGGACCTACCTCGACAACGGCTCCAATGCGCACATTGCCATGGGCTCCGCGTCGGTGATCAAGGTCGTGATCACCGAGGAGTTGCTCCATCGCACCGGGCTCGGCGAGATCGAACTGGGCACGTCGGAGTTGGCCAGGATGGAGACCATGCTGATCGACTCCGACGATTCGGCGGCCTCCAGCCTCTACCGGCAGTTCGGTGGGGTCTCCCTGATCGAAGCCGCGCTGAGCCGGCATGAGTTGAAGGAATCCGGCCCGCCGGCCAACCCGCGGTACTGGGGCAACACGATGATCACCGCCCACGATGTCGCGAAGTTCTACGACAACGTGCTTTCCGGGTCCATCCCGGTTGAACGGCACCGGGTCACTCGGGCGGGCGCGGTCGTCACCGAGCAGACGCCGGACGAACGCGTCTACAACGGCTCGCCGCAGATCCCGAGCATCGATCTCGGCTATCTCCGTCCACCGGACTATGCGGGTCAGGATGACCTGCCGAACCAGGAGCAGCAGATCGCCGGAGGAATTCTCAGCGAGTACGGCCTGTCAGCCGATCAGCTACCGATCGAGGTGCACTACATCAGGGCCCCTGCCCGGCGGCCCGGACGCGTACGCGGGCCTCTACGTACTCACGGCCACCTTCGCCTCCGGAGCCGTCCTGACCCGAGCAGAGTGGATCGAGCTGTCGCCGGTAAGCGAGGACCCTGACGACGGCAGCACCTACGCCTCGGGCCGGTGTGCGAACCGACTCTCGCCGGCGGGTCTGCCTGCGGCTGAGCGGGTCGTTGCCCTCCGGTGTGATGTCGGATCGGGGGTCGAAGACAGCCGCTGACCCGATCCAGAGTCAGTGTTGATCGTGATCGCGCCACCGGACTTCGGTGCCACTGATGCGGTAGCCGCGGGCGCCTACGACAGCCCGGTGCTCGACCTCGCCGAGAATGGAGTTGGCATGACGTCCTGTCCGGAGGGGGTGCAGAGCGTTCTCATCCGGAATTCGAAGGGCGTCGTTCTGGAGGAGGTACCTGTCTGGTCGGCCTAGTGCGGGACGTCAGGTCAGCCGGCCGTCGAAGACGGTGCGCAGCATCGGGTTCCCGTCGGCGCCTGTCTCGGCCTTCTGGAACTGCAATTGGGCACGGGTGCCGTCCAGGGTGAGCACCGCGAGTTCGTTGCCGAAGAAGGGTCCCGCTCTCTTGTGCCAGCGCACGCGGTTGGCCGGAACCCGGGTCAGTCGCCGAAGCGCCGCTGTGACGGCGATGGCCGGCCTGCTCCAGCCGATCTTGAATGTCTGCACCATGGGGTGCGGCACCTCGTTGTGCACCGGCGAGCAGGTCAGCTGATAGATCCGGCTGGTGATTCCCCTCGGTTCGACGACTTCGGCGACATAGGCGTGGTGGACGTCGCCGGACAGCACCAGCAGACTGGTCGGCGCCTTGCCGCCGTGCGTGCCGCGTCCGAGTGACTCCAACGCTGCGCCGAGCCGGTCGAAGGAGTTGCGGAAGGCCGCCCAGTGCTCGAGATCACCGCTCTGCCGGAACTTCTCCGACCAGTGTCCCAGCCGCCGTCCGTCGAAGCGCCGGACCAACTCGGCATTCCAGCCCTCGAGATCGTGGATGGCCGGCGGCATCAACCAGGGCAGCGAACTGCCGATCAGCACGTGCTCGATGCCGTCGTTGCCGGCATCGATCAGCATCTGTTCGACCCAGGCGAACTCCCTCTCGTCGAGCATCGCGCGATCGCTTTCGTCGAGTGAGCGCGCCGCGCGGGAGTCGATCATGAGCAGCCGGACGGTGTGCCAGTCGCGGCCGTAGCTCCAGCGGATCGAGTCCGGCTTCCGATCGGCGGTCAGGGCCATCTCCCGCAGGGCGTCGTACCCGTCCTGCTCGCCGGTGATCTGCTTGAAGACCGGATCGGTGCGCAGTTCGTCGGGAGCGAGATTGCCGATGTGCTGATAGATCCAGTAACTGCCGAGCGCGCCGGCCACGCGATCGTCCCACCAGTCCGTCGCGGTGATCGTCGCGCGCCAGGCCGAGGAGGTGTTCCAGTCATCGATCACGTCATGGTCGTCGAAGATCATCGAGGAGGGGATGGTCGAGAGCAGCCATCGGATGTCCGGATCGGTCCAGGACTGCCGATAGATGTAGGTGAACTCCTCGAAGTCGGCCAGCTGGTCGTGTGGCGGCTGGTCGAGATCCCGGCGTGAGGCCAGGTACTTCTTCGTCACCTCGGCGGTCTCGTCGGCGTAGACCTGATCGCCCAGCAGGATCAGCGCATCCGGCCACTGGTCCTGTGGGAGACCGGCGATCGTCGCCGAATAGGTGTCCAGCGCGTCCGGCGGAAAGTCCTCGTCGTCCTTCCCGCCGATCACCAGCGGCGTCGCATAACGGCAGGATCCGAACACGACCGAGAACGCGCCGGGTCCGCCAGGAGTGCGGATCCGGCTCGGTGGCCGCGCGGCGTCGGCCAGCGGCCAGACCGGCCTGTCGTCGAGGCGCACCTCGTACGGCGTGACGCTGGCCGGTTGCAGTCCTTCGACGAAGACCAGGGCGTAGTGGTGACCGCGGATGTGGAACGTGTCGGCTTGGCCCAGGGGTCGTGATTCGGTTCCCGCACCGCCTGTCAGGCTGACCCGGCACGGTGCGTCGGTCTCCACCCAGACCGTGGCCGAGACCTTGTCGACATGGCGCAGCAGCGGTCCGAGGACGAGAGCGGGCATCCAGACATGCCTACTGCACCGGCGTCAGGGTGCCAAGCCCGTCGGAGCCGAGTCACGTCACACCTGTGAGCGGGTTGTCCGGTCAGAGAAGATCACCGCGGCTGCCAGCAGCCCACCGGCCCAGGCCATGACTGCCGCACCCCCGGCTGAGCCGACGCCGGCTGCGCAGTGGTCCTCCGGCCAGCAGAGACCTTGAGCCCGACCCGGATCAGCCGGGCGTCGGCGGCCCGACAGCAATGTGCGGGTCGAAGCCGAACGGCAACTCCAGTCGATGGCGGAAGAGGGTCCCTGGGTCGGAGAGCAGGTTGAGGGTCGCCCGATCGGCCACGATCGTCCCCTCGTCGAGAAGGACCGATCGGGTGCACAGCTGCGCCGCATAGGGCAGGTCGTGAGTGACCATCAGCAAGGTGATCGGCAGTTCGGTCAGAATCTCGGCCAGTTCACGTCGGCTGGCCGGGTCGAGGTTGGACGACGGTTCGTCGAGAACCAGGATCTCCGGTTCCATCGCCAGCACCGTGGCAACCGCGACCCGGCGGCGCTGCCCGAAGGACAGGTGATGTGGCGGCCGGTCGGCGAACTCGGCCATGCCCACCGCGTCCAGAGCGGCCTTGACCCGGCGGTCGAGATCGGAGCCTCGCAGGCCCAGATTCGCCGGACCGAAGGCCACGTCTTCGCGAACGGTGGGCATGAAGAGCTGGTCGTCGGGATCCTGGAACACGATCCCGACACGGCGCCGGATCTCGGTGAGGTTGGGTTTGGCCACGTCGAGCCCACCGACCTGCACGGTCCCAGCCCCAGCGGTCAGGATCCCGTTCAGATGCAGGACCAGGGTGGTCTTCCCGGCGCCGTTCGGACCGAGCAGCGCGACCCGCTCTCCCCGGTCGATGAGCAGGTCAACACCGAACAGGGCTTGGTGCCCGTCGGGATAGGCGTAGGCGACTCCCGACATCACCAGGCTGGGTGCCGCCGCGGGAGCGCTCACGAGAGTGCCCAACCGGTCAGCAAGACGCTCAGCGCCGCGGCGGGAACGGCCAGCGCCCGCACCCACACCGACGGGGGGACCCGGACTTGCTCGGTCACTGGCAGCCGTCCGTTGTAACCGCGGGACAGCATCGCGAGATGCACCCGTTCGCCTCGCTCGTAGGAACGGATGAACAGCGATCCGGCCGCATGCCCCACCACCCGAAGGTGCCCGAGGTGACGGGCGGTGAAAGCGCGGGACTCGCGGGCGATCCGCATCCGCCGCAGATCGCCGCTGACGACATCCAGGTAACGAAGCATGAAGGTCAGTATCTGCACCATGATCTGGGGCAGTCGTAGCCGCTCGAGTCCGCGGACCATCTCCCGGGGAGAGGTCGTCGCGGCGAACAGAATGGAAGCGATCACCGACAGGGTGGCCTTCATCAGCAGGGCGATCCCGGCCAGCAGCCCGGGCTCTGACACCGAAACCCCGAGAATCTCGATCTCTGGCCCGCGGGCCACGAACGGCAGGAGCACCGCGAAGACCACGAACGGAAGCTCCACAGCCAGTCTGGAAAGGATGAAACCGAGGGTCAACCGGGCCGTGGCCGCCACGGTGCCCAGGATCGCCAGATAACCGGCGAAGGCCAGATACCACGTCCCCGGCGTCGCGACGACCACGAAGACGAACGCCACGACGGCGACCAACTTGACGTGCGCCGGAAGCGCATGAAGCGGGGTGCGCCGCTCGCGGTAGACCGGATGCGCGTGTCCGGCCCCCACGATCCGCTGTGACCCGACGGGTCAGGCGTCCGGCGAGGAGCCGGCCGGGGTGCTGTGGTCGGCGTCCCTCCCGGCGCCGCGCCGCTTGAGAACGGTCGTCAGAAGCGACGCGATCACCAAGACGACGAGAACTCCGATCAGGCCGGCGAATCCGACTGACAGCCGCTCACTGTCCACACCTGACACGGCGTAGTCGGCGAACGGTGAGCCGGCGGTGGCCGAGTCCCTCGCTGAGTCCAGGAATCCCGTGTCCTCGGCGGTGTACTCCAATCCGTCCGGGGCCGAACTGGCGTAGTAGCTCGCCACCCCGGCGACCAGCAGGGCGACGCCGAGGCCGAACAGGAAGAAGACGCGGTTGTGAGACATCAGGAGACCGCCTTCGGGGTGCGCACGCTGAGCTCGGGAGTGAGATGCCTGGCCCCGTACACGAGGTCCGGTCGCGCAGACAGGACCGCGCTGACCACCGCGACGGTGATCAGGGCCTCGCCGATTCCGATCAGGACGTGCACTCCGAGCATGGTCGCGGTCAGGGCACCGAGATCGATGTCTACCGCCCCGCCAACGACGTAAAGGAAGACGAACACCAGCGCGGCCAGCGGGACGCTGAACAGCGCGGCGACGCCCCCGGAGGTCAGGAGACCGCCTCGGTTCTTGGGCAATACCAGGACCAGGCCGCGGAAGATCGCCCATCCGCCGAAGGTCGTCACCAGGGAGATCAGCACGATGTTCGTGCCGAGCGCGGTCAGTCCTCCGTCGGCGAAGAGCAGGCCTTGCACGATCAGCACGACCGTCACGCACAGCGCACCGGTGTATGGGCCGACCAGGATCGCGGCCAGTACGCCACCCATCAGATGCCCACTGGTGCCAGCGCCGACCGGAAAGTTGATCATCTGGGTAGCGAAGATGAAGGCCGCCACGAGCCCGGCCATCGGAGCGGTCTTCTCGTCCAGCTCAGAGCGCGACCCACGGATGGCCATCGCCACGCCTGCGGCAGCCACGACACCGGTGGCGACGGACACGGGCGCGGTCAGGAAGCCGTCAGGCACATGCATGCGGTGAGCCTATTGCAAGTCATATGCAAATGCGAGGGAGTGGCAGGTGATCGGCCATCTCCGGTGCCCGATCGCCGGGTGTGCATGCTGGTAACCCGGCCGACACTGATCATGGCCAGGATTCACCTGGCCGAAACATGTCCCGGACCCGCCACGTAACACGGGCCCGCGACCGTACCTCC
>Ga0136617_10002902_pt1 | contig 15305 bp, 13 predicted proteins | sample AntDrymUQ3222106_2_FD_129672 | JGI IMG/M metagenome (GOLD analysis project Ga0136617, IMG submission 129672) | Polar desert sand microbial communities from Dry Valleys, Antarctica - metaG UQ322 (21.06) | ecosystem: Environmental > Terrestrial > Soil > Desert | place: Antarctica: Dry Valley...
CGGGCAAACTAAAGTTTGAACTCTAAGCCGTTTCCTCCCCGCAGTCCGGTATAACTCTGAAACTTAAGTCCCCGCCGCTTCACCTTTTCGCCACTTCACATTAACTTTACTACCTGTGCAGCCTATCTCTTCCAAATCAAAGACCGCGCTCGCCAACTCCGCCGCCATCACAGCGCCTGCGCCGCAGTATGCTGAGGTCGTGTTCCCGCTCCGCGTCGCGCAGACGTTCACCTACCGACTCCCGCTCGCGTTGCGCGCGGATGCGCAAATCGGCGCGCGCATTGTCGCACCGTTCGGACGCAAGCTTCTCATCGGTTACGTCGTCGCGCTGCACGATGCGCTTGATCCGGGAGTTGAGCTTGACGACTCGGACATTAAAGAAGCCGAAGAGTTGCTCGACACGGAACCGATGCTGACGCCGGAAGTGTTAGAGGTGACGCGCTGGATCAGCGACTACTACGCCGCGCCGTGGGGTGAAGTCTTAAAGGCCGCGCTGCCCGCCGGACTCAACGCGACAATTGAGCAGATTCTTTCAATCACCGCCGAAGGCCGCGACGAAATCGCGAAACTCTCGACCAAACAAGTCTCGACCGCCAAAGGCCGCGCGCTCGCCCTCATCGCTGAAGATGGTGAGACTACTCTGCGCAACGTCGCGCGCGAGATCGGGCAGGCGCGTGCTGCTAAGGTGGCACGCGAGTTGGAGCGCGCCGGCTGGATTACTTTCACGAACCGCGCGCGGAGCGCAACGGCGCGCGCGAAACGCCGCAAGGCCGTGCGCCTGCTGCCCCCGGAAAAACACGCTGACAAAACTGCGCGCGCGCTCACCGCCGCGCAGGGGAAAATTGTCGAAACTCTCATCGCTGACGGCGGCGAGATGTTTTTCGCCGAACTGTTAGAAGCCGCTTCGGTGAGCGCCTCGACGGTGCAAACACTGGAAAAGCGGCGCATCGTCGAAGTCTTCATCCGTGAGGTGCGACGCGACCCACTCGCCGGTGCGATGCTACCCCAAACCACTGATGGATTGTCACTCACCGACGCGCAAACCATCGCGCTCAATGAAATCGAAACGGCGCTTGACGCGGGGGCTTATGCCGCCTTTCTGCTGCACGGCGTGACGGGCAGCGGCAAAACCGAAATCTACATCCGCGCGATGCGCGCCGCGCTGTTAAAAGGTCGCTCGGCAATGATGCTCGTCCCGGAAATCGCACTGACGCCGGTCTTTTCTCGACGCCTGCGCGCGCACTTCGGCGACGCGGTGGCGATCTTTCATTCCTCGCTCACCGTCGGCGAACGCTTCGACGAGTGGAACCGGCTGAAGAACGGCGAAGCGCGCGTCGTTATCGGCACTCGCTCCGCCGTCTTCGCGCCCGCCTCTGACTTAGGCATCGTCATCATTGACGAGGAACACGAAGCTTCTTACCGCCAGCAGGACTCTCCCTACTACAATGCGCGCGATACGGCCGTGGTGCGCGCGTCGAAAGCGGGCGCGGTGGTTGTGCTCGGCTCGGCCACGCCGTCGCTTGAATCGTTTCACAACGCCCGCGCGGGCAAGTATCGTTACCTTCAACTGCCGAACCGCATCGCTAACCGCGCGATGGCGCGCGCCGAAATCGTTGACATGCGCGAGGCGTTCAAAACGTCAGGCCGCCATCAGGTTTTCTCCGACCAACTCCTGACGGCGATTGAAGAAACGCACGGGCGCGGCGAGCAAAGCATCATCCTGCTGAACCGTCGAGGCTATTCGAGTTTCGTGTTGTGCCGCTCGTGTGGTGAGCGTGTACAGTGTGCGAACTGCGATGTCACGCTGACTTTTCACCGGGGCGAGAACAATCTCGTCTGCCACTACTGCAATTTTCGCGGACGCGCGCCATCCGAGTGCCCGTCCTGCAATGGGCAGTTCATCTATTTCATCGGCGAGGGGACGGAGCAAATCGAAGAGATTCTTCAAAAGCGCTTTCCTTCGATCCGCATCGCGCGCCTTGATCGAGACACGACCTCGCGGCGACATTCTTACGAGGAAGTTATTCTCCGCTTCGGCGCGGGCGAGTTGGACATGCTCGTCGGCACACAGATGATTGCGAAGGGACACGACTTTCATAACGTCACCCTCGTCGGAGTCGTGTCGGTTGACACCGGCCTCGCGCTCCCCGATTTCCGCGCCGCCGAAAGAGCTTTTCAGTTAATCACGCAGGTGGCCGGTCGCGCTGGGCGCGGGGAATTGGCGGGGCGGGTGTTGATTCAAACTTTTCATCCCGAACACTACGCCCTGCGCCACGCCCGCGCGCAAGACTATGAAGGCTTCTTTGAAGAAGAGATTCGCCACCGGAAGAATATGAATTACCCGCCGTTCGTCGCGCTCGCTTCGCTGCTCGTGCATGGCGAAGATTTAACGCGCGTGCAAACAACGGCGGCCGAAATCAGGGACGCGCTCGACGCCGCGAACAGCGAGCGCCACTGCCGCATCCTCGGCCCCGCGCCCGCCCCGCTCGCGCGTCTGCGCGGCGAGCACCGCGTCCAACTTCTCATCAAATCCCGCAGCCGCCCGCGCCTCCGCGCCGTGCTCGACATGGCGTTGGCCTACGCAGCCGCCACGCGCCGGTGTGACCTCAACTCGGTCAACGTCGAGATTGATCCCGTTAATTTGATGTGAAAGCTGTCAGCGATCAGCGATCAGCTAAACGCGCTTTGTTGGTTTGCGGTTTTCTCTCCAAAGCTCCACAATTACTGACCAGTCATCATGAACAAAACTTCCTTAACGTAAGCTCGACGTAAGGCTGGGAGCGCGGGCGTCCCGCCCGCAAGCGTGCGAGAAGCACGCTCAAAGTTTTCGCCTACGCGCGAGATTGAGAGTTGAAGGAGTCTTTCGTTCGCGCTGACGCGCTCCCGGCGAACGAGTCGTTTCCTTATGCCGAACTCGTATTGCCTTAGCTGATAGCAACGGCTGACCGCTGAAAGCTCTTTATGAAATTAGCAGAACTGGCTCGCGCGACCGGCGCGAATTTAGAAGGCGAAGACATTGAGATAGAAATAACCGGGGCCGCCGGACTTGACGACGCCGCGTCGGGACACGTCACGTTTCTCGCCAACCCGCGCTACACGCCGCGCCTGCGCACGACGCGCGCCACCGCCATCTATCTCGGCGCGGGCGTCGAAGCGCCTTCGGGAATCGTTGTTCTCCGCGCCCGCGATTCATACCTCGCCTACACGCGCGCGCTCAGACTCTTTCACCCTGAACCGACCTTCGAGCATTTCATTCACCCGTCAGCGGTTATCGCTTCGAGCGCAAAAATCGGCGAAGGAGTTTTTATTGGCGCGTGCGCCGTCATCGGAGAAGATGTTGAAATCGGTGCAGGCGTGCGGATTTATCCGAACGTCACAATTTACGACCGCGTTCGGATTGGCGATGACTCAGTCATTCACGCGGGCGCGACGATTCGTGAGGACAGCATTCTCGGCGCGCGCGTCATTGTGCATAACAACGCGGTCATCGGCTCTGACGGATTCGGTTATGCCAAAGACGAAGAAGCTCATTGGCTGAAGATTCCACAGACGGGGCGCGTTCACATTGAGGACGATGTTGAAGTCGGCGCGGGCGCAACAATTGATCGCGCTTCGGTCGGTGAGACGCGCATCGCGCGCGGAGCGAAGATTGACAACCTCGTGCAGATCGGCCACTCATGCACTGTGGGTGAAGACGCGCTGCTCTGCGCGCAGGTCGGACTCGCCGGCAGTTCACACATCGGCAAGCGTGTCATCCTCGCCGGTCAAGCGGGCGTGGCCGGCCATCTCACCATCGGCGACGACGCGGTGCTAACTGCGAAGAGCGCGACGAGTCATGATGTCCCGCATGGTAAGATGATTTCGGGAATCCCGGCCTTCGATAATCGCGAGTGGCTGCGCTCAATTGCCGCGTTCAAAAGGCTCGGCGAAATGCAGCGCACGATTCGCGTTCTCGAAGTGCGTCTTGCGCAACTTGAAAAGAAATCTGAAGCCGGCGGGTAGGCTTCTTGACACTATCGGCCTCGCCCGTTAATAATAAATCTTGAAATTGGATTTCAATTCCGCCCATATCTGAATTGTATCTCATAGACGAATTCATCCCAGGAGCAAGCGTGCAACAGGCCAACAACACAGCAACACACATTCTCCCTTCATCCGAAGCGAACCAACGCATCGAAGTATCTCTTGAGCAACACGACGGCGCGGAGCGAGTGGCGTTGAGATATTCAACGTGGACTGATGGCTTGGGATGGTGCGCCCAGAAGACGATTCGCCTCGATGCTGGGCAACTCGATGAGCTTCACCGCACACTGTCCGTCGCGCGCCACCGTATGAGCCGCCGCCGCGCGGAAGCGGGACAACTCGACGAACCGGCGCGGGTCATCCAGTTGCCGACGCTCGCCTGACAGAAGGTTCGCACATAAACATTAAAGGCTCTCTCATACTCATTCGGTATGAGAGAGCCTTTAATTTTTCGGGTGAAGGAATTCAGCCGGTCTGCCGCAACGTGATCTTCTCTTTCGTGATGCTCGCCTTGCGCTCCGAGGTCAGCTTTTCCATTTCCTCGACGTGGAGTTGCTCGACATAGATACGTTCTTCCAACTGAAAGCGCGTCGGGAGTTCTACGTCCGTGCATGAGTTCCATGCTTCCATGTACGCCTGCAAAGCTTCACGCTCAAGCTCTAAATCCTGTTGCAGCATATCTGTTAATTCGGTGGCTTGCCGGATCATCGCCGGCTCGACCGTCGGCACGCCGCCGAGCGCGACGACCTTATCACCGACTGTCGTCGCGTGATCGTGCGCCTCATCACTCTGCGCGCGAAAGAACGTGCGATAGACCTCGCGTTCCGGCCCCGTCACGAGAAAGCTGTGTTGTAGATATTGAATAACGCCGGCCAATTCAAGGCTCAAGGCACGATTCAGATTGTTGATAAGTTCTGTATTCGCCATGCTCTCCTCCAAAGCTTCATCTCTGTCAGTGTGTTTTTGTTTCGACTGACCAGATGATAAGCTGAGGGCACTGTTCTGTCAACGCTAAAGATATGATGTGCAAAGGCTTAACATTGAATTTCGTTTTCAACTTCGGGCTTAAAGAGAGTTGTTTCAGGAAGCGTGGAAGAACGCGGCAAGGAGCAGCCTTGCCGCTCAAGTGACCGCGCCACCGTCAACAATGACGACCTCGCCATTCATAAAACTGTTGCGGTCGCTGACCATAAACGCGGCGTACTCGGCTAGCTCTTCGGGCTTTCCGGCGCGACCGCTGGCGGCCCAGAAGTCGTGCATTTGCAGCAGGCGTTCGGGCAGTGTGTGGGCGAGGTCGGTGTCGAAGATGCCGGCGGCAATTGCGTTGACGGAGATGCCGAAATTCGCCGCCTCTCGTGACAGGCATTTGGTGAATCCGATCATCGCCGCTTTCGACGTGGCGTAGTGGACGGATGTCGGAAGCGCACGAATCGCGCCAATCGAGGTGATGTTGAGAATCGCCCCTTTGCGCTGGCGGATCATCTGCTTGTAAATCGGCTTCGTCACGGCGAATAGGCTGTCAACATTCGTGTCTATAACTTCGTCCCACGCCCGATCTGTGGTCGTCGCAAAGTTGTCGCCGCGATTGATGGCGGCGTTGTTCACAAGGATGTCAACGCCGCCCCACGACTCGACAAGCTCGCGCGTCAGTTTCTTCATCCCGACGCGATCCGTCACCGACGTTTTGTAAGAACGCGCGCGCCGGTTGTGCGACTCGATTTTTTGCGACACGACCGCGGCGAGGTCTTCGCGCGAGTTGTAGTTGAAGGCGATGTCCGCGCCCTCGCGCGCGAACACTTCGCAGAGCGCCGCCCCGATGCCGCGCGTGCCGCCCGTGATGAACGCCCGCTTTCCTTCCAGCAGAAGACTCACTTCTTCCGGTCTCCAAAAAGCCCGCTTCCCTCAGTGTTGTGAAGCGGCTGAAATAATAGAGCGAAATGATTAAAGCTCGAACGGCGAGAGCGCGTCAACGACATTGAGGTGAGGACACTTTAGCGCGCCTTGACGCGCAGCAATTCTTCTTTCGCCATCACCGGTGCTGGGATAAGCGCCGCGATCTCTTCAACAATCCGGCGCGTCGAATTGGGGATTGCCATTCCGGCGGTCGCGGCGCGCATCGCGGCGTAGTAGCGCGCGTCATTAACCATCCGGCGGACGACGGGAACGATGTCGCTTGCCTGCTGAAGGACGACGCCCGCGCCGCGCGTCGCGAGCATTTTAACCGCGCCCGACTCCTGTGGCATCGGCGGCGTAATCGCGTCAGCGATAATCGGCACGCGACACGCGAGCGCCTCGAACGTCGTCAGTCCGCCGAGTTTTGAGATCATCACGTTAGCGGCGTACATCAACTGCTCGACATGCTCAGAGTAGCCGATGACTCGCACCGGGAATTTCGCCACCGAAGCGAGCGACTCGGCTTCAGCTCGCAAATCTTCATTCTTCCCGGCGAGGAAAATCGCCTGCACGTTCAAATCACCGCGCACGAGTTCGCGGAAAATTTCGGGGATGTTTCCGCCGCCGATCCAGCCCGCGTTAACAAAGACGGTGAATTTTTCCGGGTCGAGGCCGAGCGCAGTGCGCGCCGCGCAGGCCGCGCGTTCGTCCGGCATGTCAAACTTCGGATGCACCGGCATGCCCGAAACCTTGATGCGCTCCGGCCTCACTCCGTAATCAATTAACTGCTGCCGGGCTTCCTCGCTGGCGACGAGATAGAGTCTTACGTCGTCGCACGCCCAGCCGCGCCAGAAGCCGTAACACGGGTCGGTGACGACGGTGACGAGCGGTATTGTGTCGGCAAGATGCAATTCCTTCAGCACTCTGGCGAAGACGTGCTGCGTCAGGGGGTGAACGCTGACGACGACGTGCGGGCACCATCGCTCGAACAAATCCTGCATGTAACCGACTGACCGACGGTAAAAGAAATCTCTTGTCTCCGGCCTGAAACGATTGATCGTCCAGTAGAGATATTTCATCCAGTGCTGCCTGTTACGCAGCAGCCAGTTGTAGAGTCGGACGAGTTTCGCCGTAATCGAGTGGGATTCCTCAATCGCGCGCACGACGCGGACGGTGTAAGAGTCGCCATCAAAAAACTTCTGCACCCCGGCGACAATCGCTGCCGCCGCCGAGCGATGGCCGCCGCCCGTGTCGGAAGAGATGATGAGAATTTTTGGGACTCGAGCTCTAAACATGGATTAGGCTAAAGCAAGCGGCGTAGCTCCTCGACTTCAATATCCGCGTCACGCAGAATTCCTTTGAGGGTGCCGGGCGGAAGCGTCTTTCCCTTATGCACCGGGACGGTGATGCGCCGCCGATCTTCATTCCGCCGCAGGTGGACGTGACTCCCTTTTTGTCTCACCTGCACAAAGCTGGCGCGTTCGAGCGCGCGAACCAATTCCTGTCCCTCGACGCGCGGGAGTTTTTCGCTCATGCCGCTATCGGCACTGAGAGCCGCATCACGATGAAAGGCTCCGGTTCGGGTGGCACCGGTTCGCCATCCTCAAGCAAACTCTCGACGTGCAGCTCGGCGGCTTCGGCGATGTTGGCGCGTGCCTCGTCCACAGTCGCGCCGAACGAATGGCAGCCCGTCAGGGCGGGCACGTAGGCGTGGAAGCCTTCTTCGTCCGGCTCGATGATGACGGTGAAGCTGTACGTTGACATGCGCCTCTGTTAAGCCTTGACGGTCACGCCGCCCGCCTGTTGGCCCTGACCATCCAAGTCTCGTCGGGCCTTCTTCATTTCGCGTTCGAGCTTCTTGATCTGAATCAGGTGCTTCGGGTTGAACGGCAAGCTCGGATAGTAGCTATTCGATTCATGCGTGCAGAAGCAGCCATCTTTGGCCTTTTGACGCCGCGCCTGCATCTGGGGAGAGAGCCAGAGCTTTTGGAAGTTCCAATCATAGTCGCGCAAGTTTCCAACCGCCTCCAAATTCTCACACGACGAGACAGTGCCCTCGTCGTAAATGACGCCGCCGGCGGTTCCGGCGTAGCAGGTCATCTGCGCCTTCTGCTCTTCCTGCGCTTTCGCAATCAGGCCGTGCATGTAGATGTCAATCGCCGCTTTGAAGAATCCAGCGTCGCCGCCGTAGTTGTTCTTGATGGCGGCGTGGCGCGAATCGTCGTCAATCATCCCCGCCAGTTTAGCGTAGCGCGAATGGTCAATGTCCAACTCCTTCGGATCGGCTGACGGCGGGCGGATATAATTGAAGTTCACCTTGTCGGGCTTCAGGTCGTATTTCAGGAAATCGTACCATTCAAAAATCGTGTCCTGATTCGAGTTCATGAAACAGGTGCAGGTCTGAATGTCGAGGCGCGGGTGCTCGCGTTTGATGGCTTGAAGCTGGCGCGCAGTGTCAATCGCAATCGTCCACGAGCCGGGCTTCTGACGAATCTTCTCATGCTGCGCTTCGAGTCCGTCAATGCCGAGCGCGACCGCCACGTTCAGGTTCGGACACTCGTCGAGGATGCGCGTCACGTCAGGCATGATGCGCTTTTGAATCTGCCCGTTTGACATCAAGTAGACCGATTCGAGTTTGTTGTTCTCGTAGAAGGCACGCACGATCTCCGGCAAATCCTTGCGGGTGAACGGCTCGCCGCCGGCGAGAATTAGCACGCCGAGGTTGCCGCCGAGCGTCTCGGAAATCTTCTCGATCTCCTCCGTCTTCATCTGCAACTTCTTGCGCGGGCGGTCGTCGAGTTCTTCCGTGAAGAAGCAGTGCGTACAGCGCATGTCGCATACTGACGTTACCAGAATGTTCAGGAGCACCGGCGCGAACGGCTGGCCGATGGCGAGTTTGGCGTAGCGTTTAAGTAATTCTTTGGTTGTGTAGTCCATCAGAAAACCCTTTTGGCTTAGCGCGACTCCGAAGGCCGCGCTGTCGGTCGTCTCGGGGAGAGACGGCAACGATTACAGATACGGTATTTCGCCCGACCTGTCAACGCGAAGCATTTGTGGGTTGCTTCGCGCCGGGACTTTGATGAAGGATGTTTCTTGAGGGTGCGCGCTGAGAATGTAATTTTTTTGTAAGCGCAATCTGAGAGCAGCAAATTTAATACCGGCGAAGCAGGACGTGGCTTCACGGGGCTGCTGGCTAACCCTCTATAGCCTGCCGCTCTTACCTTCTCGCCTTCCTTCCAGCGCGTCATCAACCGAGAGTTTGCCGGCTCCGTGCAGCAACAAGAAGCAGGCGGCGAACAGCATCACCAGAGCGGGAAATGTGTTCGGATAAGCGTCCCCGCGATGGGCGATGACGAGCGCGGCGACAAAGTTGATGATCATGACGACGGCGGCGTAGCGAGTGGCCGCGCCGAGGATGAAGAAGATTCCGCAGACGAACTGCGCGTAAGCCGACAGGAACGCGGAGAACAAAGGCACTGGCACGCCGCGCGCCGCGAGGAAACCGGCGAACTCTTCCATCCGGGCGTAGCTGAAAACATTGTCCTGCGTGCCGTAGATGAGATGAAAGCCGACGATCAGCCGGATGAAGATGGCGGCGAAGTATTTGTACTTATCAAGGAAGGTGAGATTCGGGAGCATGTTCTCTTCTGCTATTAAAGCGATTCACGCGACGGGAATTACGTCGTCCCGGCGCGTTCGTCGCGGACGTTGATGCCGAGAGCGCGCATGCGGCGGTAGAGATGGCTTCTGTCTATCCCCATCAATTCGGCGGCGTGCGAGACATTACCATCGGCTTCGAGAAGTTTCTTTTTGATGAACTCCCTCTGGTGCGCTTCGCCAGCGTCTTTGAATGACGAGTATTTTGACGAAGCGGCGGGCGGGTCTTCGCCGCCGAGCGGCGGTAAGTCGCCCGCGCCGACATTCATTGGCGCGTGCATGATACAGACGCGCTCGATTGTGTTACGCAGTTCGCGCACGTTACCCGGCCACGCGTAATTTTGCATCGCCTCAATCGCGTCCGGGGCGAAGCGCTTCGGCTTCTGCGTGTTGGCCCCGCAGAATTTCCGGTTAAAGTGCTCGACCAATAGCGGCACGTCTTCGAGCCGTTCTCGAAGCGGCGGCAACTCGAATGGAATCACGTTGAGGCGGTAGAACAGATCGGCGCGAAATTTACCGGCCTCTATCTCATCGTCCAGGCGCTTGTTCGTCGCCGCCAACACGCGCACGTCAACGCGGACGGAGTGCGACGCGCCGACCGGCTCGAATTTTTGTTCTTCGAGTACGCGCAAAACTTTCGCCTGCGTGCGCGCGCTCATGTCGCCCACTTCATCGAGAAACAACGTCGCCCCATCCGCCAATTCAAACTTCCCGCGCTTCGCTGCGGTGGCACCGGTGAACGCGCCTTTAACATGGCCGAACAACTCCGACTCAATCAATTCTTCGGGAATCGCCGCGCAATTCAGCTCGATGAAATGAGCGCCGGCGCGGCGCGACCCGGCGTGAATGGCGCGCACAACAAGTTCCTTGCCGGTTCCTGATTCGCCATAAATCAACACGCGCCCGTCGGTCGGCGCGACCATCGCAATCTGTTTCCGCAACGCACGCATCGCCACCGACTCGCCGACCATCGCGCTTTCCGCGCGCAACTCCGCCGTGAGCGCCGCGTTGACGCGCTCCAGATCATACTGGCGCAGAGCGTTCCGCACGGTCAGGACGGTCTTCTCGATGGAGAGCGGTTTCTCGATGAAATCGAACGCGCCGAGTTTCGTCGCGCGCACCGCCGTCTCGATGTTACCGTGACCGGAGATCATCACGACTGTCGCCTCCGTCGCATTCGCACGTAACCGCGCGAGTGTCTCCAATCCGTCAATCCCCGGCAGCCACACGTCCAGCAGCACACACCCGTAAGCCCGCTTTTCAATCGCCTTCAGACACTCCTCGCCCGACGCCGCAGTGTCAGCCACGAAGCCCTCGTCTTCAAGCACCGCACGCAGCGTCTCGCGGATGCCCCGCTCGTCGTCAACAATGAGAATTGATTCAGGCATAGCGAACGGGGGTCGGGGGTCGGGGGTCGGGGAACGGTGAAGATTTAGAAACATCATCGCGGTGTTTCGGAATATGCGCTATCCGAGCACTGCGAGGCGACAGGCAACACTGCGGCATCTTAAGATTACTTTTACAGAAAGTCCGAGTCATTGGCTTACACCTGTTTCCGATACCGGCCCCCGGCCTCCGACCCCCACTTCCCTTCCTCAGCGACCGGCAACTCGAAGATGAAGCGCGCGCCGCGTGGACGGTTGGTTTCGGCGCGGATGCGTCCTCCGTGCTCCGCGATGATGCGTTGCACGATGGCGAGACCGAGGCCCGTGCCGCGCCCGCGCGTCGTGAAGTATGGTTGAAAGAGGCGCGGCATATCAGCGTGCGCGACGCCGTGCCCAGTGTCCACTACTTCCGCGAGGAGCAGGCCGCGCGCGTGGTCGTGCCCAGTCGCCACAGTGATGCGCCGCTCGCCTTCCGTTTCCGCCAGCGACTCCACAGCATTGTCTATCAGGTTAACGAAAACGCGACGCAACTGTTCCGCGTCGAGCATTGCGCTCGGCAGGGCGTGAGCGAGCCGCACGTCCATTCGCACATCGTCGAGACGGTCTTCATAGAGCGCCACCGCTTGGCGTGTGACTTCGTTCAAATCGGCGCACTCCAGCCGTGCGTGCGGCAGCCGGGCAAAGCGCGTGAACTCATCAACCATCGCCTTGAGGCCGGCAACTTCGCGTGTGATCGTCGCGGTACATTCTTCGACAATCCGCGCGACGCGCTCCTTGCCCTCCGCGCCGTTTCCGTGACCGTTACCGCTCGCACCGTTCGTCAGAGTGGCGTTGTCAATGTGTTCGCCGTTGAAGCTACGTTGGAAGTTGCGGGCGATGCGCTCGGCGGAGAGTTGAATGGGCGTCAGAGGGTTTTTAATCTCGTGGGCCATGCGACGCGCGACTTCGCTCCACGCCGCCGCGCGTTGCGCCGCGAGTAGTTCAGACAAATCCTCCATCATCACGACCACGCCGCGCCCTTCGTCGGCGAGATGACCGAGTGCCGTCGCGGTGATTGCGACCGGCACTGCGACCGGAATTGTGGCCGGAATTCCTCCGTCCACTTCCTCGCCATGGTGCGCCACACGCCGCACTAAATCTAACTGCTCCGCCGCGCGCCCGCGTAGACGCGCACGCCAGATGATGCGCTCCAAAACGAGGCGAGTTTCCGCACCCACCATGTCGCCCAACGTGATTTTCACGCGCGGCGCAGCTTCGACGCCGAGCATCGTGAGCGCTGCCCCATTGATTGTCGTCACGTGGTCGCTCGCGTCCACCGAGACCACGCCGGTCGAAAGCGACTCGAGAACGGTCTCGATGTAATCGCGGCGTTCGGCGAGCGCGAGATTCTTTTCCTGTAATTCCGCCGCGCCCGTTTCGATGCGACGGCGGTTCTCTTCGAGTTGCGCCGTCATCGCGTTGAAGGAGTCGGCAAGCAGAGCCAATTCGTCGTCGGCGGCAGCGGTGACGCGGTGTCCGAGGTTTCCGCGCGCGACTTCATCAGAGGCTTCGGCGAGGGCGCGGATCGGGGTCGCGATGCCGCGCGCCAAGTGAATCGCGCTCCACGTCGCCGCGAACAAAAGCATCAGCGTCAACAGGCCGAGCGTCGAGAGACCGAGCAGACGCACCTTGCGCTGTCGCTTGCGCAGATGCTCAAAGGTCTCCGCCCCGGAGACAATCTTTTCGAGGTGAGAGTTACTCATCTGGTCGCGCGCGGCGAAGAGCGTCCACCCGTCTCCGAAAGGCACGACGGCGACGATTGCTTCGCGGCTCACGCTCAAGCTTTGTCCGCCAAGCGCGCCCGACCGAAGACGAGAGCGCGCCGTGTCCATCGCCCCGTCCAATTCTTTGGTGCCGATGAAGTCAACGTCTTCTCGGAAACGCATCTCTTCCGCCCCTTCAGGCGAAACTATTGTGAGAGCATCAAAGCCACCGCGCTCGATCAAGTCTCCGGGTTCCGGCTTCGTCCCTTGCGCCGCCTGCTGGTCAAGCGTGAGTGCGCTTAGTCGCGCCGACTCGATGAGGCTTTGCGCGCGATGCACCGCGTCTTCATCACGCGCCGCCTGAGCTTCTTTCACAATTTCTTCGGGGATGCGCCCGAACCACTTTTCCAGCGAGCGGTTGAAAAAAATGTAGGAGAAAACTGCCATCGCGGTGATCGGCAGCAAACTGACGGTGATGAAGTAGACGACGAGCCGCGTCTTGATCTTCGAGCCAAGTTGCCGCTCCCGACGCTCGCGGCGCAACTTTAAGAGGTTGCGCACGAAGATGAAAGCGAAGACGAAGAACGCGACGAAATTGAGCGATGAAAGCGCGTAGAGAAATAACGTGTCAATCGCGGTTTCGGGGGTATACACTTCCCACAGCCCGAAGACCTGTAGGGCGACGAGGATTGACAGCAGTAACAACACCAATCCGCCGAGCAGCCACAACGCGCTGCGCCGCCGCAGATTGCGCTCGCCCACTTCCGCCGCGTGTCCACGATTTGTTTGATCGTCCATAGGAATGTTGGCCGGAAGTTTATCACGCGCGCCCGCGCACAAAGAACCTTGAGACTTTGCCGTGACTTTCGTCTATATTAATCAAGGGTTGACGGATGAACGGTGACAAGTGACAAGAAGGTTTTTAACTTCATCCGACACCGAGTTTCCCCCGCGCTGCAAGTCTCAGGGAAATGATTGCACTGCTTACACCGAGTACATGTTTCTCAGCTTTTTCCTATCACCCATCACCCATCACTTTATTATCATGACTCCTGATTCTTCGATCTATCGCTTTGCGAGCAATCCGTTTTTCAACCGCGCCGGTCGCCTCCGCAGCGGTTGGCGGCTGGGCGTTTTCGTCCTCCTCTACGTGATTTTATTAACCGTTTTGCTCGGCGGCATGTTTGTTCTTTTGTTCCCCTCGTCCGTCGGCTCGAATGAAGCAGTCGCTTCGGCGTTGGAGAGCCGGGTCGGATTTGTCGCACAGGCTTTCGCATTATTTACGGCGGCGGCGCTCATCGGCTGGGGGTGCGGGCGACTGTTAGAGGGTTTGCCGTGGCGCGCGCTCGGCTGGGCGCTTCATCACGGATGGTGGCGCGACCTAGCTATTGGCTCACTCGTCGGGGCAGGGTCGCTCGTCGTAGGAGCGTTGATTACGATGGCCTTCGGAGGTTTCACGTTTAATTTTAAGGCGGCGGAGTTTTTGCCCGCCGCCTTGAACACGCTCCTCGTGTCGGGAATTATTTTCGTCCTCGCGGCGGCGGCGGAAGAAGTTCTCTTTCGCGGCTATCCGCTCCAGACCGTGCTCCGCTCGTGGCCGGCGTGGCTGGCAATCATCCCTTCCTCGATTATGTTCGCGGTTGTTCATCTGGGAAACCCGAACGTGGCACGCGGCTTCACGTTCGTCAACACGACACTCGCCGGCGTGTGGTTGGCCGTCGCGTATCTGCGCACGCGCAGCCTGTGGTTTCCGCTCGGCGTACACTGGTCTTGGAACTGGACGATGGGCGCGCTCCTCGGTTTGCCCGTCAGCGGCATCACGCAGATTGCTCCCGACCCTCTGCTGCGCGCGACCGACAACGGCCCGGCGTGGCTCACCGGCGGAAGCTATGGCATCGAAGGCGGCGCGGCCTGCACTGTCGCGCTTCTGCTCTCGACAATCTTCATCTGGCGCACACGCCTCGTCTCGGCGACGGAAGATTTGAAAAAATATACCGACGAGGAAAATCCCGCGCAGGTGGCGGAGCCGCTGACGCTTTTTGAGGAGCCAACGCATACTATTCAGCCGCCCGCTTCCGATGGAAGTTTGAAAGCTGACAACTGACGCGAGATAAATTTTAAAAGATCATTCACCACAAAGGCACGAAGGCACTAAGAAAGCATGAGCAGTTCTTAGTACCTTCGTGCCTTTGTGGTGAAAACGCTTTGCCGATTCTTATAGAGACATTTACCTTTCATCAATCGGCACGTAGGCCACGTCGCGCGGGCCGGTATACTCGGCGCGCGGGCGAATCAGGCGGTTGTTGGCATACTGTTCGAGGATGTGCCCCGTCCATCCACTGATGCGACTGACGGCGAAGATCGGAGAGAACAAATCGAGCGGAATGCCCATCATGTAATAGGTTGAGCCGGAATAGAAATCAACATTCGGGTAGAGACCCTTCTCGCGCTGCATTACTTCTTCGAGCTTGCGCGAGATTTCAAACCACCCCGTGTCGCCGTGAGTCTCTCCCATCTCCTTCGAGAATTGACGCAGGTGCGTCGCGCGCGGGTCTTCCGTGCGGTAGACGCGGTGGCCGAAGCCCATAATCTTTTTCTTCTGCGC
>Ga0136617_10002903_pt1 | contig 15301 bp, 19 predicted proteins | sample AntDrymUQ3222106_2_FD_129672 | JGI IMG/M metagenome (GOLD analysis project Ga0136617, IMG submission 129672) | Polar desert sand microbial communities from Dry Valleys, Antarctica - metaG UQ322 (21.06) | ecosystem: Environmental > Terrestrial > Soil > Desert | place: Antarctica: Dry Valley...
AGCCTGTAGGTCAGCATGGTGGTGGAGGGCTTCCACGGGGACCGTGGATTGTTGCCTTCGAGCACGAGCGTCAGACTTCTGGATCTTCCTTGCCCTCCCCGGGGCGGACACCTGTTGATCGTTCGCCGGGATCGAGGAGAGGAACTCGTGATGGATCGTGTGCATCCGCGGTGCGCGGGACTGGACGTGTCCCAGCGCGACGCGAAGGTGTGCGTGCGCATCGCCGGGGCGGGCCGTGCGGCGGCGACCTCGACGGTGACCACCTGGGGTGCGGTCACCAACCAGGTGCTGGCGTTGCGGGAGCACCTGATCACCGCGCAGGTCACGCTGGTGGTGATGGAGGCAACCGGCGACTACTGGAAGCCGTTCTCCTACCTACTCGAAGACGCCGGGTTCGAGGTGATGCTGGTCAATGCCCGCCACGTCAAGAACCTGCCGGGCCGCAAGACCGACCTGTCTTCGACGCGGCGTGGCTGGCCCAGCTCGGTGCCCACGGGCTGGTGCGCGCCTCGTTCGTGCCACCCGAGCCGATCCGCCGGCTGCGGGACCTGACCCGGACCCGGACCACGATCGTGCGGGAACGAGGCCGGGAGATCCAGCGCATGGAGAAACTGCTCGAGGACGCCGGGATCACACTGTCCTCGGTGACCACCGAGGACAACGGGGTGTCCGGGCGGGCCATGGTGGAGGCGTTGATCGCCGGGCAACGGGACCCGGCCGCGTTGGCACAGTGGGCCAAGCGGCGGCTGCGCCGCAAAATCCCGGCGCTGACCGAGGCCCTCACCGGGCGGTTCACCGAACACCACGCCTTCCTAGCCCGGCTGCACCTGGACCTGATCGACGGCCACACCCGCGCCGTGGACGAGCTCACCGCCCGGATCGAGGTGGTGATCGAGCCCTGTCGCGGCATCCGGGAGCTGATCGTCTCCGCGGTCGGGATCGGCACAACTATCGCCGACGTGATCATTGCCGAGACCGGCGGGGACATGACCCGGTTCCCCACCGCCGGCCATCTCGCGTCCCGGGCCCGGACCTGCCCAGGTAGCAACGAGTCCGCCGGGCGGGTCAAGTCGACCCACACCCGCCCCGACAACCCCTACCGCACAGGCACGCTCGGCGCCGCCGCGATGTCCGCAGCGCACAGCAAGGACACCTACCTGGCGGCGAAGTACCGGCGCATCACCTCCCGGCGAGGACCGGTCAAAGCGATCGTCGCGATCAAGCACGCACTCCTCACCGCGATCCGGCACATGATCACCAACAGTGCCCTCTACATCGAGCCCGGGAGCGACTACTCCACCAAGCCCCACCCCGACAAGACCAAGCAGCGCGCCCTCGATCAGCCCCGCAAGATGGGCTACGCCATCACCCTCGAACCACTGGAGGCAACCGGATAGGCACGAATCTTCGCGTCAGATGTGGGCCCCCGGGGGATCGAACCCGAACCCGCGAATTAAAAGGGAACACCTGCAGACCCGATACAGCCTCTACCGGCAACAACGGTCTTGGCGCGAGACCGCAGGACAGTGCCACAACTACCTCAACCGCCACTATTTCGCGTCACACGTCGTGTCACGGGTTCCCCGCGAGGGAGGCCACACCCGGTCCCGACCGCCAGCGCGAGCAGCCCCCTCATGTATCTCGCCGGCCAACTCGGCCAGCGACACACTCACTGTGTCGGGCACGGCGGGCTGGCTCGTGTCAATCTCCCCGTTCTGGTGATCGCACCGTCCGCAAATGATCGTCTACGAGACGGTGCCCACCGATCATCAGCACGAGCCGCCGACCAGGACAGGCACAGTCTCCTCATAACCCATGTCCGAAATCACCGTCTCACCAGTAACGACACCGCAGGTTTATCCGACAGTACGGGTATGGAAGACAACCTGATCGGCTACGCCCGGGTATCAGAACCCAAGCTGTGAAGGGCATCGCTCGCCGGCGCACCCTCCGAGGTATCACGGTTATCGCCATGATCGTCGCTGCCGAATTGGGCAGCGCGGGATTCGCGATCGGCGTAACGGCGGTCGCCGGGCCCGGTCTGACCACGGCGGCGACCGTGTCGATCAACGGCGCAACCGGTACGTGGGCATCCACCCAGCCCACCACCGCAGTACCGGCGGCGACTGCGGTTACCCAGACCACGACGGCACCACCCACCCCGACCCCGGACCAGCCAGTCACCCCAACCACACCGACCGCACCCGAGACGACCTCAACCACGCCCGCCGCGACCGGCACCGCACCCGTCGTAGAGCCGACCAGCCCGAGCGCGCCGGAACCCACGACAGGTTCCTGACCACTGGGCGTGCGCAGGCCTCTGCGCCCCAGGCTCACCAACCGGCACGGCTCACCCACGATCCCGCGGTTTGCCAACCGCACGATTCCCCCGATATAAGGAGAATGTCCATGCGTATCACCAGGAAAGCCAAGCCCGTACTCGTCATCGCCATCATCGGCACCCTCCTGGGCATCGGCGGCTTCGCCATCGCCGCATTCGTCCAAAACAGCACAGCCGACAACGTGTCAGGCTCAGCCGAAGCCTTCTCCCCCGCCACCGTAACCGGCGCCCAAACCGGCACACTGCTACCCGGCGAAACCGCCTACGTCACCCTGACCCTGACCAACCCCAACGCCAACGTGAAAGCCCAACTGCTGTCCGTCACCGCAGGTGACGTCGTGATCGACACCGTCGCGAACTCCGCCGACACCGCCTACTGCCACGACCAGATCGAACTATCCACCGCCGGCGCCGCCACCGTGCGGCCCACACTCGCCGTCAGCGAAGCCAACTACCCGTACAAACTGACCGACGCCGTGAAGCTCAAGGAAGACACCGACATCCGCTGCCAGGCAATGACATTCCACACAACCTGGACCGCCCAGTTCCAGGCCGCCCGCTAAGCCCCGAGCACAACCCCACTGATCGAACACGACACAACCCAGGCCACCTTCAGGCCACGGGGAGGACATGCGCGAAGTAGGCCGCGCATGTCCTCCGCCGTTGGAGCAACCTACGCGGTGCTACGAAGCGGCACATGTCATAGTCCGCGTCCGGGAACAGCTCCCCCCGGTGAGCACCCAGGAACACGAACATCCCACCCGCCGCGACCAGATGACCCACCACCTACCCCGCGTCCCACAGCTCCCGCTCCGCACGCTCCACACCCTGCACACGAAGATCATCCCAGACCGGCGGAACCCGAGCCAGCGACACGCCGACCGCTCTGCTGGCCCTGCGCGAACAGGTCATCGAGCCGATCCTCGCCGGCGTCCGCAGCCCACGCAGGGGGCGCAAACCTCTCACCCGGACCCGCGTCGACCGCGACTACGAGAAGATCCGCATCGACATGCAGACCCTCTTCCACGGTCCGGCACCAGCACCGAACGTCCGGTCGCCGCCGCCTGCATGCACGGACCCTCGTTCAAGCTGAACTGCAGGTCCTCCAACAACTGAGCGGTCGCGTCACTGGCCCACAGTGTCTCCCGTGCCGGGCTGCCAGTCAGCAGCGACATCGCCGCCCCGTCGACGTCCAGCCCATCCACGCACACCCGACAGATGTGCTCGGCCAACCACGATCATCGCCACCATCGCGGCCGATCGTCAACAGCGCACGAGTGACCACACCCAGCTCAACCACCGCGAGCCTCGCAACCGGGCGGGGCGGAACCGGGCGTCATCATCACCGATCCACCCCGTCTCGTCCGCGATCGAGTCCCCACCAGGGAACACAACGGGGTCTCGATCGCGACCGGCGGCTACCATCAACCTACTGGCTGTGTCAACCAGAACTGGCCCACTTTTCTCCTGTGATCTGGCCCCACTTGTGTCGGGCATGCGTCCGGAAGTTCTCTGTGATCTGGCCCCACCCGCTGGCGGAGCCGCTCGAGCCCGGCGACGCCACCGCCAATGGGCGGACGTCGTGATCACCGACCGGCTCCAAGCCCACTACGGGTTCACCGAACCCCGTTCCTCGCCGACGTGCTCGCTGCCCTGCAGGCCGTTGGCCCGGGTGACCACGAAGTACACCCCCGTCCGCGACGGCAGCTCGCGCAGCCGCCGCTGCACGGTGCGGGTCTGGGCCAGGACGTCGTCGACCAGCTCGAACGGCAGATAGCGGGTCAACTCGCCGAGATGACCGGGGGCGAACACCCCGGCGGCGACGGTGACCGCGCGGGTGAGAGTGATGGTCGTGGGAGACTGCAGGCGCAACGAGACCTCTGGACGTGTCGGGAAGATCGTCACGGGTCGACCGACTTACCAGGGGTCCCGTCGCCCAACTGATCAACGCGCTGTGACACGCCGTGCGGTCTGCCAGCGGACGGCCGGATGCGCCACTCCCGATCGGCTGACCTTCCCCGCCCCGGATAGCCGATCCGGACGGCGGGAGCAGCGGTCGGCACAGCGAGGACGAACGACCTTGCGCCGCGACGAACGCCGTCCACGCTCTCAGCGCCCCGGGACGCGACACGCCGACCGCCTCCTGGACCTGATCACCAAACCGCTAACTCTGCGGCATTGCTCAGCGACACCCTCGCCACCGCCGGCAGCCCGCGCGCAGGCGACAACACCCGCCCGAGGCCGACCGATCCTGGCCAAGACAGCAACATCGCGTCAATCGACGGAGGGTCACACCTAAGCAAGCGGCGCCGCCCACATCCTCATCTCACTGTCGACGGGATGGCACCTATGCTCGGCCGTCTCCGATGGCCGTGGCATGCGGGAGTGCAGGCGTTGCGTGACATTGGTCGGGCACGTGCTGATCGAGGTGCAGCGGTCGACGGTCCCCTCGGAGTCTTGTCAGCCAAGGGTGTCGTCGATTGCTACGGGCGTAGGCTGGTGCGCGTGCGCGAGAACAACGATCGCCCCGCCGCAGCTAATCGCGGCGGCGGCAACCGACCCTCGCACTTCGAGCGCTTTGTCGAGGCTGCTTACTTGTGGGTCAGCCGCCCGCCGTTCTTCTTCATCTGCCTGGCGGTCGTCCTTGTCTGGCTGCTCAGCCTTCCGCTGTGGGCCGATCTGAAGGAATGGCAGACGGCGATCCACACCCTAACGAGCGTCCTCACGTTGCTACTGATCGCGCTGCTGGAGAACGCCGCGCGCCGCAGCGAGGAGGCCGCGCAGGAAAAACTCAACATGATCGCCGAGGCGCTCGCCGTGTTGATGGCCTCGCGCGCCGTCGAAGACCACGACATCGAAGAGGCCGCGACCAAGCTGCGCGAAGCGATCGGCCTCGAAGAGCGGCACTGAATCCGAGCCGTCAGATCAGCGACCCATCCTCAGCCTGCCTCCACCCACGCCCCAGACGGCGGTTGGGTGTCAGGGACGCGCGTGCGATCATCGTGCACGGCGCTTGCGGTACAGCGCCCGGCCGAAGATACCGAGCGTGACCAGCCCGATGACCCCGAACACCACCGCCAGCGCCACGATACTCATCCAGACGAAGATGCCTGCGACGAAGAAGCACAGCGCTGCGGCTATCGCCGCGATCCCGATGTTGAGCTTGAGCTCGCTCTGCTTGTCCGGCGAGGCGTCTGTCGCCTCGGTGCTGTCGTGCGGCTCGGGCAGTGCCCGCCCGTCCGCTCCATGCGTCTCACTGCTAGGTGCCACACCATCAGGTACCCCGAGCGATGACCAAATGAACCGTCACGATGACAGTCAGCGGCATCCGAGTCGCGGGGCCGATGTCCGTCCGGTGCTGCGCCGGCTGCCCCGGCTTCGACTTGACGATGCCCGTAACCCCTTCATCGCTGATCGCCAGCTTGTGCCGGCGCAGGCGCTGCGGCTCAGATAGCGGTCGATCGAACATCTCGGATGGGCAGCGAAAAGCAGCATGCCGCCTGATCGACGTTCGCGCACGTGGCGCGGGCCGGCGCTCTTGCGCAGCTCAGGCGGCATGTCACGGAACCAGGCGTCACGAGGCAGCACCTCATTTTCGCATTGGCACGGAAGAGGTCACAAGCTCAATCCTTGTATCGCCCCACCAGGTCTATCGGCACACTCACATAAGCCGCAATGCCCTCGCCGGGCGGGCTGTCTCCGGGACGTCCACACGAGGCTGTAGCCATACCGCCGAGTCACGGAGGAGCGGGTTGGGAGGGCGCCATCCCATCGATCTCCACGAGGGCTACCAGACCGTGCCGTGAGGGCAAGCCCATCGAGGTCGGCCTACGTTGATCAATTCGGTTGCCCCCCGGCACGGTCTGGTAGGGCGACGCTGTCAACGGGATGGCGCTGGGTGGCCACCCCGGCGGCGTCAAGCCGGTTCACCCGCGGGTATGTCACGCGGAGGCGCACCGCGCAGCCATCCGGAGGAATCATGATTATTCTCGGCCTCGTGCTGTGGGTGGCGGGATTACTGCTCACGATCTCGATCCTCTGGACGATCGGGGTCATCGTGCGGGTGATCGGGGTTTATACTGCTGATCGCGGGATTGATGGGCCACGCCATCGGGCGGCCGTCGACACTTCTTCTGATCGGTCCCAAGGTAACGGCAGTGGAGTAGGCCCAGGATGGCAACGGAGGTTGGTGACAAGGCCGAACAAGCCGGTGACAGCAAGTCGCTGGAGGGTCTCGCCCGGGTTGGGTTGATCGCCTACGGTCTCGTGCACCTGCTAATCGGCTGGTCAGCGTTGCAGATCGCCTGGGGTGCATCGGGCGGCAACAGCGCGGACAGCTCCGGAGCGATGACCACACTGGCCGAACAGCCCTTCGGCCGGATTCTGCTGTGGCTGGTCGCGGTCGGCCTGGTTGCGCTCGCGCTCTGGCAGGTCAGTGCGGCCATCTGGGGCTATCGCCAGAGCGAGGGTGCCACCCGGGTTCGGGAGAAAGCCACCAGCGCGGCCAAGGCCGTGATCTACGCCGCGCTGGGGGTCAGCGCGGCGGCGGTCGCGCTCGGCTCCGGAACGTCGAGCTCGCAATCCCAGCAGCAAGCCACCTCGGGTGTGCTCGGGTGGCCCGGCGGTCGGGTGATCGTCGTGGTCGCGGGCCTGATCATCGTCGGTGTCGGTGTGGCCTGCATGGTCAAGGGCATGCGGAGGTCCTTCCGTGAGGAGATCGACACCTCGTCGATGTCGTCCACCGGGCGGAAGGCGGTGACCCGACTGGGTCAGGTCGGATACGTCGCCAAGGGGGTTGCCCTGGCCATCGTGGGCGGCCTGCTCGGCTACGCGGCGCTGAGCTTCGGCCCTCGGCAGGCGCAGGGGTTGGACGGCGCGGTGCAGACGATCCTCACGCAGCCGTTCGGGAGGTTCCTGCTCACGGCGGTGGCGCTGGGATTCATGGCATTCGGCGTGTTCGCCGTGCTCCAGTCGCGTTACCGCCGGATGTAGCCACGCCGGGAAAGCCGCGGCCGACATCCGCCTACAGCTCAACCCACCCCGCGACGAGGCGGTCCACGGCGCTGCCTACGAACACCTGCGTCGGCGCAGGATCTGCCGAACCCCGGCCTGGTGGGCTTAGAGCTTCGGCTCAGTCTGGGCGGTGTCGTCCTTGTACTCGTGAGATGGACTCGGAGGCTTATGCAGAACTCCTGGTGGGCGCCACATCGCCGCAGGTCAGCGACAGTCCGAGTAGATCAACTCCGGACTTTTGCATAAGCCTCTCGGTTTACCTGGCATTGCGTTGAGCGTCTCGGTGTCGCCACCCGGATCGGGGTTAATCCCCGTCGTGGAGACCCCGCCCATACCCGACTTACCTGCCTGTGGGTCTTTTTCTGGACCCTTGACCTTAATCATCTGCAACTCCTCTGCGTAGCGTCTCCTACATCATCAGGTACGCTACCGACGGACGTATACAACAACGCAAAAATGACTCGACATCCCAACTGTACACCCTCTGGGTCAGTTTGGGGCGATTGACCTAGTGTCGCGTGTCGTAAGTTAGTTTACGGTCTGCGGTACGGGACAATGATGCATGTCTGTTGCCGCGGCGCTGGTACTGCGTGAGGGTGATCGTTCTCGGTTAGAGTCGTTGAATCCGGCCGAGTTCGGTGCGCGCGGGTCTGGCGCGGCGCGCGCGGATCGTGCTGCTTGCCGCTGATGAGCTCAATGGCCTTGCGTTAAGGCCGAAGCCAAGTCCCCTACCTGCGGAAACACGGGACTCAGCCATGCCGCTGACCGTCTTAAGGCAAGGCCATTGGCTGATGAGCTGGCCAATGCCGAGATCGCCCAGCGGACCGCGAGGAGCCGGCCGACGGTGGTCGGCTGGCGGTGCCGGTACGCCGAGGGCGGGATCTTGTTAGGGCGTGTCTGTGGGATCTTGGGGCTCGGGTGCGGTAGACCTTGCTCATGCATGATCGTCATGATCTGACCGATGGTGAATGGGCTCGGCTGGAGCCGTTGCTACCGGACCGGACGCCGTGTCGGGGTGGGCGGTGGCTTGATCACCGGCCGGTGATCGACGGGGTGTTGTGGCGGACCCGGACAGGTTCGCCGTGGCGGGATCTGCCGTTGTCCTATGGGAACCCGAAGACGGTGTACTCGCGCCATCGCCGCTGGTCAGGGGACGGGACCTGGGAGGACATCCTCGACGGGCTCCGCGCCGGGTGCGATGTGGAGGAGGGCCCGGACTGGACGGTCGGGGCCGACTCGACCGTTGTCCGCGCCCATCAGCACGCCGCCGGGGCCCGCCACGCAGACCCTGTTGGTTAATCTGCGACATGGCTGTCGACCTCCACGCTGCTGATCTTCTGTGACGGCGTGATTCTGTCTGCGGTTGGCCTCCCCCTGTTCGCCGGTCGCCCTGAACGCAACGAACGGCACTTTCGTCCACACCTAACGGACGACAGTGCCGTTCGTTGCGACGCCGGGATCCAGACAAATCCTCATCAGCGCCGCGGGAACCAAAATTAGCCAGCGGGGTCCACGCACCGCCCAAGGACATCCCGGCGGAGCGGTTGGCGCCGTTGTTGCCCGACCCGGAGCCAGTCCCGGAGCAGGCGCCGAAGCCGTCGGCCGTCGCGGGCTCTGCGGACGACACAGGGGGCTGGGTCGAATGACAAGAATCCGGAGCCCGAGGTCGAGCCGGAGGCCGAGCCGGAGCCGGAGGCCGAGCCGGCCAAGCGGGCTGACCGGGAGGGTCTGGGGTGTTCCCGCGGCGGACTGAGCACCACGATTCACCTGCTGGCCGACTCCCGGTGCCGACCGCTGGCCCGCGCCACCACCGCGGGGCAGCGCCACGACACTCTGGCGTTCGAGCCACTGATGGCGCGGCTACAGATCCGCCGAGTCGGGCCCGGCCGGCCTCGCACCCACCCCGGTCGACTGCTAGCCGACAAGGCCTACTCGAACCGCACAATCCGCTCCTCCCTGCGCCGGCGCCGGATCAAGGCGACGATCCCGGAGAAGAGCGACCAACAGAAGGCCCGCGCCGCGAAGGGCTCGAAGGGCGGGCGACCACCGGCGTTCGACACCGAGGCCTACCAGAAGCCCAACACCGTCGAGCGCCTCAACAACAAGCTCAAAGCCTTCCGCGCGGTCGCCCTGCGCACCGACAAACGCGAGTTCGTCTTCAACACCACCGTCGACGTCACCTCGATCAAAATCTGGCTCCGCAACCCATCCAAACAAGATCCATGAGACACGCCCCAGTGCTGTTCAACACTAGTGGGCCCCCGGGGGATCGAACCCCGAACCCGCGGATTAAAAGGGAACACCAGCAGGTCCAATACAGCCTCTACCAGCAACAACGGTCTCGGCACGGACCACAGGACAACGCCACAACCACCTCAACCGACCCTGGTTCGCGTCACATGTCGTGTCACGGACTCGCCTGCGGCGACCGCCGATCGACGAGCCAAACTACACCAATATGATCTTAACGACGCGGCATTGGTGTCATGGGCGACCTGGGCTCAGCATGCGAAGCGTCGATCGGTGCGTCCCGCTGAAGTACCCCCCAACATACCGGCCAGCCTCGTGAAAGCGCTGGATCTCCTCCACTGTCTCAGCCTCAGCTACGGGTTGGGGGGTCGCTCGTGGCGGCGGCGGAGTCGGCGGTGCCACGAACATGGCGTACTTCCCGGCGACCGAGCAAACCCCTCCCGGCGCTGCTCAGTGGGAGGCGGTGCAGGCCCGCGGACGTGTACGTGCTGATCGCCGGCTCCGCTACAGATCCCCGGTGCTGGACCGCCTCTGCGGACGGGGGATGGCAAGCCGACCCGAACCGCAGGCGCCCCCGGCGCCGAGGAGCGGAAGCGGCGCGGCAGCCCCCTCCCCCAGCCCTGTCCGAACCGAGTTAGTCCTGAGTTAGGCCGGCGTCGGCGGGTTAGAAATCTAACTCGGCACCTAACTTGGGCCGCATCGAGCCTTACCAGCGGCGAGTTAGGCGAGTTAGATCAAGAAGCGAGTTAGGTCGGCCCGCTTCGAGGCTCGAACCAGGCCGCGCTCGCGGTGTGCCGGTGAGCGCCCGGAGCTAACTAACTCCGGGCGATGCTCGCCAGGATCTCCCACCGTTCGCTGCGCTCGCCGATGTCGCAGAGGTCGAGGCTCCGCGATGGCGCGGCCCCCAGCTCGCCGAGAGTTTCCCTGCCGATGCGGGTCGCGCCAGCCTGGTCGCGGTAGTCGACCTTGGCCAGTGACAGGTGCGGCGTGAACAGGTCGCGGATGTACGGGCTGCCGTACTTGTCGTTGCCGCCCATCCCCTCCCGAGCGTGCGCGGCCAGCTCTAGGACGGCCTCATGGAGCGCGACCAGGTCGTCGGTCCGCTCGATGTCGAGCATCACGTACCCCCCGTCCGATCGCTCCACTCCGGTCGGCACCAGCTCGGGGAGTGCGCCCGCCAATGCCTGCATGCTTTCCGCGAGCTGCACCACCGATTCACGCGGAACGGTGCAGATGTGGAGGCTTACGTGTGGCGGAAAGGTCTTCTCATCGATGACGTTGGCATTGTCGTAGTATTCATCGGTAATTGCTTGGCTCGCCTCAATGACCCCGCCGAATATTGGCTCATCGGGAATCACCGCAAAATCGACTCGGCACAGGTCCACGGTCGCCATTACCTCTCTTACGTAAGTCGCGTGCTGCGGTCGAGCAGCCTGTCAAAGTCTGTCCTCATGAACGACAGTAGCTCACCGTCCGAGACCAGGAAGGCCGGCGTCGAGATGCGCTCGCCGCAGAGGGCGTACAGGGCCAGTACGGCCTGGTGGGTGAAGAGGTAGGTTGCGTGACGGAACACGCTCGATGTCACGTAGATTTCAACGTGCCGTCGCGGGCCGATCGTCTGGAAGTCACTAATCGCCTCAGTGATCTTCCGCCGAAAATCGTCCGCTGGCATGCCAAGAATATGCGCGTATAGGTCAACCACCGGCGAATCAGGATTCGGGTCGGGAAGTACGATCCGAAGTCGGCCATCGGCGCGGTCAGCCAGTGTTTGCAGCCTCTTGCGATGCGTATTGCGCCACGTGGCTCCGTACATGATGGCCAGGTCCAGCGTCGAAGAGACCGAAAACAGCGCGTCCCAGTCTCCCTCGATATCCACGAAGTCGCCGTAGAACTTCGCAATACCCGACTCAGACGAGCCGAATAGGTTCTCACCGCCGAATTGGCCGGACTGCTGCGCCGGTCGGCCGTGCTGGTAGGCGTGGTGCAGCGTTCCGCCGGCTTGGAGCACCACGTCAGCCCGCCGAGCGAAGTCGATCGCCGGCCACTCCTGGCCCGTCTCGACCTTGGAGATGTACGAGCGGTCGTACTTGAGTGCGGTAGCCAGCTTGGCCTGTGACATGCCCCGGGCGCCGCGCCATCGCCGCAGCTCAGCTACGAAGTCGGGCGCTTCGCCGGTCATGACCTGCCCCGGGAGTGAGCCGGGAGTGAGTGTGGGTGAGCCACGATCGCACTCTCCTCACTCGGGCCGTTCGGCGTTCTTTGGTCACATGAACACCGCAACCACGGGCTCCACAGGGTCGCCAGGCGCCTCGCTGAACGAGCACGCATCACAGCTCGCTCAGCCGGCGCTCGACAGCTTGGAGGCGCTCACCCATCCCAGCCATCTCAGCCCGGATCTCGTCCAGCTCGGAGGACTCGGGCACCGGCGCCCGGTCGACCCGGGCGTACGAGCCCTGACCGTGCCGGATCACCACCACCCGCTCATCCCGCAGCTGCGTCATGGCGCGCTTCACCACGCCGAGGGAGACGCCGAAGTCCTCGGCCAGCGCATCGTACGAGGGCAGCTTGACCCCGGGCGCGTACTCGCCGGAGTCGATGGCGGCCCGGAGGTGATCGGCAACCTGCCGGTAGGGCGGACGGGAGTCATCAGGATCAAGTTTCGCCACGTCCGGAACGGTACCGCCAGTCGACTCAGATCGGAAGACCGTACTCTGTTGACTCAGTCCACTCAGCCCGCTAACATTCCTGCTGTTCCACAACAGCCAGTACGGCCAACGAAGGAAGCCCCGGCCAGTGCGTCACCACTGACCGAGGCACACACCGCAACCCTTGGAGAAGCGATGCAGGTCAACGGTACTCGCATGCTGCGAGTCAAGGCAGTCGCGGAGATGTTCGACGTGTCTCCGCAGACCATCTATCGGGCCATCGAGTCCGGAAAGCTCGACGCACTGAAGCTCGGCTCAGGCCGCGCGGTCCGGATTCCCGAGTACGCGCTCCGGGCATTCATCAACGACTGCGGCGAGGCCGCGTACCGATCGTTCGTCGTCGGTGACGAGTCGGCCGCAGCCGCCGACCGCGTCGAGCTGGCGGGGGAGGTGGCCTGAGATGGGCTGGAAGCACCCGTACCCGCAGACGACCACCGGGCAGATCACCACCACCCCGGCCGGCACCGGGCTCTCGGTCCCGGACGTGTTCATGGATCACCAGGCGGCGGCCCCGGCGCCGGGCAGCATGGTGTGGGTGAGCGCGCCGGTGCCGATCTGCCTCAACGAGGTTGCCGCGCTGCTCTTCGATTGTTTCCCTGGCCCGGACCTCGACGAGCTGGACGTGGCGTACGTGCGCCAGTTCGTGGTGTTGATGGTGATCGGTGTCGGGTTCCGAGGGATCTCTGACACCCAGGTGGTGGTGCGGGCCGCGCTGACGAACGGGGACGCCGACGCACGGTGGCACTGGGAACGCTGTCGTCGGCTGGCGGGTGAGGCGTTCGCCGAGATCCTGACCGCCGCCCCGGTCCCAGCGCCCCGGCGCCGGCGCAAGCCGTCGTGTCCAGCTCGGCGCGACGCGTCGCCTCCGGCCGTGCGCGACGGCTCGGAGCTGGCGGCAGCCGAGGGTGCGCGGTGAGCACCCAGCACGAGGATCTGCCCCATCTGCCCAGCGTCGAGGAGATGCACGACCGACTCATCGCGGCCTACGGCGGCTCGGGTGGGTTCGACTGGCCGGAAGGCTGGCGGCCCGGTGCGTTGTGGGCGCCACCGCGATCGGTGTACCCGCCGTTCAACCGCCACCGCCGTATCGGGGTGTACGACCTCAAGACCGACCGGGCCGCCGCGCTCATGGACGCCGTGCAGGGCATCGAGCTTGGGGCCTACGACGTGGACATCATCGGGTGGCTGGCCGGGGGCGACACCCCGACCGCCGCAACCCTCGTGTCGCTGCTCCACCGCGCTCGGCTCGGTGGGCCCATCCCCGGTCGGTCAGCCTCAGCCGGGGGTACGCGATGAACCCCGAGCCGGAACACCTCGGCTCGCCGCCGGTGCGTGAGATCGCGGCCTTAACCGCCCGGCTGCGCGCTCTGAGCGCCGCCGACCCGGACGAGGTGGCGGCATTTCTGGCCGACAAGGACGCCCTCCTGATCCGGATCGCCGACAGCGGCGAGCCGTTCACGAACCGCGGCGCACCCGACGCCGGGTAGCGGTTCACGAACGCCGGTCCGGCGGGTTCCTTCCACCGCTCACAACATCCCGTTGCCCGCCGGACCGGCCTCCCACCATCGCTACAGCCCACCCGTTCCACAGCAGGCAGCCGAGATCGGCCGTCTGTGTGGCTCTCTGCGCCCGCTGATTGCCGTTGTGCCAGCTCAACCGCACCGTTACCCGGTCTCGGGGGCGGATTGTCCCGGCACGTTGGGAGCGATTCAGTGTCCAGCACGAACCCGACCACAGCCGACCACAAGCCCAACCACGATCGGTCCGGCCGCCGGTTGTGGCCCGTTCACGAGCCCGCACCGGGTGGGGTTCACGAACCTGACCACTCCGGTAGCACCCCCCGTCCTAACGGCGCGTTCCGGCCGAGGTGGTGATCTCCTCGCGGCGCGGGTGAAACCCTGCCGGGGCGAGGGGTGGGGCGCAAGGCACGTTTTCCCGCCTTGCGCCCCACCCCTCGGTCCGGCTGTCCTTGGGCGCGCCGTGAGGAGATCACCACCGACCGCAGCTTCCCCTGCTCTCCGAAGCGGTGCCGGGTCCCGGGCGGAGCCCGGGTTCTTGGTTCTCGTCGTGCGAGAGACGCGGGCGAGACCCGCTCGAACCGATGACCTACCGCTTACAAAGAGGCAGCACCGGGGTCGCCCACGCACCTCTAGCTGCGACCTTAAGTCCTGACTGAGCAGCATGTGGCGCCGGGATGAACACCGATGAACCTGGTTTGGTTGCGCACCACAGATTCCACGGCACGGAGGACGATTCCCCGCCGCCAGCTCGTGGACATCTGATCCGTAGTTGGGACGCTGGCACCCGCATGGCGGGCGACCTGGCGTTTATCCGGACGCATGGGTGCCGAACAGGGCGACTTTGGCACCAGACAACGACAGTTCGTGGACCGATCCGTGGACCGAGATCAACTCGTGGGGGACGCGGTGGACAGCTGGGTCAGTTGCTCTGATCGTTGCGGAGGGTGTCGCGAAGTTTCTCTGCTTCGGCGGATCGGCCGAGGCAACCGAGTACGTCGGCGTGGATTTTCGTGGCCCATCGGAGGTGGCGGGTGAAGGCATTGGGGAGTTTCTCCGCGAGGGACTGATAGATGGTGGTCGCTTCCTCGATGGCGGTGAGGGCTTCATCAAGCTCGTGAGGTCCGGCTGCGCGAACCAGGGCGAACGTCGAGAGGTGCATGGCGAGGTCGGGCAGGTACGCGGCCGGTTCGGCCTCGACCAGCCGACGCCAAATCGCGACGGCCTCCTCGGTGGAGGCCAGCGCTGCGCTGTGCTGACCCACCTCCGACAACCAGGCCCCGAGGCTGTTCAGGGCGCGGGCGAGGTCGGGCAGGTACGCGGCCGGTTCGGCCTCGACCAGCCGACGCCAAATCGCGACGGCCTCCTCGGCGGCGGCCAGCGCTGCGCTGCGCTGACCCACCTCCGACAACCAGATCCCGAGGCTGTTCAGGGCGCCGGCGAGGTCGGGCAGGTACGCGACCGGTTCGGCCTCG